>JAEEGL011728039.1_pt1 | contig 25848 bp, 12 predicted proteins | sample 9134231 | NCBI WGS metagenome assembly JAEEGL01 (sample SAMN16246548, study PRJNA631951) | gut metagenome | biome: gut microbiome; feature: rumen; material: fiber-attached | host: Bos | place: Iran: Karaj | collected 2018-10 | reverse complement strand
GGTGGCCATCGAGGAGGCCATAAGCAGTCCCCCTGCCACCGAATAGCGTAACAGGGGGCTTGGAAAGAGGATGATTTTCTGGATTTGCTGGCTATAAAGCAAGTTCAGAATGGGGATTCGTGTTTAGCGGACAGTAATAATAAGCAATTTAATTCTCATATCGTTTCTGCTCAATTATTTCTATAAGTGCTAATGTAACCTGTTCGTCCTTATTTGGGCTCCCTGGTTCTTCTTCCCGAAGAGTTGCATTTGAACAAATATTAGCATGTGCTTTTTCTGCCTTTTTCTTATTGTTATCGGCCTTATCTTTTTCTGTAGGAAGATCATGATATACTGCCCATTCGGATTCATTAAACGGTCTAAAACCGGCTAATAATTGTTCAGCAACCCATCGATTGTGCTCCGTTGAAACAAGATCGGACATATTGGCATTAATGGCCTCACGAATATCTTCCATCTTGCTATCTATGCTACATCCCACAGCCCTAAGCTTAGTATGAATCATGTTGGCGCTATGGATACTTGACCATTTGTCTGAAACCTTGGCATTGTCCCATATTTCCTGTGTCCATCTCTCATCCTTCTCATTCCATTTTCGTTTGTCGGAATCTGAACCATATTCCTTAGCGTAATATGCATTTATCCATTTGCCTTCGAAATCGCCAATCTGATTATTGCTGAACGAATCATTAATGATACCGAACGGTAGGATATTATCATATTTAGTGCAAGGATCTTTTGGATTGTTTACACTACGGATGATTGCATCACTTTCTTCTTGATATACGAGCACTTGATGAGCCTTTCGTAGAACCCTATCGGGGAGATAGAGTGCAGCTTGAGTTGCTAATTGTGTGTCAGGCAGACATACGGCGATGGTTGATATGGCAGACTTATCGTCTACAGTTTCTATCAGATAGCGACGTACGGCAGATGATTCAACCCGTCCATCGATGAACTCCCATTGCAAGTCAGTGAAATTTGGCCCAAGGTGCTTGTATGGACTGTCTGCTTGTTCTATAGGATTGTTCCAAGTATTTCCTGTGAGCGTGTAAAGTTCTCCTTTTTCTTTTTGTGTATCGATGTATCGCCAACGCATCATATCGAAGACGTTCGGGAAGCGACTCATGAACATTTCCATCTCTTCTTTTGCATTGCAGTCGATGAATGTGATATGTGTTCGCGTGGCATCATCGTCTTCGCGGAAATTAAAGTAGTGGGCAGTCTGGGCAGTTTCCACGGCCATGGCAGTACCCATACGCGACATACCAATGATAATCATATGAACATGTTTCTCACTGTCCTTCTGTAGTCCACAGGCATCCTCCAGAGGCTTATAACTAATCTCTCCGGCCTTTCCTTCTACCAGAACTTTCTTAGCCCAGTTCTCATGGAGGTTAAAGGGATGGAAAATAATCTGTGCTTTTATAGCTTCTTGTAGTTCAGAAAATTGGAATACGCTATATACCGTTTGGTATTCAAACAGAACGTGACAATCCAATTTTATGTTTTTTTGAGATTTTTCTTTATCATTGCTATTATGAGGATGTGCTTTACTCCACAATTCCGATACAAGCGACAGGCACTCCATGTTTGTGGAATCGTGAGCCTCCAACGTATCGTCTCCGATAATCCATACCTCCTTACATTTCCCTATATGCAGCTTTTCGAGATCCTCGCCTGAATGGCTTTCGCCGTGAAGGACGAGGGTGTTCTTTTCCATCCATTCCTCGGAAGACAGGTGAAATCGGTTTCGCACATCTTCAGTCGCTTGACCACTTTGAATCACAATGAACATATCCTCGTCTTTATTGTTATCTTTTGTTCGCAGCGTTCTGACCAATGACGGCACACTATTGTTATATCCTAAAATCAAGATATGATCTTGCATATTGTAACTCGTCTCTCCATTTTGGAACGCTTCCACCCGGCGTTCCAGCACATTACTGATAACAGATATTAGCATACCGCTGAAGATAATCAACCCGAGTATGGCACAAAGAATGGTAAAAGGTGTAGACATAGAGCTACTGGCAGAACCTGGGTCGATAAGCACCAACATAATGTCGTACCACTTACCCTGACTATCCTCGCCACCAGGACTATAGAGTGCGCTAATTCCGCTCAAACCAGCTAATATTATATACACTATGGCCATAATGCCTACAAGCCATAATACTTGTCTGAACAAACCCTTTGAAAAGGATCTATCGAAACGGAGGGGGAGGTTTCTGAAAAAATTAGTCATATTATTATAATTATGAGTTTACGCTTTTATAGGTATATCATATGGTCTGAATCGCTAGCTAGTCTTAAGTCTATTATAAACTATTCATCCTCAGAAGAAATGCCTTCGCTGAACCCTTCTATGAATCCTTTTATAACTTGTTTCCCTTCGTTTATGTACCTGCCGAGGTCGCGTCCCAGTTTTTTGGAACCTTCACGAGTGATAACCCCTGTCAGGAAACCATCAGCGCGTCCAAATTCCCTCAATTGTTCGTTGGTAAACTCACAATCCTTTGCTTCGTCGTGGAGAGCCTCGTATTCGGCCAGGACCTCTTCCCAGTCCTTGTCAGAGAATGATTCAGAGTTCTTGTCGACACGCTCGGCAAGGCTCTCAAACTTGTTAATCACACGCTCCTCTTTTGTCTGACATGAAGAGAACAGAAACAGGGCAAAGATAAAAATGCCCAAAATGGTAATTGATTTCTTTTTCATACGTTTTCAATATTATTTGGTTATTTTCTTGTACCAAGGTGTTTGATGGTGCTCGGCATAGTCTTCTTGCTCGTTGCCATCAAGGTCAAGGTGTTCAAACTTGTCGCGAGCATACTTTGTCCATTTTGCTATCATCGCATTAAGATCCTGAGAAGATTTCAGAAACACCTCTTCCTTGCCATAGTCATCTGCAAAGCCGTCGCCGTTTTTCAGGAAACATCTCTTGGCAGATTCTGAGATTTCGTGCTCTGGTTCAATGTGATTCTTAATACAATCAGCAATATCTTTCATCACAGCAAGGTGGAAATTACAATAGACTAGTATCTCGTCAGCAATTCTGAGCAGGAGGGCATTACAATCCATGCCACCGCCCATTCGCACCATCACATTTTGGTCATTAAGACTTCCCCAACGATCCGTATTATCCAATTCCGAGACAATGCTCTGCTCGTTCTCATTAATCATTATCTTCCTTTCAGTGAGTTTGTTACTAACATCAGTGAAAATATTATTCAATGTTTCTTCATCTTCTTTCAAGACAGTACTACCATATTCACGTTCTACTGCCGGCCCATTTGCGGTAGGAGGAAGAATGCGGGTAATTCGGTTTCTCATTTTCTTGTTCTTGTCAGTTGCCAGTCTCCAAAAATGCAATTGGCATTCCGTGGTTTTTAGTGATCCAACAATAAAAATAAACCAGTGGCGTTGATGGTGTTCCTCACTTCTTTTCTTCAACTGTTTGAGGTCGTCCATGAAATGAAGTGCCTGAGACTCCACATCTTCCTTGATATCGTAGTCGCCAATTTTGTCCAAACTACTCTTCTTCATAGACAAAAAACTAAAAGGCTCATCAATGCACGGTTCAATTTCCTTGCTAACATAGTTGAAACCACCCATGGCAGCCAGCGAAAACGCACTATTGCCAGCCCCCATGTCAGAGGTTGACGCAGGTGAAACGATGGTCACATTCGACTGGCGGTCGATAAAACACCCATATTCCCTGTTCAGCGGAAAATGCTCGACAACAATTCTGTCCTGAGGCTTTTCTGCTTTTCGTATGGTAGAAGCCAGGTTTTGCAAACGCATATCGGGGCAGTAATTAACGGTAGCCAGAATTTCATCAATACTCATACCTGTCTTTATTTGCAGATTTGCTAAAGAGCGAAACCTATCTACGCATGTGTAGAATCTTTTGAGTCCCTCTTCATTCCTATACCATGAATTTGACTGACCACTACGACGGAAACGCTTATGTAATACCACGCTGGCCTCTTTCAGTTGTTGTTCTTTTCTGTCCTCAGCGATGGCATCCATAAAACCAGAACCTATAAGACCTGCGGGAACGGCGAAGATTGCAATACCGATAACACCAATGAGCACAGCAATCACACGTCCAATAACGGTTACAGGTGCGAAGTCGGCAAAATGACCTGGGTCACCGATATAACTCATGAAGGCCCACAGACAACTATCCCACAGATTGGTATAGACATCAGGCTGGGCCATGTGCTCCACTACGAATAGGATGACGGAGAGTATGATTGTGATGACAACCAGCACCTGTAGCGACACCCACATCTCATGTTTCGTGTTCGAAATCGCCTTGAAGAACAAGGAAAAACTCTTTATATTATATTTTTTACTTCTCATATCTATTTCTGTTTGTCTATTAATTCTCCAACCTCCTTGATATAATCCATTGACTTTTGGATATCCTCGTGATTCGGGGGAAGGATAGATTGGCGGATTACCAAGGACTGTTGGAGATATTTCAACGCAAGTGGATAGTTCTTTAGTCGTTGATATAATCGTCCAACATTGTTATAGGAATCTGCAGTTCTAGGATGTTCCTTTCCCATTGCCTGCTCCCTGATTTCAAGTGCCCTTAAAAAGAAATCCAATGTTTGGGGATAGTTGTTTTGGAGGTAGTATATCACCCCAATATTGTTATATGATGTAGCTGTGTCAGGATGTCCTGATCCCCTAACTTTTTCATCTATCATCAACGCCTTTTTATAATATTCTAGGGCTTGGGGATAGTTTCCCTGGTCTTGATATAGCCTGCCTATGTTATTATATGACGTTGCTGTTTCAGGGTGTTCACTTCCAAAAACTTTATTATGAATATTTAGTGCCTTTTGGTAATATTCCAGTGCTTTGGAAAAGTTGCCTTGTTCAGAATAAACTAATCCGATGTTGTTATATGCTCCTGCTGAAGAAGGATGCTCTTCCCCCAAAACATTCTCCCATATTATCAGCCCTTTTCGAAAGTTTATTATTGCATTTGGATAATCTCCTTGGTCAAAGAAGAGCAATCCGATATTGTTGTAAGAAGTCGCAGTGTCAGGATGGTCATTTCCCAGGACTCTTTCCCTAATTTCAAGTGCTTTAAGGTGGTATTCATAAGCTTTCGAATAATTACCCATGTCTTGATAAAACCTTCCATAGTTATTGTATAATATGGCTATGTTACGGTGTTCATTTCCAAAGATTCTTTTTTGTGTTTCCAATGCCATTTTTAGATAATCTAACGATTTGGGATAGTCTCCTCGATTGTAGTATAACATTCCAATATTATTATATAGTGTAGCAATATTGGGGTGTATCTTATCCTGTATCTCAAGTGCCATTAAGTAATATTTCATGGCCTTTTGGTAATCACCCTGTCTCATATTAAGTACTCCAATATAGATGTAAAGATTTGCCAATCTTTGACTTTTATGGTTATCAAATGACTTTAGATGCAATTCATAGTCCTGACATAGGAGTAGGGCGAAAGAATATAAAGAGATTTCATCTGTGCAAAAAGCGATGACATCAAAATAGTGCTCTTTCATTTGGGGGTTGGCAGACATTAATACCTCGCGCATGGTCTCAAAAGCATAACCTTTGGATCTTATTACTTGCCAATAACGTGCTAACACGTATCTATAATTGTTGTATTGATATCTGAAGACATCCAAGTTCAGCAATTGGTGATACAATGAGTCGTAATCACCCACTGCTTCATACTGATAGGGCAATTCGGCATAGGCACGGATATTGCTATCCTTTGACATCTCACCAATAATTGCCATTCTACAAGAGTGTTCCCAATCTGTATTATCTAAATATCGGTTGCGAACAGCATTCTGCACATATTGGTGTGAGAAGGTGATAAGTCCGTTCTTGGCATTCAAATGAGAGGCAAAGGCACAATAAAATTGCGACCAATGAAGTTGCTTGTAGCTTGTGATAGCAAGGATTTCGTCCTCACTCAATCCATTCCTCGAAACAGCAATGAGTGAGAGTATTTGCTTGACAAAATCTTTTCCGTAGTCTTCCTCATAGCTTTGCAACAATGCCTGATAGAAATCTTCAATCGTATCTGGTAATAAATAATAATCTATCCTTTCGTCCAGTTTCTCAAAGACACCATAGTTGATGAGTTCATCGAGCAGTGTCTTCAACACAAGCGTGTTTTCGTTCTGCTTGTCGGTGACGATACGTTCAATCTGGGTTTCGGTGAGTTTCTTCCTATAAAGCCATAGATATTCCGTTACCAATTGTCTGCGTTTCTCCAGATCTAACGGCTTCAACACGAACTCGGGATAATGACGATTCCTAAAGACCTCCATAGTGCGGTCGTACTCAAGCGTAGAGAACAGAATCTTGATGTTCCTTGGTGGAATGGGTAGCCAGTTCAAGAGCTTTGCATTGTCCGTATCGATAATCTGGTTAACGGCATCAAGGACTATCAACAGGGGCATCTTGCCTTCTGATGCAACTTTCAAGAACAAATCATTCAGCTTGTCCTCCTGAGATTTATTTGTATTCTCTTCCTCTTCCCATCCATACACATCATTGATTTCATCAATAAGAACCTTCATAATATGTTCATGATGGCTCTCGCTTCCACCATTGCCTGTGAAGTGGTAGATGATGTTGCAACTACGATCTTTATCCTGCAGTTTTTCGTTTACCCAGTTTGCTATGAGAGCACTTTTACCGAGCCCGCTGGCACCAGTAACTACCATCTGATGACGTTCCCAGTCCTGCATCCATTCATCAAGCACTTGGAAGTTCTTCTCTTCACGGATGTAGTTCTGACATAGCTGGTTCAAAAATGAGCGCTGGCCGATGCGTTCTTTTTCCAACTCTGATAGATGACCCTCGGGGAAAAGTTGATTCAGAAGATCTGTAAAAGCCTGCTGAACCTGTATTCCCAAATCCTCAGGCGAAGCGTATGTCGTAGAGGGGTATCTGCTTGCTTGAACCTCTTTCTTTAGTCGTTCAAGCATCTCGGGATTGTCGGCCTTGGAAGAATCATCTCCTTCCTTGATGTAGAAATAGGCATGCATATCCTCCTTACGCTGCAGTACACCAAATTGCATTTCCATCTCCGTAACCGAAAGATGATGCTCCAGATAGTTGTTTACGTCTGTGAAACGCTCAGTGACATTTCCACTAATGTCTTTCTTCTCTGGTACCCAACCATAACGATTGCCGATGATACCAATGAAAAAAGGAATGGAGTTCTCAATCTCTCGCAGACAAATCTCAACCACCTTACCGCTTTTTGCCTCTTCCTCAGTAATGCCCCAGCGGAGGTCCAACTCCGTGAGTGTTACATCACGTTCAGACGCAAGTTTGCGCAGTATCGGGAACGTGTGCTTCATCAGGTAGTCCCTCTCATCCTGCATGTCACGGAATGTGGATGAGATGAATACGCGGATCTGACGGTTGTCAATGAGATTATGCATGGCATTTTAGGTTTAAATTATTCAACGACGTAACCGTCTTTTTCTGCTCGCTGTCGCATCTGTTGGATACGGGCATCGAAATCGGGGTGTGAGGAGATAGCCTGAAGCCATTTCTGTATGTGGGGATTCCCCTTTTTCTCTGAGAGTTTCTTCATTTTAATGAATGCTTTACCCATTGCCCAAGGATTCTGGTCGCACTCTTTGAGGAAATCATATCCATAGTTATCTGCTTCGGTCTCGTGGTATCTGGAGTGCTTGGCAGACACGGCGGTACTACAGATATCGCCTAACACAGAGTTCGAGAGGTCATCCCAAGTCTCGCTGACTGCACCTAAAGCATCCGAAGCGGCACTACGCAATAGTGCCCATTTCCATGCTCTCTTGGAATGGCGCAATGCAACGTGACCGATTTCATGGCCAAGCACACCAAGTAACTCATCGTCTGAAAGCAGGTCCATCAGTGCTGAATAAACACGCACGCTTCCATCTGGACACGCAAAAGCATTTAATTCCTCTGTCTGATATACTTTGAAGTTCAGATCTATGCCATCAGCATCCGTCATATTGGCAGTCAGCTTCTGTAGTCTAATTGAATAAGCATTGTTCGATGCACATACCTTTTGTTCCTGGTCCATCTTTTTCACCGCTTCCTGTACAGTCTCTGCCAGTTCTTCATCAGTGACGGTCAGTGCCTGTCCCGTTTTCAGCATACTTGAAAGTACACCTCTCCAACCCGTTTGGGCTGGAGAGGATGCAGTGATGAGGAGAGCTATGATGATGAACCAGCACTTTTTCATAGATTTTTACTATGGAAATATGAATTTCACAGAATCCCCTGGAGTTTAGTAGACATTGTTAGACAGCGACTGCACCCACTGCTGATGAAGTTCTTTTGGAGATTGCTTCTGAACAATGAATACACTATCTGTCGTATGCGTATAGGCATCTTGGATGAAATTCTTGACCTCAATCTTTTTCCCCTTCTTTTCAAGGAAGCGGAAGAAAGATTCGCCAGCCCAGTATGAAGAATTACCTTCATATGGGAATTCCTGACTGAGGAGACAATTGTTTTCGATAAAGTCGATAGAGTCCTGTCCATGCACCTGCTGATGATTGTGGCGGTCACAGAAATATTCGGCAACACCCTCACTGACCCAGAGATAGTGACTCACATTCTTTGTATAGTCTAATGCGGAGAAGAAAACATAGTGGCACATCTCATGCTGAAGGACTTTGATGTAGCCATTTATATCATACGGATCAGTCTCAAAACATTTCGGATGCAGCACGATACCCTTTGTCATGCAGCCCAGAGGTCCCACATTTGTAATTGTGATACCTAAAGCCCCTGAATTGTCCTCGTGCATTTCACCCATTAATGAGGAGACTGTTGCAGCATAGACACCTTCGCTCTCCGGGAGATAAATGGCCAGTCGACGGCCGTTCATGTCTGCGGCATAGAAATAGACACCAAATAAATCTTTGAGATAGTCGATATTCTCACGCGCATGACTGAGAACCTCCTGCGCTCGCTTCTGCCATTCAGCTTGTTTGTCTCGGTGATAGTAGACAACAAAGTTCTCATCACCCTCACGACGCCATTTCTCAGCTCTCTTCTGTCCGAGATCCTTTTTGTTGCTCCAATCAAAGGGACCCTTATCCGTGTACAAAATACCTTGATCCTTGGTGTTCTTAGCAAGAATCCTTATATACTCAATGGTCTCTACCGGAATAAATGCATATTTAAGCGGAGGGCGATGTATACCAATGTCATAGACCTTGGCAACAATCAGACCAATCACCACAAAAATTCCGGCCCATTTAAGGAAAGCTATCCTCGTCTTATTATTCATGCTGGTATCTCAATAATTGTTTCATAATTTTGAACGGAATCATTTTCTCCAATGTGTCCAATCTTAAAGTTATCGCCAGTGGTTTCGCAATAGAGATAACGTTTGCCATTATGTTCACGCACCACTTGCTCTGGATTTTCTGGCTTTAATGCCTCTAACCATTCGTCTTTGCACTCGATACCGATAGCAGCATGCTGCTTCTTTTGCGAGAGCATGAAGACAACATTGTAACCCAGTTCATGGAATAGGGCTGCCATCAGTGAAGACTTACAGTCGCAGTCACCTTCTTTATCGTAGAGAACTTCATCTGGGAATCGCATATACTCGTCAGAAGAATCGATTGCAGCACTGTTCTCATCAGTACAGTAGACGATGTTCGGTTCTTGAACGAAGTCGAGCGCAAATTGGATAAGATCAATCTCTGGGTATTTGGCATCAGCAATACTCTTTCGCATATAATCGGCGATGGCTCGCACATGCTCCATACGATCAGGATCTTCTAAGAGATAGTCGAAAATACTATGAACACTTGTCTCATAATCTGGGGAACCATTCCCAAATGTCTTAAAAGGATTCTCATTGCGGAGTTCTTCCATTTCTTCGATTGAGAAGTTCAAGGTGATATTACCATGAAGTTTGTTGCCAAGCACGGAATCCAAATCCCAATTGTAGATAATACTATCTTCGCCTTCTTCATCACCTGATTCATCAGTATCTTCCGTCAACGGCAGCAAAATTTTCTCTTCAAAATCGTCAATACTCATGCCCTGAATGGTAGAACCGATACTGAAACGATCACCTGTTGTTTCGCAATAGATATATCGTTTCCCATTCATCGTGATCGTAATGTCGTCCAGCTTCTTGTCTGAGCCGTACCAGCCATCGGCAAGGTCCTTCAGATTCACCTCAATGGCAATGGCTGCATGCTGGAAACGGCGCGACATTAGATAGAGAACATTATAGCCCATCACATGGAAGAGCATTGCAGCCAGCAGACTCTTGCTCTTACTATCGCCTTCCTTGTCGTAAAGTGTTTCATCGGGATAGCGGATGTAATCTTCATAATAATTAACAACCTTACAATCCTTATTGTTCACAAACTGAATATTGGGCTCCTGAATGAAATCAAGCGTAAACTGGATCTTGTCCAATGGTGTCATGTTCTGTTTCCTTACAGTGTTCTTGATATATTGGGCAATATAACGAACACGTAACAAGAAGACCCGATGATCCTTGAGGAATTCGAACATCTCCAAGATATAATCCTTGTCGCTCTTGTCTTTGCGTTGTGCAAAGAACGGATTGCTTTGGCGAAGGTCAGTCATTTCCGTTGCGGTGAAATAAAGCATCAGATCGCCATGAAATTGTCTGGCACTATAAGTGGCATCCAAATCCCATTCGTATGATCTGGCAATATCACCGGGAGGATTCTCAATTTCTGTATCATCCTGCTCCTCATTCTCTTCCTCATTAGGATCTGTATCATTATAAGAAGAAGAAATAAGCCATCTGCGATTGGCACCTTTCAAAGTCATATTGACACTCACGCCATAACCAATAGCCCACAATAGGGGTAAAAAGTCATAGTCATAGTAACCGAAGGTGAAATAGACAGCAATCGCCGAAAGTGTAACGATTGCCCCATTCATAAAGTTATGGCCAAGGTTCTTGTTCAAAAGATCCAGCCTTGGTTGGAAGGAATTAGAGCTCTCAATAAATTCAATTTTGATGAAGCGAATGAGTGCCCACAAGACATAATAGGCTGCAATGAGCAAAAAGACAGCACGGAGATCATTGCCCAAAAGTGGCATCTGCAGGACACCTGTATTAACAATGTATAGTAACAGGAACAAAACACTATATACCAAGGTCGTCAGCAAAGCCGTATCTCGCCATCCGTAAGGCTTGTCCTTATAGTATTCTGAGTAGTTACGCCGCTGGAAGGATCTTGACAACAAAGCATATGCACATGCTCTTGCCTCAGCAGGTAATGGAGCTTTTTTGGAGGAATGATATCCATAGAACCGACATTTGGCAACAGGCATCTTCTCATTCTCTTTCTTCTCCTTTTTGTCTTTCTTCTGTGGAGACACAACCTCTGCAGGTGTTTCTGTTCCATCCACTTTTACAGACTCACTTGTATGAGTGACCTCACTTACCTGAACGGCCTCGGCAGTATCAGTTTTTTGTTTCTCATCACTCTTGCCTTTCTCATTCTTCTGCTTTGGTTTGCCCGAATAGGCATTCAGTCTGCATACTAGCCACAAAGTCTTCCAAGAACGTTCACCACGGATAGTAGGAGTGTCCGGATCTGATGGCCTTGCACAATAGCCCACCATCTCCTTCTTTTTCTTACCTTTTATATGCTTATAGACGTATCCGTATTCGTCTACGCTTGTTTCTGTGTCATACAGGAGATAACCGCATTGTATATAGCGAGGGTTCTCTGTCTCATCCTCCACATCAGTCGTAACAATCTCTACCAAACCGACATCTTGTTTCGATTGGTCGTCGACAATAATTCTGCCTATTGCCGCCCTAGTGCCACTGCCTGGGAGATGAACCTCTCCTGCTGTACCGTCACCATCCAGCATCAAATAGGCGACGTCTTTCATTGGTTCACCTTTCTTAGGACTCATCTTAATCCATACTCGGATTCTCCAGATCCGCTTAATAGCGAAAACCGAAACGAGTACTCCCAAAGCCAGGAGCCCATAGAGCCATGTAAGCGTATTAAATATCATAGTGTCATCAATCGTTTTTATTCAGTTTCTCGCGATAGGTATTGCGGTTGTCAAGTGCCTCAAGGAAATGATCTGCTTCGAAGAGTTGTAACCATTCGCTGGAATTGTCATCGGGACAGACAGCCCAAAGAATGAGCGAAGAAATATGAGGGATGTATGGAGTCTCTTCGGTCTTTGTTTGTGAATCAACTTCATTCATTTTCCCAGAATATAGCATTTCGTCTTTCTTCTTTTTTTCTTCTTTTGCTTTCTGTTCTTCTTTATAGTTGCGCATCTCACGTATGGACTTGTCAAAGTCTTCTTTTGGTAGGATCCGGTTAAATGAGAAATGATCGAAGCCACGCCATCGAGTTACGAAGATGTATTTTTTATACAATTCGTCATGTTTCGATACTTGAGAACGAGTGGTTTTGATAGGAAGAAAATTCGTCAACAAGTCATCAATCTCCCGATTTACCTTAATATCAGCAAATTCCAAGTCGGCTTCAGATGTTATTTCACCATTTGTTGCCGCATAAGCAATCATGGGTTCCAAAATCGTCAACTTGTCGATTTTCTTTTTATACTGGATGAGTTTATCTCCTACAGTCGGGAATTCACGAGGCACCATCTCGTTCTTGATTCCCTTAAGGAGCTTATCATAGAATCCCTTCTTGGTGTCTTCCCATCTTGCTTCTTTTTCCTTAGCTAGTTCATTACGGCTAATGAAGTCATATCCACCAGTTTCGGCATTAAACCGACGGGAATGGTAGTCTACAAGACTCACATCACTGAATAGCATGCTCAATTCATTTTTGAAGTGATTGATCAGCTGGAAATAGTTGGGCTTGGTCAGCATGTTGACAAAACGCGGAACGTAATTGACGCGTATGCGACTGCCTTCGATCTCGGTTGCGGGAATCAGTACTTGGCCATTGAATTGTCCATCACTCAAAGATTGATTGAACATCGTTACGGGGAACAACAGTGGCAAATCACCCCGAGGCGTAATGATATGTATCTCCCTACGAATTTGCTTACAGCGATTCGTATATTCTCCACAAAGGGCAATCATTTTGTTATAAAACGCCGTTGTCTCAGAGTCTATTCTGTTTGAAATACGTGCATAGGCATCGTGGGTATAATATGCTTTTAAGATTCTTATTAGTTTGGCTCGTTTGCGCATATAAAATAAGAATAGCACAAATTGAATAAGTAAGGGCACAAGGAAAAGCCCCCAAGCCCACCAGAAGGCATTATTATAAACATCTCCTAAATCTACTAATAGCGGGGAGATAAAATCAAGTATAGGCAATATAGCCATCACAGATATCAAACCCAGCAAGAAACAACGTGCCAAGGCGCTAAGCATAGTGCGTTCCTTGCTCAAATGTCCTTTCAGGTTAGCCAGCGCTTCGTCGCGCATGGCCTTACAACCAGAACCATTATTCTTGCTCTTTACATCACCCTCGTAGGCTTCGTGATAATTATCAAAAGGACCTTTCATCTTTTCTGGCACAATATTCGTCTCATACATAATCTTATGCCAGAAATTTTCCTCTATGGCTTGTGGTAATTTCCCTTTCTCTTTTGAAAGGCGCTCTTCCAGTTCCTTAAATTTGTTTTCTATGAATGGGAGAGCGCCGTCATGCTCATTCACCTTGGAGATAATACGAGTAATAGTTGGTAGGATGGCCATTTCCATCTCTTTAAACACCTCTGTTCTCTTGGCTGATATCTGATCCAACCGTTCACTTGTATTCTCCTCAATTCTTTTCAGAATGTCGCGCAACAATTCTGCGGGGAAATAGCGCAGACGATAGAGATAATACCTTTTCTTTAAATACCTGTAAAAGAAATCATGAATGGGATGAGGTTTCATTTCTGGTCGATGGTCATCTTCCAGATCAAGACTCTCTGGCTTGATATCTTTTACGAATTGGCCGACAGAATATACCTCATCTTCCACCAGCTTGAGTTCTTGTTTCAGTTTATCATTATCCCCTTCTTCTTTAAATTTGTCAATAATCTCACAAGCCACCTTGTCTGCATCATTTTCATCCTCAATAGTCATATCGAAGAATAAAGAGGTGGCTCCCATAGAAAAATAGAATGTGTCTTCAGAGCCTGTACCGCTCAACAGTGGATGATGAATGTCACAAGCTAAGAACATGTGTACGAGGCACTGTAGTAAATATTCGCCCTGTTGCTCGTCAGAGAGCATCGGGTATGTGCATTCTGTCCGATTCTGGACATTCTGGTACAACATCATATGGTCATAGCCACGTATGCCAGTAATGCTGTGCTGAACCTCAATTTCTTTCATCAGACGGAGAAACTTTGCGCGTTCTTCGACTTTGTAAGAATTGATATCACATGGGACGTATAACATACCCATAATCGACATACCCTGATGAATATGAGCCGTCAGGAATCTTCCTTTCTCTTTTCTCAGAATGGCAGCAATGGATGTGAATACCGTTTGAGAGAATTCTTCTGTGATATCCCCAAGAACAACAATATTGATAGGCTGATAGGGCTTAACGTTCGACCTACGTAAGCTCATAATAAAATCTTTTCCTTCAGCTACTATTCTTTCCTGAAACTTAGCTAACTTTTCCGCAACTTTTTCATGATCTATTGTTTTGGGATCATTGAAATTCAAGTCGCCCCAAAAAGTATCGTAGTCAAAGATGCTGTAATACCAATAATCACCTTGGATAACGGCATCACGAGCTGCTTTTTCACGTTCTTCCTCGTCAATTTCTTCCTCTAAAGTTTTCGACTCTTTAGAATCCTCAGTAGGCTCATCATCTGCATCTTTAAGGTCCGACGGAGTTGATGATGAGGCTATGGTCTTAACATCAGTCTGGGATTCATTCTTGACTTCATTCTGTTCGTCCTCTGCAGGTTCCGAAGTGTTTGGCTGGGGTTCTTTCTCGCGCATGTCGTGAATATGGACATGCTCCATCTTCCTGACAAGATGCAGTAGCACATCTTGCCGGGAAGACTTCTTTGTTATGTCAATTATCCAAAGAGGAAGCATTTAATCTGAATTTACTTATCCTTAATAAACTTTTGTACGGTGTCGAACTCATCACGAACGATGGTGAAGAGCACGTTATAGAGGCGTTGTTCTACAGGAGTGGCATTCTTTTTCTTGTCGCTCAGTTCTTTAAGCAAGGCTTTCTGCTTTGTTGCAAATAGCTCCTTGAAAATTTTCTCGCCTTCCTTTTTCTCATCGCCAACTGTACGTTTCTGACGCAGGATGGCCTGTAGGATCGCGTCGGTGGTCTCACCGAAACGATAGTTGTAATACAGGTTACAATAATTCTCAAATTGTTTGGCCTTGTCTGTTCCTTCTATCACCTTGTAGAGCTCTCGTTCATTGTCTCTTGTTTTAAGAACAAGTTTTCCTTCTTTTGGATGGATATAGAAAGCCTCTGGTTGTGCAATCTTAAACGACGTATCCGAATCGGGCAGTTTCATGCTGTCAGTATAAACATCAGGATCATAGTCATCGGTATAGAAGAAAGGCTTCGTATCTTCACGGAACTTCTCCAACAAAAGCATCTTAGCGAAGGCACGATGCTGGGGCAGCACCTCTACGGGCAGGTTATCCAGCGTAATCTTGTCCTGGAATTGTGCGAAGTCATGATGGAAATGATATTTTTCGCGGAAGGTCGCCTTGTCATAAACCATCTTGATGGAGTCGTAGATTCGATAGTCAGCCAGAGATAGACCGTATTTCGATTTCAGTACTAATGCTGTATTCTCGTCATCGGCTTTCTCAAAGCGGTGTTTGGGGTTGCCCTTTTGGAAGCCCAGCATCTCTTCTGCAAGATCTTCTGTACCAGCCACGAATACAACATGCTCCTCTTTCTTCATCACATCAATACGGTTGGCATTGTAACTGAAGAAGAGGGCTGGATTCAGGCTGCGACGGACATCGTCTTTTTCCTCGTTGGTGAGGTCCGCAAAGAAGGCCGAGATCTTCTTATTGTCCCACTTTTCCTGAATTTCCTTACTTTCACGCATCTTCATCTCAAGTACCGTGACAGCAAGCGAAAGGAAATCTTCTACCACCTTCTCGTCAGAACGTTCCAGATTGGGATTGCAGAAATAGCGTGTATCTGCAGTTTTCTCTTCCTTCTTGGTCTTTTCATCAACCTTTGTATAGAACACCTGGTACTGTCCACTTTTGATCGTCTGGACAATGTCTTCGTTAACGGCAAAATAAATGTTATCTTCCAGAAACTTCTGTAACTCCTTCCGTTCTGGAGTTTCAGCCTCGTCCTCTTGTGCATTAATGATGGTGCGATAGAGACGGCTGAAAATATTGTCACTAATCCACCCATTACCATCAGCAATTTTCTTCAACTGTGGCAAATAGACAGTTGTCACGTCCATAGTCGTCTCGCCCATATCCGTAGAGAGCTTATTGTAAAGCTTCACTGCGTCCTTGTTCATTTCGGCAACTTTGTCCTTGAAGCTGGCCAGATGCTTTTTCAGTTTCGAAAGCTCGTCGTTCTTCTCATCATCGCAGAAATCCTTTCTCAAATCATGTGACCATCTAGCTAAAGCGATGCTGATACTTTCGTCGACATAAGCCTGTAAAGCACTGATATAAGAAGTGATATCTTGTTTGTTTGACTTGATTCGAGCTTTTTCTGTTAAATCGTGCTTCTTTGCTTCTGCATACAATTTTTCTAAAGATTCACTTTGGCTCTGTAAGGCATCTTCACGATCAGAAAAACCTTTTCCTTCTTCTTTCTTAAAGTTTTCTGCCATGTACTTTCGCACTTCATCAACGGCATTTAGGGCATATGTCAGGCCATGCGAGCGTACCCATTTTTCTGCATTTGACCAGATATCTTGTATAATCTTCTGTTTGTATTCTTCGCGTTTGTCTGCAGAATTACTTTCATTGGAAATATTTTTCTTTACGTCCTCAATTGTACCAAGAATGGCAGACAGTTCCAATTGATCATCCAATTTATCGGAACTGGAATCCTGAGAGTCAAGTGTTGTCTTCAAGTCATTAATGGCGTTACCACCTGCAATCTTGTTGGCGATGGTTCCAGAAATCTTTGAATCCAATTCACGGAACAATTCCTTATAGAGGTTTTCAATAGAACTCTCTTCAACTACAGCCTCCTTTCCTGAATCGCACAACAGCCAACTGCGCAAGATATCCCTTCTCAGGCGGAAACGCATATAGTTATTAAACTGTTCGTTAGGCTTCTGGAGAGATACATAACCCATAGGAACTAGGAATTCCTTGTGGTTGCGCTCCATGATGTCGTTCATATAGTTGTCAATATCCGAGCGGAAAGTGGCACCTGCTTTACCATTATGCAGATGATAGAGCATTTCGGCTGTGTTGCGATACATCGTTCGAGTCGTTCCGAGACTTGTGCCTTTATCTGTCTGAATATCAACAGGAATCAGATAATAGAACGGATTGTAGCGACGCTGTGAGTCAATAAGCGTATAGTCGTTCTGGAATGCCAGACGATGCATGATGGTGTTCTGCTTCTCGTTATAACTCATGGCCTTGAAAGCACTGAGCTCAGAGAACACACCAAATGCGTTCAAAGTATATTTATCTTCCGTCGAATTGCTATCAATATAGACCTTGGGCATATACATTGTCAACACCAGCTGAGGATTACCATTACCCACCACCTGATGATGAATCTGGTTGAGATGATACAGCACATCGTTAAAGATGCCGGAACCCGTACCTCCAAGCGTAGAGCCTACCACCCAATAATAGATAATACAGTCCTCGCCACCTACAGTTTTCACATCATTAAGCGACGAGATAGCAGCCTGAACCTTGCTTTGAAAATCAGTCAGAGAATGGGCAAAAGCAATACGGCTCTTCATGCGGAAAGCTCCTGCTCCGAATGAGAGTGGCTGGTCTGGAATCTTTGCAGCCAATTCAGAAGAGCAAGCCTCCAGAATACGCTTATTAATCAGTGTATTGGGATCTTGCGTTGCCTCATAATAGATGGCATAAGGATTAGCACGTCCCAGGTTGATCAGGTCTGTCTGTGGACTGATAAATGGGACTTTTCCCTGTTCAAAAGTGGCGCGATTACGCTTGTTGGCTTCGTCAATGTCACGCTGGTCTGTGTCGATGAAGAGAAAACGATAACTGTCATTCATTGCCTGAAGACGCGTTTTCGATGCCGTAGCCTCAGCAAAGCGCTTCTCATACACCTTCTCCTTAATCTGCGAAACGGTCTGACAACCAGAACCGCCAATACCGATAAAGATATGTTTCTCGTTTGCCATAATAAATAAAAGTTTTGTTATTGATAATTATATGTTTAAGTCAACTGAATTTTAACAGAGTGCGTTATGTCACCTCGTGAGGGACCGCATTTTACACGAATTGTCTTTGTATCATAATAGCCGAACTTTCCTGTCTTCGAACTACCCTGGGCAACATATTTCTGGGTACAGTGCCAGAAGAAATATGGCTTTGCGAAAACGAGCAACGGACATCCTTTCTTTTTCTCTACGACAAACTGCCATTCGGCATCATCAACCTTGCATCTTGGTGATCCCCCTTTTCCAAAGGTCAGGATAGTTGAAGATGCCTGCTTGGGTAAGCGTACCGTATCACCCAATTGATTGCCTTGATCATCATAGAAAGTAATATTACCCTTAAAACAAAATTGGTTGTTTCGGGCTATAGCCTTTACTACACCTATTATATATAATATAAGAAATATCAATAATGTAGCAGTGAGCCAGAAGGGCATAAAGAATGTAAACATCCAGCGATCCTCAGCTTTCTTGGTGTTTGGCAGAGGTTTGCGGATGCCAAGGCTAGCCAACTCATCATCATAGGGTGTCGGCAGTTTCAAACCGAGGTTGATACTATCTTGTAGATGGTGGAAGCCGTATCCCTTGTTCTTAATCTGACCAAGCTCCAGATTCAGCACGCTGTCCCGTGTTTGAGTGAAGTTTTCTTTGTTATTCTCAAATATGAAATCATTCCCGTCCATGTAAGTAGAATCAATCTGCATCGTAGGATACAGCTTGCTGGGCGTCCAATGTACCTCTGCCTCTACGTCTCCATCAATATCAGTGGTGGTCTTCAGGGTGATGGGATTCAGACGATTGGCATTGTCGATGACTGCCTTCATCTTGGTGACCATAATGTCGCGCTTCAGCTGCTCGAACCACTGGCCAATCATGGCATCAGGGTTTGTGAGAGGTACAATCTCCATGCCTCCGTTTTCTGTGGGGAACACTTCTTCCTTGAGCTGTGGCAGACAATAGCCGGGCATATTCTTGTTGACTGGCAACTCCAAGGCGATACTACGCGTATATATATTATTGGTGGCGGCTCCGATAGCCGTGTTCAGATCTTCAATCTCCTGAGCACTCAGCTTTCGCTCTGAAGGCTTATCGCCCTGTACGTCGTTACGGAAGTCTGTCAGCAAAACAATCACGTTCACCTTATAGTCACGATTGTTCTGTATAACCTTTGAGATAGCCTTCACGGCCTTGGGAATATCAGTGTATCCCTTAAAATCCTTCTGGTAGGAAGGATCTGAATAAAGATTACCGATATTCTGGCCAAGGGCAGACTTAACAGCAGGAGTTATGACACCACAATAACTCAACATATTAGGCAAAGCCTCTGTACCAAATGGAATAACATCTACTCGGTCATTGTCGGGTAGTGCTTGGAAGAAGGGACGCAAGGCTTGTGTTACAAAACCGCTGTATTTGTTCATTGTTCCTGAAACATCAACGGCAAAAATATAATGAGCAGGATATTTAACCAATTCTTCCCGATAAAGATCCGTTAACTGTGGATAGGTTTTCTCCAAGTAAGCCAAAGGATTCGATGTCGCAGACTGTTTCTGCGCAGACATACTCAGTGGAAAGAACGTCATCAAAAACACATAAATAACAAAAGCAATATTTCTCATCATGCCAAAAAATTAGTTCCTAATTTGCAAATTTAGACATTTTATTTTTATTAACCAAATATTTTTGTGCTTTTTTACATTTTGCTTTGCTTTTTCCACAAAAAACTGTATCTTTGCAACCAGAAATTGAATTCTACATCCTAAAACGAGCAGAAGATAGACAATGAGCAATTTATTCAAACATTTCACCCTATTAGGTTTTGACCGCTCCTTTTCAAAAGGTTTGGGAAGCCAGATTAAATGGTTGGCTGGTATCATGTGCGTGGTTTATATTGTGCTAACGGCTATCAGCTATTTAGGAGAATTGTATGTTGGAAAGGGAAGCGAAGACAATAGGCTTCTGGATATTCTCCTCGTACTGATTGACCCAGGCTCAGGAAGCCCGTCCATGTCTTCAACCCTTACCATTGTATGTGCCATATTGGGCCTTATTATCTTCAGCGGCATGTTGATATCAGTCATCAGCAATGTTCTGGAACGACGGGTAGAGAGTTACACGAAGGGAGAAACCGATTACAACATAAGTGACCATATTGTCATATTAGGATTCAACAAAAGCATACCGTCACTCATCAAGCATATCCTTGATAATAAATATAAGGACGAAGATCCATACATTTTAATGATATGTAATCGCAATATAGAGGAGACAAGAGACTGGCTTCATGCGAATATTTCTAATCAACACGAAGACAATATCATCCTGATAAATGGTGTAAGGAATACCAAAGACGATATCAACCGCCTCAGATTAAAATATGGCGTAAAAGAAATATATATTCTTGGTGAAGAAGATGAACCGGCTCCCGCACATGATGCAATCAACATGGAATGCGCCCATTTAATTGCTACGGAGCTCCAAGAAAAAAATGTAAATCCGAAAATAGAATGTCATGTCCAGTTGGATTCGCAGATCATGTTCTCCACACTGCAAAAATCCGGAACAGATGAGGTCATCAAAGAAAAACTGATATTCCATCCTTTCAATTTCAACGAGATATGGGCACAGAAAGTCCTTGCCACGATTCCCAATGAATACAAGTCACTCGACGGGACTGGCATTACTAGGGACAGCAACAAGCATGTCCATCTGATGATTGTCGGAATGAACCCTTTGAGTTGGTCTCTGGCAGTCAATGCAGCCCATATCCTTCATTTCCCGATTTTTAAGGAGGGATACTTCAATACTTGTTCAACGATTACATTCATAGACTCCGATGCATACTCAAAAGGTAAAGAATTCAGAGGACAGTATAGGAACCTCTTTGACTTAGCCAGATGGAGAGAAGTCAATGACGATCAATGCATGGTCAAAGATGGTTACTGGGTTGATCCAATAGCAGATGAGAACAGCAATTCACCCTATAAGCATCTTAGCACGGTCAACTTCATGGACATTCAGTGGGAGTTTATCGAAGGAAACGTTTTTGATAAGAATATTCAGGCATATGTCGAGTCTGTTGCGACACAAGAAAACACGATTACAACAATTGCCTTGTGCGAAGAAGAATCCGACAAGAACTCATCCATATGTCTGTCCTTCTCAGAAGCAACACGATTAGGAGCTAACGAAATCCTTGTACGTCAGAACGAAAGTGATATTGTCATTGAAAAACTGAAGGGAGTTTACGGTTTTGAAAACATCAAAGCATTTGGCATGATGAACGAATGCTACAAGGAAAACTTAATCTCCGACAAATATGGGAAGCTCATCAATGCTTGTTATGGAGATTATTCTACTGGAGAACGCCAAGAGGTAGATATTAACGATGAAAAAGCCGTCGAAGACTTATGGGAAAATGAGAAAATTCCATTAAATCAATGGTCAAGTATCTATTGTGCAAATATGTTATTCTACAAACTTCGTTCATTAGGAGTTGATATTTCGGCGGGTTCTAATCAAGTTTCTATCGAAGAAATTAAAAATGCTACAGCGAATTGCATGTCAGGCTTGACAAGACTTGAACATAATCGTTGGGTAACAGAAAAGCTTCTATTAGGATTCAGACCGTTATTAAATGAAGATGAAATACAAGAATGGTCAAATAATAAAAAAACGATGAAAAAGCAATTAAAGCATAACGACATCATGCCATTCTTCAAACTACCAAAGGAAGAACAGGAGAAAGACAATGACGTAAATACACATCTTCATTTACTTTATGAGATTGTTTCGAAAGATTTAAGGGCATAATTATGAAGACCAATCTAATTGACAATCGCCAGATACGAGTATTCATCTCATCCACGTTCCAAGATATGCAGGATGAGAGGGATTACCTGATGAAACGCACATTCCCTATGCTGCGCAAGCTTGCTGCCGAACGGGATGTAACGCTCACAGAGTTGGATCTACGTTGGGGTATCACCGAGGAAGAAGCCAAGACAGGTAAGGTCGTGGAAATTTGTCTGCGTGAGATAGAGAACTCCATACCATTCTTTATCGGCATCATCGGTAACCGTTACGGGTGGGTGCCTGAGAAAAAAGACATCGGTGAGAATGTCACCGACCGCTTTGAAGATGTAACCAATTACCTTGAACGACACCTCTCCGTCACTGAGATGGAGATGCAGTTCGGTGTGCTCCAGCGCAAGGAGGACATGCATGCCTACTTCTACATCAAGGAGGGAGAAGAAGAGGAAAAAGCAGACAGTCCCGTGATGCTGGAATCTCTGAAGAAAGAAGTAAAGGCGAGCAGGTATCCCTCTTCGACCTACTCTTCGCCAGAGAATCTGGGTGTTCAGGTTGAGCAGGCATTCAGGAGTCTGCTCGACCAGCTTTTCCCAGAAGGTCATCTGTCCGAACTGGAAAAAGAGCGCATCGGTCAGCGTTCCTTCATGAACCAACTATGTCAGAACTACATACGAGATGACAAGAACTTCCGAGTGATTGATGAGTGGATGAGCGACTGGGATCAGCATCAACTAGTCATTACCGGTGCCAGCGGACTAGGCAAGAGCGCACTGATTGCCAACTGGCTAAAAGAGAAACTATCAGACGAGAATCTCGGCTACAACATCATCTATCACTTCACTGGCAACGGAGGTTGCGAGAGTGACTATGAGACTGTCGTCACTGCTCTAATCAATGGGATTCGAGATGCATATGGTTTCGCACAGGGAGAAACTGATATGTATGATGACAAAGCAGACGAACTGGACAGGTTGATACTACAGGTAGATGAGGAAGGAAACAAGCCTCTACTTATTGTGATAGATGCTATCAACCAAGTGGAAAATGTTGACGATGCCAAAGAACTGGAATGGCTGCCTTATCCTAAGAATAAAGTAAAATTCATTTTTACCACTCTCGAGGCAGATCGTACTATGGCAGTATTGCGCGAACGTGAATGTGAGGTATTTACACTCCAAGCCCTTGACCATGAGAGAAGAACCCAGTTAGTAGTTTCTTATCTGGGTCTATTCTGTAAGAAACTGACCGCTCAACAGGTAAACCGAATCGTTTCCGATACCCAATGTGAGAACACCCTTGTGTTACGTACCTTGATGGAGGAGCTAATCAACTTTGGTATCTTTGAACAATTGGACGAGAAGATAGACTATTACCTGCATGCCGATAGTACAGAATCCTTCTATCAGTCCTTCCTGCAATCTTTTGAGAGTGAGTTCGGCGAGGTATTCGTTAAGCATGTCCTTAGTCTTATATCCTTATCCAGCAATGGATTAACGGAGGGTGAAATGATAGACATCCTCAATACTGGAGCAGAAGAAGATTGTCCCCGCGTATCACAACTACAATGGTCCCAGTTCTATTGTGCTTTCGCATCACATGTCAACATGAAGGGAGGGCGAATCAACTTCTCGCATTATTACATCTCTTCGGCAGTAAAGGAACGATATATTAATGAGGAGAATAACACTGTGTTTCGTAAAGAAATCATGGATTACTTCATGACAGACTACTCTCCACGTTTCATCCATGAGTTTGTGCATCAAGCCATTTCTTTGAAAGAAACAGAAACACTACAGAAATATGTTTGCCAACGAGAGGTAGTTGTGTACTACTTAAATCAAGAAGACAAGACTGAGTTCAAGAAAATCTGGTCACTACTGTTGGAGGAGAATTATCCTATTGAACTGGATTGGGAGGAGAGTGAGGAATCGGGCAATATTCTACTTAAGTTAATTGACTCACTGCTATCAATAGGAGAAGATGCCAATGGGGCATCCTACGACTTGATTACATATTGCAAGGACCTGGCTGTAAGAAACGACTTTGTTGAGCTCTACCTAGATTGTCTTTTACGATTGCTTTCATACTACAAGAATGACGAAAGTCAGGAAGAGATCTCAGCAATATTAATTAACCAATATGTCAACTTAGTCAATAAGGCGTATTCCGATGACAGGAGGAGTATTGCTGACCATCTCTTCGTTCTGGGAGAATGGATTGAATTCATCAGATGTGATGGTTCAAAAGGACAATTTGAAAGAGCAAAAGAAATATATGAGCAATTAGGGTTGACTCCTCAAATCTTAAAATGCCAAAAATGTTTAGGTGATTACGAGACTTGGATTAATGGCGTAAGGAGCTATTACCCAAAGGGTAGTGAAGAGCATAAAGAATGTATTATGCTTGCAGAGCGAAGCAAAAAAGAAAAAGAGTCTTTGTCATTATATAAACTAATAGAAGATTTAGAATCTGCATTCGACATCTGCGAAATAACAACATGGAATTATGAGTTTTTTGTCAAACGAAGAACTAACCAAATAGTAGACAATAAAAGGAAAGGCAGGCAGAAACTAATCATTCCGTCTTCGTGCACCGTCATTGAAGATTATCAATTTTTTAATAATGCTATCATAAAAGAAGTCATCATACCCAATTCTGTATCTAGTATAGGAGATTATGCATTTGCAGGATGTACAGGTTTGGTTTCTATACACATCCCTGATAGTGTTACAGAAATTGGAAGGAATGCATTTGAAGGATGTGTGAATCTTATATCCGTCAAGATTCCAAGTTCCCTTTCGATTATTGAACAATATACATTCGACGCATGTGTGGAATTAAGACATATCAACATACCAGATTCAATAACCCAAATTGGCAGAAATGCATTCAGAGACTGCTGTAGGCTGAATACTATTATTTTGCCGTCAGGAATAACAGAAATCTCCACAAGAACATTTTGGGGATGTTTAGGTCTGTCGAATATTCATATTCCTAATACCGTAAAGGCCATAGGTGATGAAGCCTTTTCTGGCTGTCGCAGTTTAACTCACATCGAAATTCCCAACTCGGTCAGCGACATTGGCGAAGGAGCTTTTTCAGAATGTACAGGTATTACCCATATAGAAATTCCTGATTCAATAAGCTGGATCAGCGATGGCGTTTTTGAAAACTGCAAAAGATTAAAGACTGTTTGTTTTCCAAATTCTTTGACAGCGATTGGCAATAGTGCCTTTGAGAACTGTTGCCGACTTCAGGATGTATATTTATCTGAAGACATATACATTAACCAATCTGCATTTGATGGTACTGGTAATAACCTAGATAGCTGCAGAAACGATGACAATAGTGCAGAAGACCATTACGACAATTCTGAGAATGATAATAATAACGCAAGAAGCATTGAAATTCCTGATTCGGAAACAATGATTGACAGTTTTGCTTATGCAGGCAACTCAAATATAGAATCCGTTATCATCCCCAATGGTATTTCCCTAATTGGTGAAGGTGCATTTTCTAGATGTATCTAAACGGGTATAAACAACCAGGAATATCTAATACTAACTGCGCATAAAGCGCTCATTTTCAATAACTTTTGATTTTTAACACTTGATGGCTGGAATTTGGTAGTAACCGAATTTCAGTTTATTTTTGCAACGT
>JAEEGL014458094.1_pt1 | contig 25849 bp, 18 predicted proteins | sample 9134231 | NCBI WGS metagenome assembly JAEEGL01 (sample SAMN16246548, study PRJNA631951) | gut metagenome | biome: gut microbiome; feature: rumen; material: fiber-attached | host: Bos | place: Iran: Karaj | collected 2018-10 | reverse complement strand
GGCTGTAGGCCTTCTGGGAAAACGTCCAGCTTCCGTTGCCGCGGCCCTTCATTTCGAGCGGCTCTTCCACGATGCCGCGTCCGTTTTCGACGAGCGTATAGGTTCCCGGGGTGTAGACGCCGTGCTGCACGGTACCGAGGTGCTTCCCGCCGAGATCGATGTAGAGGGTGGGCAGGTTGGTCGCCTGCGGGTATTCTTCCATCTCCGCCTCGGTCAGATCGCGCACCGGGTCCCTGCCTTCGACGAGGATCCGGCGACGGGAGAAAACGGTCTGCCCGGTCACCGGGGGCGGGGCGGTCTCATCCTGTTCGGTCTCTGCCGGTTCCGGATCCGGCGGGGCGGGACGGCAGCCGGGAAACAGGAGGAGCAGCGCGAGGACGGTGGATAAAAGTTGTCGGATTTTCATGATTTGATTTATACATAGGTATATGCAGACGGGCGGAAAAGGCTCATGCCCCTATTATACCTCCTCCTTTTCGTCAAGTCAACCCGCAGGATGCTGGAAGACGGGCGAAAAGGACGCGGCGCACAGAAAGGATTCTTCAAAATGACCATGACGGAAAACGCGATCCGCCGGGCCGAAATCGGGCTCGGCAGCACAGAATGCCCCGACAGGGATCGTCGGACGCCCTTCTTTCTCTTCGGCCTCGGGAACCGGAGCAAACTGATCTATCGGGGAGGCACCCTGACGCGCTGTTCCGACGGGGAGGTCATCTGGCGCGGTGAGGCGCTCGGGGAGGAGATCCTGGCCGCCGATTACAGGGTTCGGATCCGGACCGACGCGGGATGGGTCTGTATCTCCGAGTATGAGGAGGGAGTCTCCCTGACGGACGAGCGCGGAGAACGCACCGAGCTGTCCAGCTCCCCGGTCCGTCTGCCGTCGTTTGCGGCGCATCCTTTCCGGGATGCCATGCGGATCCTGCATCATGACGTGCTCGTCAACATCTGCGGCGGGAAGCCCCTTCCGAACTTCTTCGTCTACGACCGGCCGTGGTACCGCGACGGCGCGATGATGGCGATGGTTCTGGAACGCACGGGCAATCTTTCCCTGATCGCGGAATGGGCGCGCGGCCTCGGGGAACTGTACGACCGGAACAACGCCGGGGTGGAAGAGAGCGACAACCTCGGCCAGCTCTTGTACCTTCTGGCGGTCACCGGCAACCGCAGCCACCCGCTGATCCCGCGGGCCGTTGAGGAGGCCGGGCGCCGGATGACGGACGGGGCGCTGACCGGGCTATCCGATTTCGCAGAGCATCCCGTCTACCAGACGAAATGGCTGAAATACGGCATGGAAGCGCTCGGGCTGGACACCGGATCGATCCGCATCCCCGACGTGCGGGACGATTACGGCGGACTGTTCTGGATGGACGGCCACCGGGAGCCTTACGACGGCGCATACGACGAGAACTATCCCTATCTCTCGTGGGCGCGCGCGCATACGGCGGGCTTTGCGATGGACGAGGCCCATCTGGACGCCCTGAGATGCCCGGTGTACCCGATCTCCCACGAAACCGCGGCCAGTCAGGCCAAGTACGAAGCGCTGCGTCCGTTCCTTCCCGCCTATGCGGATGCCGGGACCGCGGCACCTCACACATGGCACGCGTCGGAGATGTTTCTGTATCTGGACGACCTCGCCCGGGAAGGGAACCGGCAATCTCGGTGAATGAATCGCCCCCGTTGTCACGCAAATGGCAGCGGGGGTTCTTTGTTTTGCTTTACAGGTCCGTGAGGAGGCTCTCCGCCTGACGGATCAGGGGGGCGAACCGGCGTTCCCGTTCCGCTTCGGACGGTTCGAGATAGGAGAGATAGGCCGGCTGGGACGCGTAGTACCCGCTGTCCCGCTTCGCAAGCTCCGTCTTCCACGAGGCGATTTTCTCCGTCAGCAGCTTCTTCGCTTCATCCCGCAGCCCGAGCCGCAGATACAGCCTTGCCCGGAGGAGCGCGTCCGGAGATCGGTCCGCTGCGTGCCGGATGGTTTTCTCCGCCCGCTCGGCGCACGCTCTTCCCAGCACATCGCTCTTCGCCAGTTCCAGCGCGCATTCCGCTTCGCCGAGGACGGCGCGGAGGAACGGCGCTTCTCCGCCGATCGAGCCGTCCAGCCAGTCGGGGATGCTCTTGGCCGCGGCGTAGGCTTCCATGGCGCCCTTCAGATCCCCGTCCGCGCGGAGCATGTCCGCCTTTCCGCACTGTGCGTCGATGTACCGCACGGCGATGGCGGCTTCGCTTCCTTCTCCGGGGCGGAAGTGGTGATCCCGGAGCAGGCGGAGCGCTTTGTCCGCTTTTCCGGCGCGGCACCATGCACGGCAGAGCTCCAGCGCCGTGTCGTCACGCAGAGCGTTCAGATCTCCCCCGACGGACGAGAGGACCAGGGCGGCGGTCTTCTCCGCGTCTTCCCCTTCGGCGTTCATCAGGTATGCCGTTTCCCACACGATGGCATTCACCTCGGCTTTGTCGTCGCCGGGATCGAACGGCTCCGCCTCAAACGCGCGGAACAGAAGGGCGAGGGCCGCCTTCCGTTCTCCTTTCCGCCACAGGCAGAGCGCGCGTCCTCTCAGCGGTGCACGGTGCTCTTCATCCGTCCACTGTTTTTCCGCTTCTTCGTACCGTCTTTGACCGAACAGCAGCACGCCGAGCAGATACGCCGCGTATTTGTCGCCGTCCGCCGCCGCCTTCCGGAGGACTTGCGCTTCCGCGGGCAGATGCGGGAAGGTGCGTCCCGCCGTCAGACGGACCGGCTTTTTCCCTGCGAGGTAATACACGGAGGCGGACAGACTGTCCCAGCGGCGGATCGCGCCGTCCAGCAGCCTCTGTGCCTCTTCCTCGAATCCGGCTTCCCGGAAGAAGCAGGCGGTTTCGATCACGCTGCGCTCGGGGCGCCGGAGTCCGGCAAAGTACGCGTCCTCCTCGAGATCCCCCCGGACGGTCATCGCCCAGCCGAGCGCGGGATCCAGCCGGAACGCGCCGGAGAGAGGAGCGAAGGTCTCGCCGCAGCCTGTCTTCGCCGCGATCATCACGAGCAGGGTCATGGCGGCCGGATTGCCGCTTCCCCGTCCGAGCGCGTCGGCGGCGAGCTTTTTCGCCGTTTTCCAATCCCGGCTTCTCGAGGCGAGGACGGCGGCTCTCGTCAGCGCCCGTCCCGCGGTGTCGTCGCTCCAGGCGGCCTTGCGGAAGCAGTCGTATGCGTCCCCGAGCTTTCCCTGATTCTCGAGCGCGAGTCCGAGCAGATACGACGCGCGGCCGGATTCCGGGTTCTGATTCATCGCGTTCATGACGCGGATCGCTTCTCGGAGCTCCGCCTCGGCCTCCGCGTACAGCCCGCGCGCGAGATGACACTCCGCGAGGGAGAGGCTTGCCGGAACGGATTTCGGATCGAGCTCGAGGGCCCGTCTGAAATAGACCTCCGCATCGGAACGGGGATCCCGGTACTGCAGCAGATGCTCGCCGAGACGGTACGCTTCGTAAGGGCTCGTCACTTCCGCCGGAAGGGGATAGCCGCGGAGGATGCGGGGCTCCTGCTTCGGGAAGGTCTCGTTGACGTATTCCGAGACCGTCTCCCCGCCGCAGAGCACGACGGCGCGCCAGCGGTCCCCGGCATCGACGCTCTCCGACAGCGGGAAGGTGAAGGTGCCCGGATCGCCGCCCGGAACGGATCCTTCCAAGAGGAGGCCGCCGTCCGGAGAATAGACGCGAAGCTGCATTTTCGGCATCCCGCCCGTCGTCTGGATCGTGACGCGGCTGCCGTGCACCGTCAGAGCGGTGTTCAGATCCGCGTAGTCGGGACAGCCGGTCTCGGACAGCGGGATCCAGAACTGGCTGAATTTCTTCGTTTCATACGGTTCCAGCCAGGTGAAATCCGGCTGGTTGTCGGTGTAGGTGCCCGCCATGAGCTCACAGTACGGGCCGTCCGTGTCCGTCAGCTTTTTCTCCCAGTCGCGGGCGTTCTGATCCTGTCCCCAGGTGAACATCTTCTTCCCGGGCGCGATATGGTGGTCCGCGACGTGGACGACGCCCGCCTTTTTCCCTTCGTCATATCCCCCGAAGAAGTCGAAGCGGGAAGGCGCGGCAAAATAGGACGTGGCGTGCGGCGCGTTGAAGATGCGGGAGATATCGGTCCCCTCTCCGAAATCGCCGCCGCCGTAATCTCCCTTCGCGATCGGCCATCCGGCGGAACAGGTCCGGTAATGGTGCACCACATGATCCACATCGTGCGGGAAGAAGAGGCGATAGTTCTCATTGATGGAGACGGCGGCGTTTTCCCACCAGAGGAACGGGTGACGCAGCTCTGTGGGATTCGTGACGCGGACCTTCGTCTCGACCCAGATCCGGTCCGGGCGGAGGCAGATCCCCACGGTGCCGCGCATCCGGTAGAAGGGATCGGTGTCGGAGAGCCAGACCGTCACGCTGCCGTCCTGACCCTCCTCGATCGTCCAGTCGACGGGCATATAGGTCGCGGGCCGGTGATGGAAGGGCCAGTTGAATTCCACGCCGCCGGAGATCCACGATCCGAGATCCCCGATCAAGGCGGGCTTGATCACATGCTGACGGTAGAAAAAGTCGTAGCCGTTCCGCTTGTCCTTCGCGGAGAAAATGCGTCCGCCGAGCGCGGGAAGGACCGTGACTTCGAGCCAGCGGTTTTCGAGGACCACCGCGTCATAGGTGACGTCGACGGGCTCTTCGGCACAGGGCACTGCCGTCACGGCGTTCGGGAACGGATTCCCGGAGGTTCCCTGGTGGTTGCGCGTTTCCGCGAACATCGGAAGCGTCTCGTATTCCGCCTCCGGATAGGTGGGGATCGTCAGCCGGATGACGCTGGCTTTGGCTGCGGTTCGTTCCATGGTGTTTCCTCCCATGCATGAAAAAATCCCTGCCGGACAGGGCGTTGGTTCGGTTTCCGTCCGCCGGCAACAACGCGCGGCGTTGTATCTGATTATACCAGAAAGCGGCCCGGAAAGCAAGAGGGAGCGGCAACAAAGGCGGGGTTTTTACGCTTTAATGGCGCCTGTCATGCCCCGGCGGCCATCCCCGCGGAGGGCAGCGGAAGGAAGTTGGAGGAATCGCCCTGCTGCTCTTGACTTCCCCCCGTTCTCAGGTTATAATAAAAATACAGTCCGATAACCCGGTCCGACAGGGGGATCCCGTCTGCGGCGGATCACACGGAATCATCAAGGAGGCTGCTCATGCCGTTTTATCTCGAAAGAAAAGTCATCCGAAAAGTGCCGGGGACGGTCATCAAGGCGGCGCCGGTCCCGAAGCCCGATCTGATCGAGGGGTTCGGCACGCGGGAGAAGGTTGGTTCGGTCTGCGCGGAAGCGGGCTTTGCATCCGTTCTGCTCGTGACCGACGAGACGCTGTACGGACTGGGGCTCCACGAAAAGATCGCGGGATCGCTGGAAGAGAACGGGATCCGATATACCGTGTTCCACGACATCCACTCCGAGCCGACGGTGGACATCGTGGACGCCGGACGGAGCGCCGCCGTGAACTGCGAAGCGGACTGCATCGTCGCGCTCGGCGGCGGATCGGTGATGGACAGCAGCAAGATCATCGCGGCGGGGGCGAGACATCCGAACCTCCCGATCCGGCATTATCTGCACAAATTCGCCATCGTGGAGGGCGGGTCCCTCCCGATGATCAACATCCCCAGCACCGCGGGAACAGGCGCGGAATGCACGGTCGGCGCGGTGGTGAAAAACAAATCGGGGACCAAGAACGCGACGGTCCTCATCGGGCTCGACATCGCCTGCGTCATCCTCGATTCCGAACTCCTGATCAACGCGCCTGAGAGCGTCACGGCCTGGTGTGCCGTCGATGCGCTGAGCCACGGCCTGGAGGGACTTCTCGCGGACGTCGGCTCGTCGGAAGAGGATGTGTTCAAGAGCCGCGAATGCGTGCGTCTGATCCTCGAAAACCTTCCCCTGGTGCTCGACGATCCCAAAAACATCGAGGCAAGGCAGGCCACGCTGCTCGCGGCGCATTACGGAGGCAACGCCATCAACACGCAGCTTGCCGGATACGTCCATGCCTTCGCCCATTCCATCGGCGCGCTGTATCATATCCCGCACGGGAAGGCGATTGCGTGGTGCCTCATCCCGATCATGACGGCGCAGGAGGCGTTCCGCTACAAAGAAATGGCGGACCTGGCGCGCTTCTGCCGTCTGGCGGACGACGGGGACGGGGAGGAGACGGCCGCGGATCGGCTGATCGAAGCGCTGAAGGATCTGCTCGACCGGTGCGGTCTGGAAAAGGGCTGCGCGCTGCTGCGGGAAAAGGACTATGACAAACTGACGCGCATGATCGACGCGGACTCCATCAACTATTCGCCGTCCAGAACGCTGACCGACGTGGAGATCCGGATGCTGCTCGATCAGATCAGAAGGGGGTACTGAGATGGAATACACAGAGGAGCGGATCCACGGCATCGTTCTGAATCAGAGGAAATTCTTCCGTACGGGCGTGACGCTGGACGTGAAGTGGCGCATCGAACAGCTCCGGAAACTGAAGCAGGCCGTGATCGATCATCAGGACATGCTTGCCGAGGCGCTGTACGAGGATCTCGGCAAAAGCCCGGCGGAGGCGTATCTCTGCGACATCGGGCCGGTGATCGTCGAAGTGAACGAGATCCTCGCAGGCATCCGCAGATGGGCAAAGCCGGAGCGGCATTTCAGCGGATGGATGTGCTTCCCGAGCACGAAAACGACCGTGTACAAAATGCCCTACGGCGTGTCCCTCGTCATCAGCCCGTTCAATTTCCCGATCCTTCTGACGCTCGGCGTTCTGTCGGCGAGCATCAGCGGCGGCAATACGGCAGTCATCAAGGCGAGCTCCAAATCGGCGGCAAGCACCCGCGCCCTCCAAAAGCTGATCGCGGAGACGTTCTCGGAGGAGTACGTCACCGTGATCGACGGCGGTCACGATGTGGCGGATCTGTGCCTCGCCGAGCGGTTCGACAAGATTTTCTATACCGGCTCCCCCGCGGTGGCTAAGCACGTCCTCGAGGCTGCGTCGCGCCATCTGACCTCCGTCGCGCTGGAACTGGGCGGGGAAACGGGCAACTGGTGCGTGATCCGCAAGGACGCGGACCTGAAAGACGCCGCGCGGAAGATCGCGTTCTTCAAGCTGTGCAACGCGGGGCAGATCTGCATCAACATCAATCAGATCGCGGTGGCCGAAGAAGCTGCGGACGCGTTTCTCGCCGAACTGAAAAGGGAATTCGTCCGGCAGATCGGAGAGCAGCCGGAGAACAACCCCGAATATCCGAAGCTGATCACCGATGCGGTCTATGAAAAGTGTGTCAGACTGACGGACGAATACCGGGACCGGGTCGTGTTCGGCGGTACGGGGAATCGGGAGGCCCGCCGATTCGCTCCGACGATCCTCTATCCGGTGGACAAAAACGAGGACATCGTTCAGCACGAGCTGTTCTGTCCGCTGCTTCCCGTCGTCCCGTTCCGGGATGCGGAGGCGGACGAGCTGATGGAAACGATCGCCGACCGCGAGCATCCCCTCTCGATGTACGTCTTTACATCCGACCGGAAATGGGCCGAGAAGGTCATGTCCACCCAGCAGTACGGCGGCGGCTGCATCAACGAAGTCTGCATCCACATGATGGTCAAGGGCGTCCCCTTCAACGGGACCGGACACTCCGGCATGGGCGCGTATCACGGCGAATGGGGCTTCCGTGAATTTACGCACCCGCAGACCGTCCTGACGGGAAGGACCCGCGGGAACCTGTCCCTCCGCGAGCATCCGTATGCCGGGGACGCAGGAAAAAAGAAAATGAAGCTCTTGAAGCTGTTTGAACGGTAAACCGCGATCCCCTCTGACCGGGGAACCTCAGGAAAGGCAGGATTTTCTCATGATCACCGTCAACGGAACCACGATCACGGTCTCGACCAAAACGCTCGACGCCGTGCTGGAAGCGGGGACGCTCGTGTCCCTCAGAAGCAAAAGCGGGCGCGAATATCTGACCGAAGCTTCGGCCGCGTCTCCCACGCTGGAGATCGTTTTCCGCGGCAAGGACAAACGCCCCGTGAAGACCTGTGCCCAGGGGAGGGTCGTCTGTACCGGCCTCTCCGACACCTGCGCCGAGATCCGGTTCGACGCGCTCGACGGGAACGGCGTTCTGTGTGTCACGGAAGACGAGGGAAACGGCGACCTCTGTATCGAGCCGGAAGTCAGCTCCGCCAGGTACGGCGTCCTTGCCGCGCGCTGGACCGTCTCCGGCTTTGATCCGGCTATGAAGCTGACGGCCCCCTTCTTCCAGGGGATCGACATGGATCCGGAGGATGAGCTCATCCGCAACCGGAAATGGATCTGGCCGCACCGGTGGGAAGCGGGACTCTGCATCTTTCACGACGACGCCGGTGGGTTCTGGGTCCATTGCCGGGACACCGCATACCGCGCGAAATCCCTCGTAACCGGGGAGAAGCAGACGATCTCCTTCGATTCGGAGGCGTGGGGCCCGGTGGACCGTTCGCTCTCCGCGGGCGGGTTGATCTGGCGCATCAACGTGTTCGACGGAGGATGGCAGGTCCCCGCCGCCGAATACCGGCGCTGGCTCTGGGAAGCCTACGGCCTCGGCAGGGAGGAGGCGCGCCGTCCCGCATGGCAGAAGGACATCCGCCTCGCGCTCTCATGGGCTCCCGCGGATCAGGAGCTGCTGAAGGCGCTCGCAAAGAAGGTCGATCCGAAGACGGTGCTGCTCCACATCCCGCACTGGCGGACGCACGGCTACGATCAATGCTATCCGGACTTCACGCCGAGCGAGGAGTTCAAGGAATATCTCCGGTTCGCCCGCACGCTCGGATTCCACGTCATGCCGCACGCCAACAGCGTCGACATGGATCCCAGTATGCCGGAATACAAATACGTCGGCGACTTCAAGTACCGCGACATCGAGAACGGGACGCTGATGGGGTGGAGCTGGGGGATCCCCATGCCGCACACCAACACCTCCCTCGATGAGAACCGGCAGTACAACGTCATGGTGAAGATCCACCCCGGGCTGGCGCTGTGGCGTGCGCTGCTGGCGGAAAACATCGAAAAGGCCCTCGGACAGCTGGAATACGGGACGGACGTCGTGTTCACCGACGTGACCCTCTGTTCCTACAACCTCGACAACAGCCTGATCGACAACACCACGACCATGGAGGGCATGGCGCGCCTGATCGACCATGCGTCCCGCATCCACGGCGGGATCGCGGTCGGCGGAGAGGGACTGAACGAGATCACGATGCAGAAGCTCTCGTTCGCGCAGGTCCATCTGTTCGACTTCAATCTCAACGGGGAACCGCTCGCGCGCACCGGCAAATGCGACCTGAACCGCTTCCTGTTCGGACGGCTGTGCGTTCCGTTCGGGTACAGCGGCCTCGGCGGGAGGGACAGGGACGAGGAGATCCGCTCGCAGGTTCATCTCGAGCACGGCGCCGTTCCCACGATCATCGTCGGGCATGCCGGGGACATCGAAACCCCGACGCCGGAGGTCGCGCGGATGCTGAAGCTGGCTGCGGAGTGAGAGCGCGGCACGGAGCGGGAAGAGGAGGAGCAAATGGGAAAAGGATTTCGGATCCATCGCTTTAAGGTCGCGGTGGACTGCTCGGACATCCGGGGAGAGGGGCCGGAGCGGATATGTTTCGACCACGGGTTGCTGGCGCTGCCGGACAGCTACCGGGAGACGGGGGTGCCCACGAGACTGGTCATCAACTGTCACGGAGCCGGGGGGACGGTGTCGGCAGACGATTCGCAAATCGAGCAGCAGATCATCACGAAATACCTGCTCGCAAACGGCTATGCGGTCATGGACGTGAACGGGCTGCCGGACGAATATGCCGGGCGGGAAGGGATCGATCTGCGCAACAACGTCGGCAGTCCCATCGCGCTGCAGAGTTATGTGAAGGCCTATCACTACTGCACCGAGACCTTCCGCCTGCACCGGGAGGTGTGCGTCCACGGCGGCTCCATGGGCGGGATCCGCAGCACGAACCTCGTCCTCTCGGGGTGCATCCCGGTGATCGCGCAGACCGGATATTGCCCGGTGCTGGACACGAGGGGCCAGATCTTCCTCCATCCCTGGTCCGACGGCCTGCCGAAAACCGCGCTCGGGAAATTCTATGCGTTTGAAAAGGACGCGGACGGCGAATATGTCTACGATGAGGAGCGCCTCGCCGGGTTCAACCCCATGGCCCGGTGCATCGCCGTCGGTGAGAGGGAATACCTGCCTTATCCGGTCCCCGTGAAGTTCTGGCAATGTGAGGACGACCCCACCGTCTCCATTGAAAGCACGAAGCGGTTCGTGCGCGCGATCCGGAATGCCGGCGGCATCGCGTACCTCCGCACCTTCCCGCACGGCGGACATGAACCGCAGGACTTTGGCGATTTCGTCGCGGCTCCCAGCGGAAAGACCGTCCTCGGCGAGGAGACGCTTGCGATCCGGCCCGCGGTCGAAGAGACCTTCCGCTGGATCAAACGCTTCAGCTGACAGCCCGGTCGCGCGGAGAGCATCCGCAGATCGGCACCTCGAAAAATCAGGCAGGAAAGGGTGAATCACATGGACAACGGAAAGGAAAAGACGGAGCGGCTGCATTTCCGGGAGGTCTTTTGGGATGAGGCGCTCATGGAGGAACAGCGCGGCGTGCGGGTGAAGATGCACGAGCCGCGGGCAGAGGAGATCGTTCTGGTGTGCGACAGGCCCTGGGAGGGCTGCACCAGCGGGTATTTTCAGATCTTTCGGGACGGTCCCCTCTACCGGCTGTATTACAGGGGAGCCGACGATCTGAGGGATTCGGACGGACACCGGATCAGCGGCAGCCTCGGGCATTTCTGCTACGCGGAGAGCACGGACGGCGTCCGCTTTACCCGTCCCTCGCTCGGGATCACCGCTTTTGGCGGCAGCCGGGACAACAACATCCTCTTCGAGCGGGAGATGGACAACATCTTCATCTTCCGCGACGACAACCCCGCCTGCCCGCCCGGGGAACGCTACAAGGGCTTGTGCGGGGAATACCGGAAGGGCCTGATGCTGTACACCAGCCCGGACGGCATTCACTTCTCGGAGACCGGGAGAACGGTGATCGAAAAGGGGCATTTCGACTCGCTCAACACCTGCTTCTGGAATCCGCTCAAGGGAAAGTACGATCTCTACTACCGCTCGTTCCACCCGGTCCGTCAGGCTGACGGCGGCCCGGAGCGCAACGTCGAAGGCATCGTGCGGGACATCCGGCACGCCGTCAGCGCGGACTTTGTCCATTGGACGGAGGAGGGGCTGATCAGCTACGGGCCGGACGCGCCGGATTTCCAGATGTACACCAACAACATCATGCTCTACCCGCGCGCGCCGCAGATCTATGTCGGCTGGCCGGCGAGGTACATCGAGAGACGGATGGACGCGGACAGTGTGCTCGCGCTGCCGGACGGTCCGATGCGCCGGGGCCTGATCGAGGAAGAGGGACGCGGCGGCACCGCCATGACAGACACCATGCTGATGTGCTCGCGGGACGGCCTTCATTTCCGCCGCGAGGAGGAGTCGTTCCTTCGCCCCGGTCCGGAGAGAAGCGGGATCTGGACGTACGGCAGCACCTATATGTCCTACGGATTCGCCGAGACCCCGAACAGCCTCTCCGGCGACGGGGAGATCTCCCTCTATGTGACGGAGAATTACCGGTACAGACCCACCGCGCTCCGCCGCTGGACGATCCGTCAGGACGGGTTCTGGTCGTGGCACAGCCCGTGGAGGGAGAGCAGGGTCCTGACGCGTCCCGTCATCCTCGGCGCGGACGAGCTCAGCCTGAATTTCTCCACCTCTGCGCAGGGCTATGTGCGGCTGCGGATCTGCGGGGAAAACGGGACGCCGCTCGAGGGCTATGATTCTGGTTATCTGTTCGGCGATTCTCTGGCCCGCGCCGTGCCGTTCGGCGGGGATCTTGCCGCCGTCGCCGACCGACCGGTCCGGCTGGAATTCCTGATGAGCGACGCGGACCTGTATGCCATGACCTGCCGCGACAGGATCCCGAAGCATCTGAGAGGACTGGACTGAAAGGCTCCCTTTGCCGCCGATCCTCCCCGGCTGCTCCGGCGTATCGGCGTGTCATCTGCATAGATCCCCCTTTATTATTTCATTTCAGAAAGGACACATCACGATGAACAAGCGTCTGTTCCGCATCCTGCCCGTGATGCTGATCGCGGCGGCACTCATGCTCTGCCTTGCCGTCTCCGCTTCGGCAGCCGAAAAATCCATTTCCCTGCAAAAAACGGAATTCACCCAAAACGAAGACATCCTGGTCACTGCGGTCGGAGAAGGCAACGACTGGGTCGGCCTCTATCTCCGCGGCGAAACGCCCGGTCAGTCGGCGTGCATCTTCTGGTATTACGTCGCTCAGGACGCAGACCCCGGCGATGCCGTCGATATCCGCGAGACGCGCACCAACGGCCAGACGGAGTATGAAGAGATCCCTCCGGGAGAATACACCATGTGGCTGCTCCTCGACGACGGGTACGAGCCGTTCGATTCCGTGGACTTCACCGTCATTGCGACGCTCGAGCTGGACAAGTATTCCTACAAGGAGGGCGACGACATCCTCGTGACCGCCAACGGCACCGGCAAGGACTGGGTCGGACTGTATTTGAAGGACGAGGTGCCCGGCGGCGGCGTCAGCTCGATCTACTGGTACTATGTGGCGGAAGGGCATACCCCGCTCGAACCCGTCAGCATCAAGGGGGAGACCCACAACGCGGACCGCGACGACGTGGCGGACCTCCCGGCCGGGGAATACACGATGTTCCTGCTGGCGAACGACGGGTATGAGGTGATCGATTCCATCGATTTCAAGATCACCGGCGAAAAGAAAGCCGAAGAACCGCCGAAAGCCGAAGAACCGGCGCCCGCGGCGGAAGAGCCGGATCCCGATCCGGTCGAGGAGCCGAGCGCAGATCCCGAACCGGAACAGGCCCCGGCAGAAGCCCCGGCAGATGCCCAGGAAACGCCCGCGAATGACGGCGTGACGAAGCCGGAGGAGAAGAAGTCCGGCTGCGGCTCCTTCCTCGGCGGCACCCTCGCCGTGCTGGTCACCGTTCTCGGCGCCGCGTGGATTTCGAGGAGAAGATCATGACGTTCCGTTGATGAGGCGCGGATCGAATGCGCCTATCGGACGGTATTTCCGAATACACAGCCTCAGCATCACACGCCGGGGCTGTATTCTTTTCCTTTTGGGGGATTGTATGACATGCGGTTTCGTGCTATAATAGATCCGGCGGCGGGACGCATCGATCGCCGCAATCCGAAATTGCCAGGAGGCGCATGATGAAAAGAGACTACTCGAATCCCGCGTCGACCGCACGGTTCCGCGAATGGATGGATTCCCCCGAACGCTTTCCCCTCTGCTTCACCTGCGGCGATACGACATATCACGGACTCGGCGCGCCGCTGATCCCGACGGACTCTTCCGAGGAAACGGAAGGGGAGAGGACGATCTGCCGGCGGACCTTTTGCGTGCCGGGCGGGCTTCTTCTGACCCTGAAAGCCGTCCATTACGCGGACTACGGGGCATCCGAGTGGACGGTCTGGTTTGAAAACGACGGGACCGCGGACAGCCCCGTTCTCACGGACGTCTCATCCGAGCTCACGTTCGACGGGACATACCCGAGGCTCACGGGCATCCTCGGCGACCATGTCTCGGCGTACCGGCCCTATTCCCTGAATCTCTCGGACAGCCCCGCCGTGTTTGAATCGAACAGCGGGCGCGCTACCCATGTGAACTTCCCCTATTTCGATCTCGAAGCGGGGGACGGAGGCGTTCTCCTCGCCATCGGCTGGGCGGGAACCTGGCGGGCTGCGTTTTCCGCGAAGAATGAGAAGACCTCCGTCCGGCTCCGTTCCGTCAACAACCTCCGCACGCGCCTGAAGCCCGGCGAGAAGATCCGGACCGCGCTGTTCGTCATGATCCCGTACGCCGTCCGGGACGAACAGTACGCGACGAATCTGTGGCGCAGCTGGTTCGTGAAATACAACCTCCCGAAGGCGGACGGGGCCGGGACACCGCTCGAGCCCTTCTCCACCTGCTGCCTGTCCGGCGATACCGGTCTCCCGAACTCCGACGGATCGATCTCGGAGCGGCACTTCACCTGGCGGCGCAGCCTCGAGAAGATGATCGCCGAAGACGTGAAGGTCGATTTCCGCTGGATGGACGCCGGATGGTACGCCGCGCCGGACAATTCCTCGCCGGAGAGCGACTGGTGGGGCACGGTCGGGACCTGGATCTTCGATCCGCAGAAATGGCCGGGCGACACGTTCCGCGAATCGACGGACTTCGCGCGGGAACACGGCATGAAGACCCTGCTCTGGTTCGAGCCCGAACGGGTGACGGATCCCGAGAACCTCGAAAAAAACTACGGCTACGACGCGCGCTGGGCCATCCGCCGGGAAGGGGTCGGCTCGATCTCCAACAACATCGGCGACCCGGACTGCTACCGCTGGACGCTCGGCAAGATCACGGACACGCTGACGAAAAACCGGATCGAGATGTACCGTGAGGACAACAACAGCGATCCCGCCGGTCTCTGGAAGCACCTCGACGCGCTCGAAGGCGAAGACCGCGCCGGGATCACCGAATGCAAGTTCATCGACGCGCACTACCGGATGTGGGACGACATCATCGCCGCGACGACCTCCTTCGGCGGCTGCGGGTTTGTCGATTCCTGCGCGTCGGGCGGCGGCCGGAACGATCTCGAATCCATGCGCCGGGGCGTCCCGCTTCTCCGCAGCGATGCGGACCGGACCTGGACGTCCCTCCGGTTATCGATGTCCTGGGGCTTCAACCGCTGGATCCCGTTCTGCGGCGCGTCCACGAAGGAATCCGCCGGGCAGCTCGAGGGCGGGAAGACCTCCGACGTCTATATCTGGCGCGCGTCCTATCTGCCGGTACTGAACGTCTCCTCGTCCTTCGTCATGAACCCGGATCAGAATTTCGCCCCGCTCCGGGAGGGCATCCGGGAGTGGAAGAGCATCCGGCAGTATCTCCTGAAGGAGTTCTATCCCCTCACGCCGTGGCACGCGGAGCATGAACGGACGGGCTTCACCGCATTCGTCTATCTCGATCCGGAGACGGAGGAGGGTATTCTCCTCGCCTTCCGTCAGGAGGACTGCGCCGAGGCGGAGCTCACCCTGAACTTCCCGTTCGCCGAGCCCGGGACCGACTGGCTCCTGACGGATGACGACACGGGGGAGGAGCGCCGTCTGGGAGGAGAATCTGCGAGAGACGGCTTTGAGCTGATCTTTGAAAAGCCCCGGTGCGCGAAGCTGTTCCGGATCCGCTCGATCCGGCCGAACTGAGGCTGCGGAGGTAAGTATGAAGAAAATCGATCCATCGCTTCTTGAATCCCTTCTCACATCCAGAATGTCCCGGGATCTTGCGGAGCACAACCTCTCCGGCGCGTCCCTCATCGTTCTGCAGAACGGCGCGCCCGTCTTCCGGGGACACTTCGGCACGACCGGACCGGACACGGACACGCCCGTCGGAGAATCGACCCTTTACCGGCTGGCATCCATGACGAAGCCCGTCACCGCCGTCGGGATCCTGACCCTCTATGACCGCGGCCTCATCGATCTCTACGATCCCGTGGAGCGCTACCTGCCGGAATACGCGGACCCGTGGCTGGCGGAGGTGAAGGACGGGGAGATCCGTCCCGTGCGCCCGCTGACCGTGAAGCCCACGATCCTGCACCTGTTGACCCACACCTCGGGGCTGCTCGGGGGAGAGCTGACGGGGGCCTGCTGGCCGCACCGCGTCGGAGAGATCAACCGCACCCTGGAGAACGCCGTCCGCTGGTACGCGGAGATGGGCTTCGGCTTCGAGCCGTTCAGCCGGACGGAATACAGCGGCGAGGCGGCCTTCGACGTGCTCGCGAGGATCGTGGAGATTGCGGCGGACATGCCCTATGCCGATTACTTGAAGCAAGCGGTGTTCGATCCCTGCGGCATGGCGGACGCGACGTTCTCGCCGACGGAGGAGCAATGGAGCCGCATGGCCGCGATGCATGACAAAAAGGACGGGCAAAGCGTCGCCGTGGCCCTTCCCGCGGGATGTGTCTTCGGGATCACGCCCGTGACCCATCCTCTCGGCGGGGCGGGGCTGGCGTCGACCTTGGCGGATTACGCCGCGTTCGGGGAAATGCTGTGCCGCGGCGGCGTGATCGGCGGGAACCGGGTGCTCAGCGAGCTGGCAGTGCGGCTGATGTCCGTGCCTCACGTCCCGAAATCGATCATGCCCGGCCCGGTGCAGTGGGGGCTCGGCGTGCGGGTCATCACAGGGGAGGACTATCCCTACCGCCTCCCGGTCGGGGCCTTCGGATGGAGCGGCGCGTACGGCACGCACTTCTGGATCGATCCGGCCAACGGGATCACCGCGGTCTATCTGAAAAACACGGTGAACGACGGAGGCAGCGACTGCCTCACCGGGAAGAACTTCGAGCGCGACGTCATGGCATCGCTGGCGTGACCACAGACCCGGAGCGGGCGCTTTCCCGATTTTCATCAAAATCACTTTTCATCTTCTTTTTTGCGGGACATCAAACAGGCGTCACATTCGCGGATTACAATGGGTCCCGTAAGAAAAAGAAAGCCGGGTGACACCCGGAGAAAGGGAATCATGATGAAAATCGATGAAATGAAAAACGAAACGGCCGGGATTCCCGCTGCATTCAACGAGTACTGCGTTTCCGGTCCGGATCAGCCCGTCCAGAACGGCAAAGAACAGAAAGAAAAGAAAGAAAAGAAGTCCGTCGGCATGAAGACGGTCGCCTGGGCGTGCGCGATCTGCATCGTCCTCTCCGGCGCATTCGCCTTCGGCGGCACCTTCCTCGCAAACCGCATGACGGCGCAGGAGCCCTCGACGGCCGCAGCCGAAGTGCAGACCGAAAAGACCGCGGTGACCGATTCGCCGGTCGTCATCTACAAGTCGGCCGATACCGTGAACACCGCTGCCGGCAGACAGACGTCCGTGTCCGGCGGGGAACTGACGTATGCGGAAGCCGCAGCCGTTGTCAAGGATTCCGTCGTGGAGATCAAAACGGAGATCTCCGCCCGCAACCCGTACTTCCCGCAGTTTATCGAGCAGGCGTCCGGCGCAGGTTCCGGCGTGATCCTCTCGGCGGACGGCCACATCGTCACCAATGCGCATGTCATCACCAATGAAACCACCGGTGATCCCGCGGACAACGTGACCGTGCGTCTGACCAACGGCGAGGAATACGCCGCGGAGATCACGGCCTACGATACCGACGAGGACATCGCCATCCTCAAGATCGACGCGGAGGGCCTCACGCCCGCGAAATGCGGGGACAGCGACAAACTGGTCGTGGGTGAAGAACTCCTGATCGTCGGCAACCCGCTCGGCGAACTGGGCGGCACGGTCACCAACGGCATCGTCTCCGCGACCGAGCGCGAGATCCAGATCGGCGGCGTCTACATGCACCTGATCCAGACCAACGCCGCGGTCAACCCGGGCAATTCCGGCGGCGGCATGTTCAACCTCAAGGGCGAGCTCGTCGGTATCGTCAACGCAAAGTCCACCGGCACGGGGATCGAAGGACTCGGATTCGCCATCCCGGTCAACCAGGTGATGAAGGTCTCTGAACAGCTCATGACCGACGGTTATGTCTCCGGCAAGCCCATGATCGGCGTCTCCTTTGAGGATGTATCGGACAGCACGGGTCTCTCCTTCTTCTTCGGCGGCGGCAGTACCTCCGACGTCAAGGCCGGCGTCTATGTCAGGGGCCTCGTGGAAGGCATGAACGACAAGGTCCTGAAGGAAGGGGACCGCGTGATCGCCGTGAACGGGGAAGAGATCAGCTCCTCCAAGGATATCAAGGCCATCGTGATGAAGTCTTCGATCGGCGACAAGCTGACGTTCCAGCTGTACCGCGATAAGAAGCTCATGGAGGTCGAGGTCACGGTCTACGAGCGCACGCCCGATGTCGGGGATGCCGCTGTATCTTCAGAGGAAAAGAAATCCGACGGGGAGCAGAAGACGAAGACGACCAAGCCCGTCATCGGGGTTTCCCTGCAGGAGAGCCCCGGCGGCTATGCCAAGGAAGGCGTGTATGTCGCCGAACTGGAAGAAGGCATGAACGACAAGGTCCTCGAGGTCGGTGACCGCATCGTCGCGATCAACGGGGATGAGATCACGTCCATTGCCGACGTGAAAGCCATCGTGGAGAGCGCGAAGGTCGGCGACAAGCTGAACTTCCAGGTCTCCCGCGACGGCAGACTGATCCCGGTGGAGGTGACGGTCTTTGAGCGCACCGTCGAGGAAGCCGAGGAAGAAGATAAGGACGACAAGAAGGAGAAGAAAGAAGAAGATCACGCCGCCTCTCCCGAGGAGGATGTTCCCGGGGAAGATGGAGCGATCTCAGGCTTCGGCGATCTGTTCGACTTCTTCAAAAAGTATTTCGGCGGCAGATAAGCTCTGCTCCTTTCAGCAAGCTGCCGCAAGCAATTCCAGCATTTTAGCTGAGCTTTTCAAAATAGCTGACCGGGCTCTGTGACGCCCGCATAAACGGCTGCCGTATTTCTCCATTCTCAGGGAGGGATTGCGGCAGCCTTTTTTGCCGTTCTGCCATGGCCGCGGGCGTGAAATCCCTCCCGGCGAAGAGGAAGATGAAAGGAAATTGCCCAACCGTCTTGCCTCCGTCCGGAAAATCTGCTATAATGGAAAAAACGGTCCGAAGCGCGCCGGAGCGGGAAGCGTCGGACGGACGGAGAAGCCATGATCAGCATCGAAGCATACAAGGAGATCGTCTCGGAGTTGATGGACGAGCTGCCCGAGGAGTTTTACCGGGAGCTCACCGGCGGGGTCATCGTGTCGGAAGCGCTGGTGATCCCGGATTACGCCCGCGGAAGCGATCTCTATACCATGGGCCAGTATCAGGTCTATTCCGGCGTCCGGCAGATCGTCCTGTTCAAGGGATCCTTCGACCGGGGCTATCCGCTGGCGGACGAGGAAGAGGCCCGGACCATCCTGCGCGGCATTCTGCGCCATGAGTTCCGGCATCATCTCGAATCCCTCGGCGGCGTGCGCAATTCTTCTTCCCTCGCGGCGGAGGATGCGCGTCGGAAGGCGGCTTATCTTTCCCGTCTCCGGGAGCAAAAGAGCGATGAAACCGCGCAGAAGTGATTCATTCAGACGGCTGGAGCGGCTGCTTCAGAGGGGTGGAATATGAGCAGAGAAGAAAAACAAGGCGTCTGGTCCAAAGTGAAGGCGGCCTGGGGCAAGGTCGTCCATAACCCGACGTTCACGATCCGGGAGCAGTTCGGCTATTCCTCCGGCATCATGGGGAATTCCATGGCGCAGGATGTGGAAGCCTATGCGCTGACGCTGTTTCTGACCCGCTTCATGGGGATCGCGGCGTCCTTCGTCATCGTTCTGGAGTTGGTGGCCAAGATCGCCAACATCATCGTGGACCCGCTCGCGGGCGTGATCCTCGACCGGAAGGGGAAACACGGCAGGAGCCGCGCAAAGGCCTTCACGCTTGTCATGCCGTTTCCGCTTGCGATCTCGTCGATCCTGCTCTTCGTCGTGCCCGGGATCGGACTGACGGCCAGGATCGTCTATGTCTTCGCGTTCTATCTGATCTACTGCATCTCGGACGGCTTCTACGACATGTCGCTCTCCACGATCTCCGCGCGGATGACGACGAATCCGAAGGACCGCAAGAATTTCTACACCGTCGCCCAGTTTGCCTCCACTCTCGGTGGGATGCTGCCGAGCGGCCTGATCCCGGTCTTCGTCGCGATCTACATGGAGAAGGAAGCCCTGATCTACCTGCTCTTTGCGATCTTCTTCGGCGTCGTGGGCTTCGCGCTCATGATCGTTCCGTATTTCACACTCCGGGAAAAGACGGCGGCCGCCTGGCGGAAGGAAGCGCCCATCGCGCTGAACTTCAAGGCGCTGATGCTGAACCGGCCGATGTGGTGCCTGATCTTCTCGCAGATCGTGGATTCGGTCAGGCAGGTGTGCTACTCGGGGCTCGCGTACTTCTACCTCGAGACGCTGGGCGCGTTCTGGATGGCGTCGGTCGCGGGCACGATCTCGGCGACGCTCTCGTACATCGGCATCGCCGCGGTGCCCTTCATCGGCGCGAAGCTGTCCTCCCGCGACATCATCATGTACGGCTACTTTTACACCGGCATCCTGTACATCCTCTTCCTGCTCGTCGGCTACAAATCCCTGATCGCGGTGGCGCTGATCGTCGGCTTCGCCGGTCTGCCGAACGGGGCGATGAGCTCGTCGCGCAATATCCTGCTTGCGGATTCGACGGACTACATGGAATACATGACCTGGAAGAAATACGGGGAACCGGTCCGTTCGGAGGCGATGGTCTTCGCGCTCCGTTCGACCGCGGCGAGGATCAGCGGCTTCTGGAAGAGCCTCCTCTTCCCGGCGGGGCTCATCCTCATCGGCTATGTGAGCGCGAAATCCTTCGGCTCGACGACGATCAGCGTGGTCCAGTCCACCGAGACCCTGAACGGCATCTTCTATCTCATCACGGTGTCCGGCATCGTCGGGAACATCGTCCCCGGCATCATCATGTCGTTCGATCATTACACGGGAAAACGCAAGGAAAAGATCCTCGAGGAACTCTACGAGATGCGGGCGGAACGGCAGGCGGTCTGGGACGCCGAACATCCGGCCGAGGGAGGCGCGGAATTATGAGAAAAAGAAACCAACACGTCAAGAGGGCGGGGCGCGTTTTGACCGTGCTGCTCACCGCGGCGCTCCTCCTCTGCTGCGCGAGTTGCGCAAAGGAAAACAAATACGTCAACGTCGGCGTGGAGATGTCGACGGCGGGGATGAGCCTGTATCTCACCAACACGGTGAACGGGTTCCAGAGGATCTCGAATTACGTCTTCTTCTCCCCCTCGTCCACGGCGTCGCTGGACAAGCTGAGGCAGGAGAAGCAGGGGATCGACATCACCTATCTCCCGGCGGAGGACCTCGGCCTGATCAAGGCGGGGGACGGGCTGACGGTCGTGTTCCCGGACTGCTTCGGTGAGGACGGAACGCTGAAAGGCGTGTGGGTCGCCCGGAATTCCTGGCTCGAGAACGCGCCGCACTATTCCTACAAATTCATCCTCGGGCTCGCCATGAGCGCGGATTACCGGGCCTCGCACCGGAATATGAGCTACGCCGATGCGCTCGAATCCGTCCGGGGCGTGCGGGACATCGACTGGGAGAAGTACCCCGAGACGATGCAGTACTGCGCCGTCTACGCGCTCTCGAACAAGGAGGAGCTCCGGGACGAAACGTTTGCCGTCAGGGACGCAAAAACCCTCCTCGCCATGTTTGAAGGATTCTCTTCGGAGAGCGGGGAGGGATACGATGTATGCAGGGAGGCGTACGCCCGGGTCTGCGGGAGCGATGCCGAGCCGTTTGAGAATCTGTTCGATTTCAGTCTTGCCGTCCGCGCGCTGGAAGAAGCGGCGGGGACGGAGTGAACCGGTCAGCGGATCAGCATCGGGAAAGCGGTGTGCGATCCCGGTGCACAGGAAAGGAGATCCCGATGAAAGCAAAATGGAAATGGATCCTGGCGGCATTCTCCGGCGTCCTGATCGTCGGAGGAGCGGTCGCCGCAACCATGCTGCCCGTCACCTATCCCGTCGACCGTTCGCTGATCGTGAAGAACCCGGATTACCGCGTTTATGCGGAACAGCGGGACGGGTACACGACGCTCGTGAAGCGGGACGCGTCCGGGAACGTGACGGATGAGGACTTCAAGGTGATCGGCTTTACGGACACGCACCTCGACCATCACCGGGAGAAGGGCGCCGTCACGCTCGCGTATGTGATCCGGAATATCGTGAACGAAAAGCCGGACCTCGTCGTGTTCGTCGGGGACAACATCACCTCGAGCTTCAACGGCCGCCGTGCGAAACAGCTCTGCCGCGTGATGGAAGATCTCGGGGTCTATTGGACCTGCGTGCTCGGAAATCACGAAGGCGACAATCCGTGGAGCATCTCACGCCGGAATATGGTGAAGCTCTTTGCCTCCTATCCGCACTGCCTGATCGAAGCGGACGAAAAACACACCGGGGACGGAGCTGCGGTATGGGGCTCTGGGAACCATGCGATCAACCTCGCGGATTCCTCGGGCGCCGTCACGCGTTCGCTGTTTTTCCTCGACGGCGGGGACGAAATGACCGAAGCGGATCTTACGAAGTATGCGGACGAGATCGCGGCGGGGGACGGGAACACCGACGACTATGTGAAGGAGAGCCAGATCCGCTGGTACCGGGAAAACGTGGCCGCGATCGCAGCACTGGGTGCTTCCGAAAAGGCGGAACCGGTTCCGTCGGCGGTTTTCGTTCACATCCCGCTCCCTGAATACAAAACAGCTTATGAGGAGCTGACGGGCGAGGACGCGGTTTCCCCGACGCAGATCCCGGCGTACGGCGCGGAAAACGAAACCGGCAGCGTGATGCTCTTCGGTCAGCGGCGCGAGAGGATCTGCTGCTCCGGACACAACAGCGGTCTCTTCGACGCCATCCTCGGCGCGGGCTCGACGGATCTCGTCGTCTGCGGCCATGATCACATCAACGACTTTGCGTTGCGGTACCGGGGCGTGACCCTTGCGTACAACGTCCCCTCCGGGTATTCGAGCTACAACCTCTACACGAAGAAGCTCTCGGACGATCTGCTCCAGGGCTATACCCGCTATACGTTCCGCCCGGACGGCAGCTTCGAGCTCGAACCGTTCTGCAACGCCGTCCTCTATCCCGAGGCCCAGCCGGAGATCCGGAAGCTGTACGATTGAAGCCGGAAGGGACGCGCCGGATGGGACGGAACGGGCTTCAGATGCAGAAGATGAAGGCGTCCATATCGCAAACGGCGGACCGGACCGTGTGTGCATCCCTGCCGAGGATCTCGTCCGCCGGATGCTCCGCCTCGATCCCGTGCGAACGGAGGCGTTCGAGATAGGCCGCCGCATCCTCCACGCGCTTGAAGGACTTTTCCATCGCGCAGGGGAAGGAGAGCTGCCGCGGGATGCGTTCCGTTTGGACAGCCTGAACGATCTTTTCGCGGATCTCGCCGAAGAGCGCGTCGTTGTCGCGGAAAACCGCCCGGTTCCGGGACAGCTCCGTCTTCGTCACCACCGTCGTGATCCCTTCGACGGCGCGTTCCGCCTGCTTACAGGCCAGATCCCCGCCTGCGAAGAAGCAGCTCGGGATCCCGTGGGAAGCGGCGATGGCGGCGTCCATGTCCACCTCGCCGATGTAGCGGCCGTTGAGCTTGTAGAACTGCACGGTGGCGCTGCTCATGGTATGCGCCAGGACACCGCCGAGGGTCCCCTCCATGGCGTGATACCCGAAGAAGCACACGCAGTCGAACTGTCCGGCGGCGAAACGGAGACGGGGCCCCGTCGGGTGGATTGCGGTGATCCGCGGATCGAGATCGCCCTCGTCGATATTGCCGCCTCCTCCGTGATTGTCCCAGAGACCGACGGTTTCCGCACCGGCTTCAAACAGCGCGTCCGCTGCCGCGTTGAGCTCCTTTGCGGCCTGACGCCGGGCGATTTCCCATTGCTCCGAATCGCGTCCGAGGCCCCGATACGGTTCGCCGACGACCAGGTTCACGCCCTCGAGGTCGCACAGCAGCAGGATTCTTCGATACATCGTCTTCTTCCTCCTTTAATCGCACACAGGTTCATCTTCTTGTTTCCGAACGGCTTCGCGCCGTTTTTTCTCCGCTTCCCAGGTTTTATAAACCGATTCCGCGGCGCAGATCAGCACGAGGACTGCGAGGGCAATCGCGAGGATCGTTTTGAGTGTTTTCCTGTCCATGTCCGAAACCTCCTTCAGACGCTACGATGATTCTCGAAACGGATGGCTTTCCGTGTCCCGGCCTGTCAGCTCGGCGGCGCGGCGGGTGTCCGTTTCTGCCATCTATTATACCGTTCCGGACGGGAGCTGTCAAGGGAAAAGCGCGCAGAGAGAGGGGGCACTCGGGAAAAGGCTCTCTCCGCCTCTTGACAACCCGGGGGATTTCAGGGTATAATAAAGCCCCAGGCTCCGAACCGAAGATCCAATCAGGAGGACTCCCTTGAAAAATAGAAACATCTTGAAAAAACTGCTGCTTCCGGCGCTCTTCGCCGTTCTGCTGTTCGCGCAGGCGGTCCCGGCAACCGCATACGGGCAGAATCCGTTCACCGACGTCTCCCCGTCCGCGTGGTATTATTCCGACGTGATGACCGCGGTGGAATCGGGCCTCATCAACGGCAAGACGAAGACGACCTTCTGCCCGGACGATTATCTCACCTACGCGGAAGCCGTCAAACTGGCGGCGTGCATGAATCAGGTCTGGTGGACCGGATCCGTCGCGCTCTCGAACGGGATCCCGTGGTATCAGCCCTACGTCGATTACGCCTGGACGACCGGCATCCTCTCCGAGAATTACGACTGGAACGGCTACGCGACGCGGGGTAAATTCCTTGCGATCTTTGCGAACGCGCTCCCCGGCGATGCGCTCGATGCGATCAACAGCGTTCCGGATGATTCGATCCCGGACGTGCCATCCTGGTATCCGGACGCGTGGACGATCTATTCGCTCTACCAGGCCGGGATCGTGCAGGGGGACGATACGCACGCCTGCCGCCCCGAGCAGTACATCCGGCGCAGCGAGGTCGCGGCGATCCTGAACCGCATGATGAACCCGTCCGCACGCCTGCGCTTTTCGATGTCCGCCGATACCGGGATCACCGCCGCGCCTGCGGAGCCGGAGACGCGGAAATACTGGATCGTCGTAGATTTCTATGACCGGGACGATTTGACGGTCTATACGGAAGCGACGACGCTCGGCATGATCCTCTATCATAACGGGATCACGCTTGCGGAAGGCGAGGTCCCCTCCGTGGATCTCTGGAACGACTGGCTGGCGGCCGACATGACCGTCACCGTCGACACATACTTCTACACCACCGAAAGCGTGAGGCAGATCGTGCCGCACACCACGGAGGAGATCGGCATCGACACCATCCCGCGCGGGGACGTCAATATCCTCGAAGAAGGCGCGGACGGCGAGAGCATCCTGCACTACACCGTCACCTACAAAAACGGGATGGAATACGACCGGCGTCTGGACTGGGAAGAGGTGCTCACCGCGATGGTTCCCGCGCGCGCGGAGGTCGGAGTCGGCGGGACCTTCGTCGGCGGGGACGGTGTGACCTATTCCTATTCGTGGAAGAAAATCTGCAAGGCGACCTACTACAACCTGGTCGGGCCAACCTATTCCGGTAACTACACGAGCACACGGACCGTCGCGACGAATCTCGACTACATCCCGATCGGAACCCGCATGTACATCAAAAACGACCGCTACGACTTCGGCTACCGCGTATCGGAGGATACCGGGCACCTCGATCCGTGGCAGGTGGATATCTGGATGATGGATGACGATCCGAACGCGCCGCTCATGAGCATCGAGGGCGTCGTCCGCGACATGGAGGTCTATTTCCTCGACTGACGGGGCACGAAAGACCTTGTGATTTCCGGTTTATCGCTTATCCACAAAAAATTTAAAAATACCTCCGAAAAAGTGTTGAAAATTGCGGTGAAGTGATGTATAATAAGATTGCAGTCAGAAACCCAGGCCAAAGCGGAGTCGTCGGATATCCCATCGCGTCAGCCGCATTGAGCGTAAGACTGCGGAAATCTATTATGAAGAAAGGACCTTGGCACATGAAAAAAGCACTCATTCTTCTTTCTGCAGTCCTTTTGATCGTGTTGATGGCGATCCCGGCGATGGCGGAATTCGATCTGGAAGACTTTACGATTCCGGATACCGGCGTCCACTTCGGCTTCAACGGC
>JAEEGL013636658.1_pt1 | contig 25851 bp, 23 predicted proteins | sample 9134231 | NCBI WGS metagenome assembly JAEEGL01 (sample SAMN16246548, study PRJNA631951) | gut metagenome | biome: gut microbiome; feature: rumen; material: fiber-attached | host: Bos | place: Iran: Karaj | collected 2018-10 | reverse complement strand
AAGGGCGGAAGGAAATCGTTGAAGATCATGCACATACGGGTGTGGCCGGCCCAGGACTTCGGGAGTTCATAGAAAACGTCAGCATAGCTGCCGTACCAGGGAGCGGAAAAGTCGAGACCGCTGTGGTAACCGTTATGCTGTACCATGATGGGATAATAGTTGCCGGTAACGGCCATGCCCAGGAAACCGGATTCAGCTTCCAGTTCATCCAGATTGCGGCCGGTGGTGGGGCTGACACCGATTTCAGCGATGTTATCGCCGGCGGGCTGGATTGTGATGTCGCGAACAGTACTCGCTGCATCGCGGGGAACGAGAGTGGAGCTTCCGATGTCTGCCAGTGCGGCCGAGCAGGAAAGCACGATCGCAAGTGCCAGAACAAGGCTCAACAGTTTTTTCAAATAAATCACTCCTTCTTCAGTTCTGTACCACATACGGATATGGTAAAACCACGGAACATCCTATCACATGGCGCATGGATTGTCAAACCGGCATATCCCCCGCAGCCGCCCGGAAGGACGGCTTTTTTTGCGCCTTTTTCCCGGCACCCGATTCCCGGCGTCCCTTCCCGGCGAGTTGTATTCAGAACCTACTTTCTGTATAATGACTCCGGCCCCGCGGGCGCGGACAGTTTTCAGACAGCCGGGAGGGAGAGGCTTGAAAAAGAGGACGACCATCATCCTGTGCGCAGCCTGCCTGCTGGCACTCGCGGCAGCGGCATTGGGCGCGGCAGGGCTTTGCCGGCACGAAGCGGACCAGGATGAAGCGATCCGGGAGCTTTCGGAGCAGGTGGCCGGACTGCTTGAAAAAAGGCAGGCAACCGCTGAAGAGCGGGCTGCCGCCCGGGAGACGGCTGACGGCCTGGACCGCAGGGTAACCCGGATGGAAGTCCGGGAGGACCGGGCGGAAGCAGACTATACCTGGTTTGCCATCGGGAACAGCATCACCGTGCACGCCCCGAATGAAGTCTGGTGGAACGGGATCGGGATGGCGGCGTCCGCGGAGGACCGCGACTATGTCCACCTGGCGGCGGAGCAGCTGACGGGCATATACGGAAAGACCGCCGTACATCCGCTGTACTGCTACGCATGGGAAACGGCGGAAGACCGCGGCGGAAAGCTGGCCATGCTGGATGCGTATCTCGATGAGCAGCTTCAGCTGGTCACGATCCAGTTAGGGGAGAATGTGGAGGACCTGACGTGCTTCGGGCAGGATTTTGAAGCGCTGATCCGGTATGTGCAGGGCAAAGCCCCTCAGGCAAGAATCCTGGTGATCGGCGATTTCTGGAGCAACGGAGACCGGGACCGGATGAAGCAGGAGGCCGCCGAAAAGACAGGCGCCGGATTTGTCTCCCTGGAAGAGATCCGGGACGATCCGGAATACCAGGCCGGCATCGGGGCTGTCGTATATGATCCGGAAGGGAATCCCCATACGGTCGAAAACGCGGATGTCGCCGGACATCCGGGAGACCGGGGAATGCAGTATATCGCGGACCGGCTGATCGAAGCCCTGAAAGGGAAACCCTGAGACGTACACGGCCGGGCCGGCCGGAGGACGGAGGAGACACATGAGCGAAAAGAACTCCCGGAACGAACTGCCGGGCGGGATCCGGCAGTCCAACTTTGAGCTGTTCCGGATTATCACGATGCTGCTGATCATCGCCCATCATTACGTGGTGAATTCGGGGATCGCGGCAGCAGACGGGCCGATTTTTGCCGATCCCACGGCGCCGCGCTCGCTGTACCTGCTCCTGTGGGGGGCATGGGGGAAAACCGGTATCAACTGTTTCGTGCTGCTGAGCGGATATTTCATGTGCGGGAAGAACATCACGCTGCGGAAATTCCTGAAGCTCCTGTGCGAATTCATGTTCTACCGGATCGTGATCATGATGATCTTCTGGCTGACAGGGTATGAAAAGATCACACTGACGGGGGTCCTGGAGGTGCTGATCCCGGTTACCGAACTGAGCGACGGGTTTACCGGCGCGTACCTGGTTTTCTTCCTCTTTATTCCGTTCCTGAACATCCTGGTCAGGAACCTGACCGAACGGCAGCATGTCCGCCTGCTGGCGCTGTTTGCGTTCATGTATGTATTCATGGGGACGTTCCGTCCCGTTTTTTCCGTGACGATGAACTACGTCTCCTGGTTCGCGGCGCTTTTCCTGGCCGCGTCCTGGATCCGGCTGTATCCGAAGAAATTCTTTGAAGGGGCGAAACGCTGGGGCCTGATCGCGGGCGCCTGCGTGCTCCTGTCCGCCGCGTCGGTGGCTGCGTGTTCATGGGTCAGTGCCCGGATCGGGAAAACCTATTACTACGTAGCGGTGACGGACTGCAATACGCTGCTGGCGGTCTGCACGGGTACGGCGCTCTTCCTGTTCTTCCGGAATCTCCGGATGAAACCGAACAGGCTGATTAACGCCATTGCGGCAACGACCTTCGGCATTTTCTGCATCCATACCTGCAGCGACGCCATGCGGCGCTGGCTGTGGCAGGATACGCTGAAGAACATTGAAGCGTATTCGGGCCCGGCTGTATACCTGCATATCATCGGGGCGGTTCTTGCGGTCTTTGCAACCTGTGCTGTGATCGATACCCTGCGCATCCGGTTCATCGAAAAGCCGTTCTTCAGGGCGCTGGACAAAAGACTGCCCGGGGCAGCCTCCCGCTGGCAGAAGTTCGAGGACCGCCTGTTCAGCCGGCCGGACGCCGGATCCATCCCGGACGGAGGAAGTGCCGAACGATGAAGAAACAGAGACTCGGGGAGATCATCCGGTTTGTAATCGCCGGAGGCGCGGGGTTCGCAGTGGAACTGGGCGTGCTGATCCTGCTGAAGGAGAAGCTGGGCCTGGATACGCTGATCGCGACGCCCATCGCTTTTACGGTTTCCGTGATCGTGAACTACCTGATCTGCGTGCTGTGGGTATTCGCCGGGGCACGGGAACAGAGCCGGAAGAACCGGATTGCTTTCTTTCTGACGAGCGCGGCAGGCCTGCTGCTGAACGAACTGCTGATGTTCGTGTTCCGGGTGCTGTGGGGCGAGGAAACGGTGCTGTTTACGGTATTCACCTTCGCGGTCAGCATGTATGTGCTGAACAAGGTGCTGGCGACCTGCATCGTTATGGTGTGGAACTACTTTACAAAACGGTATATCCTGACTAAGAAGTAAGCCGCCTTGCGGCGGACGGATGCCGATGGTATCATTCCGGTACAGGGCAGAACCGGTCAGGAAAACCCGGGAAGGATCAACAGGCTGCCGCGCGAACGGGGGTTGGAAGAGACGACCGTTCCGGGGATCCGCAGCCACAGGGGGAGGAAACAGGACTTTGTACGTATACTGTCTGTTCTGCAGGACGCAGCGATGCTCACGGATCGCACAGCTGCTGGAGATCAGGGAAAACGGGGTCCGGAAGGCGTTTTCCCCGAAGATCCTTTCCAGGCAGCGGAAGCAGGGACTGAATATCGACCGGGAACGGGACCTGCTTCCGGGATATGTTTTTCTTTTCAGCGACGAGCGCCTGGTCGACTATGAAACGTTTGCCGGGATCGACGGCGTGATCCGCCGGGTCGGGAGGACGGAATCCGGGTACGAGCTGGAGGGGGCAGACCGGGAGTTTGCCCTGGGCCTGCTCGGGAACGACGGGAAAGTCGGCGCGCTGAAAATGGTCCGGGTGGGGGAAACCGTACAGCTGGAAAATTCCCTCTTTGACGGCAGTGAAGGCGTTGTGACAAAGATTGATTACCGCAAGGAACGGGCGCGGGTGGATTTCCGGTTTGACGGAAGCGACTGCCACACCTGGATCGCCATTGACGGGATCCGGCCCATGAAAACAGATCAGAGGTGAACCGTATGCCATCGCTGGAAGCGTATCGCTCCGAACTGGATTACAGCTATGCCCCGGGCGTTTTTCCGAGCATGGAATGCCTGCTTCACCGGCCGGAATCGGTCCGGCGGCTCCTGGTGCATTCCGCGGCAGCAGGCCGTGAAGGCATCGGGAAACTGACGGCGCTCGCGGAGGAACACCGGATCCGGATCGAAGAAGCAGACCGGGCACTGGGACGCATCAGCGGCAAGGAAAACTGCTACGCGGCGGCGGTGTTCGGGAAGTTCCGGGACGAACTGCGGAAGGACTGTCCCCATGTGGTGCTGCACCGGCCGGGGGACAGCGGGAATGTGGGGACCATCCTGCGGACGGCCCTGGGATTCGGTATGGAGGATGTGGCGCTGATCCGGCCCTGCGTTGACGTGTTTGACCCGCGGACGGTACGGGCCAGCATGGGAAGCCTCTTCCGCCTCCGGGTGCGGGTTTATGACAGCTTCGGGGATTACCGGGCGGAACATCCGGACCGGACGCTGTATCCTTTTATGCTGGACGCTTCCGTTCCGCTGCGGGAAATCCGGGATATCCCGGAACGATACTCCCTGGTCTTCGGGAATGAGGGGAGCGGCCTTCCTGCGGAGTTTGCCTCCATGGGACAGGCGGTGCGGATCGAAAGCAACGACAAGGTGGATTCCCTGAATCTTGCTGTTGCCGCAGGAGTCGGGATCTACTATTTCAGCGGCAAAGGGGAATGAACATGGTTCATCAGCGCTTCCGCAGGAATGCCGGCGGACTCCGGTGCGCGATGCTCAGCGCGCTCTGCGCTTTCCTGTCCTTTGCCCCGTTCCTTTTCCGGGACGGGGGGTTCTTTCATGTCTGGGCTGACTTCAACTCGCAGCAGATTCCTTTCGGCATGGCGCTGCATCATGCGCTGGACGGCATGAACCCCGGAGGCTGGACCTGGAGCTATGAACTGGGAATGTCCACGATCCAGGCTTTCTCATTTTACGGGATGGGAAGCCCCTTTTACTGGATCAGCCTGCTGTTTCCCGCAGCATGGTATCCATACCTGACCGGCTGGACCTATATCCTGAAGTACACCGCGGCAGGGGTGGCGGCATACTATTATATCCGGCGCTTCACCAAGGGGGAAAACGGTGCGGCAGCCGGTGCCCTGATGTACGCGTTTTCCGCTTTCCAGGCAACAAACCTTATGTATTTCCATTTCCATGATGCCGCAGCCCTTTTTCCGCTGCTCCTGACCGGTATGGAAAAGATCATGGAAAACCCGCGGGACCGGGGACTGCTGGTTTTTGCTGTTTTTATCAATGCGCTGAACAATTACTATTTCTTCGTCCTGGAAGCCGTGTTTTCCGTAATCTATTTCGTGTTCCGCTCTTTCGGGATGAACGGGCGGAACATCCGCCGGATCTTCCGGGACGCCGTGAATATCCTCCTGAGCAGCCTGTGGGGAGCGGCAATGGCGGCCATCCTGCTGGTGCCGAGCCTCGTATATATCCTGCAGTCCCCGCGGGCGGAACGTTCCGTTTCGCTTTCCGACTGGTTCTGGGATTTCAGGCGGCTCGGGTTTACGGCCCGCGGGATTCTGCTGCCGGGTGACACCATGGCGTATCAGTCAGCTTTCTATGAAAGCGAATACGATTCGGTCGCGGCCTGGCTTCCCCTGGCCGGACCCGGGCTGAGCCTGGCATATCTCCTGAAAAACAGGCTGAAAAAGGGTACCTGGCTGTCGCGGATGATCCCGGCGCTGCTGCTGGTTTCTGTTTTCCCGCTGCTTTCATCCGGCTTTACCCTGTTCAGGGAAGTCACATACCGCTGGTGGTTTATGCTTGCGCTCCTGCTGGCGCTGGCTTCCGCGAAGGTTATGGATACGGAATCGGAGTATCCGGTCAACACTGGCCTCGGCGTTTATCTTGCCTCGGTGATTGTTTTCTGCGCTGCCGTGTTCATCGGAAATACCGTACGGCCTGATACAGGCATCCTCAGCGACCCGGGAAGATTCCTGGTTTTCGGCATCATCGCGCTGGCAGGAGCGGCCCTGCTGCTCCTGCTGCATCACTTCGGGAAACTCCGTTCGGGGACAGCGGTGGCGCTTGTATGCGTATTCTGCACCGGTACCACATTCATGACGCTGGACACATACCGGAATTTCGGGGATTTCACCGACCAGAAGATCCTCCTGGAGAGGGGCATGCAGCTTGAGACGCAGGACCCGCAGTACCGGTACAGGGTTGCCGACAACCAGGTCATGCTGCCGTGCGGCGGATCCGGCCTGACGGTTTTCAGTTCCGCCCTTTCCCGGGGGACCAGGGAATTTGACTCCCTGTTCTCGTTCTCCTCGAAGAATCATTCGCTGGACAAGAGCCTGGTCCGGGGCCTGCCGGAGCTGTTTGCCGGGAAATACCGTTTTTCTTCAGATCCGGGGGACCAGGAACCGCTTCAGGAGCTGGAGGAAAACGGGGGAATCCTGTATGTGCTGCAATCGGACGCCTGCCCGATCGGCTTCGCCGTGGATCACTATATCCTGAGGGAACAGCTGCTGACCATGGAGGAGAGCGACCGGGGCACTGCCCTGCTGTATGCTGCCGTGATTGACGCGGAGGCGCAGGAATCCCTTTCCGGATGGTGCACGGAGATTCTCCCGGATGAGATCCCGGCAGATGCGGATTTTTCCGGAATTGTTGCGCGAAACGTGGAAAACCGGGTCCGGAACTTTGAACGGGACAGCCGGGGGTTCCGCTGTACAACGGAATATGCCGGACCGAAGGCTGTCTGGTTCAGCGTGCCGGACGACGGCGGATGGACAGCCCGGATTGACGGCGAAAAGCAGGAGATTCTTCCGTCGGGAGGAATGATGCTCCTGCAGGTGCCTGCCGGCCGTCACGAAATTGTTTTTACCTATGTGACGCCGGGCTATACCGCGGGCAGCATCCTTACGCTCCTGTCCGGTACAGCGTATATTCTGTATCTGGTTCTGCACAGAATCAGGGGAAAACGCAAAACGAACTGAATCAGTATACCCGGACCAGCAGGCCGGTTTCATGGTTTACCGCATAAATCTGTCCGGAGTCCATACCTTCCGGGGCTTCAAAGAGCGAGGCGTATTCCTCCCGGAAGGTTTTATTGATCCTGTAGATCAGGACATAGTCAAAATCCTTCAGCTTTTCCTGCCAGTCTTCCGCACTGATCTGTACGGTCCAGCGATCCCCGGCATACAGGGCTTCCGGAGAAGAGGTCAGGCTCCAGCCGACGTTCAGGGCGCCGTTGCAGGGCCGGATGCCGTACCGGATCATCCAGTAGTCAAACCCGTCTGATTCCTGCGAAATAATCCATACGTCCTTTTCCTCCCCGCCGGCCAGGGACAGCATGGGAGAAACAATGGGAGCGACCCTTCCCTGGATATAGCCGGTCTCCTCAACGGAAGACCTGTCCAGGTACCGGAGGAACGATTCCGAAGGCGTAACAAGGAGTGCTGCGAGAATACAGGCGGCCACTCCTTTCCAGAGATGCCGCGGCTTTTCCCGGATGAAACCGATCAGCACGAGGAACAGGGCAACGGCAAAACAGATGAACACAATGCTCAGGTAGCGGTCAAAGCTCGGCAGCGAATCGGCGGCGCCCTGGCCGAAACGGAAAATATAGATCACCGGCATCCCTGCCAGGTAGATCACAAGGGTCAGGATCATCATCACGCATGCCGCGGTCTGCTGCTTTTTCCGCTCCGGGGCAAGCCGTGACCAGAGGTGCCGGCAGAAGAACAGCGCGCCCAGGAACAAAACGGCGAGGACGGGGTAGGAAACGGAAATACCGGCGATGCCTCCAAGCGGTACGGACGAGGTAAAAAGCCTTGACCAGTAATTCCTGAGAAGGTCCGTCCTCCAGCTGTGGTCACGGAAAGTGATGACGCGGAAAAGCACGCCCAGGTCAACCGGATCCCTGAAGCTGACCGAGGCATGATTGAGGCGGATGCTGAGTTCCCATAAAACTTTCGGAACAGCGACCGCCGCGACTGTCAGGGCCAGAAGGATAACGGCTTTCCGCCGTTCCATGCCGGACTGCAGTACCTGGACCAGAAGCGTGCAGCCGAGTATGACGGCAAACAGCATTCCCACATCTTTTGACAAAACCAGCATGGAACAGACAACGAGGAAATGCGCCAGGACAAACGGCGTTTTTTTTCGGATGAACAGGATGGCGAAGCCTGTTCCGGCGAGCAGGCCGACAAAAGAATCAATATAGATGCTTGTCAGGTATTCCTTCTGCAGGAAGCACGGAAGGAGCGCGACGCAGCAGAGCATCACAAAACCGGGCAGGAAATGCTTCCATTTCCGCATGCTGAAAAACGGAAGCAGGAAAATGCAGGACAGGAGATGGAAGCAGAAGTACAATCCCCAGTCAAAAAAGCCGCGGCCGGTGAGCAGGATTGCGATCTTCTGGAATAAATACTGGAACAATGCCATTCCGGGGACATAGCTCTGAAACAGCGAATGGGCTTCCGGATCTGTGGAAAAACCATTGATGTGGGTCATTGCCTTGACAACGTCGCCCCAATGGGTAAACTCATCCCATTCATGAATCATCCGCTGAAAATGAACGACGAACAAAAACCCGAAGAGGAGGGAGAACGCAAGAAAAGACGGCGTGAAAAAAGGCCTGACGGAAGCGGAGGCCGGCTTTCGGGCCAGCCTGATCACCGACAGGCATGCCAGGAGAAGCGTAAGGCCAAGCACAAAAAAAACGCCCGCTTCCAGAACGCCGAGGATTCCGGACAGAAACAGGACCAGGATGACTGATCCGGCCGAGAGCGCGATGGTTTCCTCAAAACGCTTTCCAAAGCGGACAGACAGAAAGAACGGCGGCAAAACAAGGACAAGAAAGAAGACGATCAGAAAGATTCCACTGGATCGCAAGAAGCATCCCTCCGGTCTGTCAGATTCCCGTACCGTAAGCGCGGTTTACAACGCTTTCCCACAGGCCGTTTTCCCGCAGGATATGCTCAATCACATCCCGGACGGCACCATGTCCGCCGGAAAGGGGACTGATATAATCCGCCGCAGCCTTTACTTCGGCAGCCGCGTCCGCGGGGCAGCCGATATAACCGCAGTATTTCATGGGCGCCAGGTCATTGATGTCATCACCGATATAGCCGATCTCGGATTTTTCGACAGCTTCCTTCCGCATCCAGTTGTCCACCCAGGCCGCTTTGTCGCGGACACCCTGGTAAAGACCGGTTACGCCGAGTTCGGTGATACGCCGGACGGTTGCCGCGCATTCCCTGCCGGTCAGGACCATGACGGTAATCCCCGCCTCACGGGCACAGATGATCCCGGTGCCGTCCTTTGTGCTGAATTTCTTCAGCTCATTTCCCGTGCTGTCATAATAGACACCGCTGTCCGTGAGTGTGCCGTCAACGTCCAGAATCAAATATTTAATCATATGCCCGCTCCGCAGATCCCCTTATTTTTCATAGGCTGACGGGGTGATGAACCGTATTCCGATCCCGATGTTCCGGATCGCATCCGCGACAGCCGTATTGTATTTGTTTCCATATTCCAGATGGCTTTTATAATCGGAGGAATAGTAGTTTTTCCGGCCTTCGGTGAAACCGTCCGCACCGGCCAGCGCCACTTTGTCCACATCCAGGATTTTCAGGAGTTTCAACAGCATGACCAGACTGTTGCAGCCCTGGACAAAAGCACCGGAGAGATGGTTGTAATCCACGACAAAATCAGCGGATTCCTGCCGGCTGTTGGAAAGGAGATTGGAGGTGATAATGGTCCTGCAGCCGAATTCCTCAATCCGGTCAAACCGCTTGTTGTTGCTGAAAAAGGCATAGTCCGCCTGCAGGGTGTCCGGAACGAAGTTCGCGGATATGACGACCGGGTGGTTTTCCCGGATCCAGGATGTGATGGTATCCCTGTGTTCGACAATACTGCCGCCCGGGGCGATCACCAGTACATTCCGGCTGCCGATCTCCTGCTTCAGCTTTTCGACGGCATCCGAATCATCCACCCTGTGATCCTTGTATTCGGCATACAGCAGATCCGCGTACGCGGCATCAAAGGCGGTCTTTTTTGATTCGTCGATCCGGGCGAGGATATGGTTGATGTCCTTGTTGGTCAGGTCGCCTTTTTTGAGATAATGCTCCGCGTAATTCCGGTGCAGGTTGAAGCGGGCAGACAGGAAGTACGCAGGAGTATATCCCCATTCAGGGGTGCCCTTGAGAGGAGCGACATAATCCTGGATTGCATCCATCAGATAATCAATATCGTAGGCCTTGCCGGCGTTTTCATTCAGGTAGTCAGCAATCAGCTCGACGGGAAGATTCCCGGGAATCCGTCCCATACCCATGAGGCTTGCGTCCACGGCAACCGGACGGTTCAGGTGTTTATCCACATACTGCTGAGCCAGGGAACAGCTCAGGGACATATTCTCGTGGAGATGGAGCGCAACCCGGATTTTCCGGTCCAGGTTGTTATCCACCAGGCTGACAATCCGGTCCAGGTCACGCCGTTTCATGGATCCGAAGGTGTCGACGATCGAAAACTGGTACGGCTGGATCCGGTTCACCTGATCGATGATCCACAGGATCCTGGAATCAGAATATCCCATGATGTTGATCGGGTTGATACTGAGTTTGTAGCCGCGGTCCTTTACTTCGCGGGCAAAATCCATGCCTTCCTCGATATCATAGTCATGGGCCGTAATCCGGATCATTTCAATTCCGCTGCCGGAATACGGCGAGAGCCTGCTGATATCGTAGTTGCTCCGCATGGCCATGGCGGAAAACAGCGTGGTCCCGGTTTTTTCCGGAAGCAGACGGTTCAGCTCCTCAATCCGGCTGCAGACGGTGATATCCGGATTATACCCGTCGACATTGCGCAGGAAACCCACCTCAACCACGTCGACCTTGGCCTTGACAAGCGCCTGGATAATGGATCTTGCCTGATGGAATCCCCAATTCCAGTCATTGACATATCCGCCGTCGCGCAGTGTGCAGTCCAGCAGCATCAAATCATTCAGTGCCATTTTTGCCCACCTGTCTGTCTGTATTCAGCGTTTCCGGCTGATCCGGTTATCCGTTCCTCCTGAAACGCTCGGTAAGCCGGGGATCATTCAGGTCTGAAATATCCGGCATATCGTACATGGCCAGCGCGCAGACGTAATCGTAAATATCGTCAATGTCCGCGGCTTCCCGTTTGTTGACCATCAGCTTGTACGGGTTCGGACCGTAATTGTAATGCCATTCGGCAATCTTTGCCTTCGGCGCCAGGTTGATTCCGTTGGTGAAATGGTAAACAGGCTCCAGGAATTCGGAATTTTTATGGTTCAGGCCGGTTTCGAAATTGATCGGGCCGTTCTTATCCATGAAGAAGCTCTGGATCGGATGGAGCGTGATCAGGGAGTCGTATCCCTCGTTCAGCTTTTCAAAATAAGTCGTGATCGCCCTCCTGTACAGATACGGCTCCACGAGCGGGGATGTCACGCAGGCCCAGAGGATATGCTCGTTGGGCATCACTTCGCACAGGTAATCCAGGAAGCGTCCGAAAGGAACCGATTCATTCGCGTACTTCTCCGGGCGTTTCATCGCTTTGACGCCCGCGTTTTCCGCCATTTCAAGCATAATGTCGGAATCGGAGGAAACGATAATGTCCGTGATCTCCTCAACCTGTTTCAGCTGCTCAATCTTATGAAGCAGGAGGTTGGATTTGCCGAACGGCAGGATGTTCTTTCCCGGGAGCCGGGAACTGTTTGCCTTGACGGGTACGACAGCTGTGATGGTCCTGTTCATGTTTTTTTCCTTCTTTCTTAGTCTGTCAGTCCGGTAAAATGATAAGTTGACGTACGGATGTTGTCAAGCGGGGCCGTCCGGGGACTGCCCGTCAGGAACTCCGTATAATTCCTCATACAGCAGCTGCCCGGCCCGGGAATCGTCGTCATAGTCTTCCTGGCTGTTCATGAGGGTATAATCATAGCTGGCATAGAAATCCCTCTCCGCTTTCAGGGACGCTTCCCAGTTCTCCGCTGTCAGGAGGCATTTTCCCTCAAGCATATACCGGAGGATCAGGCTGTTGATCCATTCCCCGTAATGCGTCGCGTCCTTGTAATGATTCAGGTCGGTTGTGATTTCCGTCAGGTTATTGAAGGAATAGAGGCGGATATTGCTGCATTTCAGGAGCTCTCTTATAACAATCCGCTCTGCTTCGATCTCCATCTCCAGCCGTTCACTTTCCAGTTCCTGCTGCCACCATTTGGCGCTGTACGGGGGGAAGAAGCAGTAAAAGGTCACATCCGGATATGCCTGCGCGAGGGCAACGATATTCTGCCGTGTGTTTTCCAGGACATCCTGCATATTGATATCCAGCAGGTCCTCGCGGTGCACCGGCGTTTTCATCCGGATGCCGTCCGGATACAGCGATTTCCTCCCGAAGGCGATTTCTTCCTCATTCATCCAGTTTGAATACTCATCAAAGGAGGTAATGCCGCGGGCAGCCTCCGGATTTCCCCGGCCGCGCAGCATGGGGATGACCCTGGAGAAAACAACATCCCGGTTGAACAGGTAATTCACATCATTGAAAGGGTTGCTGTCATACAGGTACGACGGATATTCTCCCAGGTCCGTCCGCAACAGGTCCTTGTCATTGCCCAGCCGGTTGATGTCCAGGCCCCGGATCACAATGCGCACGTCCGGATTCGCTGCCAGGGCGTTCTTCAGGAGATCATTGATTTCCCGGAATGTGGCGCCCTCAAGCGGGACCTTGACAAAGCCGCAGCCAAAAAGCCTTTCCGCCTCGGTGACCCTGAAGTTTTCAACCATGGAGCTTCCGGTGATGATTCCCTGATAATCAAAGTGTTTCACAATCCCGTCATTCTGGCTTCTCTGGTTATCCAGGGGGTAGAAGAACTCATCGGTCCTGGGACTGTGATAATGGAAGAAGGGATCCACATATACGGTCATCGCCGCCACACAGACCAGTATGGCGGTGACCAGCACCGAAAAGCTGATGATCCCGCGGATTCCTTTGCGCTTCATATCCGTTTCCTCAATTTACAATGGTTGCCCGACTGACCCGCTCCCGTGATTTCCGCCAGGAGCCGCACATGTACCGCATCCGTCCGCCCGGGCTAGAAGTTGAAATACACGAACACTGACTCGGAACTGAGGCACAGGAACGCCCAGGAAAACGCAGCCGCGCTCAGCAGCATGCTTCCGGTTCCGATCCTGTCCAGGGTCCTGTAATTGTTTTCAGGGACCAGGCAGATGATAAAGGAAACCACCAGGAGGGCCGCCACATACAGGGCGCGCGCAACGCCGCTCACCCCGGACAGCCCGAACGCCTCAAAGGCCATGACGGTTTCAGGCTGTACAAACGACTGCAGAAAGCCTTCGGTAATCCCCATATCCCGGAAAGCGAAAATCCGTTCGAGGAATTCCTGATACTGAATCAGCGCCATGGACCTGAAAAGCAGCCAGAGCATATTGACGGCCAGGAAGGTGCCGAACCACCTGACGCCGGTGAACCGCTTCCGCCGTTCCGGCCTGCTGAAGATCCGGTCCAGCACCATCAGCAGTCCATGCAGCGCACCCCACAGGATATAGATCCAGTCCGCGCCGTGCCACAGGCCGCTGACCAGGAAGACAATCATAATGTTCAGGCATGTCCGGACTTTTCCTTTTCTGCTGCCCCCGAGCGGAATATACACATACTTTGTCAGGAAGGCGGTCAGGGACATATGCCATCTCTTCCAGAAATCCCGGATGGAAACCGCCTTGTACGGGGAATCAAAGTTGATCGGCAGGGTGATGTTGACCATCTTTGACGCGCCGACGGCCATATCCGAATATCCGCTGAAATCAAAGTAAATTTCAAAGGTATAGCACAGCATGAAGAGGAGCACTTCCCCTGCCGTAAGGGAGTCCCGTTTTACGAACGCCCAGGATACGGCACGGGAAAACGTATCTGCCAGAACCACTTTCTTGAAAAGGCCGAGGGAAAAGATTCTGATGCCGGCTGCCAGGTTTTCCCAGCGGAATTTTTTCAGGGAGGGGTCGTTCAGCTGGGAAATAAAATCAGAAGGCTCAATGAGCGGCCCCATGAGCAGCTTCGGGAAATAAAGGATATAGGCAAGATAATCCACGGTATCTACGGATTCCACCTCGCCGCGGTAGACGGAAACGATATACATGATCTGCTGGAAGGTAAAGAAGCTGATTGCCAGCGGCAGCAGGATGTCCTTTGGTTTGATTCCTGTTCCCAGGATATTGTTGACGGCTGAGATCGCGAAATTCCGGTATTTGAAGAGCAGGAGGAGGAAAACGTTCAGGATGACCGCGGCCGCCAGCAGCGGCTTTCTTCCTTTGCGGATCTTCGACAGAAGGCGCGACAGCAGGAGGTTGATGATGATGCTGCCGCCGAAAACCGTTACGGACAGCACCTGGTTCCGGGAAACATCGACCCCGGAAATGGAAAAGGATTCCATGCCGGCACAGAAATAAAAAACAAGGCCTGCAGCAATCATGAGCAGTTTTCCGGGGAATCTGCCGATTTTATTCAGAAGGAAGTATCCGAGGACAAACAGCGGGAGGAATACCAGGATAAACGCGTATGAAGTGAACTGCATACAGCCTCCGGCATCGCTTTTTTCGTTACGGAGGAGACAGGCTCCCGATCCTGCACCGATGCGTACATATCAGTTTATATCATACTCATGTTCTCCGGTCAATCCGGCGCCCCGGAAGACGTATAAACATTGAAACAATCGGACTTTCGTTGTATAATCAGAACGATTCGCGGATACGGCGGAATCCCTGCAGACGGGGGGTCCGGCCGGCCCGACTTTCATGGACGAAAGGAATCCGATATGCCGAACAACGGGACGCAGTTTACTGTTGAAGACCGCGGACAGGAAATGTACGACCTGGCCGCAAGGATTTTCCCGATCTGCCGGAGCATTACCGGCAGCGGGGTCCGGGAAACACTCAGGATCCTGGGAGATTATATCGGGCAGGACGGAGTCCGCTTCCGTATTTCTGAAGTTCCCTCCGGCACACCGGTGTTTGACTGGACTGTTCCCAGGGAGTGGGCGGTCCGTTCAGCCTATATTGAAGACCGGCAGGGGAACCGGATCATCGATATGAAGGACAGCAATCTCCATGTGATGGGCTATTCCCTTCCGGTGGACAGGTGGGTTTCCCGCGAAGAGCTGGGAGAATATGTTTATACACAGCCGGACCAGCCGGATGTGATCCCGTATATCACTTCCTACTACAAGGAACGGATCGGCTTCTGCATGAGCCAGGCACAGCTCGATTCCCTGCCGGAGGGGGAATACCACCTGTATATCGACAGTGAGCTTTTTGACGGAAGCCTGACATATGCTGATGTGGTGCTGCCCGGGGAAACGGACGAGGAGCTGCTGCTGACCAGCTATACCTGCCATCCCTCCATGGCCAACAACGAATGTTCGGGCATGGTGCTGCTCTCAGCCCTGATCCGCTATGTAAAATCCATGGGAAAACACCGGTACACCTACCGGTTTGTGCTGAACCCGGAGACAATCGGTTCCATCACCTACCTGAGCCGGAACCTGGAGGAACTGAAGAAGCACGTGGCTGCCGGAATCGTCCTTTCCTGTGTCGGCGACGATCGGGATTATTCCATTCTTGAATCGAAGTATGCCGATACGCTGGCCGACAGGTCCCTGAAAAGCGTTCTTGCCGGCAGGGGCCGGTATACGACCCATTCCTTCCTGAAGCGCGGATCGGATGAACGGCAGTACAACGCGCCGGGAATCGACCTTCCGGTTGTCGGCTACAGCCGGACCAAATACCACGAATATCCTGAATACCACACGTCCGCGGATGATATGAGCCTGATTTCCCCGGCGGGACTGCAGGGTTCATACGAAACGCTGGTCCGCTGGATTTACTGCATGGAAAACAACAAAAGATATACAGTCCAGGTGCTCGGGGAGCCGCAGCTTGGCAAACGGGGACTGTATCCGACGGTCAGCCAGAAAGGCAGTTACGACGAAGTCGCCGCGCTGGTGGACTTCATTGCATACGCGGACGGGCGGAACGACCTCTTTGACCTCAGCCGCCTGACCGGCGTGGCGCCATACAACCTGGTTCCGATCGCGAAGACACTGGAAGAAAATGATCTGATCCGGGGGCAGGTATGAGATTCGAGAAGGAAAACGGAAGCTTTGCAGCCGCGCTGGGAACACTGGGGATCGGAACAGGGGACCTTCTGACGGTTTCTTCCGATATCAAGACGCTGCTGTTCCGAATGAGTACGGAGTACAACGTCCGGGGCAGAAGCGAACGGAACGCGGCGCTGAACGAACTGATCGATACCCTGCAGGATGTCGTGGGAACGGAAGGAACGCTGCTTTTTCCGGTGTTTTCCTGGGACTGGTGCAGGGGCCGGGGCTTCGATCTCCGGACCACAAAAGGAGAGGTCGGCAGCCTGCAGAACTGGGTGCTCGAAAACCGGCCGGATTTTCTCCGGACGCGGCATCCGATGTATTCCTTCATGGTCTGGGGGAAGGACGCAGGGATCCTTTGCGCAATGGATAACCAGGATGCCTGGAGCCCCGCTTCCCCGTTCCGTTATCTCCACACCCACGGGGGAAAGCACCTCCTGTTCAATGTGGAATCCTACCAGGCCCTGACGTTCTGCCATTATGTCGAGCAGGAAGTCCGGGTGCCTTACCGGCATCCGAAATACTTCTTCGGACAGTATACAGACGGGCAGGGTATCTCTGAAACCAGGATGTACTCCATGTATGTGCGGGACATGGATGTGGATGCGGCCGTCGGGATTCATAATGACTGGCTGGTGGAAAACAAGGCGGCAAAAAAGATCCTCTGGGAGGAAAACATCCTGACGGCGGTGGACCTGCCGGCCAGCTATCCGGTGATCCGGGATGATATACTGAAGAACCGGGGCCGGAACACCCTGGCCTTTGAAGGCAGGACGCCGGACCTGGACGCCCCGCAGACCATCCCTTTCGAGGTGAAGGGAATCGAAGGATAAGAAAGGTTCGGATGGATGAGCATGAAGGAACTGGAATACCCGTTTGACGCGGGATGGATTCTGGCGAACCGGAGAAAGATACGGAAGGAGCTGCTGGCTTCCGGCGGCCCGTTCGTTGAGAAGAAGATCGCCGTGCTGGGCGGCTCAACCACTTCCGGGATCGTCCAGGCCCTGGATCTTTTTCTCCTGAACCAGGGAATCAAAGCCGCCTTCTATGAATCGGAATACGGAAAATACTATGAAGACGCGTGTTTCGGCAACGAAAAACTGGATTCATTCCGGCCGGACCTGATCTATATCCACACCACCAACCGGAATGTGACCGCATATCCCGCCCTTTCCGACCCGGAAGAGGAGATCCGGGCGATGCTGGACGCCGAGATCCGGAAGTTTACGGGAATCTGGGAGAATCTTTCGGAACGCTACGGCTGCCCGATTATCCAGAACAATTTTGAACTGCCGCTGTACCGCCTGCTCGGAAACCGGGACGCGTCGGACCTCCACGGACGGATCAGCTTCCTTTCCCGCCTGAATGAAGCGTTTTATGCTTACGCACGGGCGCACGGGAATTTCTACATCTGTGATATCAACTACATTTCCGCAGATTACGGACTGAAGGAATGGAGCGATCCGTTTTTCTGGCATATGTACAAATATGCCCTGAATGTCAGCGCCATTCCCTGCCTGTCCTTCAACGTTGCCCGGATTATCAAGTCCCTTTTCGGAAAGAACAAGAAAGGATTTGTCCTTGACCTGGACAACACCCTGTGGGGAGGCGTCATCGGGGATGACGGCCCTGAACAGATCAGCATCGGTCCGGAAACGCCGGCCGGGCAGGTGTTCTCGGAATTCCAGGAGTACCTGAAAGCACAGAAACAGCTGGGGGTTGTGCTGAATATCGATTCCAAGAATGACGAGGAGAACGCCCTGGCAGGGCTGAAGCATCCGGACAGCGGGCTGGAGCCCGCGGACTTCATCGAGATCCGGGCGAACTGGGAACCGAAGGACAGGAACTTCAGGGAGATCGCGGATTCCCTCAGCCTGCTGCCGGAGAGCCTGGTCTTTATCGATGACAATCCTGCCGAACGGCATATCATCCGTGAACAGATGCCGGGCGTCAGCGCCCCGGAAATCGGGGAATCGCATCAGTATATCGTCAATATCGACCGGAACGGGTATTTTGAGAATACAACGCTGTCGGAGGACGACCTGAAGCGGAACGCCATGTACCGGGAAAACGCGCAGCGGTCAAAACTGCAGGCCAGCTTTGCCGATTACGGCGAATATCTCGACTCCCTGGAAATGAAAGCGGTGATCCGGCCTTTTGAACCGGTCTATATGGCCCGGATTGCCCAGCTGACAAACAAGAGCAACCAGTTCAACCTGACGACAAAGCGCTATACACTGGGAGAGATCGAGGAAGCCGCCGGCGATCCCGGGCATATTACGCTCTATGGCAAACTGGAAGACCGGTTCGGTGATAACGGCGTGGTATCGGTCTGTATCGGCCGGAAGGACGGGAAGACCTGCCATATCGACCTGTGGCTGATGAGCTGCAGGGTACTGAAGCGGGATATGGAATACGCGATGATGGATGAGCTGGTGCGCCGGTGCAGGCAGGACGGCATCACGGAAATCCGCGGGTATTACTTCCCGACCCCCAAAAACGCCATGGTAAAGGAATTCTACGGCGCCATGGGGTTTGACAGGATCTCGGAGGATGAAAACGGCAGCGTATGGGTCCTGCCGGTGACAGACGCGTATGAAAACAGGAACAGACATATTGAAGTGGAGGGCGCACAATGACTAGGGAAGCAGTATTTGAGAAACTCAACACCATTTTCCGCGACAATTTCGATGACGACGGAATCAACCTGACGGACAGTACTTCCTCAGAAGATATTGAGGACTGGGACAGCCTGGAGCAGATCAACCTGATGGTAGCCATCCAGGATGCTTTCGGCATCAAATTCAATATCGATGAAGTCAACGCCATGAAGAATGTGGGGGAAATGGCGGACGCCATCCTGAACAAGACAGGTGAGTGAACCATGAACGAATACAGGATCACGGATCTTTTTCCCGGGCAGCAGGAACATTTTTCGGTCACGGTCACGGAAGACATGATGGAGAAATTCCGGACAATCACGGGGGATATCAATCCCCTGCATGTGAGCGATGATTTCGCAAAAGGGAAAGGGTTCCCGCAGCGCGTCGCCTACGGGATGCTGACAGCATCCCTGATCTCGACCCTGGGGGGAGTATACCTGCCGGGAAAGTACTGCCTGATCCAGGGCGTGGAAGTCCGGTTCGCAAAACCTGTTTTTATCGGCGATGTACTGGAAGTGACGGGAGAAACCGCCAAAGTGGACACGGATCTCCGGTACGCGGAGATCAAAGTGACGATCCGGAACCAGCGAAATGAAAAAGTCCTCCGGGGACTGCTGAAAGCGGGGGTTATGGATGAGTGAAGGGAAAGTGCTGCTCGTAACAGGCGCGTCATCGGAGGTCGGAGCTGCCCTGATCCGGAGAATCGGGCAGCAATACAGCACGGTATTTGCACATTACAGGAGCTCTGAAGGGGTCCTGGCGGATCTCCGGGACATGTCCGGTCCCCGGATTGTTCCGCTGCAGGCTGACTTTTCGGACGAAGGAAGCACGGAGTGCCTGATTGAGACCATCCGGGAGTCCGGGAAGTCACCGGATCATATTGTCCATCTTGCCGCCGGGAAGGCCCGCAACCTGCAGTTTTCCAAAACCACGTGGGACGGTTTCCGGCAGGAGCTTGACACTTCCCTCCGGTCCGCTGTGAAGATCCTGCAGGCATTCCTGCCCGGAATGGCAAAGAACCGGTACGGAAAGGTCGTCCTGATGCTGACCTCCTACGTACTCGGTGTGCCGCCGAAATACCAGAGCATGTACATTACGTCCAAATACGCGCTCCTGGGATTAATGAAAAGCCTTGCCGCGGAGTACGCGGCAAGGGGAGTTACAGTCAATGCGGTTTCCCCGGATATGATGGAAACAAAGTTTCTTTCAGACCTGCCTGACCTGATTAAGGAACAGAGTGCGAAGAACAATCCGCTGGGAAGAAATATCACAGTGGCTGAAGCTGTCCCGGCAATTGAGTACCTGCTTTCAGACGGAAGCAGCGCAGTAACCGGGCAGAATATCGGGATTACCGGAGGCGCCCGCTGACAGATCAGTTCAGCCGTCCGAATCCGGACTGGCAGACACCGCCCGGGAGCCGGCTTTCCACGGAAACACCCCGGTCCTTCAGTTCAGCGATCTCCATGAATACTTCGCCGATTTCGGCGAGGTATTTTTCAATGATTTCCGGGCTGTGCGCGTTGGAGGTATAGAAGGAATTGGAGGCAAGATAGCCGCGCTTCAGCATCTCCTGCGTCACAAATGTTTTGTATACCAGCGGGTTTTCGTTTCCCCGGATGGCAAAATGACTCATCGGCAGGATCCCGCCGATTTCAATGTCCAGGCCGGCTTTGCCGGCTTTTTCCTTCCAGCCGTCCTGGATAAGCTTTCCATAGGCGGACTGCTTCTCCCAGACCTTTTCACGCTCATAGACCTCAATGCTCTTCAGGGTGGCCGCAATGGCGACCCGCTCCGTGTAGAACGTGCTGCTGATGAAGGTGCCCTGGGCGGCGTCCATGACTTCGCGTTTTCCGACAATGGCGGTCAGCGGATAGCCGTTCGTCATGCCCTTGGCAAAGACAGCGATATCCGGATTCACCCCGAGCACCCGGTGGCTGCCGCCGGAGCACAGCCTGAACCCTGCAGAAACCTCGTCAAAGACAAGGACAATGCCTTCCGCCTCGGTCGCGGTCCGGATCTTCTGCAGGAAACCATCCTCGGGATAATCATTCCGGATCGGCTCCATGACGACGGCGGCAATCTTTCCTTTGTGCTTCGCCATCAGGGCGTTGAACTCACCGATATTGTTGTAATGGAAAGGCAGGTTTGTCCCGGCGAGACCGGAAGGAACCCCCAACGGTTCGAGACCGGGGATATGCAGGTCATCCAGCGCATTCCTGTTTGAAAGGTTTGCTGCCAGGTACCAGTCGTGCCAGCCATGGTATCCGCAGAACAGGATGATATCCTTTTTCGTATATGCCCGCGCGATCCGGGACGCCAGGGCCATCGCTTCCCCGCCGGCTTTCGCGTAGCGGACGCCGCCGGCCCAGGGGTGAAGGCTGATCAGTTTTTCGGCGAGATAGACCTCTTCCGGCGCGTTCAGCGTGGTCATGCCGCCGCAGGCGATGGCTTCCCTGGCGGCTTCATCCACTTCGTCATTGGCATAACCGAGAACATTGGCGCCGATGCCCATGTAGCTTACATCGGTATATTCATTGCCGTCCAGGTCCCAGATTTTGCAGCCCTTGGCTTTCGAATAATAGGACGGCCAGTATTCGGGCAGGAACATTTCCGGCCGCTTACTGAGCAGCTGCGTTCCGCCGGGGATCAGTGTCTTGGCTTTTTTGTACAGCATCTGGCCTTTGCCGGTCTTTGTGATTTCCATTGCGCTTCGTTCCTTTCCGGTGGTACTGATTACAGGCTGAATTATAGTCTTTCCGGGGGCTGCCGTCAAATCAGGCATAGTGGACTTTTCATTATAATCATGGTAGAATTTTGCCGTTTCGGAGGTGAAGAAACGGAATGTACCGGGTTGAGGATAAATACAGGTGCTCAGAGCGGGACATGCTTCTGCTGGAGTCAAGGATAAAGACGGTCCTGCAGCCGGATCCCGCGGCGGGAGGCGCCTCGTACAGGATCTCCAGCCTGTATTTTGACGATCCGGAAGACAGCCACTGGGCCGATGCGGAAGACGGGGCAAGCTACCGGAAAAAGTACAGGATCCGGATTTACAACAACACGGCCGATGTGATCAAGCTGGAGGTAAAATACAAAGCGTACAACCGGATCTTCAAAAAGTCGCGGACGATCAGCCGGGAGGACGCCGAAAGGCTGATTGCCGGTGAATGCATCGAGGACCGGGAGGTATCCATGGACAATCCGGTGACGCTGTTCAATCTTGCGATGAAACAGCACCTTCTCCGGCCTGCGATCATCGTCGATTACCGGCGTGACGCATATATATTCCCGGCCGGGAATGTGCGGATCACTTTTGACAGGGAGATCCGTGCCGGAGGTGACGCCGGGCATTTCCTGACCGGCGGGGCGGCCTGTACACCGCTGGAGGAGGCGGACAGGATCCTGGAGGTCAAGTATGACGAGATGCTGCCCGGATTTATCGGGCGGCTGCTGGAATTCGGGAATATGAACCAGGTGCCCTATTCAAAGTACAGGCTGGGGAGAGAACAACTGGAGGTGCAGAGGAAATGTCTACGCAGGATGTAATCAAGAAAACAGTCTATGAAATGTTTGCCGGCGGTTCGGACATGCAGCCGGGAAGGATCATTTTCCTGCTGGCGGCATCAGCCCTGCTCGGGCTGTATATTTTCGCGGTCTACAAAAACCAGTCGAAGTCCGCGTTCTATTCGAAGGACCTGAACATTACAATCGCGGGTCTTCCGATCATTGTATGCGGAATCCTGCTGGCCATGCAGGGAAGCCTGGTGGTTTCGCTGGGAATGGTCGGCGCGCTGTCGATCGTCCGGTTCAGGAACGCGGTAAAGAGTCCGCTGGATCTGCTGTATTTCTTCTGGTCCATCAGCATCGGAATCATGTGCGGGGTCGGACTGGTGGTGCTGGCCCTCCTGGTCAGCGTCATCATGACGGCGCTGATTGTGCTTCTGCGCCTGGTGCCGAACGCGAAGGCTACATCGGTTGTGGTGCTGCGGTCCGGGAAGGACGTCGACTGGAACGAGGTCCGGGAACTGCTGAAGAAGCACGGCAGGAACATGAAGGAAAAATCCAGAAGCCGGCAGGGCGGACAGACGGAGGTCATCTTTGAGCTTTTCACCCGGGAGGAGGACGCGCTGATCAGCGAACTGGAGAAGCTGGAGAGCATAGAGCAGATCCATTTTCTGTCACATGACGGGGAATACCGGATCTGACCGGAGATTTTCATGAACAGAAAGAAGCTGGCGTTGATCCTGCTGCTGCTGGGGATGACTTTCCTGTGCGTCCTGTCTGTGCGGATCGACGGGAGAAACATGGTGTTCAGCGCCGGAAGGGGCGAACACGCGGCAGTCACGATCCGACTGAACGCCTATGAGGAGAAAATCTATCCTTACTATTCGTCCCGGGAAGATACATATTACTTTTTCTTTCCGTCCATGATCTGCGACAATGTGATCTATAATGATTCCTTTGACGCGGACCTGGTGATTGACCACCAGAAGCTCGGGAAGTTCAGCGCGTTTGCCTGGGAGGAAGGGAAGACCTATCTTTTTACCTACGGGGAAGAAGACGTAAAGGTAAAATTCATGGTTTCCTCAGCGCTCCCGGCCCTTTTCATCACGACGCAGGAGGGCCATACGCGGCTGCTGGACGAATATAAAACCCACATGGAACGCGGGTGGATGGACGCCATTGAAGCGGACGGATCCGTGTCCTACAGCGGAGGCCTGACGATCCGCGGCAGGGGGAATTCATCCTTCCACACCTTTCTGAAAAAACCTTACAACGTCAAGCTGGATAAAGCGGCCGGAATTCTCGGGATGGACCGGGACAAGGACTGGTGCCTGCTGGCGAACGCCTGGGATTACAGCTACATGAACAACAAACTGGCACTGGACATGGCAGCGGGGGCAGGCTTTTCGTTTGTGCCGGACGCGGAGTACGCCGATGTCTACTTTAACGGAAATTATTACGGGATTTACCTGGTTGCGGAAAAGGCGGAAGTCAGCGAAAACAAAATCAGTATTACGGACCTGGAGAAGAAAAACGAGCGGGTCAATCCGGGTACGGATATGCTGACAGCGGAGACGTTTGACAACGGGACCCGGCGGGGGGTGCGACTGGAAAACCTGCCGTCCGATATTACGGGCGGATACTGGATTGAAGCAGATTACCGGCTTGCAGCGGAGTACACAAACCGTATCATGACCGAAAGCTATTTTGAAACGGACTTCGGGACCGCGTTCGGGATCCGGTCCCCGGAATATGCCGATGAGAGGGAAGTCGCCTATATCAGCGGCCTGATCAATGAACTGGAGCAGGCGGTACGGTCGGATGACAGCGTCTCGGAAACCGGGAAAACGCTGCGGGACTATATCGACCTGGATTCCTGGGTCCGCTGGTATATGGTCGCGGAGATCGCGAACGACCCGGACAAGGGAGTCACGAACACATATTTTTACAAGGATAACGACAGCACCGACACAAAGATTTATATGGGCCCAGTCTGGGATTACGACAACCGGTTCGGAGGGACAGAATACCACCCGTCCGCTGAAGGCATGACCGGGTTTTCAACGGAGGGCTGGATCCCTGCCCTCCGCCAGAAACCGGAATTCCTCGAGGCTGTGCACCGGGAATGGAATTCGTTTTTCAGGGATTACCTGACAAACGACGCACCGGCAAAGATCTCCGTATGGCAGGAGCAGATCCGGAAGTCCGTGATGATGGACAATATCCGGTGGTTCAGGGGAAGCGGATATCCGAGATTATGGCCGAAAGACGGCGAATCATTTACAAGTGCGTACAGCTTTGACGATGAAGCGGATTTCCTGAAAAACTGGATCAGGATCCGGTGCGAATACCTGGACGGCTGCTGGTCCGGAAACTGATTTGTTCGTACTTTTTGAGCCCCCTCTATTGAAAAAGTCATAGTTGTCTGTTAAAATGGGAACAACCTCGCTTTTGGAAGGGATGTGTTTGCCATGGCTGAACAGCCAAAGTATCTGCAGGTTGCGGATACGCTGCGGCGGGAGATTGCTGACGGAATCTTCCGGGACGGACAGACGCTGATGACGGAGGAAGAACTCCGCATGCGTTTTGACGTGTCCCGGCAGACGATCCGGCAGGCGATCTCATTGCTTGAGGATGACGGCCTGGTGGACCGTCGGCGGGGGAGCGGCACTTATGTGCGGCACGGACCGCGGCGCCGGCAGGGAATCATCCATGTCGGGGTCATTACGACGTTTATTACCGATTATATCTTTCCGTCCATCACCCAGGGCATGGAGTCCGTGCTGAATGAGAACGGCGCGGTGCTTTCGCTCAACGCCATGTACAACGACGTGGATACAGAGCGGAATATCCTGGAGCGGATGCTGGAGGAACCGGTGGACGGCCTGATCATGGAGGGCTGCCGGACGGCCAGGGAAACACCGAACCGCGATCTGCTGGAGCGCTTTGCACAGCGGAACATCCCCGTGCTGTTTGTGAACGGATTCAATCCGGGCCTGGAGCAGTTTCCCCATGTGGTCATGGACGACTACGGCGGAGGACGCCTGGCGGCCAAAACCGCGCTGAACCGCGGATATACACGGCTGGCCGGCCTGTTCAAGACGGACGACCTGCAGGGTGCGGAACGGCTGACCGGATTCCAGGATGAAATCCGGTCCCGCGGACTGGCGGTGCCGGAGGAACGCCTGATGTGCTTCAGCACGGAGGAGCGGAACGACCTGGTGGATTCCCCGAAGGGAATGGCACTGCTGGACGTGCTGAAGCGGGGAGACGCAGACTGCCTGATCTGCTATAACGACATCTTCGCGGCGCAGTTCCTGACCAAACTGCAGGAGTGCGGCGTGCGGATCCCGCAGGACCTGGGCCTCATCGGCTTTGACAACGCCACGTTCTCCAGCATGCTGCATCCGGCGCTGACGACGCTCGGACATCCGAAGGAAGCTTTCGGCGCCCTGGCGGCGAGAAAGATGCTGCGCATGATCACCGGGGAAAAGGAAGAAAGCGTCAGTATGCCCTGGACGCTGATCGAGCGGGAAAGCCTGCCGGATAAAAGCAGATGAGTACGGCGATTCTGTGCGTCGGGAAAATGAAGGAAAAGCCCTACCGTGAGATGGCGGACGAATACCTGAAACGGCTGAGCCGTTT
>JAEEGL012251750.1_pt1 | contig 25851 bp, 23 predicted proteins | sample 9134231 | NCBI WGS metagenome assembly JAEEGL01 (sample SAMN16246548, study PRJNA631951) | gut metagenome | biome: gut microbiome; feature: rumen; material: fiber-attached | host: Bos | place: Iran: Karaj | collected 2018-10 | reverse complement strand
CTCAACAGGGCCGAGTACATAGCGAAGATGTCCGACTATGACCAGAAGATGCTTGATGCGTATATGGAGACACAGAATGAGATCGCGCAGATAAAGGAGAAGCTCGAACAGGAGGAAAAGGAGCTTGAAGAAGCGCACAGTGAACTTGAAGCCGAGCAGAGCGCACTTGAAGAGCTTATTTCGGCAAAACAGAATCAGATAGCCGTTTATGAGACAGATATAAACAACAAAGAGGCTGCGGTAAAGGAATACGAGGCTGAAATAGCGGCTCAGGACGAGATAATCAAAACACTTGAAGCCAGGATAGCGGCTGAGAGAAAGCGTCTTGAAGAGGAAAACAGGAAACGAAGGACCTATGACGGAGGAATGTTTAAGTTCCCGGCACCAAACTATACGAGAATCTCGGATGATTATGGCAACCGTATCCATCCGACCCTGGGAATTGAGAAATTCCACAACGGTATAGATCTTGCGGCTCCTTCCGGTTCGCCGATACTTGCTGCGTACGACGGTGATGTTGTCGGGGCCGGGTATTCATCAACAATGGGAAATTATATAATGCTTGATCATGGAGACAGCCTTATTACTATTTACATGCATGCATCCAAGCTGTATGTTTCTACCGGACAGTCGGTAAGCAAGGGACAGAAAATTGCTGCCGTGGGCTCAACGGGACGCAGTACCGGACCGCATCTTCATTTCGGAGTCAGGGTCAACGGGAATTATGTCAGCCCATGGAAATATCTTAAGTAGTGTTTTGAGAACTTGTCATAATCTTAATGGTTACAGCAATACTATGGAGTAGTAATGGATAATAACGAAAAACAACTGATAAATAAAGGAAGGCTGCAGGGATTTGTTGTCACATTTTTTGTAATGCTGGTCATCATGCTTGTCATGGGAGGTCTGATGTTTTTCTTCATGATAGGCAGCGGCAAGTTCAATGCCTCGCTGTTTTACGGTTCGCCGGATGAGTCGATTCTTGACAGGCACACGGAGAAAAAGATAGAAACCTTACAGAATATTATCGAGAAGAACTACCTGGACGAATATAACAGGGAAGATATGCAGGACGGACTCTATAAAGGTCTGTTTGAAAGCCTGGAGGATCCGTATTCGGTTTATTACAACGAGGAAGAATACAGTGAGATGACTGCAGACACCGAAGGAGTGTTTGAAGGAATAGGAGCATATCTTCAGCAGGATCCCGAGACCAAGGTGGTTACGGTATCACGACCGATACCTGACAGTCCGGCGGAAAAAGCCGGAATAAAGACGGGTGATGTGATAGTTGAAGTTGACGGGGAGGATGTTCAGGGCGACGATCTTAATATTACCGTTGCGAAGATACGCGGAAAGAAGGGAACCCAGGTAAATATCGGAGTCAGACGCGAAGGCAGGGACGGTGTAATACGTTTTGACATTATCAGAGACAGTGTTGAGTCAATGACAGTTGATTCAAAGATGCTTGATAACAGCATAGGATACATCCAGATAATAGAATTCGATGATGTGACTTCTTCGCAGTTCCTTAAGGCGTATAATGCGCTTAAGCGTGAGGAGATGAGAGGACTTATCATAGATCTGCGCGACAATCCGGGAGGAAGTGTCAAGACCTGTGTGGAAATAGCCGATGAGCTTCTTCCCGAGGGAATGATCGTATATACGGAGGAGAAAGACGGCACCAAAGATGAATACACATCCTCAGGCGATAATTTCTACGACGGGCCGCTTGTTCTGATCGTGAACGGAAACAGCGCCAGCGCAGCTGAAATACTGACCGGCGCGGTAAAGGATTACAAGGTGGGAACAATACTGGGAACCACTACCTTCGGCAAAGGGATAGTACAGCGTATCCTGCCGCTCGGAGACGGGACGGGTGTTAAGCTGACCATTGCAAGCTATTTTACACCTAACGGGACCAATATCCATAATGTTGGTATAGAGCCTGATGAGGAGCTGGAACTGGATGTTGACGCCTATCTGGAAGACGGTACCGACAATCAGCTTGACAGAGCTGTGGAGATCATTGAGGAGAAGATTAAATAATTATCATGAACAATGTTATCATAAAGAACGGACGTAGCGGTTCGAAAGGCTATGCCATAGGTAAGCTGTGCATTTATAAGAGAAATTCATATCGTCCCCCGAGAAAGAAAATACAGGATACGCAGGCTGAGTATTTAAGATTTGAGACAGCTCGTGAATCGGCACTTAACAGCCTTGATTCGATGTATGACAGAACCCGCATGGCAGCGGGCTCTTCGAATGCCGAGATTTTTGCCGCCCAGGCGATGATCTTAAGGGACGAGGATTATATAACAAGAATTAAGGACAATATACTTAAGGATAATAAGAATGCCGAGTGGGCGGTCAGCTCTGCAAGCCGGTTCTTTTATGAAATGTTTGAAACGCTTGACGATGAAGTCGTAAAGTCCAAGGCCCAGGATCTTAAGGATGTTTCAAACAAGCTTATAGCGCTTCTGACGGATACGGATACTGTGCTGCATGTAAATGAGCCGGTCATCCTTGCGGCCGATTACATCAGCCCGACAGAGCTTATACAGATCGATATGAGTAAGCTTAAGGGTATTGTAATGAACGAGGGTTCCGCATATTCGCATGCGGTCATCCTTGCCAAAACCCTTGGCATACCCGTAGTACTCGGGGTCGCGCTTAAGAAGGTATATGACGGTCAGGAAGCCGTGGTGGACGGAACCGGCGGAAAAGTCATAATAGGACTGGATCATGAGATAAAGCACAGATATCTGACTCTTATTGACGAGGAACTCAGGGATAAATCAAAGCTGCGTGAATATATCGGGAAAAAAGCGGTCACAAGAGACGGAAGGAGCATTGAGATTTTTGCAAATATAGGCAGACCGTCCGATGTGAAATCCGCCATGGAAAATGACTGCGAGGCGGTCGGACTTACAAGAACGGAGTTTATGTTCCTTGACAGAGACAAACTGCCTACGGAGGAGGAACACTTCAAGGCATACAGAGAGATAGTACAGGCAATGGAGGGCAGACCCGTTGTGTTCAGGACACTGGATCTTGGAGCGGATAAGCAGATCAGTGCGGTCAAGATAAAGGCCGAGGAAAATCCTGCACTCGGGAGAAGAGCGATCAGACTGTGCCTTACGGATAAAGATATATTTATCCCTCAGATAAAGGGTATTTTCAGGGCGGCGTGTTACGGAGAAGTGGCTATCATGTATCCGATGATAACTTCTGTAAGGGAGGTTGAATGGATAAATGAGATCATTGAGGAAGCCTTATCCTCTCTTCGGAAAGACGGAGTTGCATACGGAAAGGTGAGGCGTGGGATAATGATCGAGACACCGGCTGCCGCACTTATATCCGATGAGCTGGCTGAGATGGTCGATTTTTTCAGTATAGGCACCAATGATCTTACGCAGTATACACTCGCGATCGACAGGCAGAACAGTTCGCTCTCGCAGTTCTACGAGCCGTATCATGATGCCGTTATGAGGATGATAAAGATGACGGTTGACAACGGACATAAGGCCGGGATAAAGGTGGCTGTGTGCGGTGAGCTGGCGGGTGACACGACAGTTGCCGAGAGATTTATCGATATGGGAGTTGATGCATTGTCGGTAAATCCCGGGAAAATACTTGAGCTTAAAAGGTTTATATGTGAGATAGGTACATAATTAAGTTGTGTGTGCTACCGGCACATGATATAATTAAGTGGCATCAGGAGTTCCGGATAGATCATAAGAAAGAGTATTAGCATAAGGATAATTACTATCCGGTTGTATCAGAGGTAGATAATGTCGGACGGATTAGAGAAGTTCATTAAGTTCGGTGATGAAGATGATTTGCAGCAGATACTCAGCGGCAAGAGTAAAGGAGCGCATCCCAATGAGCAGTTTTCGGCAGATGACGGGCTCGTGACTCCGAAAGTAAGCCGTGAGCGAAGTGAAAGCGGTAAGCCTACGATAGTGGTCGTTGATGATGATTACCAGGCGTTGGATATTATGAAGATATATCTGTCGAGGGATTATGAGTGTGCTGTATTTTCGGATCCGAAGGAGGCAATCTTTTATATAAATTCGCATCTTCCGGATATTATCTTTCTGGACAGCTATATGACCATGATGTCTACGAAGAGGATAATGTCGATAATACGGTCATATAAGGAGCTGTCCAGGGTGCCTATATATTTTATGGTCTATGAAGAGGAGAAGGACGTGTTTGAAACAAAACCCGTTCCCGATGTGGAAGGAATAATAACGCGACCAATAGCGCGTGGTGATCTTCAGAAGATACTCGATAAGGAAAAGCTTAGGGAATACATGGAGAAAGATACTTAAAATACTGCCACCTGATGCATCAGGTGGCAGTGTTTAAAGCTTCAAAGATGCCGAACAGGGTGCGTCTTTGGATAGAACATGAACGGTTACAACAATATCAAGATACCCGCAGGGGTATAAATTAAATTATCGGAGGAAAAGGATATGATCTCATGGAACAATCTTGATACGCTTAAAAGTTATAAAGAGCTGGGTGACCTGAAGAAGGTTTCGGTAAAGGAAGTTATGTCGGGCGAAAGCGGTGAGAAGAGAGCTAAGGAATACAGCGTTCCCATGACAGAGGGAATGAGCTTCAATTACGCTGCAAAGGCTGTGGACGATGATATTCTGAAGGGACTTAAGGCACTTGCCGATGAGGCGCAGCTGTGTGCCAAGTTCGCGGCGCTCTATAACGGAGAGGTAATAAATACAGGTGAGAAGAGACTGGTCCTTCATCAGCTTACGAGAGGCCAGCTCGGTGATGATGTTGTGGCAGACGGCGTCAATAAGCGTGAATTCTATGTGGCTCAGCAGAAAAAGATAGCCGATTTTGCCGCAAAGGTTCACAGCGGAGAGATCGCCAATGCCGCAGGTGAGAAGTTCACAACAGTTGTACAGATAGGTATCGGCGGTTCGGATCTCGGTCCCAGAGCCATTTATCTTGCACTCGAGAACTGGGCTAAAAAGAACGGCTGCTTTAAGCTGGAAGCCAGGTTCATAAGCAATGTCGATCCCGATGATGCTGCGGCAGTGCTTAACGGAATAGATGTTGCACATTCACTGTTTGTACTCGTGTCCAAGTCAGGTACGACACTAGAGACTCTTACAAACGAGAGTTTTGTAAAGGATGCCCTTAAGAATGCGGGTCTTGATGCAAGTAAACATATGATAGCGGTTACCAGTGAGACTTCGCCTCTTGCAAAGAGCAGTGATTATCTGGCAGCTTTCTTCATGGATGATTATATCGGCGGACGTTTCTCTTCGTGTTCGGCTGTCGGTGGTGCGATACTTTCACTTGCCTTCGGACCGGATGTGTTTGCAAGGTTCCTTGACGGAGCAGCGGCAGAGGATAAGCTTGCGGCTAATGAAGATGTTCTTTCCAATCCTGCCATGCTTGATGCGCTCATCGGGGTGTACGAGAGGAATATCCTCGGATACGATTGTACTGCTGTACTGCCTTATTCACAGGCTTTATCGCGTTTCCCCGCACATCTGCAGCAGGCAGACATGGAGTCAAACGGTAAGTCTGTAAACAGATTTGGTGAGCCTGTTTCCTATAAGACGGGTCCTGTTATATTCGGTGAGCCGGGAACCAACGGACAGCACTCCTTCTATCAGCTTCTTCATCAGGGTACGGATATCATTCCGCTGCAGTTCATCGGTTTTAAGAACAGTCAGACAGGTACCGACGTCGATATCCAGGGAAGTACAAGCCAGCAGAAGCTGTGTGCCAATGTTGCGGCTCAGATAGTTGCATTTGCCTGCGGTAAGGATGATGAAAATAATAATAAGAAGTTCGAGGGTAACAGGCCTTCGAGCATAATAATCGGCGACAGGCTTACTCCGGAGGCGATGGGCGCGCTTCTGTCCCATTTCGAGAACAAGATCATGTTCCAGGGCTTTTTGTGGAATGTAAACAGTTTCGATCAGGAAGGTGTCCAGCTCGGAAAAGTGCTTGCCAAGAAGGTGCTTGCACATGAAACTGACGGAGCGCTTAAGGTATACAGTGATCTGTTGGATATTTGATCAAAGGAAAGATAATGGCTGCAAAAATAGACGCAAGGAAATATATAAGGATAAGAGGTGCCAATGAGCACAACCTCAAGAATATCGACATAGATATACCAAGGGATAAAATGGTTGTGCTCACCGGATTATCCGGTTCGGGTAAATCATCACTGGCATTTGATACGATCTATGCAGAGGGACAGCGACGTTATATGGAGTCGCTGTCTTCTTACGCAAGACAGTTTCTGGGGCAGATGGAAAAACCTGAGGTGGAAAGTATAGAAGGGCTTCCTCCTGCCATTTCTATAGATCAGAAATCGACAAACAGAAACCCCAGGTCAACTGTCGGAACGGTAACGGAGATATATGATTACTTAAGGCTTTTATACGCCCGTATAGGGATACCTCACTGCCCGAACTGCGGAAAGGAGATAATCAAGCAGACTGTGGATCAGATGGTCGATGTGATCATGGATCTACCGGAGGGTACCAGGTTCATGCTGCTCTCGCCCGTTGTAAGAGGACGTAAGGGTGAGCATGTCAAGGTGTTTGACAGGGCGAAGAAGAGTGGTTATGCCCGTGTTATGGTTGACGGAAACCAGTATGATCTCTCGGAAGAGATCAAGCTGGATAAGAACATCAAGCACAATATCGAGATAGTTGTTGACCGTCTTGTTGTACGTGAAGGTATTGAAAAGAGACTTACGGATTCGCTTGAAAATGTACTCAACCTGTCGGACGGTCTGGCGATCGTGGATGTGGTGGGTGCGGACCGGATCAATTTCTCACAGAGCTTTTCATGCCCCGACTGTAACATAAGCATTGAAGAGATAGAACCGAGAACCTTTTCCTTCAATAACCCCTTTGGTGCGTGCCCGGTATGCGCCGGTCTTGGCTACAAGATGGAATTTGATATCGATCTTATGATCCCGGATCAGTCACTGTCAATAGCCGAGGGTGCAATAGCGGTTATGGGGTGGCAGAGCTGCACGGATCCCAAGAGTTTTACTTATGCTACGTTAAAGGCGCTTACGGAGGCATATGGTTTTGATCTTAATACTCCTTTTGAGGAATACCCCGAAAGTATAAAGGATATCCTGATTAACGGTACCGGCGGGCATGAAATAAAGGTACGGTATAAGGGACAGCGTGGAGAAGGTGTATATGATGTTGCCTTTGACGGGCTGCTCAAAAATGTTGAACGAAGATACCGTGAGACGGGTTCGGAATCAATGAAGGCAGAGTATGAAGCCTTCATGCGCATTACGCCGTGTAACGAATGCGGGGGTAAGAGACTTAAGCCCGGAGCACTTGCCGTTACTGTGGGCGATAAGAATATATATGATGTTACGACCTATTCTATCGACAGGCTGCTTGCTTTCTTTGAGGCGCTTGAGCTTACAAAACAGCAGGAGCTTATCGGCGCAAGGATAATAAAGGAGATCAAGGGACGTCTCGGCTTTCTGGTACAGGTGGGACTTGATTATCTGACTCTCGCCAGGGCTACGGGTTCACTGTCGGGTGGTGAGGCTCAGAGGATAAGGCTTGCGACACAGATAGGTTCCGGACTGGTCGGAGTGGCTTATATACTGGATGAACCGAGCATCGGACTTCATCAGAGGGACAATGACAAGCTGCTTAATGCGCTTAAGGACCTTAGAGATCTCGGTAATTCGCTTATTGTTGTCGAACATGATGAGGATACCATGCTGGCTGCCGATTATGTTGTAGATATAGGACCGCTTGCCGGATCTCACGGCGGTAACGTGATCTGCGCGGGAACTGCAGAGGAGCTGATGAAGAATCCCGATTCTATCACCGGACAGTATCTGTCGGGTAAGAAATTCATTCCGGTTCCTGATAAGAGACGTAAGCCCAAGGGCTGGCTTAAGGTGAAGGGTGCGGCGGAGAACAACTTAAAGGATATAGATGTTGATATTCCTCTCGGTGTATTCACCTGTATTACGGGGGTTTCGGGTTCGGGGAAGAGTTCCCTGATAAATGAAATACTGTACAAGGCTCTGGCGAAGAAGCTTAACAGGGCCAAGACCGTGCCGGGTAAGTTCAGGACCATTCAGGGAGTGGAGAAGCTTGACAAGGTCATAGATATAGACCAGTCGCCCATAGGAAGAACGCCGAGATCCAATCCGGCAACCTATACCGGTGTGTTTGATCAGATAAGGGATCTCTTTGCGGGAACTTCGGATGCAAAGGAACGGGGCTACAGTAAGGGACGTTTTTCATTCAATGTTAAGGGCGGACGCTGTGAAGCCTGTGCGGGTGACGGTATAATCAAGATAGAGATGCATTTCCTTCCTGATGTGTACGTTCCTTGTGAGGTCTGTGGGGGAAAGAGATACAATCGTGAGACCCTTGATGTACATTACAAGGGAAAGAATATATACGACGTTCTTGATATGACCGTGGAAGAAGCAATGACGTATTTCGAGAACATTCCGACGATACACAGGAAGATAGAAACACTGAATGATGTAGGATTGTCCTATATCAAGCTTGGTCAGCCCTCTACTACTCTCTCGGGTGGTGAGGCACAGCGTATAAAGCTTGCTACCGAGCTTTCCAAAAAGAGTACGGGCAAGACCATCTATATATTGGATGAGCCCACCACGGGACTTCATTTTGCGGATGTGCACAAGCTCGTTGACATTCTGCACAAGCTTGCTGAGGGCGGAAATACCGTTGTTGTGATCGAACATAACCTGGATGTGATAAAGACCGCCGACTACATTATCGATATGGGTCCCGAAGGAGGAGACGGCGGCGGAACCGTGGTTGCAATGGGAACTCCCGAAGAAATAGCGAAGCATCCGACCTCATATACGGGTATCTATGTTAAACGTGAGCTTAAGAAGGCAAAGAAGAGAGGTTAAGTATTTTGTGAGTTGTCCGATATAGTATGTAGATAAATTATATCGGATGGCCATAAGGAAGTGTCTTAAGATATCTCTTATGACATATGCACGGAAGCATAATGATGGAGAAGGAGTCTCTGTTGTTGTGCTTCATTTGTTTTAAACTTCTCCTTTTAAAATGACGTTATTTGGGGTATAATAAAGTGATGTGCCTAACTATTCAGAGCCATGCACATAAAATACAGTTCATGCTTGCATGAAAGCTGGATTTTATGTATATGGCGAAGTAACCACAGGAGCGAGCTTGAGCGTAGCGAAATCAGCATGCGAGCGACGACCGGACACGGCGTGAAAACGACGTGTCATCACCCGGAGCAAACAAAGTGCGTAAGCGCGACTTTGCGAATGGGGTTCTGAATAGTTACAGAATTCTAAAACACAGGGCGTCAGACCTGATTTGAATGATTACCGATATTCCGAACAGGGTCAGTGGATATTGAAAGGGGAAAGAAATGGCTTACACAGATATAGGAATAGATTTGGGAACAGCGAGTATACTGGTTTATATACATGGAAAGGGTGTTGTATTAAAGGAACCTTCGGTCGTTGCTTTTGACAGGGATACAAATAAGATCAAGGCAATAGGTGAGGAAGCGAGGCTGATGCTTGGCCGTACTCCCGGAAATATAGTGGCGGTAAGGCCTCTCAGACAGGGCGTTATTTCCGATTATACCGTAACCGAGAAGATGCTCAAGCATTTCATACAGAAGGCCATCGGAAGGAAGACCTTCCGTAAGCCCAGGATCAGCGTATGTGTGCCCAGCGGTGTTACCGAGGTTGAGAAGAAGGCAGTTGAAGATGCAACATACCAGGCAGGCGCAAGAGATGTTGAGATCATCGAGGAGCCTATTGCGGCAGCCATAGGTGCCGGGATCGATATAAGCAAGCCCTGCGGAAACATGATAGTTGATATCGGAGGAGGAACATCCGATATAGCGGTCATATCACTCGGCGGTACGGTAGTAAGTAATTCCGTTAAGATCGCGGGAGATGATTTTGACGAAGCTATCGTAAGATACATGAGAAAGAAACACAATCTTCTGATCGGTGAGAGAACGGCAGAGGAGCTTAAGATAAAGATAGGAACGGCCTTCAAACAGCCTGAGGTGGATTACCTTGAGGTAAGGGGACGTAACCTCGTTACCGGACTTCCGAGAACGGTAAAGGTATCAAGTGAGGAGACTGAGGAAGCGCTCCGAGAGACAACGGCGCAGATAGTTGAGGCTATTCACAGCGTACTTGAACGGACGCCACCGGAACTTGCGGCGGATATCGCCGACAGGGGTATCGTTCTTACGGGCGGCGGAAGTCTTCTCCGGGGGTTGGAGGATCTTATCGCATATAAGACAGGTATCAATACGGTTACGGCAGAGGATCCGATGACGGCCGTAGCTATAGGAACAGGTAAATATGTTGAATTGCTCTCGGGTTACAACGAGGATCTTGACGGATAAGCAGGATACTTAACTGCACCGGACACGGGTAGTGTAAAGCATATTATGAAAGCTGAGAACCGTCATAAGGGATCCGTAGCCTTATGACAAATGACAGGGGGTATATTTTATGCTAAAGGGACTGTACACGGCAAGTACCGGAATGGTTAATGAACAGCGAAGGGTCGACATTTTGTCGAACAATATGGCCAATTCCGCCACAACCGGTTATAAGAAGGAGGGTTCGACATCCAGGGCATTTAAGGATGTGCTCGCATATAAGATAAAGGATGTGACCGAGCCGTATATGGCAAGATATGAGGGAGATATGAACATGGGAGTCAAGATAGGTGAAACCTATACCGATTATTCCCAGGGTTCTTTCCACGAGACGGGAAACACTTTTGACCTTGCATTGTCGGGAAGGGGTTTTTTCAATATCGAATTTACGACCAAAAAAACCAAGTATCATGACAGTGATACCTCGGTAAAGTACACAAGGGACGGGACTTTTACCCTTAACGTACAGGGTGAGCTGGTAACGAAGGACGGTGACTACGTCCTCGATACAAACGGACAGCATATACAGCTTAATCCGATACTTAAATATGAAGTAGACAGAACGGGCGTCATAAGGGTCGCAACACCGGGAGAGCAGCAGGGAGCCGCACAGGCAACCATAGCGGTTACGGATTTCGAGAATTACGATTATCTTGAGAAATACGGTGAGACCATGTACCAGCCTGTTGACGGGGCTGCGCAGCAGCCGGCAAATGCTCAGGTATATTCGGGATATCTTGAGGCATCCAATGTTCAGGTAGTTCAGGAGATGGTCGATCTGATAGCGTTTACGAGAGCTTATGAGTCGAACCAGAAGATAATACAGGCATATGATCAGACGTTGGATAAAGCGGTAAATGATCTGGGTAAGATTTGATAGGTCGTGGTCGGAGAGGAGGTAGAAATCCTGGCGGATTTCTTTGATGTCTCAAAGCCGACGGGCTACCACGACACAGGGTCGTGGTCAAAGAGGAGGTAGAGTATGGTAAGAACATTGTGGACAGCTGCTTCGGGTATGATTGGACAGCAGACTAACGTTGATACTATAGCCAACAATCTTGCCAATGTGAATACGGTGGGTTACAAGACTGAGGTTAATGAGTTCAAGTCTCTGTTATATCAGACGATACAGACCAAAACAACTACTGCAAACGGAGAGAACAAGCCTATTGGCGCTCAGGTGGGTCTCGGTGTGCGGAACGCTTCGATAACCTCCCAGTTTACACAGGGTGCCTTTCTTGAGTCCGAGAATCCGACGGCGTTTGCTATCGGAGGTGACGGTTTCTTTGCGGTAAGGACAGGTACCGGAGCCAATGACATACGTTATACAAGAAACGGTAATTTCAATTTTGCATTGGGTGATGCACAGGGAAATACCATTAATCTGACAGATTCGCAGGGGCATCCGGTCCTTAAGACAAACGGGGAGCCCATGGTCATAACTTTAGGTGATATTCAGAATGTTAACGGAGCAGTTGACCAGCTTATAGCCGACAGGATAACCGTAGATGAATCCGGACAGCTGATGTATCCCGATGCCAATAACAATGCACAGCCGCTTGAGGGGATGATCATAGGACTGTACCAGTTCCAGAACCCGGCAGGACTTAATAAAGAGGGCGATTCGATGTACTCGGTTACAGCCGCTTCCGGACAGCCTATAAACGAGGCCGAGAACGATAATGTTCAGAAATCGGTTATAAGGCAGGGATATCTTGAGGGTTCCAATGTTCAGGTGGCAGATGAAATGGTTAACCTCATCATTGCCCAGCGTGCATATGAAATGAACAGTAAGGCCATCCAGGCTGCGGATACGATGATGCAGGAGGCCAATGAGCTGAGGAGATAGTTCACGGGCAGGTAAAGACGGGTTGATCTGTTGAGGGAGAATATATGGATATAGGTTCACTTGGTTCGACATATTTGAATAATGTAAAGGATACGGCCGAAGCCAAGGCCGGCGCCCTTAAGAATAAGCTTAACAACACGGATATAAAGAAGGCATCCGATGATGAGCTTATGGAAGTGTGCAAGGAGTTCGAGTCCTATTTCATTGAGCAGGTGTTTAAGAACATGAAAACTGCCATGGTCCCCTCGACCGAGGATACCTCGGGTTCAATGGCGACGCTCAAGAATTATTACGAGGATGAAATGATGAAGGAGTACGCAAAAAGTGCTTCCAAACAGTCGACAAACGGATTGGCTCAGATGCTCTTTGAACAGATGAAGAGAAATCAGGGATCGGATATCCCTTCGAACTGATATGCGGCATCAAATCGTATGAGTCGCGGAGAAGACCGTTAAAGGGAATAGGTACTATACATGGTACATTTATATACAACAAAAGAGCCGGGGAATTACCTTGGCTCTTTCTTTGGGATGAGTGATGGAAACTGTAAGGGGTTATATAGAACACATCATATACAGGAATAATGAAAACGGTTATACTGTACTGAATCTTGTTTCGGACGGAGAAGATATAACCTGTGTCGGATCCTTTAAATATGTCGATGAGGGTGAAAATGTCGAGCTGAAGGGTGAATTTACCGAACATGCCGTGTACGGTGAACAGTTCAAAGCGGTTTCCTATGAGGTTAAGTCACCTGAGGATACGGTGTCGATTATAAGATATCTCGGTTCGGGTGCCGTAAAAGGCGTTGGTCAGGCACTCGCCACGCGCATAGTAAAGGAATTCGGTGAAGACACCTTCCGGATAATCGAGGAGGAACCCGAGCGTCTTGTCAGGGTTAAGGGTATAAGCGACAGGAAGGCGAGGGAGATAGCTCTTCAGATAATGGAGAAGAAGGATCTGAGGCAGATAATGGTCTTCCTTCAGCAATACGGCATAACCGGTTCTCTGGCCAATAAGGTTTATCAAAGATACGGTAATGAAGCATATCGTGTGATCAATGAAAATCCCTATTTACTGGCAGATGATATAAACGGAGTGGGTTTTAAAATAGCCGATGAGATAGCAAGAAAAGCCGGTATTCATACAGATTCCGACTTCCGCATAAGATGTGCCGTCGTATATCTGCTTAATATGGCTGCGGGTGAAGGACATTGCTATCTTCCGAAGGACGAACTTATAAAACGTGCGGTTGAGCTGCTTGATGTTCCTGAGGATGCGGTATGGACACAGGTTATGAATCTGTCCATGGAACAGAAGGTATTTATTAAGCTGCGGGGGAATGAAACTGCGGTATACGGCAGGAATTACTATTACATGGAGTTGAGCTGTGCCCGCAGACTCAGGGATCTGGATATCGTAACCGACAATGATGAGCTGCTGATAAGGAAAAAAATAGGTGCGATCGAAAAGGCCCTGAATATCGAGCTTGAGGAGCTGCAGAAAGAGGCTGCCCTGAAGGCGGTATGCAACGGACTGACCGTAATTACCGGTGGGCCCGGAACGGGAAAGACAACCATAATAAATACTATCATTAAATATTTCGAAACCGAGCAGATGGATATTGCACTGGCTGCACCTACGGGCAGAGCCGCCAAGCGTATGAGCGAGGCAACCGGATATGAAGCCTCCACGATCCAGAGGATGCTTAAGCTGAAGGCTTCTGCGGATGATGAAAGCCTGAACGGCAGAAACGGATACTATTATGAGATGAATGAGGACAATCCGGTTGAGGCGGATGTCGTTATAATCGATGAAATGTCAATGGTTGATATTGCTCTTTTCAATGCCCTGTTGAAGGCGGTGCCGGTAGGCGTGAGGCTGATACTTGTCGGCGATACGGATCAGCTGCCGAGTGTTGGACCCGGTTCGGTGCTTAAGGACATAATACAGTCGGGATGTTTTCCGGTGGTAGCTCTCAGGAAGATATTCAGACAGGCCGAGCAGAGTGATATCGTACTCAATGCTCACAGAATAAATGAAGGCAGGCACCTTGCTCTTGACAATAAGAGCAGTGACTTTTTCTTTCTTGAAAGAGACAATGTGGATCTGATACTTAACAATATAATTCATCTGATAAGAGAGAAGCTTCCGAAATATGTCAAGGCCGATCCTTATGATATACAGGTGCTTACCCCGATGCGCAAGGGAACACTTGGGGTTGAGGCGTTAAATCCGATCATACAGAGATATCTTAATCCGCCCTCCGCAAAGAAGAACGAATATGAAGTGAATGATGTTCTGTTCAGGGAGGGTGATAAAGTCATGCAGGTTAAGAACAATTATCAGCTTGAGTGGGAAATCGTCAGCAAATACGGTATTCCGATCGAGCAGGGTCTTGGCGTTTTTAACGGTGATATGGGTATCGTAAGGGAGATAAACAGCTTTAATGAAACCATGATAGTGGAGTACGACGGCATGAGGAAGGTCACATACCCCTTTTCGGGACTTGATGAACTCGAACATGCCTATGCGGTAACGATACATAAATCCCAGGGAAGTGAATATCCCGCAGTGGTCATACCGCTTCTTTCAGGACCGCGGATGCTGTTTAACAGGAATCTTCTGTATACCGGAGTAACAAGGGCAAAAGACTGTGTGATGCTTCTCGGCAGCAGGGAGAAGATAAATTCGATGATCGACAATACTGATGAACATTTAAGATATACCGGCCTTTGTGCGCAGATAAAGGAGATGTATGGAATTAAAAGTGCTTGATATGGTGTTCCCGAGACGCTGTCCTGTGTGTGATGATGCGGTTTCGGAAGTGGGAAGTCTTATCTGTGCCGGGTGTGCGGATGACTTTACCTTCATAGACGAGCCGTACTGCATTAAGTGCGGACGTCCCGTTGCGGACGATTCGCTGTGTTATTGTCCGGAATGTGACAGGAACGGCAGCAGCTATGATTATGTCAGGGGACGGGCTGTATATGAATATGATGAAGTGCTGAAAGACAGCATATACCGGTTCAAATACGGCGGCAGAAGGGAATATGCCGAATATTACGCAAAGGTAATGGCCGACAGGCTCGGTAAACTGATAAAAAGCTGGGAACCCGAAGCTCTTATACCGGTTCCTGTCCATAAGTCGAGGATGAGAAAGAGGGGGTACAATCAGGCCTCTCTTCTGGCGGATGCCCTGGGAAAGCTTCTGGATATTCCGGTGGAGGATATACTTGAAAGAACCGAGAAAACGAAACTTCAAAAAGGCCTGACCGCGGACGAACGCCAAAATAATTTGAAAAAAGCTTTAAAAATAAGGAGTAATGATGTAAAATTAAAGAAAGTCGTCCTTGTTGACGATATATATACTACAGGCAGTACAATCAATGCCGCGGCATCATGTCTGCGTAATGCGGGGGTATCATATGTATATTACGCAGCTGTGGGAGCGGCAGTTATTGACTGAGGGAAGACAAGACAATTTTTAATGGGAGGTAACAACATGAATGCTAGAAACTGTAAGATTTGCGGAAGACTGTTCAACTATATGGCCGGACCGCCTTATTGTCCTGTATGTAAGGAGGATCTTGAGAAGAAGTTTCAGGATGCCAAGGAGTTTATAAGGACTACTCCGCATGCAACGGTTACACTGGTTTCCGAGGAGTGTAATATTCCCGAGAAGCAGATCAAGGAGTGGATAAGGGAAGAAAGGCTTGTGTTTGCCGATGCTACGGTAGCCGGCATAACCTGCGAGAATTGCGGTGCGCCAATTTTGACGGGACGTTTCTGCGTACAGTGTAAGAATCAGGTGCTTAATGATCTGAACGGAGCAATGAAGAGACCTGAAATGCCGAAGGTTGAGAAGAAACAGAAGGACAGCCCGAGGATGAGGTTCTTGGATAACAGGTAGGATATTTGTAATGTTAAATGAAGAACGGATAGAACTGATGACCAGGATGGCTGCTTATGAGAGCAGACAGGGAAGAAAAGATATGTCAATCAATTCCTTTTTCAGGGGAGACTATATCAGCTTTCAGGTTCTGAAGTCGGCTTTGTATGCCACCGTAGGCTTTGGGCTTGCGGTGGCAATGTATATATTGTATGATCTTGAGGGATTTCTGACCGATTTTTACAAGCTCGATATAGAGGAGTTTGTAAGGGGATTGGGTATGAAATATGCCATAGTTCTGGTTGTTTATCTGCTGATATCATATTTTATATATGCGTTCAGGTTTTCGCGTGCAAAGAAACACATCAAGAAATATCTCTCTCAATTGAAAGAGCTGGAAGAGATGTATGACTGGGATTATTAATCTCAATATTTAAGGTTGTAGGAAGGATTTAGTATACAAATGGCTACTTTACTGGTCGTAAAGGAGCAGCTGGCGGGCTTTTATTCAAGATTCGAAGCCTACTTAAATGCTGTTCTTAAGTTTTTATTGACTCTTGTTGCATTGCTTATCATCAATGCTGATTTAGGTTATATGTCAAAGATCGATAACGGTGCGATAGTGCTTATAGTTTCATTGCTGTGCTCATTCCTGCCGGTTAACCTTATTGTGATCATTTTGGCCATATTTGTGCTGCTCCATGTATATGCGCTTTCTCTAACATGTGCGGCGATAGTCGGTATCCTGTTTGTAATAATGTTTGTGCTGTATCTGAGGTTTGCGCCGTCCGATGCGGCAGCTGTGATACTTACACCGATCTGTTACATCATTAAGATACCTTATGTTGTACCGCTTACACTCGGATTTGTCGGAAATCCAATGTCATGTGTTTCGGTTGCCTGCGGTACGGCTGTATATTTCATGTTGAATTATGTTAAGAATAATGCAGATCAGATCGCTTCATTCGGTAACGATGCGGAATCGGCACTGGGAAGCTTTAAATATATAATAGACGGATTGCTGGGGTCTGACCAGATGCTGTTAATGATTATAACATTTGCGGTTGTGGTCATTTCGGTTTTTATGATAAAGAGTCTTCCGGTTGATTATTCATGGAAGATAGCCCTGGGAATGGGTGTTGTTGTTAATGTGCTTATCATCCTCATCGGCTGTTCCGCGTTGGAGGTGGATATGTCGATAGGCGGCGTATTGGTGGGAACCATCGTGTCAGCCCTTATTGTACTGGTTATTCAGTTCTTTATTTTTAATGTGGATTATTCAAGGACTGAGAATGTACAGTTTGAGGATGATGAATATTATTATTATGTTAAGGCCATTCCAAAGATTTCAATGGAAGCGCCGGATGTCAATGTAACAAGGTTTAATCCCCGTGATGAATATGATGAGTACGGGGAAGAAAACGAATATGATGATTACGGGAATGACGGATACAATTAAGCCATCCCGTTTTGAGTAAACAGGAACTGGTATGGGACAGATAGGTGAGGCCATAAGAACATTTACGGATCGGTATCTTGGCTGGGTATCGATGCCGATGGTCAGGTGGACCGATGTAGTTGAAATCATAATAATTGCTTTTCTTGTGTACCATTTGCTCAGGTGGGTACAGAACACCAGAGCATGGTCACTTTTTAAGGGTATCGCGATCATATTGGTGTTTGTCCTGGTGGCGGCACTTTTTGATATGACTACGATTCTGTGGATCGCAAGGAATGTAACGGGAATTGCGGTCACAGCCCTTGTCGTTGTTTTTCAGCCTGAACTGCGTAAAGCATTGGAGCAGATAGGTAAGTCGAATGTACTTGCCGGAGTGCTGCAGTTCGATCCGACGAGAGTTACCAGTGAGTTGTTCAGTGACAAGACAATAGATGAACTTATCAGAGCTGCGTATGAAATGGGTAAGAGTAAGACCGGAGCTCTTATTGTGATTCAGAACAACGATCCGCTTACCGAATACGAGCTTACCGGCATTATGATCGATTCACTCGTATCAAGCCAGCTGCTGATCAACATATTCGAACATAATACGCCTCTGCATGACGGTGCGGTCATAGTACGCGGAAACAGGATTGTATCGGCTACATGTTATCTTCCGCTGTCTGACAACATGGAGCTTAGCAAGGAACTCGGAACAAGACACCGCGCAGGCGTCGGTATATCGGAGGCTACCGATTCGTTTACCATAATCGTCTCGGAGGAAACAGGGCGCGTATCTGTTGCACAGAACGGTGAACTCTCAAGGAATATCGATGAGGATTTTTTGAGAAACAGATTACAGGTACTTCAGAGTAAAACTTTGGAAGAGAAGAAGCTTATCTTCCGGAAAGGCAGGCCGAAGAATGAGAAAAAAGCTGACTGACAATCTTGGCCTGAAGCTTATATCGGTTTTGCTTGCGATCGTACTGTGGATCGTTGTTGTCAGCATAGATGATCCCGTTATCTCAAGAACATTTACCGGTATAGAGGTTGAGGTGCTGAATTCGGATGCAATAGTCAAACAGGGTAAAACTTTTGATATCCTTGAGAACAGTAACAATATTTCCGTAACTTTATCTGCCAAGCGTTCCATACTTGAAAAGATCAGCAGGGATTATATTAAGGCCACAGCGGATCTTAAGGAGATGTCCATAATGAATACCGTTCCGATCGATGTCAGGACAACGCGTTATTCGGATATGGTAGCATCCGTGGTACCGCTTACAAAGAATCTTAAGGTATCGGTTGAGGATCTGGAAAAGAAACAGCTGTCAATAAATGTTGAAACGATAGGTACTCCGGCTAAGGGATATGTGGTCGGAACCAACAGTCCGAGTGTCAATATCACAACGGTGACCGGAGCTGCTTCAAGGGTGTCCAAGATAACAAGGGCGGTGGCGACGGTTGATGTTTCGGGAAGGACATCAAATATAAGGACAAGTGCGGATGTCGTGCTGTATGACGGTAACGGAGATGTTGTTAACAGTAACAAGCTCACAGTAAGTGTTCAGGATATACTTGTGGATGTAACGATACTGCAGACCAAGGAAGTTGCGCTCAAGGCTTCGATTGACGGTACGGCTGCGGACGGTTTTTCGTTCACCGGATATGTTGTGACCAATCCTGAAACTATAACGGTTGCGGGAAGCGGTTCGGTATTTGATGCACTGGAAACTATTGAAATCCCTCCCAGTGATCTGTCAATAAACGGTTTGACTGAGGATACGAGCTTCACCGTCGATATAAATGATTACCTTCCTTCGGGGATCAGGCTTGCTGACAGCGATTCGGACGGAACGATCATTGTGACAGCTTATATAGGCAAGCTTGAGAATACAATGATAGATATACCTACCAGCAATATCTTTATAGACAATATTCCTGACGGTTTTGCTGCTTCAATAGTGGATATAGGCGGGACGAAGCGAGTGGAGGTCCAGGGTCTTAATGAAGAGCTGCAGGCTCTTGATGCCGCAACAATAATGGGAAGCATAGATGCATCAACAATGACTCCCCGTGAATTGATCGAAGGTGAGGAGGGCTTCCATGCAGGCTCCTATGATGCGTATGTCAGATGGAATATGCCTCAGGGAATATCTGTTGTGGGATCCTCAATGCTTGAGGTCAGTCTGTATCCTGCCGAAGACAGCGGAGTTAATCTTATAGAAGGCGGATTGCCAATACCGGAAGAAATTCCGGCACAATGATGACAGGATTTATGATGTCCTCAAGACGGGTCTGATTACACTTGTTAAGAGGTGACTTTCATGTTATACTTAGTTTAGCGGTTTGCGCTCCATGCGCACCGGATTATGTTGAAGACGGAGGTCGTTGCTATGGTAAGCCAGAAGGTAACGATTAAGAATCCCACAGGATTACATTTGAGACCGGCCGGGATCCTGTGCAAGGAGGCCATGCAGTTTAAGTCATTGATAACGTTTAATTTCCGCGAGAATACCGCGAATGCCAAGAGCGTTCTTAGCGTCCTCGGTGCCTGTGTTAAATGTGGAGATGAAATAGAGTTTGTATGCGAGGGCGAGGACGAGCAGGAAGCACTTGCGTCGCTTGTGGAAGCAATAGAGAGCGGCCTGGGTGAATGAATATTGAGTAAGACAAGCCGGTAACCTGCCGGCTTGTTTTCTTATTGATTATAAACGGAGGTATTACGGAAATGAAGAATGTTGAAAGATACAGGAAGAATCCTGTGCTTAAGTATCCTGAAAGGGAGTGGCCGGATAAGGAGATCCTGAAGGCACCTATGTGGTGCAGTGTGGATCTGAGAGACGGTAATCAGGCTCTTATAGATCCGATGATCGTTGAAGAGAAGATAGAGTTCTTTGAGATGCTTGTAAAGCTCGGTTTCAAGGAGATAGAAATAGGATTTCCCGCAGCTTCGCAGATCGAATATGATTTCTTAAGGCAGCTTGTGGACCGTAAGCTCATACCGGATGATGTCTGGGTACAGGTACTGTCACAGTGCAGGGAGGAACAGATCGAGAGAACATTTGAAGCTATCGAAGGTATTAAAAATGTTGTCTTCCATATTTACAATTCAACATCGATACTTCAAAGGGATGTTGTTTTTAATATGGATAAGAACGAGATCACCGGTATTGCCGTAAACGGAACCAGATGGGTTAAGGAAAGGGCAAAGAACTTCCCCGGTAATATAAGGCTTGAATATTCACCCGAGAGCTTTACGGGAACCGAGGTTGAATATGCGCTTGAAATATGCACGGCAGTGCAGAAGGAGTGGCAGCCGACGAAGGATAATCCGCTAATCATCAATCTGCCTGCGACCGTAGAGCTTAATACGCCCAATGTATATGCCGACATGGTTGAATGGATGAACAAGCACTTTGAAGATCGTGAGAGCATTATCTTAAGTGTACATCCGCATAACGACAGGGGAACGGGCATTGCCGCAACAGAACTTGCCCTGCTCGCAGGTGCCGACCGTATAGAGGGTACTCTGTTCGGAAACGGTGAGAGGACGGGTAATATCGATATCCTTAACATTGCATACAATATGTTTATGGACGGGATCGATCCCTGCCTCAATATCGAGAATATCAATGAAATAATAGAGGTATATGAGAGGCTGGTCAAGATGCCTATAGACGACAGGCATCCCTATGCCGGCAAGCTTGTGTTTACAGCTTTTTCGGGTTCGCATCAGGATGCTATCAATAAGGGTGTCAAGGCCATGAAGGAAAGGAATTCCAGTATATGGCAGGTGCCTTATCTTACCATCGATCCTGCTGATATCGGCCGTGTATATGAACCGATCGTGCGTATCAATTCCCAGTCGGGCAAGGGCGGTGTTGCCTTTATCATGGATACCTATTTCGGGTTCAAGCTGCCTAAGGGTATGCATAAGGAGTTTGCGAAGGTCATCCAGGCCATCACCGAGCAGAAGGGTGAAATATCACCGGATGAGATCATGGATGAGTTCAGAAAGAATTATATAGATAAGAAAGAACCGCTCCATTTCAGGAAGCTGAAGGTCGATGACAGAAGTGATTCGGATGATACGGAATTTGATACACACGTAACTCTTACATACACAAAGCATGATAAGGAGGAAAGCTTCGAGGCTGTAGGAAACGGTCCTATAGATGCGGTACTCAGAGGCCTTAAAGAGAACCTTGGACTGGAAATCAAGGTGCTTGACTATGAAGAGCATGCTCTTGCCGGTGGAGCATCGGCGCAGGCGGCTGCCTATATCCATCTGCTTGATGCGGAAGACGGAAGAGTAACCTACGGGGTAGGTGTGAGCTCCAATATAACAAGAGCTTCCGTGCGTGCCATGTTCTCGGCGATCAACAGGCTGGAGCTTGTCAAATAGTTTGGATTTAAAGATATGATATAAATAAAAACCCTTCTTACATTTCTTTTTGTAGGAAGGGTTTTTAACAGTAACTCGAAAACATCATTCCGCTGTAATTGCTTGTAATATATGGTGAAGCGAAGTTGTGCGCATTCGGATTTTTGTATGCAACAATCTTTTTGTTCGTATATTGCAGCGGATCCAGCGATATTGAATTGGCTTTATCAAGGATGTTGTTTGCAAATTTTTTGACGTTGTCAAACCTTGTCAGTGAATCATCTTCTTCGGCAGTCTGCTGGATCAGATTTTTGTCAAGTGTTATCTGTCCGTCCTGACCGAAGTTTACACCCAGTGCTTCAAGTTCGTTGTTAAAGCCTGACGACAGGCCGCCCATTTCCCGTACCAGTGCACGGGACTGTGGCTGTGATTCGAGATATTTTGATGCATTTTGCAGGAAAGCATTGTATCCCGAGATCAGGTTGGAGATATTATCGGTGAGCGATTCCACATCTGTCTTTACACCGATCGATACTGTTTCACCGTCTTCTGTGGTACCCTTGAATTCAAGCTCATAGTTTTTGTTGATGTTAACTTTGTTTGTCGGAGATGATCTTTCCTCGCCGTCAACGGTATATATTGCATTGGAGGGGAATTCCTCCACCGCATCCAGTCCGAAGTATTTGACTGCTCCGCGCTGCTTGCTGGTTTTATCGTCGCTGACTATGAACTGAAGCCCGGAATCACTTTTAACACCGGTGTCATCCGAACTGAGCAGAAGTGAAATGTTTCCGTTTGCATCCTCTGCAGTATCCGCATGAACTCCGATGTTTGAACGTGTGATCAGCCTTGCGAGCTTCTCCTGTATCGTTTTGTTGGTATCGCCTTCGTTTATATTGAACTGGAACTCGTAGTCAATGTCCCTGGATCTGATATCAAAAGAATAAGTGTCCGGTGGTAAGCCCATTTCATCCGGCGGCAGTCCGCGTCCCATATTGATCTGCCGGGTCGCGAGCTGCTCTACGGATATTTCGATGTCAGCTGCGCCGCTGCTTCCGGAATTTCCTATATACGAGGCACTCACTATATCCGGATTACTGCTCGATACGGTTTTTTTGGAAAGCATTTCATCACCGTTGTCTTCGGATAATGAAGAGATCGTGTTTTTTAACGACCGTGCACTTTCCTTGAGATTAATTGCAAATTCCTTGGTTTCGGGACTGTTGTCGATAAGAAAAACAGGAGCGTCCTTGTTTAGCTTGACAATAGAATTAACGACGCCTTTAAGCTCACTCTTCTTATGGGCATCGTACTTGCTGCCCATACCATCCGGAGCATACGCCGTCATATAATGATTGTAGACTGTATTTAATGCTGCTATGTCTGCCATAAGTGACCCTCCTTTCCTCCATGATCTGTAAATAAATCCCCTTCCCGGATCCTTCCGGTCTGCCAAATGGGTACACTTATCGATATTTATGGTCTTATTATACTACTATTAATCACGTAATGCAACATATGTGACAATAAATAACTTAGTTTTTTTATAAAATATGCCGAAATTTATCGAATGTATATAAAAATTGTTGACATATCCCATAAAATGTGGTAGCAATATCCGAAATACAAGATATAGTGGTCGTAAATCCGCTGTTTTACGGTACTTTTCTTATATTATATATATCGGCAAAAAAGACAGGAAATCTGATAATGAAAGAAAACAGATTTTTATGTATTTTATGATTATAATTATTGACTAACTGGTCTGTATGTGCTAATATAGTCGGGCGAGGCGCTTAAGAGGCGTTTTTATTTTTGGCATATTTCGTGATGATTCAATCTTAAAGACGAAACAATTTGATATGCTGTCATGATATTTTCAACTTATTTAACACGCGGAGGTAAACAGAATGCGTACAAGGATCACACTTGCCTGCACAGAGTGCAAGAACCGTAACTATGATACTACAAAGGATAAGAAGGCGCATCCCGACAGGATGGAGACCAAGAAGTACTGCAGGTTCTGCAAGAGACATACCATGCATAAGGAGACTAAGTAATAACCCTGTATAGTGTAAGGAGAAGTCATGGGAGATACTAATACTAATGCAGTAGAAAAGGCTGCAAAGAAGAGTGGCAGCTGGTTCAAGGGACTGAAGGCTGAGTATAAGAAGGTAATATGGCCCGGTAAGGATGACGTTACAAGACAGACGATCGCTGTTGTGGTTGTTTCTTTTGTTGTGGGCGTTGTGATTGCCGTTCTTGATATGGGACTTCAGTATGGTATAGATTTCATCATAAATCTGTAACTGTAAGGACACACTTATTTTGATATGAACGGTCCGGTCAGCGTGTAAGGAGATCAGGTATGTCAGAAACTAATAACACAGAAGCCAACTGGTATGTTGTGCATACTTATTCCGGTTATGAGAATAAGGTTAAGGCCAACATAGAGAAGGCAATAGAGAACAGACATCTTGAAGAGGAGATATTAGAGGTAAGGGTTCCGATGCAGGATGTGACTGAATTAAAGAACGGTGTCAGAAAGACATCGGCCAAGAAGATGTTCCCGGGATATGTACTTATTAACATGATCATGAATGATGTTACCTGGTATGTTGTAAGGAACACAAGAGGAGTTACCGGTTTTGTCGGTCCCGGAAGTAAGCCGGTTCCTTTGTCGGAAACGGAGATGAAGCCTCTCGGTATCAAGACGGAGAACGTTGTCATTGATTTTGCCGAAGGTGATACTGTTACTGTTATTGCCGGCGTATGGAAGGATACGGTCGGTGTTGTTCAGAGGATGGATATGGGTAAGCAGACGGCTACGATCAATGTTGAACTGTTCGGCCGCGAAACACCCGTTGAGATCAGCTTTAATGAGATCAGTAAGCAGAGATAGTTATTATTTTGAAGTTCGTTACATTTATATAGAAACGCGTAAGCGGTTCCTAAACGAACTGTGGGAGGGAAATGGTTCCCGCCACGACCACATTATTTAGGAGGAATTAGAAATGGCAAAGAAGGTAGAAGGCTACATTAAGCTGCAGATTCCCGCCGGCAAGGCTACGCCGGCACCTCCGGTCGGTCCGGCTCTCGGACAGCACGGTGTAAACATTGTGGAATTCACCAAGCAGTTTAATGCCAAGACAGCAGACAAGGGAGATGTGATCATTCCCGTAGTTATCACGGTGTACGCAGACAGAAGCTTCAGCTTCATCACCAAGACACCGCCTGCAGCAGTCCTTATTAAGAAGGCTTGCAATATCAAGTCAGGTTCGGGTGTTCCGAACAAGACCAAGGTTGCAACTCTGTCCAAGGCTAAGCTTAAGGAGATCGCAGAGACGAAGATGCCCGATCTTAATGCGGCATCACTTGAGGCAGCCATGAGTATGATAGCAGGAACCGCCAGAAGTATGGGCGTTACTGTGGAAGAGTAAGGAGGTGCGCAGATGAAACACGGAAAGAAGTATCAGGAAGCAGCTAAGCAGGTTGAGCGCGCTACCGTTTATGAGCCCGCAGATGCTATAGCATTGGTTAAGAAGACAGCTACGGCTAAGTTCGATGAGACAATTGAGTGCCATATCCGTACAGGCTGTGACGGACGTCATGCAGATCAGCAGATCCGTGGTGCCGTTGTATTGCCTAACGGAACAGGACGTGTTACAAGAGTTCTTGTATTTGCCAAGGGCGACAAGCTCGCAGAGGCAGAGGCAGCAGGAGCTGATTTCGTAGGAGGAGATGAGCTTATTCCCAAGATTCAGAATGAGGGATGGCTTGATTTCGATGTTGTTGTTGCTACACCTGACATG
>JAEEGL016017736.1_pt1 | contig 25852 bp, 20 predicted proteins | sample 9134231 | NCBI WGS metagenome assembly JAEEGL01 (sample SAMN16246548, study PRJNA631951) | gut metagenome | biome: gut microbiome; feature: rumen; material: fiber-attached | host: Bos | place: Iran: Karaj | collected 2018-10 | reverse complement strand
TTCGAGCCGCTCGAGCTGCCGGTAGACGGTTGCCGCGCCGAGCGGCGTACCGCGGTCAGCGAGGGCGTGCAGGAGCTCTCCCGCGGTGACATGCCGGTCCGCATTGGAGCGGAGATAGTCGAGCAGGCAGGCTTTCTGTTTGGTCTGATATTCGGTTCGTTTCGCCATTTGTTTCATCTCCCAAAAAATAAAAATGAGAATCATTCTCTTTTCCGGAGTCATTATACCATATCGCCGCGTTTTTGTCAAGCCGCCCGAGCCCGGTCAGGTGCATGCGGCATAAAGGGAGCAGGGAAGAGCTGTTCCGTTCTCCGGCATCCTCTGCGAAGCGGAAATGCCGTGATTCATCATGATTCTTCCATGAGCGAAGCCAAAAAGAAGCGCTCCGGCTTGGGTGCCGGAGCGAGAAAGGATGTGTTATCATAAAGAGAGGGGATATTGAGAGGGAATGGTGAAAAGGGGGATATTGCAATCAGTTGCTGCCGGGGACCTTTTCCTGCAGCGTCAGCTCAAAGGTCATGTCCTGTCCGCTGCGGACCGCCGTGATCGTGATCGTGTCGCCCGCCTTGAACTTGTCCTTGATCGCGTTGAGCTCAGTGCCGGTCGTCACGGTCTCACCGTTCACCGCGATGATGATATCGCTCTTCTTGAGCCCTACGAGATCCGCTGCACCGCCCGGGGTGATCTCTGCGATGCAGACACCGACCGGAATGCCGTAGACCTGCGACTGCTCCTCGGTGACGTTGATCGTCGAGATGCCGATGAGCGGCTTGCCGGTGACATAGCCCTTGTTGATGAGGTCGTTGATGACGCCCTTTGCGTGAGACATCGGGATCGCGAAGCTCAGTCCCTCGATCGAAGCGCCGTTGTAGTAGTTGGAGCTCATCTTCGAGGAATTGATGCCGATGACCTGACCGTAGCTGTTGATCAGCGGACCGCCGGAGTTGCCGGAGTTGATCGAGGCATCGTGCTGGATCAGCTGCATGTTGGAATCGTTGATTGTGACCTCACGGTTCAGGGCGGAGACAATGCCCGTGGTGACCGAGCCGAAGAGATCGAAGCCCAGCGGGTTGCCGATCGCGACGACCAGCTCGCCGACGCGGAGATCGTCACTGTCGCCGAATTCCGCAACGGTCAGCTTCTGATCGGTGTTGACCTTGAGCACCGCGATATCCTCTGCGGTGTCATAGCCGACGATCGTTGCCTCAAGCTGCGTCTCGCCGTCGTAGTAGTCGCCGTTGAGCACGACCTGCACCTTCTTGGCAACACCCATCTTGTACTGCGACTCGTTGTCGTAGATGACATGTGCATTGGTGATGATATAGCCGCTCGCATCCATGATGATGCCGGTGCCGGTCGCGTTCACCTCTTCCTCGGTGCTCTCGGTCTGACCCCAGCCCCAGAGCGAATAGCCCGGCTGTGTATAGGTGAAGGTCGAGGCGACACCGACGGTCGCGGGCGTGACCTTCTCGACGATATCGGGGATGGAGAGCGAATCGGTGCGGGCTGCCGCCTGGATCCAGTTCTCCGCGGTGTACGGACCGCTTGAGCTGCCGTCGGTATTTGCGACTGCCTTCACGCCTGCGCTTCCTGCGGATTCCTCCGATTTGGTGCTGCTCTGGAGATCGAGCGTTTCCTCAGCCGTCGAATCCTTGCCGAAGAACTTGCGGATGTTCTCATTCTGCGTTGCGAACTGATAGCACTGGATCGACGCATAGGAGAGGAACGCGATGCTTGCGAAGACTGCCAGTGCACGCAGCCCCTTGTGGGAGCGCTTTTTCGGGGGCTCATCACCCGTCGGAGGCGTGCTGCCGCCGGTCGGGGGGATATATCCGCCGGATGCACCGCCGCTTCTGGGGGAATAATAGCTTCCGGATTCCGGCTCCTGCGGCGTGCTCTGCTCAAACAGGGAATCGGGGGTCTGTGCCGGCTCGCTGCCCGGATTATAACCGTTCTGATCAAACATAACTGTGCACCTCTTTCTGGTTTTTGAAGGCATCCGGCTCTCTGCGTAGCCGCTGCCGTGGTTCCTTTGCTCTATGCCTTTATTATACCCTTCTGTGTGAAAACCGTATGATAATCCCGGAAAAAGACCGTTAAATTCCGGTGAGCCGAAATGCGGCGAATATGTGCAGACCGTGCGGAATGTGAAAGAACACTGCCCCCTTTTGCTGAAAAGCCGCCTGCTTGCGGACAAACAGGCGGCTGAATTGCCATATGTTCTGTCAGATCAGGTCTTTTTTCCGGAAGGCAGCGATGCCGAGTGCCGAGATCAGCAGCAGAATACCGAGCATACACTGCGGCGCCCAGTGCACCTCATCGCGTGCGTCCTGTGTGAATGCCTGCCCATCACTGATATTCTCCACGGTGTCCACCAGAAATATGCGCTCGCGCCACAGCACGCCGTCGGGGTCGCCGTCCTCCCTGAGCCCATCTCCCCACGCACGCAGCTCCTCCTGAAGCCTTTTGGCTTCCTCGATCTCCCGCTGGCGCTGCAGCTGATCGCCCTCTATCGCGATCACGTTCAGCGCACGCATCATGTGCTCGGTCGGGAGGAGCTTGACGAATACGATTGCCAGCTCGCGCTTCGGCGATGCGAGGTAGAAATCATAGCGGCGGACAAACTGCACGGCGACCGGATCCTCGATGCCCTCCTTATTCGGCAGATAGGTTTCCGCAACATCATATTCGGGATTGAGAAGCTGCGCGTCGAGCGCAAGCGTGACGACCGTCATCGCAATGGCACAGCCCAGAACGGTCAGCACCGTGACCGCCTGCCGCCGCATAAGCAGCGAAAGCATTACCGACACCGCCCCGACGGTCAGAAACATGAGCAGCAGCACCAGAAGTGCCCGCACCGGCGTTCCCGTCGGTGAAAGCACAAGCGCACGCCGCACAAGGAGCCAGAAGGGCAGCAGATACAGTCCGCCCAGCAGCAGCGACGCCAAAAGTGAAAGCAGCAGCAGCGCACCGGCTATTTCCGACTTGCTGCAGCCCGCGATCACCTTCAGCCGCAGTGCGCCGTCCGCATGCTCGCGGCTGATGATATTCACAACCGAGCACAGCACCAGAAACAGTGCGATCACCGTGCCGATCACGGCATAGTCCGGGGTATATACATAGGTGCCCGGAAAGCGCTCCTGACAGCTGATCAGACCGACCACCAGCCCGTCCGCCGCGCACAGAAACAGCGACAGCAGCAGCAGGGGGCTGTCCGCAAAGCGTCTGAGTCCCGCAGCAAAGCAGTTTTTCATGTCAGATCTCTCCTCTCAAAATGAAGATATCCCGCCAGCCCGCACAGCACCGCAAAGCCGGCGATACATGCCGCAGAGCCGTCCAGTTCTGCGCGGTACGAATCAGCGGCATCGAACAGGATGCGCTGCTCCGCATCGTCCGGGTTGAATTCCGCATAGATCCGGCGTGTCTCAAGATACTGTGCACAGAAGCAATATTGCCCGACGGGGTTCAGCGCCTGCAGACAGAGCAGCAGGCTGCGCTTTGCTCCGCTGACATAGCCCGGCGTGTGATGCAGCGAAACCCCGCTGCCGTCGAACCGGAGCTGATAGGGCTCACGCTCGTGCAATGCCCAGAATCCGATCAGCCCCGAGACAGCAAGCACAAAGCAGCCCGCGATTGTCAGCAGCAGTGTCCTGACCTGCACTGCACTGTTGACGGCGAGCGCCGCCGCGGATGCCGCAGCCGCAAGCAGAATCCCTGCCATGAGCCCGAGCAGCAGCCAGTAGCCGCGGTCCGGGAAGATATCCAGCGCGGACACCGTAAACGCCGCGAACACGCCGAGCATCAGTGCCGCGGAGACTGCCGCATACAGCAGCGCCGCCGTGATCTGCGAGAGATAAAACACCGCGCGGCTGCACCCGACGGACAGATAGTTGCGGACGCTGCCCTCTGCGCACTCGAGCCCCGCCGTGAGCGAAGTCACCGCGGCGATGCAGAGCAGCTGCACGGCAAAGGCGGCGTGCAGGGGCAGCGGCTCGAAATACCGCGCTGCTCCGGCGTAATCGGGCACGCCTGCCATGCCCAGACAGCCCGCGCTCAGTCCGCATGCCGCCGAGAGCAAAAACGAGAGCCAAGTCAGCGGGCTGTGCAGCCATTTGATGATCGCCGCGCACAGAACATTGTGCATCGTGTTTTTCTTCCTTTCAATCAAATCAAGCAGCGGAATCGCCCCGTTTGCCTGCAAACATGGGGCTCCGGGCTCTGACCGCTCACTTCTGACCTCTATCTGATATCACGCTTGCGGAAGCGCAGCAGCCCGGCACAGCTCACCAGCAGGAGCATCCCGATCTGGCAGCGCGGCGCGCCGTCCAGCATCAGCGCACTCCAGTTGATCGCATCCACTGCCCACGGGCGGCGGGTCGCCCAAGTCGGGTCAGCCGCCAGCTCCTCCTTGAAGCCCGGGTCGCTGGTATAATACGAAAAATCATAGACCGGTACAAAGGGGTTGAGCTGATGCAGTACGATTACCGGCTCGCGCAGCGGGCTTTGCAGATCGTCGATCCGCACCAACTCCTCGGGTTCGCGCGGGGCGGGCTCCTCGCCAATCTGCAGCACAGGCTGGGCTTGATTTGGCTTGATATTTCTATAGGTACCCGAGCCGATCAGCTCGCGCACCGCATAGCCCGCGATCAGCAGAGCGCCGACGCACCCGATGCAGAGCATCAGCGCCGGGGCGGTCTGCTGCCTGACGAGCATCAGCACCGTGCAGAGCAGCGCGCCGAAAACCAGCATCAGCCCGAGCGCGCAGAGTCCCTGCATCACGACCGCCCGGTCGAGCAGCCGGTAATCCTTCGCTGACAAAAGCGCATAGGGCAGCACAAAGAGCACTGCCGCAGGAATCGCCCAGAACAGCGCGTCGAGCAGAAAGCCGCAGAAGATCTGTGTTTTGCGGTAGCCCGCCGCCGGGATATTCCGGAATGCGCCGTTCTGCAGCACCGCACCGCAGAGCGCGGTCTGTGCGGAGAGCATCGCCAGCAGCGCAAACGCCATGCCGAAGAGCAGCGCATCATACCGGCTGTGCAGCAGCCCCGCCGCAATGCCGGCGACCGCCGAAGCGATCAGCGCGCCGCATGTGACCGCACGCTTCTGCATCCGGAGTGCAAGCAGCACACGCAGCAGATTGCTCATTGCGCTGCACCTTCCTTCTGCCCGCTGCCGACCAGATTGATGAAGTAGTTTTCGAGGCTCTCCTCGTGCTCGGAGACCGAGATCAGCTCGCAGTCCTCCGCCGTGAGCGCGCCCATCAGCGCCGTGACCGTGACGGTGCCGTAGAGCTTTGCCTCGGTGTCGCTGAGGATTTCGCAGTCGAGCGACAGATTTTCCGCCGCCCGCGCGAGCCGCTTGGTGTCGGAGACGCGCACGGTGAGATATTTGCGGCATTTCTGCTCGAGCTCCTCGGCGCTGATCTCCTGCACCATTCTGCCCTTTTCGATGAAGCCGTAGTGGGTCGCGAGCTTTGCCAGCTCATCGAGGATATGGCTCGAGATCAGCACGGTGATATTGCGCTCGCGGTTGAGCTTTAGGATCATCTCGCGGATCTCGACGATGCCCTGCGGGTCGAGCCCGTTGACCGGCTCGTCGAGGACAAGGAAATCGGGCGAGCTGCACAGCGCGATCGCGATGCCGAGACGCTGCTTCATGCCGAGGGAGAAATCGCGTGCCTTCTTCGCGCCGGTATCGGCAAGCCCGACCAGCTCGAGCAGCGCGTCAATGCCGTCCTTCGAGGGCATCCCGAGCAGCGTATACTGCAGCTCGAGATTTTTCCGCGCGGTCATGTCGCCGTAGAAGGCGGGGCGCTCGACCACCGCGCCCATGTGCCGCCGCGCCTTGCAGATCGCGCCGGAATCCGATTTTGCGCCGTAGAGCGTATAGCTGCCCGACGTCGGCGCCTGCAGCCCGCAGATCACGCGGATGAGGGTCGTTTTGCCCGCGCCGTTTCTGCCGACAAAGCCGTAGACCGCGCCCTTCGGGATGTGCATGGAAAGACCGTCGAGTGCCTTTGCCTTGCCGTATTGCTTGGTGATGCCTTCTGCTGTGAGGATGTATTCCATTCCGATCCCCTCCTTCATCTATATCATACCACAAAACCGTAAAGAAAGCGGTCATCAAAAGCGTAAAGATTGTGTAAAAATAAAATGCGGATGTCACTCCGCATTTCAGTGTCTCCGCCCTCATACTCCCGCTGAAGGGACAATGCCCCTTCAGCGTCCCATGATGATAAAATCAACGTATTAACGTAGAATTCACACAAATCGGATGCCAAGGGGTCATTGACAGAGGCGCGGGGACAGAGTCCCGGCAAAATGTGCAGCAGGCTCATCCCGGGGAAAAGCGTCATGACTGCCCTTCCCCGCTGCTCAGCCGGAAGCCGATGCCCCAGACCGCCTCGATGTGATCCTTTCCGGTGACGGCGCGGAGCTTTCGGCGCAGATTGCTGATGTGCATTTTCAGCGAGGTCTCCGTGCAGTCGGGCGTGTCGTATGCGATCTGCTCGAGAATCGCCGACTTCGTGATCACCTGCTCGGGTCTTTGCAGCAGCAGCTTCATAATCGCGAATTCCGTGCGCGTCAGGCGGATATCCTGCCCGTTCACCGAGACAAAGCAGCCGTCCGTGCGCAGCGACATGCCCGCAAAGCTGTGCGTGTCGGCATTCTCCGCCGCGGGCTGCGTCCGGAGCTGTACGGCAATGCGCGCAAGCAGCTCGCGCAGCTGAAATGGCTTTGTCACATAATCCGCAGCACCGCCCAGCAGCAGATCGACCTTACTGTCGAGACCCGCCTTCGCGCTCACCACGATCACCGGAATGCCCGCGAGCTGCGGCAGAAGCGCCTCGCCCGAAAGCCCGGGCAGCATCAGATCGAGCAGCACCAAATCGGGGCGGCACTGCCCGAGCAGCAGCAGCGCCTCGGTGCCGGAATAGGCGCGCGAAACCGCATAGCCCTGCGCCGTGAGTGCCTCCTCCAGCATGTTGCCGATGTCCGTGTCGTCGTCGATCACAAGAATATGCTTCATTTTGCAGCCCCCCTTTTCTGCAAGTATAGCACAAATCACGAAAATTTGCAATCTCTGCGCCCGCACCGCGCAATCCTCTTGACAAATCCGGGAAAATCGGCTAAAATAGTAGCGGAGACCCGTCACGAAGCAAGCTCCGTTCAGAGAGGCATGCGTCATCGGCTGAAAGCGCGGCTGCGGAGCATCGGAAACGGCAACACTCCCGGCGGACAGCACTGTCCCGCTGCAATCATCACACGCCCCATAAAAAAGAGCCGCTCGTGCACATCGCTGCACCTGACGGAATTTCGGGTGGCACCGCGGGTTATCGACTCGTCCCGAAGCTGACTGACGGTACAGTCATGCTTTGGGGCGTTTTTCATTTCTGAAAGGGAGGAATTCTTATGTACCGTACCATGATGTGCAATGCACTGCGCCCGGAGAACATCGGGCAGACTGTCTCGCTCGCGGGCTGGGTCGACACGATCCGCGACCACGGCGGCGTGCTCTTTCTCGCCCTGCGCGACGAGACGGGCATCACGCAGGTCGTCTTCCACGACGACGAAATGCTCAAGGGGATCGGCAGAGAGAGCGTGATCTCCGTGACCGGCAAGGTCGTCGAGCGCGACGCCGACACCGTGGACCCCAAGCTCGAGACCGGTCTGGTCGAGGTGCATGTCGAGCAGATGGAGCTGCTCGGTCCGTCGAAGTCCATGCTGCCGTTTATCCCGGCGGAATCGCTCGAGACCCGCGAGGAGGTTCGCCTCAAGTACCGCTATCTCGACCTGCGCAACCCGAAGATCCACGAGAATATCATCCTGCGCTCGAAGGTCATCACCTATCTGCGCCGCAAGATGGAGGACCTCGGCTTCCTCGATATCCAGACCCCGATCCTGACCGCCTCGTCCCCCGAGGGCGCCCGCGATTTCCTTGTCCCAAGCAGAAAGCACAAGGGCAAGTTCTATGCGCTCCCGCAGGCGCCGCAGCAGTTCAAGCAGCTGCTGATGGTCTCCGGCTTCAACAAGTATTACCAGATCGCGCCCTGCTTCCGCGATGAGGACGCGCGTCAGGACAGATCGCCCGGCGAGTTCTATCAGCTCGATTTTGAGATGGCATTTGCCACGCAGGACGAGGTGCTCGCCGTCTGCGAACAGGTGATCTCCGAGACCTTCCGCGAATTCGCGCCGGGCAAGACGATCTCCGACGCGCCGTTCGAGCGCATCACCTACCGCGATTCGATGATGCAGTTCGGCACCGACAAGCCCGACCTGCGCAACCCGCTGCGCATCATCGACCTGACCGACTTCTTCGCAAATGTCGACTTCCCGATCTTCAAGGGCAAGCCGGTGCGCGGCATCGTCGCGAACTGCGCGGGCTGCTCGAAGAAATTCTTCGAGGATTCGCTGAAATTCGCGACCTCGATCGGCATGAAGGGGCTCGGCTATCTGACCGCCGTCGAGGGGCAGACCGCCTTCCGCGGACCGATCGACAAATTCCTCTCCGAGGAGCAGCGCGCCGAGATTCGCACGATCTCCGGCATCAAGGACGGCGAGACCGTGTTCTTCATCTCCGACAGAAAGGGCATCGTCGACAGCTTTGCGGGGCAGATCCGCACTTGGCTCGGCGAGCGTCTTGACCTGATCGAAAAGGATGCATTCCGCTTCTGCTTTGTCGTCGATTTCCCGATGTACGAGATCAACGACGAGACCAAAAAGCTCGATTTTACGCACAATCCCTTCTCGATGCCGCAGGGCGGTCTGAAGGCGCTGGAGGAACAGGACCCGCTGGAAATCCTCGCCTATCAGTACGACCTGGTCTGCAACGGCATTGAGCTCGCGTCCGGCGCAGTCCGCAATCACAGCGTCGACATCATGAAGAAGGCATTCGCGCTGGCGGGCTACACCGAGGAGGAGCTCGCGGCAAGGTTCTCCGCGCTGTACACCGCATTCCAGTACGGCGCACCGCCCCACGCAGGCATGGCGCCCGGCATCGACCGCATGATTATGCTGCTCGCCGACACCGAGACCATCCGCAATGTCATCGCATTCCCGCTCAACGGCAACGCACAGGACCTCCTGCTCGGTGCACCGTCGCAGGTCACGGAGCAGCAGCTCAGAGAGGCAAATATCCAGATTCGCGAGGACGAATGAGCACATTCAATTACCCGCGGCACATGCCGCACGGAGCAGCGGTCGGTGCAGCAGCCGGCCGCTGTGCTGATTCTGAGAGGAGGAAGCGGGATGACATTACAGGCGAAGCGCGGCTTTCTGCCGTCTGACGCACAGGATTTCGGAGAACAAAGCCTTCCGCTGCTGCGCAAAGCGGCGCAGGAGGTGCTGTATCTGCTCGACCGGGGCTATCCGGTCACGGGCACGACGCGGTTCGTCGGCGACCGCTATCAGCTCTCGGAGCGGCAGCGGCTCGCCCTTGCAAGAACCCTCTCCCCGACGGCGCATGCCGCAGCGCGCAGACAGCGCGAGGTGCAGTCGGTGCGCGGGAAAACTGTCTGCATCGACGGCTTCAATGTCATCATCGGGCTGGAAATCGCGTTTTCGGATTCCATGCTCTTCACCTGCATGGACGGCACCGTGCGCGATCTGGCGGGGCTGCACGGCACCTACCGCCCGATTCCGCAGACCGACGCCGCCATCAGGGCGCTGCTGCATGCGCTGACCGGGCTCGGCTGCGCGGGGGCGGTGATCTATCTGGACAAGCCCGTCTCCAATTCGGGGCGGCTGCGGCAGCGCATTCTCGGGATAGCAGAGGGGCTGCCCTTTCCGCTTGCGGTGCTGATTGAAAACCCGGTCGATGCGATTCTCAAGACAAAGCCGCTGGTCGCCACGGGAGACGCGATCATTCTCGACGAATGCGCGGAATGGTTCAATCTCGTGCGGTATATTCTCGATACGCAGCTCAGCGGCTTTCCGCTTGTGGATATCCTGCCGCGCGGCTGTGACTGAGGTCCCATAGTATTATTCGGTATCGCTGCGCGGTGATTGATAATGGGGACTCCGTCCCCAAGCCCCTGCTGGGGACATTGTCCCCAGACCCCATTTTGATGTAAATAACGTATCAGCGTCGCTTTTATCCATATCGGGATTCTTAAGGGCTAGTAGCCCTTAAGCGGGGTTTGGGGCAGCGCCCCAATATCCATCCATCGGAGATACCGCTTTCACAACAGACAGAAACGGCACAGGGCTTTTCGCTCTGTGCCGTTTTTGCGGTTTGGATTCAGCGGGTTCTTCTTCTGAGCACGCCGGATTTTGCCATAGCGAGCACGCCGGCTGCGGTCAGCAGCACCGCGAGCATCGCCCAGACCATCGGCTGCACATCGCTGATGCCGGTCTGCGGGAGATCGACCGCGCCGCCCTCCTGATCCTCGCCGGTGCCCGTTGCCGGGTCGACGCTGTAGAAGTCGGCAGGCTCGCCGTCTGCGCCGTTCATCTGCACGACGACCGTGCCCGTTTCGTCGATGAAGGTCTCTGCGCTCTCGGGGCGCGTGCCGGTCTTCTGCTCAAGATCGGTCATTGCCATCTCGGTGAGCTCGGACAGCGTGTAGAAATCAAAGGTGTCGAAGCTCTCGTCGCTCTTGTAGACCAGCATTTCGCTTGTCTCGTCCTCCCAGATCAGCAGCACGCAGCCGTCATCGATCGGGATGACCTGTGCCTGTCTGAAGTCCTCGCCGTTCTCAGAGACCAGCAAGGTGCCGTCCTCGGTCACAGTGTAGGTGAAATCCGCCGCGGCGCCGTCCGCGAGTGCGCGGTAGCTGCCGGTGTTCCCGCCGTCGAACCAGTAATAGCCTGCATCCTCGCTGTACTCGGTGACAGCGGTCCAGATGCCCGGGATCAGCGCTTCCTCTGCTGTGATCGGGTTCATCGTGAAGGGCAGACCGAGCAGATCGACGCCCTCGCCGGTCATGATGTCGACCTGATACATGCTCAGCAGCAGCTCCTCGCCGTTGATGTCGCAGTAGAACTTGACGCAGACGGTGTCGCCGCCGGTCATGGCGGTCTCGGTGCGGGTCATCTCATACTCGAAATAGTCTGTATAGTTGTCGGCGAAATGCTGCAGCACGGTCTCCGTGATCTCTGCGGCAGAGTAGAACGGGTAGTCCTCCAGCGTGCCCTCGCCGAGATAATACAGCATCTCGACGGTGCCGTCCTCCCAGATCAGGCGGAGCGTCAGGCTGTTGACCTGCTCAAGCACCGCGGTCCTTGTCTCCTGTTCGAAGACGAATTCCGCCCTGCCGTCTGCTGCGGTATAGGTGCCGTCGGTGCGTGTGCCGTCGGTGAATTCCGCGGCTGCGCATTCGGTCTCCGTGAAGGCGACGATGCGGTTCTGATTCTTCCAGACGCCGGGCGTGATCGCCGCAGCGGGCGCGGCTTCGCTCTCAAAGGTGACCGTGTTCATGACGCGGTCAAATGCGGTGAAGCTGTATGCGGTCAGGTCGGTGATGTCGTATTCGACCGTGAAGCTGCCGGATTTGTCCGGCTCTGCAGGAATGAGGTCGGTGAAACCGAGATCGGCGAAATCCGCATCGACGGTGTAGCCGCCGATGTATTTTGCCAGCAGCGGGAGCGTATCGCTCTGCACCTCGGAAGGTTCGCCGGTGACGGCGCCCCCAATCGTGCTGAGTGCGATCGTGATCAGACTGAAGGTGCGCATGGGGTCGCCGGGCTCTGCATCGGGGTCATAGCTGCCCGCAATGCCGCCCTTGCCGGTGCCGGAGACAAAGATGCCGCTGAGTGCGGAATCGGAGGCAGTCAGCGTCAGGATGCGTCTGCCGTTCTCCTCGCGGATCGCGGTTGTGAGCTCCGGCGCAGTGCTGTCGACCGTGAAGCGGAAGCTGTCGGTCTGCGGGTTTTCCTTGGAGGCTGCATAGTTGATGCTTGCGCGGTAGGAGGCGGTGTATTCGCCGTCGGTGAGCCCGAGCGAGCTGAGCGGGGCGGCGTTTCCGATGCCGATGGGCATATAGCGGCCGGAAACGGGCATGGTCTTGCCTGCCGCGATGAGCTTTCCGTCTGCGTCAGAGATGTCGAGACCGGTGACAACGGCATAGCGCTGGGGGACCAGCATCACGGCGAGATCGTCATAGAGCCCGTCCTGATTCGGAGAGAGGCGGATCGGCTGCTGCTGCTGGGCTTCCTCGATGCGCCTGAAGGCCTCCTCATCCGCGTTCATCCAGAATTGGTCGAGGAGCGTGAGCTCCGGATCGGCGAGCTCCTCCTCGGAGATGCGGCTGAGCACATCTTCGATCACGCCGTACACGTCCATGAAGCTGCTGCCCGCCATGAGCGGCTGTGCGCCGCCGCTCACAGCGATCTGCGGCGGCTCGGAGAGGATCGGGACCGCGGACCAGTCGCCGCGGAAGCCCAGCAGCGGGATCGAGATATCGCAGCAGTTCTCTGCGCCCGAGAGCAGCAGGAAGCCGTCGATGAAGAAGCCGTTGCAGAAGACCTCTGCGATCTCTGCGGTCTGCGCTGCATCGAGCCGGACAGTGATCTGCTCGGTGCGGGTCTCGCCTGCATCGGTGTGCAGCAGTGCCGAGAGATCGGCTTCTGCGGTGAGCGGCTGCTGCCCCTGAATGATCGGAATGCCGTTGCTGTCCTCGGTGCTGCCGTCAGTGGTGAGCACGAGGCGCGCCCCGGTGAAGGTCACGTCCTCTTCGCTGATATTCGTCAGCGTGACCGGGAAGGTGAAGCTGTTTTCGATGCCGTCGTAGAGGTTGATCTTGGCGTTGCCCTCTCTGCCGGTCATCAGCACCTTGTCCGCAATGGCGTTGTTCAGGCTGACAAAGCCTGCGCCCTGCTGCCGCGGCGTGACAAGCATGCCGTCCGTCTCCGTCTCATAGGGCACTGCGGAATTCATCAGCAGGCTGCAGATGAAATCGGTCTTCTCCGCGCCGGTGAGCGGGAGCTCCTTTTTCTTGAGGTATTCGGTCAGGATCGCGGTGCAGCCCGCCACATAGGGCGACGCCATCGAGGTGCCGCTCATCAGGGACTGTCCGCCGTAATAGGCTGCGGATTCGACATTGCCGCCGATGCCCGTGATGTCGGGGCGGAGCTCCAGCGAGGCATGCACGCCCCAGCTCGAATACGGGCTGAGCCGCGTCGGCAGGTCGATATCCAAGGTGTCGTCGGTAAAGGTGAGCGTCGTTTCGCCGGATTCCAGCATCCGCACGCCGTCCTCATAGGAGATCAGCGCAAAGGGAATGTCGGCGTCGAGCAATTTGCCGGTCGCGGTATAGCCCTCGTAATAGATGATGATGAAGCCCGCGGCACCCATCATCGAAGCCATCTCGGCCAGCATCTCCGGTTCGAGGGAGCCCATGGAGAACACGGCGATCTTGCCGGACACGTCGAAGTCATCCTCGCCGCCGAACGCTTCACCGTCCTCTTCGCCGTCCTTGTCCGGGAGCATGTCCCCGGGGAGCGTATCCTCCTCAGCGTCGGACTCCTCAGCACCGTCGAAGAACAGCAGATCGCTGAGGTTGACGAATTCGTATTCCGATTCGGTCAGCTCGTCCGCGAGATAATATGGCTGCATGCCGGTCTCGGAGCGGAAGAATTCGGTATAGGGGATCAGCTCGTCACCGACACGGAAGGTGCGGCTGTGCTGCGTGTAGGTGTTGTCCGCAGAAGCGACAGAGAGCAGCCCTGCGCCCGCTTGGAAGGTATCCAGCGTGCCGTAATCGGGGTTGGCGGGAATGTTGGGATCGCTGTTTCTCGTGCCGTCGCCGTCGTTGCCGGCTGCCTTGCAGATGATCACGCCCGCATTGCGCGCTGTCTCGTAGGCAGCGTCGAGCGGGTCGTCGTAGAACTGCTCACCCGTAATGCCGAAGCTCATGTTGATGACATCGGCATGCAGCTTGACCGCGTCCTCTGCCGCGGCAATGGCGGCTGCGTTGTCGATCATGCCGCCGCTTTCGGCGACGCCGACCGCCATGAAGACAATCTGTGCATCGGGTGCGACACCGGAGATGCGGCTGCCGTTATAATCGGTGATCGGGTTGCCTGCCGCAATGCCCGCGACATGCGTGCCGTGATAGCTGTCACTGTCCGGCATACCCGCATAGGGGTCATCGACATAGTCGACCACGAAGGGGAGCTTGCTGCTGACATACGCCTGCTCCGGGTCGATCTCAAGGTTGAAGCCGACGCTGTCTGCGATCTCGGCGATATCTGCCTTCGTCAGCGCGACTTCCTTGTCGTCGATCGCAGAGAACATCGGGTTGGTCACGTCGAACTCTGTGTCGATGACCGCGATGACCTGTTCCTCGCCCTTGCAGCCGGTCGCGTCGTAATACGCCGGAAAGCCGCCGAGCGCGGCAGCCTGTGCCATGCGCGGAACGGAGCGGTTTTCGGCAGGGGTGACGGATTCGACTGCCGGGAGCTGTCTGACCGCGGGAATCAGCGCTTCGGGCAGCTCGCAGGAAAAGCCGTTCACGAGAACGCTGTAGCTGAATCCGACCTCCAGTGCCGGATAGAACCCGCGAATCTGCGCCTGCACGCGCTGCTGTACCGCCTTGAGTGCGGCAGTGCGGTCGGCTGCTTCGTCGGTTTCGAGATAATCGGCACCCTGACTGGCGCCCTCCTCTGTCGCAAGCAGTGCATCGCCCCGCACCGTGACGATCACGGAGACCAGTGTGTCGGACACGGTCTCCTCTGCAGCTGCTGCCTGCAAGACGCTGCCCTTCATATCGAGCAGCGGTGCACAGCTCAGCAGTGCTGCGGCAGCAAGGCAACCAGCCCTGCAAATCGGTCGTTTCTTCATGAGATCATCCTTTCTGCTGTCAAAAAATATAGAAATACAGAACAGCGCAGACCCCCGCCCGTGCCCCGGGTGCAGAAAGCCGCGCCGCTCCTATTATATCATATTTTCCCAGTGAATGCAAGAATGGCAGCAATGAAATTTGTATATAACCGGCAAAAGCTGATTGACACATGATGCACAGCTGCTCACTGCGCCGGTGCATCCGCCTGCAGCAGCCCCACGACGATCAGGCGCTGCGAGCCGTCGTCGGTGCAGGTGACGAGCGTGACGCGGGTGTCGTCGAAGCTGCCGAGCACCCATGTTTCGCTCGGCTCAACAATGAATTTCTCGCTGATGACATAGGGGTAGCAGTTCTTTTCCGCGTCGTAGAGATTGATCTGCATGCCCTCCTCGGCGTTTTTGAGCGCGTTGAAGTATTCCTTATAGAGCGTGCTGCTGTGCGCTGCGATGCAGCAGTTTCCGCTGCCGGGGACGCCGGTCCCGGGGAAATGCCCCGCCGCCTGCCGCAGAATGTCATTGCCGGTGCCCTCGAGCACGGGCGCCTTGATGTGCAGCGCGGGGATTTCGATGACGGCATTTTCGCGCATGAGCTTCTGCTTTTTGACCGTGCGGGCGATCTTGCGGATGCCGAAGAAGCCGAGGATCGAGAGCCCGGTGCACAGGGCAATCAGCCCCGCGATGAACATTGCCCACTGCTTTTTTGAGCGCTTTGCAGCACTGCCGTTCGGTTCCATATTCCTGCACACCTCCTGATATTTGGCTGATATTTGGCTGACGGTCTTATTGTACCACAAATCGCCGAAAAAAGCAATGCCGGACGAAAAAGCCCCGCTCCCTGCCGCAGGAGTGAGGCTCTTCGCCCGTATGATCAGATATTGCGGTAGACACTGACGATCTCGCCGATGTACATTCTGTGCAGTGCGTCGCCGGAGTAATAGCTTTTTGCGATATCGGCAGGCAGTTGGCTGACGTCGATATCGGCAGAAAAGCGCTTTTTGCAGACGAGCACGAGCTCTGCCTCTTCAAAGCTGACGCCGCCGGCAAGGGACTTCGGCTGAAGACCGGTCTGCGCTGCCTTGTCAAATTCCCTGCCGGAATGCGACCCGCAGAAGGCGAGCGCCTTGCGGTATTGCTCCGGGAGGAAGGAGAGCGTGAACACATCCTGCGACTCCATGAATTCAGATGTATAGCGCGATTTCCGCACATAGCAGGTCACAGAGGGCTGATTCCAGAGCACGCCCGCCATGCCCCACGAGCAGGTCATCGTGTTCCATTTGCCCTCGCTGCCGGCAGTCAGCAGAAACCACTGCTTGCCGATGCGCTCGAACAGATTGCCGGAGATCTCCTCCGCCTTGATCTTTTCCCATGCCATTTTTGGATCCTCCTTTTTTTCCTTCCCGCGCGGACATGCCCGCCCCGGCTTTCAGCGCGCCCCTTCCGCTCAGCTCTGGTGCTGGAGGCGGAGCTTGTCGGTGATCAGCGCGATGAACTCGGAATTGGTGGGCTTGCCCTTGCAGGTGTTGACCGTATAGCCGAAGAACGCATTGAGCGTGTCGAGATTGCCCCTGTCCCACGCAATTTCGATTGCATGGCGGATGGCTCGCTCCACACGCGAGGGTGTTGTGCTGAACTGTGCCGCGACCCGCGGATACAGCTGCTTGGTGACGCTCTCGAGCAATGCCGGCTCGTGGTAGGCACTGACGATCGCGGAGCGCAGGTAGTGATAGCCCTTGATGTGGGCGGGCACGCCGAGCTGGTGGATGATGTCGGTCACCGTGATGGCGAGGTCCTGCCCGTCGCGGCTGGCGATCGCCCCGAGCGGACGCTTGGCGGTCAGCAGCGCGATGCGCTCCCCGAGCACCTTGAGGTCAAAGGGCTTGAGCATGAAATATGCCGCGCCGTTTTCCATCACCTGCTGCTCGATGAAGCTGTTGTCGTAGGACGAGGTCACGATAAATGCCGGGCGCTTGCCGCCGGTCTGCCCTGCCCTCTTCATCAGCTCGATCGCGTCCATCGCGGGGAGCACGGCATCCACCACCACAACATCCGGGGTGTCCGTGCGAATGGATTCGAGAACCGAGTTCCCGTTTTTCGGTCTTGTGTATGCATACATCCCTTGTGCGCGCAGCACACTCGCGCAGGAGACGCCGTATTCTGCCGTGTCGTCTCCGATCAGAACCTTGACTTGTTTTTGCATGGTTCAACCTCCTTACTTTGATGCTTTCATTTTACCACGCAATGAAAGTAAAATCAAGAGCGAGGAAGCACGAACAAAATCAGAGAGTGTCGAACGAAAGCGACCGCCGCAGTTTTTTATGAAAACGCCGTAAATGCGCAGATATCAGCGACCCCGTCGCGCATGCTCCTGCCGATCGGAGGGATTTTTTGTCAATTCATCGCGAAGCGGCGCACCGGTGCTGCCCCCGAGAATGCTCGGTGCGGGTCGGTTCTCGCGGGCATCGCGCTTCTGCGCGCGTGCAGTCCGCGCAGAATACGAGAAAAAGCGCGTCAGCGCGAGCAGCAGCAGGAGCAGAAAGGGCAGCAGCACGGGTGCCAGACCGTTCCGCCAGACCTCGGAAGCCTGCCGTCCGAAGCTCTGTGCGGTCTGCCCGCTCCAGCTGTTCTCCTCCGCCTTCTTCATCGCGCACAGCAGCACCGTGAAGACGGGCAGTGCACCCGCCGCCCCGCAGACCGCAGCGGCGAGGTCGCGGCGCAGCGCGCAGAGCACGGTCCCGAGCGTCAGCAGCCCGAGTCCGATGAACACGGTGATGCCGTAGCCGCGGAATGCCGCGCCGTAGTGGTCGGCGTGCGCGATCCAGCCGTATGCGACAGCAGCACCCGTCACCCAGCACCAGCAGAGCGACAGCACCAGCAGCAGAAAGCCTGCGATGCGCAGCCCCCGGTATTTTTCCATGCGGTGTTCGCACCCCCTTTTGAAAGACCCTTTTCAGAATTGTATTCCCGCGGCAAAGCAGTGTTTGCGAGGCACTGTGGAGATGTTCTGAGGGCTCCGCCCTCAGGCTCCCGCTCAAGGGACAGTGTCCCTTGAGAATCCCATTTCAAATTCCCATATCCCCCCAATGGGGGATATGGGAATTTGAAGCGGGAGCCCCGAGGGGTAGTACCCCTCGGGCAGGGGTGTGGGGGCAGCGCCCCCACAATCCCTTACGGTGCCCCGCAAACTCCGGTTTATCACGGGAAACACATTTCTGAATCGGTTTTTGAAATGTGGAATATGGCTTACAGCGCCGTGATGAGCCCTGCGAGGTATTCGAGGATCATGCCGAGGTCCTCGCTTGCGGTGTCCGCATCGCCGCTGACATTGGCGTTCAGCTTGCCCTGTGCCGAGACCGTGATCTCCTTGTCCTCAGCGAGGAAGCGCGCCAGCAGCACCGCATCCGCGACATTGACGTCGCCGTTGCAGTCGACATCGCCGTGCAGCCCAGCCGTCACCGGCGGAACGGTCGTCGTCTCGGGTTCGGTCGCGGTCGTCGTTGTCGTCGTTTCCGCCGCGGACGTGCCGGAGAGGAAGACTGTGTAGTTGATGCAGTTGCCGTTCATGTTGTTCGTGCCGAGCGTGACCTGCTCCCCCGCCTGCAGCGTCCGCTCAAACAGCAGCATCGTGACGTCGTTGCTGGTCGCGGCGGTCTCGCTGCGCTTTGTGAAGCCCGCCGAGATCCAGTCGGCGAGATTGCCCGCCGCCTCGACGCGCTGATCGACCGCAAGCGTCAGCGTGCAGTCCGCAGCCGCCGTGAAGGTCGCATAATCGGCAAAGACATTCTTCGCGTTGCACGCCGTTACGATCTGCTCGGCGCCGAGAAGCACATCTGGCAGCTGCGTGAAGGTGAAATCCCGGTCGCCGAAGACCGGTGCACCGACCGCGGCGTCCTCGGCAATGATCCAGTCCGCCGGATAGGCGTCCGCGGAGACCTCAAGGTTCCGGAAGAATCTGCCGTTGACCGGGATCGCATCATGCCCGAAGACAAAGCTGTCGAGATTGAGCAGATAGCCCTCACCGCCCGTGAATTTCAGATAGACATTGTGCTGCCCGTCGATCGGCTGAATGCCCCATGTGACCTCCTGATAATCGGAGAAGCCCGATGTGCCGCTGAAATTCAGCTTTGCGGCAGGTGTGCTGTTCAGCCCGTCGAGATAGAGCTCGATCGCCGCGGCATTGCCCGAGAGATTCGCGGTGAAGGAGTGTGCGATGCCGCCGAAATCAACCTTGCGGAACATGATATAATCGCCGTTTTCAACAAAGCCGATGTTCTGCCCGCCAGAGCAGCCTTCGCTGTCCTCGGTCTGAACGCCCTCCTGCGCATCGAAGCGCTCCGCCTCGATCGGCTCGAAGGCAGAGATCGGGTCGATGCCCTGCTCGGGGGAGAGCTCCACGACGCCCTCCGGGAAGGAGCCGACGGTCAGGTCGTTGATGTAGTATTCGATGTTCATGTAGCCCTGTCCGCAGTAGTCGCCCTTGTAATCGGTCGGGTCGGCGGGATTCAGCCCGCGCGCGAGCTCCCATGCGTCATCCATGCCGTCGTTGTCGGCGTCGGTGATCTCCTTTTTCGTCACGGCGGCGGGATACTGATAGGTCACGCCGCACTTGATATTGTATTTGCTCAGCTCGGAAACGGAGGAGTCAAACACCTCGGAGCCGCTGCACTGCCCGGTGCCGTTTTTGGTCTCCTCGGCGCACTGGCGGTCGATCGCGGTGCGCTTTTCCGGGGTGATGCCGTTGCCCGCATAGCTGATGACATGCTCATAGGAAGCCTCGGCGCTCTCGCAGGTCGATGCGGTCGAGACATTCTCGCCGTTGAGCATCGTCGCAAAGGGCGACGCGCTGTAAAGGTCGTTCTTCGTGATGCCGATGGACTCCTTGACGGTCACGCCCGCCCAGTTGTCGTTGGTGATCGCGTGGAAGCTGCCGTCCTTGTTGATGAGCCGGTTGCCCGCGCAGTAGACCTTGAAATTCTGCGGGCTGGTGCCGCTGTCGACATACATCCAGTGATAGCCGCCGGTGGTCGAATTGCCCGCCTTGAGCGTGTTGTTGACGTAGTTCAGATGCCCGATCGTGCCGTAGGCGGTCTGATAGCCCCAGTCGTAGATGATGTTGTTCGTGAAGTCGGCGGTCTCGGTGCCCTGCGTCTTGCCGCGGAAATTGCGCGAGACATTGTGGATGATGAGATTGTGGTCGAAGCTGAGATAGCCCTTACCCATCATGATGCCGAAGCCGTGGACGCCCTTGACATGTCCGCCCCACGAATTCGCCGGACCGATGACCGAATACTGCACGGTGTAATACTCGTTGTTGGAATAGAGCCCCCATTGCTCGTCGGTTGTCCAGCCCAGCGAGCAGTGGTCGACGATCGAATTGGAGCCCTTCGCGCCGCCCCAGCCGTCGTTGCCCGAGCTGGTGCACTTGTCGGGACCCGGTCTTGAGCTCAGATAGCGGACGATGATATTGTCGCCGCCCATGCCGAATTTGTAGTTTTTCAGCGTGATGCCGGAGCCGCCCGGAGCGGTCTGACCGGCGATCGTGATATTGTCGGTGCAGACGATGTTGCCCGCGAGCTCGATCGTGCCGCTGACGTCGAACACGACGATGCGGTTCGGCTTGCTGACGGCATCGCGCAGGGAGCCCTCGCCCGAATCGTTGAGATTCGTGACATGATAGACCTCGCCGCCTCTGCCGCCGGTCGCATATCTGCCCGCGCCGGTCGCGCCCGGGAAGGCGAGCAGTCCGCCCGCTGCCTGTGCCGGTGTTGTCTGCTGCACGGCACTGCCCGGATACAGCCCGAGCGTGCCCGCGCAGAGCAGACTCATCACCGTGATCCCCGTGAAGAGCCTGCGCATGTTCTGTTTCATATCAATTCCCCCTGAAATTCGCAGCACTGCTGCATTATATTTGTCCCGTTTCGGAATGGTGCTGCGCAAATCAATCCGATTGCGGTGGGAGAAGGCACGAGTTCCGTGCGCACGCCGACCCCTTCCTGCCGGATATGCTGACGGATTGCAGGAACGCTTTCCTGAAACGGGAGTTATCTTTATTGTACCACAACCCGCCGCCTTCTGTCAATCGAAAAAAATCCACCTGTTATGTAGGATTGTCTCATCCGTTTCAGACAATCTGTCGGGTTTTACATACAATCCGGCATTGACATTTCCCGCGGACTCCGGTATAATAAAAGCGGAGAATCCGGCTTCTCCGGGCATCGCCGGGAGAACGCACTTCCGATGTGCGGATTTTCCGGAAATGGAGTGTGTGATGCAAAAACGTGCGGGAACGGTCTGCATAACCGCCGTGCTGGTGCTGACCGCCGTCTGCACCGGCTGCGCCCCGGATGACAAGGGGCAGGTGATCCGATTTTCATGGTGGGGCGGAGAATCCCGCCATCAGGCGACGATCGAAGCCGCGGAGCGCTTCTGCGAGAAACACCCCGGACTGACCGTCCGCACCGAATACGGTGCGTGGAGCGGCTGGGAGGATGCCGCCGCCGCCGCGCTCTACGCGGGCACGGAGCCGGATGTCATGCAGGTCAACTGGAACTGGCTCAGCGACTTTTCCTCCGACACCGCGGGCTTTCTCGATCTCAACACGCTCTCGCAGTACATCGACCTGTCGCAGTATGACAAAGAAAAGCTCGACATGTGCACGGTCGGCGGCGAGCTGCGCTGCGTGCCCGTCAGCGAGACCGGGCGCGTCTTTCTCTGGAATGCCGGCACCTTTGCCAAAGCCGGTCTGACACCGCCGGAATCCTTCGCGGCGCTCTGTGCGGCAGGCGATGTGTTCCGCGAAAGGCTCGGGGAGGATTATTACCCGCTCGCGCTCGGCTGGTATGACCGGATGCTCTTTCTGGTCTATTATCTGCAGTGCCGGTACGGCAGGGAATGGGTCAGCAGCGGCACGCTGCAATATTCGCAGAGCGAGCTTGCCGAAGGGCTGCAGGTGATCGGCATGCTCGAGGAGCGCCATGTCATCCCGCCGCTCAAAGCGATCGCAGGGGGCGGCGCAGACAGCTTTGACAAGGACGAAAACTGGATCACAGGGCGGTATGCCGGCATCTATGAGTGGGATTCCTCCACGGGGAAATTTGTCGATGCCCTCGCAGACGGACAGACGCTCACGGTCGGCAGCTATTTTACCGATATCGGAGACTATCACGGCGGCTTTTCCAAGATCGCGCTCGGCTTTGCCGTGACGAAGCACGCAAAGGACCCCGCGGCAGCCGCACAGCTCATCAGCTTTCTGGTGAGCGACAGCGAGGCGGTCACGCTGCTGGGCACGGAGCGCGGCATTCCGCTCAATCACAAGGCGTATGACATCTGCGCGCAGGCGGGGCTGTTGGGGGACATCTCCGCACAGGCTTATGCGCAGATGGACGCATGGACGGAATTCAGAATCGACCCCGCATTTGAGAATGCGGCGCTCAAGGGCGTGAACGGCGTCTATGAGGACGTGTTCACGGCACTGAGCTACGGGGACCTTCCGGTTTCCCAAGGCGCAGAACGGCTCTATGCCGGAATCCAAGCTGTCCTTGCGGGAGCGAACCCATGACAGAACGGTTTTTTGCTGAGTATCTGCGGCACTATCAGCCCTTCAAGCCATACTGGAACTATGAGGACGGCTGCGTGCTGCTGGGCTGCCGCAGGCTCTATGAGGCGACCGGCAGCAAACGCTATGCGCAGTTTGTGCTGGATTATCTGTCCGCGCGCGTCACTGCCGACGGACAGATCACGACCTTTCCGGCGGAGCGGCACAGCCTTGACAGCTTCAACTGCGGCAAGGCGCTGTTCCTCGCCGACGCGCTGACGCACGAGCCGCGCTGGAAAAAGGCGATCCGCTGGCAGGCTGCACAGATCGCGGCGCATCCGCGCACGAAGGACAGCGGGCTCTGCTGGCACAAGAGCATCTACCCCGAGCAGGTCTGGATCGACGGGGTCTATATGACCGCGCCATTCTTCGCGGAATACGCAGCAATGTGCGGTGAAACGGCGGTCTATGCGGAGATCGCACGGTTCTTCCGCTATCTGCGGCAGCGGCTCTTTGTCCCGCAGACCGGGCTCTATCTGCACGCAGTCGACGAGTCGCGCAGGCAGCCGTGGGCAGACCCCGAAACCGGCTGCTCGCGCACGCACTGGCTGCGCGGCGAGGGCTGGCTGCTCATGGCGCTTGCCGATGTCCTCGCACTGCTGCCGCCGTCACAGGAGGCACTGTGCGAGCAGCTCACGGCACAGCTCAGAGAGGCTGCCGACGGCATTCTGCAGTACCGCACAGAAAACGGTCTGCTCTGTCAGGTGATCGACCGCCCGGCGCTCCGCGGCAACTACGAGGAGACCTCGGGCAGCCTGATGACGGCATATGCGCTGATGTGCGGCGCACTGCCCGCGGAATACGCGGAAGCAGGGCTTGCCATGCTCGAAGCAGTCAGGCGGCACGCACTGACCGGATCCGGCGGCAGGCTGCATCTGACCGGCATCTGCGGCGCTGCGGGTCTGGGGTCCGGGCGCGACGGCTCCGCGGAATACTATCTCTCCGAGCCGGTCGTCGCGGATGACCCCAAGGGCGTCGGCGCACTGATGCTCGCGGAGGCGGCTGCCGTGCGCGTGCCTGCGGGCATCGGAAAGGAAGCACTGTGAACAGGATCATTGTGATCGGCTGCCCCGGGAGCGGCAAAAGCACCTTCTCCCGCGCGCTGCACGAAAAAACAGGCATCCCGCTGTTTCATCTGGATCAGATGTACTGGAATCCGGACAGAACTGCTGTGGAACAAGCCGTATTTCTGGAACGGCAGACCGCGGTGATTGAGCAGGACGCATGGATCATCGACGGGAACTATTCCCGCACGAAGGAGCTGCGGATGCAGGCTTGCGACACGGTCTTTTTCCTCGATTATCCGACCGAAGTCTGTCTCGGCGGCGTGCTGGAGCGGCGCGGAAAGGTGCGCCCCGATATGCCGTGGACAGAAGCGGCTGACGAGGAGGACGCCGCGTTTCTGGACTACATCCGGTGCTTCCGGACGGTGTGCAGACCGGGCATTCTCGCGCTTCTGCAGAGATATCCCGAAAAACACGCGATCGTCTTTTCAGACAGAAATGAAGCCGACGATTATCTGAATCAATACGGATGAGATTATGAAACATACAAAACCGAACGCCGGTTTCTGCAGACGGAACCGGCACATTCTTTATATCCTGCCGTGGCTGATCGGGTTTCTGATCTTTCGGGCGGCGCCGATGCTGTATTCGCTCGGCTGCGGCTTCACGGATTTCCACCTGTTCCGCGGCGTGCATGAAACCGGTCTGATGAATTACACCGCCATTCTCGGAGACAGTGCGGTCCGGCAGGCTGCCGGGCGGACACTGCTGTTTGCAGTCATCAGCGTGCCGCTGAAGCTCACCGCCGCGATGTGCGCGGCACTTCTGCTCGCAAAGGAGCGAAGGGGCATCCGCGTGTTCCGCACGGTCTATTATCTGCCCTCGATCCTCGGCGGGTCGGTCGCGGCGGCGGTGCTCTGGAAGGCGCTCTTTCGCGACAAGGGCGTCGTCAATGCGATCCTGACCGCGCTGCATCTGCCGGCAGTGCAGTGGCTCGCGGAGCCAAAAGCCGCGCTGTGGGTGCTGATCCTGCTGCGCGTCTGGGAATTCGGCGCGCCGATGCTGCTCTTTCTCGCGGCGCTGCGGCAGATTCCGCAGGAGCTGACCGACGCGGCAAAAATCGACGGTGCGGGCAGCATCCGCTGCTTTTTCTCGGTGCGCCTCCCGATGATCTCGCCGGTCGTCTATTACAATGCGATGCTGGGCATCTGCGCGGCGCTGCAGGAATTCAACGCGCCCTTTGTCATCACCGAGGGCGGACCGCGCGGCGCCACGACCCTGCTTTCGCTGCTGCTCTACCGCTCGGCATTCACCGCCAATGAGATGGGCTATGCCTGTGCGCTCGCGTGGCTGCTCTTCCTGATGACCGCTGCGATCAGCGGGCTGTTTCTGATTCTGCGCAAAAAGCTGGTCTACGATCCGGAGAACGGAGGTGCGCCGTGAGCCGAAAAGCCTCCCGCATCCTGCACCTGCTGCTGCTGACTGCCGGTGCGGTCATCATGCTCTATCCGCTGCTGTGGCTGCTCGGCGCATCACTGCGCACAAACGAGGAAATCTTCGCAAGTGCGTCGGTTCTGCCGCTGCACCCGACGCTTTCGGGCTGGCGCGCGGCATGGCGCTCCTACGGCGGACAGATCGACCTGCTGCACGCCATGCGCAATACCTACGCCTATGTGATCCCGAAGGTGCTGCTGACGGTCATTTCCGTCACGCTGACCGCCTACGGCTTTGCGCGGTTTGAATTTTCGGGCAGACGGCTGCTGATGCTCTGCCTGTTCGCAACGCTGTTTCTGCCGCAGACCGTGCTCTATGTCCCGCAGTTCATCCTGTTTGACCGCCTCGGCTGGATCGATTCGCCGCTCTATCTGCCGCTGACCGTGCCCGCCGCACTCGCGGGCGACACCGTGCTCGTCGTCATGATGATGCAGTTTATCCGCAGCATTCCGCGCAGCTTCGACGAGGCGGCGCGGCTCGACGGCTGCAATTCCGCGCAGACGCTTTGGTTCATTCTCGCGCCGATGCTGCGCCCGGTGCTGATCTCGATCGCGCTGCTGCAGCTGCTCCGATCGGTCAACGACTACATGGGACCGCTGCTCTACGTCAAATCCCCGATGCGCTATCCGCTGTCGGTGTTTGTCAAGCTCTCAATGGATGCGGAGAGCGGATTTCAGTGGAGCCGCGTGCTGGCGGTCTGCTGCATCGCGATGCTGCCGCAGATCATCAGCTATTTTGCGGCGCAGCGCTTCACGACCCCGGAGGCGGGCGGGCTGAAAGAGTAAAACAAAAGCACTTGGCTTTCTGACCAAGTGCTTTTTTGCGTCGAATAGCAATAGAAAAGTCCCGATACGGCTGTATCGGGACTACAGCCTGTCGAAAAAGTCCTGCGAAAGCTGGTCTTTTTCGCGTTTTTGTGTTATAATATATATAACGAACCAAAAGGAGAGAAGAAGAATGCTGAGTGAAAACAGAGCGGAAC
>JAEEGL012705109.1_pt1 | contig 25854 bp, 20 predicted proteins | sample 9134231 | NCBI WGS metagenome assembly JAEEGL01 (sample SAMN16246548, study PRJNA631951) | gut metagenome | biome: gut microbiome; feature: rumen; material: fiber-attached | host: Bos | place: Iran: Karaj | collected 2018-10 | reverse complement strand
TGTTGCCATTATCCGGAAGATTACCGGTAAGAACAGTTTCTCCTGCCTCAACCACCTGATTTAAGTCAAGCATATCGTTCACATACAGATGGATACTGACAGATTCAGAGGCGGATACAGTGACAGGAAAAGTCGGCAGATTGGTAAGCGTATAGTCAGGGAGCGTAATCGTAGCAGGAACTGTACGGACCACCTTTACGGTATGCGTTTCTCCTGCATTTTCCAGCTTTGCCTCATTACTGGCTACGATAAATACCTCCAGCTCGTCCACAGACTCGGAAATTTCACAGGAATATTCTCCTCCGGTTGCCGTGTCGTTATAAAGGACCTGCATGGTAGAGGGATTCGTTACTCTCACATTGACCTTCTGGGTAAAGTCATCGTCCCAGGTTAGATGCAAGTCTCCATCCACAAAGAAGATCTTAAGTCCGGAGATATTGGAAGAAATCGTGAGTCCGGAATCAGGATCAGTAACTACCTGATTGATACCCTTTACCTTAATACTGACATCGATTTCTCCATCAGCAGAAATCTTCACGGAATAATTTCCTTTTCCCGCGTCCGGTACAGAAACCTCTACGATCTCTCCGGAAGCAGTCTTCTCAATCACTTCACCGTCAGGCTTTGTGATCTGTACTGTATGTTCCTCGATACCATCCGTAAATTCAAAGGTAAAGATGGCGGTCGAATAACTCTTCTGAAACTCCTGTTCGTATACCTTTTCCTCTGCCTGGACCGTGGTGCTGTAAGAAAAGATCAGGCCTGCTGCCAGCACAAAAGGAAATAAGGCTTTCTTAAATGCATTAAACATATGTAGTTCCTCCATGACATAAGTATACTATGTGTAGTGTTCAAACACCAAATCCTGAACGTCCCAGAACTCTACTCTTACTTTGGTTTTGTCAAAACCAAAGTAAAACGATAGTTATTGGGATTGCTTTTTCTATCGTCTTAGTATACTATACTATTGTATTAGTTATGAGACAACAACTATTTCGAAAGGAGTTACCATATATATGTTCTGTACCGAATGTGGAGCAAAAATAGAAGGAACCGTCAAGTTCTGCCCCGAATGCGGGACAAAGCTCATGGCAGCAGTCCAAAAGGCACCCAAACAGGAACCTCCTGCAAAGAAAAAGCCCACCCCTCCGATTGAGCCTGAGTACGATGAGGATGATTACGACGAGGAAGAATACGACGAAGACGAAGAAGATCTGGACAATGAAGAGTCCTCTTCTCAGGATATGGCATCGGAAGACGACGAGTACGACGAGGATGATTACGACGAGGAAGAATATGACGACGAAGACGAGGAAGAGTCTATGAGCGCTGATTCTTCCGAAGACGAGGATGATTACGAGGATTACGACGAAGAGGACGAGGAAGAGGAGGAAGAACTCCCTGCTCCCAGGAAGTCAAATTCAAACAAGCCCGCTCCTGCCAGGACCGCAAAGGAAGATGGCAGATATCCCGGAAGAAATCCGGAAACGGATCCGGCGTGGGATGATGTTATCGCGGCAGCGCAGGACGAGGTGTACCGCATCCCCAAAGAGATCATTATCAGAGGAGTAGGAATTGCTGCCCTGATTTTTGCGATGATCTGCTGGTTTATCTTCATCTTGTAACACGGAGGGCTGCTCGTGAATATAAAAGAACGTATCAACGACTATATTAAAAAATCAACAAGCCTCAAAACATCCCAAATGCCGGAGGAAGTCACATCCTACTTCGTGACCAGGTTCCTTGCACTTGGGATCTGCGCTATACTCGGCCTTCTTTACTGTATATATATGAAGCAGGCATACCTGTTTGGAATGCTCTTTATACTGCTGCTTATAGCGTTTTTCAGGATTCTTTTTGTATATTTTGGCATGTCCAACGAGAGCATAGTGTTCTACGAAGGCAAGTTTAAGAGTATGAAATCTTCTTTTGCATCTGCCCCTCTTTCCCAGCACACTTTCGGGAAAACAACGATAGAGATCGTGACCGATGCAGGGATTCATATTACTGCCGGAGTAAAGGCAGGGTTTGTAGCTTCTCCCGGAGATATTGTTCGTGTCTACGGGAGAAAATCAGAAACCTTATCCGACAATAATTCTTTGGAAATCCCCTCTCCTATCATCGTTAAGGTCATTCGCAAAACTGACGGAGTAGGTACAGACGTCAGTAACACTGGAAACCCTTGACTTTGTTTCGCCCAAATGATACTATACATGTGAATACAGAACAATAAATCAGAGCTGACATCTTCCCATAGATGCCGGCTCTTTTTTTGTTTCTGTAAACAATTAACCGAGCCGGCAGGATAATCTCCTGACGGCTATTTTTTTTTACCCAAAGGAGGAATTTATGGGGAACATGAAGAACAAAAAAATTTCGCCTGCGCTGGATTACCTGGTAGACATGCCAGGTAACGACTATCTGACTTATGAGGAGTTGATCGCCGCCCACGAGACAACATGGAGGGCCAATGCCAGAATTATGCCTGGCGATACCGAGCCCTACAAACCCACTCTGGTGGGGAGATTTGAAGACGGAACGCCTGAATGGCTCGCAGCAAGAGAACGTATGTGCGTCTCTCCGTCTTCTGCAGGTGCCTTGTTCGGTTTATCCGAATACAGCACCGCACAGGACGTGTTCTACGAGAAGAACCCGTCCATTGACCAGCGGGTTAATAAACCAGCGCCTCCTGATCCCGCCAGAATGAAGGCTGGTCATAGAGGCGAGGCCTATGTGGCTGCCATGCTCGTGGAGGAGCTGGAAAAGGCCGGACATACCGTCGGTTGCTATTACGACGATGCACTCTACGAGTCGTCTGTCGTGCCGAAGATCGGCGGTAACATCGACCGCATTTTGGTCGTTGACGGGGTTCCCTGTGTAGGGGAAATCAAGACTGTCGGGTCAAATTCTTCCGCCTGGAAGGATTACTGGCAGGCAGGCATTGTGCCACCCCAGTACGAAGTACAGGTGAGATTGTATCTCCATATCTTGAATCTGCCGTTTGCCTATATCATCGGCAATTCAGGTTGGGGAAATTTCTCGACCGTTGTACTTCGCGTAGACAGGGATTATGCCGTAGAGGACGAAATCCTTCGCAAGTGTTCTGATTTTATCGGATACTGCGAGATGGGAACTTGTCCTCCTGCGACTTTTTCTCTGACCGGATCAAAGGCTTTGCAGACATATCTGTCTAATCGATATGGAGTTCTCCCCTCCGGAGGTACTGCAGCAAAGTCTACCCCGATCCCGGAAAGCCCCGAGGCGACTGAGATTTTCGAGTCGATTCTGGCGTACAAAGAGAAAAGAGCGGCTCTGGAAAAGGAGTTACAAACCCTTGACCAGGAAATGGACAACGACATTGCTCGCTTAATGGAATTGTCTGGAGGAGCCGCAACTTTGTCCTATCCCGTTGAGAGTGGAACAGCTTACGTGCAGATCAAGCAGCACACGAGCAGGGCCTCCCTTGATGAGGAACGGATCAAGGCAGATCACCCGGATTTCTACGAGGCTTCTTGCGAAAAGAAGTTTTCTGGAACCAGGTTCAAGTCTCTCTACGGAGGATTTGTATCTGCCTACGAAGTTCCGGGACGTCCGACCGTTGGCCAGGACAAAAAATCCCTGTATCTGGGGAAGATCTGGGTTAACTAGAAAAAGAAGAAGGAGGTCATAACGTTTGGCCTCCTTCTTTATCCAGAAAGGAGGGCCGTAATGGCTTATAAGTTTGTGGAAGAAGGTCGGCAGCAAGAGGCATTACGAGCCGTGTTGTCGTACCTTGGAATCACCTGGAACGATAATGGTCGCCGCCAAAATCGTTCCATCCCGTGTCCTCACGGATGTGGGACAGGAAGATACAAAGGCGTTTCCACTAATCTGAGCAAGGGACTTGTGAATTGCTTCCATTGTGGGAAAGGGTATAATCCCGTATCTTACCTGGCGGAGTACAGAGGTATTTCCCTGAAAGAAGCCGCAGCCATCGTAGATGAGCTGATGGGATATAAAAAGGGTAATACCAAAATGGCATACATCTCGGCAAAAGCCAAGGAACAATCCAAAACTTTTGTTGAGTCCGTCAAAGCCGCACCTGACGCGGAGCAGGATAAGGCGCTGTCTTTATTCCTCTCCTGCTTACCTCTTTCCGAGGAACACAAAAAGCATCTGCTCGACAGAGGCTTTACCGAGGAAGAGATAAAGCGTCACGGATACTGCGATTTTCCGCATTTCACGCCGGAAAAAGCGGAAGAATTTGCTGGCAAGCTGGAAAAAGCAGGTGCAAGCAGTGGGTTTTGCTCCTACGACAATGTGCGTGGTTTTTACAGGACAGCAAAGGGAACGCTTACTTTTAAGCCTTCCGGAGCTCCGGCAATCGCGATGCCCCTTCTCAACAGGCACAGGCAGGTTGTAGGAATCCAATACCGGGTTGACGACAAATATTGTCTGCACGGAAACAAATGCAGATGGATGTCTTCTTCCGGGGAAAACGGCGGAGTCGATACCAGAGCAGGGATTCACTACGCTTGTGAATGGATAAAGGTAGGGGACAGGCTTTATGTGCCCGACCTTTCCTCCGGCATAGTAGCCCTTACGGAAGGGTATATGAAGGCAGACTTAGCTCACGATTGTGCGCCAGATATGCCGTTCATAGCAGTTCCTGGGGTGAATGCCATAACCTACCTGGAAGAAGAACTTGATTATCTTCGTTCCCAGGATGTTCATAGCATCGTTTTGTGCTATGACATGGATTACGAAACAAACCCGAATGTCAAGAAAGCACTTGATAAGACCAGAGAAGTGATCCGGTCAAAGGGAATGAAAGCAGTCCAGGGAAATTGGCAAAAAGAGGCAGAAGGAGAAACTCTGAAAGGCATAGACGATTCTCTCGTCTATACCAAAAGAGGGATCCTTCCGAGCCAGCACAAATACAATGAGAAAGAGCTTGCGTAATGCAGGCTCTTTCTTTTATTGACTTATTGAAAAATGTAGCATATTATTATTGTAGACAAAAAACAACAATCAGAGCTGACATCGCCATTGATGCCGGCTCTGTTTTTATATATATACTATTAACCGAGCCGGCGAGGATTCCTCCCGGCTATTTTTTTGCGACAAATGTCGCATAAGCAAAAAAGGAGGTAATCATGGCAAGTTTATATTTAAAGGAAGGTGAGGAGCGCGGATACGCCTCCGAAACCGAATTTATGGGTGAGTTAAACCAGAGAGATGATTCTGATCTCTGGTTTGGGGTTACCGACAACAGTGACCCTTACGCACCGGAGAATAACTTTTACGCTTCCGGCGCGAAAGTTATCCCGATGACCGCCGGCGAGATCGGAGTCTGGGACCTGGTAAATTCCGGGAAGTTCGATCCGGAGATTACCCAGGAACTGGCCACCGAGCTGATCTGCACCACTGGACTCAATGTGTATGTTGAGCTTCCTGCAGGTTTGGTTCACAGGCCTTACCTGGTCACCGAACTGGCGTTTGACCAGCTCACGGCTATCGCCGGATTTGGCGAAGCGAGTTGCCTTACACTCACTTCCACCAGGGGCGTGAGAAACCCCATGAATCCGGAAGCAAAGGCTATGTGCGTAAACGCAGGGTTAGCCACTCTTCCGGTAACGGCGAACTCCGGCAAGCGAGGCAAGCGGATCAAGTATCTCGTAAGAGACAGAGCCGTTAGAAATATTGCCTCCGGCGAATCGGAGGATGGAAACGGCTATGCCGTCCTTCCGTTCAGCAGGGCCGTGGCGGAATCAAAGGTCGCGCTCGAAAAGACTTTTGGCATGGCAGCCTTCAAGCACGGCAGCATCAGTCATATTTATGACACTGCCGAATTTGAGATCCTGAATCCGACTCTGAGGGACAAGGTTTCAAATTTGTTTGGCGGCAAAAACGCCACCATTGGCGTAAAACTCGCTTCCAGTGACTGCGGGCTGGCTTCTTTAAAGTGCTTCCCCTATGGCTGCGTAGACGGCACTACCTTTGCTTTTGGTAAGGAGATTGCCGTAGAGCATAAGGGAAATGCAACCATCGAGAAGTTCACAGAGCAGATCCCGGCATTGATGGCAATCATCCAGGATACCGCCCAGAAGCTCGAAGACGCAAAGCTCCAGGTAGCGTCCTTCCCTGACGGAATGTTCCTAAGAGCGGCAAAGGCAGCAGGCCTCCCCAGAAAGATGTGTCTGGAGGAAGTCCAGTACCTCATGGCCATGACCGACGGCACGATTTACGCTGTCTGGTGGAGCCTTAACCGCGTCGTTCAGCGTATGCAGAAGGAACAGAATTTGAACCAGTTTACGCTGGTCAAATACCAGACAGATATTTTCAAGCCCGTTCTTACGGATGGATTTGAGGACGCAAAGTTTGACTGGTAACCAATTCCCGCCCGGATCAAATCTGGGCGGGATAATCAAAAACGCGTCCAGATAGCCCATAATCTGGATGATAAGCCTACAGAGGCTGTTACTATTGTAAAGATAGACAGCCTAATGGGAGGCTGTTGGAAAGGTAAAAGGTAAAAAATGAAACCCCTTTGTAACCTACAGGTCGATGTTCAACTTCAGGATAACGGGAAGTTTGATGTCTATATCAGTAACGAAGGTGATTCAGGATGTCATTACAAAGATGTCACCGCTGATAAGATAGGCGAGCTCGTAGCTGAAGAAATTGAAATACGAGCGGAAGCCGTAGCTCAGTAAAGCACAAAATGCTCTCAACTTCGGTTGGGAGCATTTTTATGCAGCATTTGTGTCAGGGCCAAAATAATAATTTCGCCGCCTTATCTGTTCAAAGATAAGACGGCGTTTTTTACGATAATTTCTCGATGAAAGTCTTCATCGCCTTAACCAGGTCTTTTCTGACCTCATCACTGATTTTGGACTTGTCCATCGCTGCAATTCTGTTGATATTTCCGACAAGAGCAAGCGCTTCTCCGGTCTCGTAGTTAATCTGAGGCACTGGTTCAGGTAAAGGTTCCTCTTCTTTCAATATATTTTCTTTTTTATTCTCAGCCTTTTTAGAAGAGACAGGATCAACCTTTTCGCTAAGTGCTTTATCCTGTTCGTCTTCATCATCATAGATCACAAGACTATCCGCTGCAGGAGCCACTTCCGAAATATCAAAAATGTCTTCCTGTGATACAGGTTCAATCCCGCCACCAACAGCCAAAACAGATTCCTGCGCAGGATTATACTGCTTTTTTGCCCTTTTATTTTCTCTGGCTTTTAAGCCCTTGTCATTGGCGACCCGATACTTCTCTGAAATGACTTTTGCCTGAAATGAAGATAAAACCTTTGGTTCCCCTTCCGGCATGTCATCCAAAATACTCTGAATCTCTTTTAAAATCTGCTTTTGGCCATCGACAGAATAATTGAAACCAAACTCTCCCCAGGGAACGATCTCCTTGAAAATCAGTTCCTGCAATTCCGGGATGAGGTCATTTAAGTAATCCATCCGCTTGATATACGAAACACTCTTTCCGAAATATTCTGCAACCGCCTCTAAGATATCCTGATTGGTTTTAAGGGATGCATCTCCCCGCTCTTTCCTGAGCTGATAAGTCTCTATCGTGTAACGAATCGCTCTGGCCCAATCCATCGGGGTCATAACCCGATTGTTAATGTTCGAGCTAACAAGGCGCATTCTTTCAAGAACATCGTTATCAGGTTTTGCAGTAATGATTGCCGGAATCGTAGTCCAGCCCAGTTCCTTAACGGCCCGCAGTCTTCTGTGACCGGCACTGACTTCATATCTGCCATCTTCCTTTTTAAATACCTCGATTGCGCCGTGGAATCCTTCATTCTGGATCGTCTTCATCAGCCGGTCAATATCATTCATATTAAATACAAGGCTGTTATCAGGGTTTTCATCAATCTCCGTTACATCAAGGTCCGCAATCGCTTTTACATTTGCAGTTTCCTTTCCTTTTAAAGAAACCTCTTTTACCTTAGCTGCATTAGGGGATTTTTTTAAATTCATCGCCATAACTAGTCTCCTTCTTAATTTGAGAGTGTGCCTCTCTTCTTCTTTTCTTCTTCTATACGGGTAAGCATTTCTTTTACTACTTTCTTGTATTCTTCAGAAGAAACGCTTTTTGGAGCACTGTAGGGAACGGGGATTCCCATAAATCTCGCCTGTTCCACTATGGATCTCGAAGAGATCACGTTTTGAAAGATAAGATCACCCATAGCATCTTTTGTCGATTCACGGATCATGTTGTGAGTCGTCCGGTTCATCACCTTGGAAAACACAACTCCCAGAATTTTCAGGTCAGGGTTCTTGCCGGAATTTCGAAGCTCTACTACTTTATCATTTAGTTCCTCGAACCCAAGAAGCGAATCCATATCCGGGTCTGCCGGGATAATCACGTAGTCTGCAAAGGAAAGCACTGTAAGCGAAATATCGGTCAAGTATGGAGGAAGGTCAAAGAACGCATAATCCCATTTATCCGATGCCTCAGAAAAGGCCTTGATAAAGCGGAGTTCTTTATACCCAGACATATCCTCTCCTCTTCTTCTTGCAAGAAGAGAAAGCCTGTTTTTAATTCCGTTGAGGTTTGGCGATATAACAGCTTCCTGAAGAGAACATTTCCCAAATGCAACCTCTTTGAGCGTATTGTCTGGGAAATCTTCATCGTATGTAAGAATATAGGAAGAAAGAGATGCCTGTCTATCACAGTCAATCAGAAGTATCTTCTTTTTATAAAAAACATCCATTGCAGCGGAGAGACTGGCAGCCATAGTCGTTTTAGCCACCCCTCCCTTTTGATTAAAAATCGCAATCTTTACCATTATATGTCTCCCCTAAAAAACCTATATCATTATATCTTACAGGGGCAAAATCCGCAACGAGTTTCCACGGGCTTCCAGTGATTAATCAATGATTAATCAAGAATAACCATTGATTAGATAAAAACAAACAATGATTATCAAAAAGCATGGCGTTCAGAATTTGCATTTTGTATATATGTATAGTATACTCTCCGTAGAGTTTGATTTTGACGGGCAGATGTGCCTAGAAAAATTAGGAGGAAATAATATATGTACACAATCGGAATCGATGTTGGTAACTACGACACCAAATCCCAGCATTCCATCACTCCCTCCTCGTACAGATGGTACGAGAAGAAGAATCTGATGGCAGATGAGTACGTCCTGTACAACGGGATCTATTTTGTTCCCACCAGAGAGCGTGACAATCAGCAGAGAGATAAGACAGAGGCTGATTACTGCCTGAATATTTCCCTGTTCGCCATCGCCAAGGAGATCCTGTATATTCTGAAGCTGGAGAATCCTACCATTTCTCCTGCCGATATTCAGAAAAAAATTGACCAGATCACGGAGTTTCAGATCGGAGTTGGTCTTCCTGCCGGCCACTTCAATTCCCTGGCCAAGAAGACTAAAGAGTGTTACGAAGCCTGGAAGCAGGGCCTTGCATTTGAATACTGCAAGGGAAAAGAAGTATATCATTTTTCCATGCAGCTTAAGAAGTGCGACGTCTATGTCCAGGATCTCGTATCTGTCTTTTACAACTCGTCCCTGACCATCCCGAAGGACTACCAGGACTTCTACATCATCGGTATCGGCGGAGGAACTGCCGACATCATCCCTATCGTGGACGGAAAGCCTGAGGTAGACAAGATTGTCACCCTGGAAAAGGGCTCCACGGTCATGTATATGGATGTTGCCAGGGCATATCAGCAGGAAACCGGAGAGGTACTGGACTACAATCTGATCGAGAGTTGCCTTTTGAATCGCCCGAACATCCTTGACGAGGAAACCAAGTCCCGGATCAGATCACTTGCCGACAATTTCGTGATCAAGCTGATCGAGGAGTTTGAGCATCACGGGCTGCATCTGAAGCGTTACCCCAGCGTATTTATCGGTGGTGGCGCACTGATTATGGAGGGTGCAATCGAGAAGAGCAGCCATTTTGCCAAGTCTGAATTTGTCCAGAGCGTATACGCGAACGCCCAGTTCTACGCAAGACTTGCTGAGAAGAGCGCATAATCAATTAAGTAGGAGCAATACTCTTCAACAGAAGCAACACTCTCCCACTTGATTATCCCTGGAGGCTTTATGGACCCTTTAAAACTACAGATCAAAATTCCTGCAACTGAAGAAGACGTGATCGCATACTTTTCTACAAAGAGCAGAAAAAAAGCGGACTTGATCACAATCGCAATTCGGGAACTTGTCGAAAAGTACGACATCCAACCCACTTGCGAAGGGATTTCCTCGTTTGTCAAAGCCTATCCATATTTAAAAGGACAGGCCTTACCGCAGACCGCACCCCGCTCTTCTGCAAAAGATGCTTCTACCCCTATCGATACTGGGGAAGTTCTCAAAGAAAAGAAAAACGATGAGCCAAAAGAAACAAAAATTCTTCAGCCTCAGGACCAGGAGAAGGAATCTTCTGGCAGTCCCTCCGCTAAGACAGATGCTGCGGAAGCTCCCGAGTTGAGTGACGCACAGGTCGCTGACTTACTGGATATGATGTCGGCGTTTCAAATGTAATCAAACAAATTGGAGCAATACTCTTCAGTAGAAGCAACACTCTCCTATTTGTACCATTAGCTCAGTAGGTAGAGCACCGGACTTTTAATCCGGGTGTCGAGGGTTCAAATCCCTCATGGTACATTTCCCAAGCAAACGGTTCTTCACTGCTGGGGTATTCTGGCTCTTTGGTCAAGCGGTTAAGACGCTGCCCTTTCACGGCAGAAACATGGGTTCGATTCCCGTAAGGGTCATGCCCGGATTGTGGGTTCCGGGTGAGCATTTTACCTTCATTATCGTTTGTTTTTCAGAATTTCCTCTTGGTATTGAGGGATTTTAGGATCTTCTCAATACTACAGCCCCTCGCCAAACGGTAAGGCCTGTGGTTTTGGTTCCCATATTTGCAGGTTCGAATCCTGCAGGGGCTGCACGCTACTATGGCGGAACAGGTAGACGCGACGGACTTAAAATCCGCTGGTGGAAACATCATACGAGTTCGATTCTCGTTAGTAGCATCAATTCATCAGAAAGGAGACAGGCGCCTCTTTCAAACTCAGGTGATCATCTGATGGGTATACGCTGAGACCAATGGAGTAAAAGTTTTATTAGAAGAAAAAACTAGAAAATCTGGTTCCTTGGGTGTGGGTAGGGATAAACGCCCTGCGCGGTGGGATATCCTGCCGCAGCAGAAAAACAGACGGCCAGTGTGGACTAACGACAGGACGCTTTTTCGGGGAACCCGAAAGAGAGATGCGGGTTAAATCCCCGCCACTGGCGGTCTTTACGCAGATATGGTGGAATTGGTAGACACGCCGGATTTAGGTTCCGGTGCTTCGGCATAAGGGTTCAAGTCCCTTTATCTGCAGTCAGACGAAATGGGCGAGAGCAGAGTAAGGCGCGGTCACCCCGCGTATCTGCGAATCAGAGACAGGAACAAACACGAACTCGCCTCCTGCGGTAGTCTTTTTGGATCTTTAGCTCAGTTGGCTAGAGCAGCCGGCTCATAACCGGCGGGTCCTGGGTTCGAGTCCCCGAAGATCCACGCCGTGAACCGGATATCACGTTAAATTGGTCCGAGGCTAGCGCCTAAAAACAATGTTTGAATCTTGGAGTTCGACTCTCCTGCCCCAGCGGTAGTCCACTTCGGGAGACAAAGAGGAAAACATTGTAGCGAAAGCATCAGCCGGATTGTATTGCAGACAATCGCGGGAAAGGTACAAAGTGTAGATGCTGCAACATCGAGAACGTACCGCCGACCGTTGGGTGCTTCCGGTCGAATTTCGGAATATGGCTCAGCTTGGTAGAGCGCCTGATTTGGGATCAGGAGGCCGTCGGTTCGAATCCGGCTATTCCGAATTGAACGGCATAATGTAAACGCTTAAGTAAACGGATAAGGTACAGTAGGATGGCCGCCGGAACGAGAGCGAGAGGACGAGGGAGATAACATCAAAACGTCCGAAATGCCGTTCACTTTTCGCCACCATCGTCGAATGGCAAGACTACTGATTTGTAATCAGTGTATGGGGGTTCGAATCCCTCTGGTGGCCTTTCTTATCGGTTCGCCCTGGAAAGCAGAAAGCGAGGAAATCTGCGGATAAGAAAGATTGCACAACTTGTATTGATTTTTGGAGATAAGTCGCAAAATATGGACGGGTATGCCTAGTAGCGAGGGCAAGGGATTGTAAATCCCCCACAAAGAAACATCGTTGGTGCAACTCCAACCCCGTCCATTAACCGCACGGATGGCCATGGGTGCAAACAGACGTGTTGGATCTGACCGGGAATCCGGTTCCGAGATTCAGGTGCGGTATACAAATCAATATGGGCCCCATGCGGAACGTGGTACACCCTTCACAAGTACGCAACCTGGATAACTCCTCAGTGGGAGGTAGCCCTGGCGCCGGGGCTGAAAGTGGTTCGAATCCACAGGAACAGATTTGTTCCGAGCATAGACGCAAGACGGTTCGATTCCGTAGTTATCCATTTTCGTCACAGAAGAATATTGGGCCAATATTTGGTGGCGAGACTGACCGGGCAGTAAGAATAGGACGCGAGTGGTTTCCTGCGGTGCCTACTCGGTAAAAACGGAGAGAGAGACGGCTGGGTTCCATGAAGAAACATGGGGAGCGTCCTGCCTAGTAACTTAGAGGCTTACGGGCCGAAGTACAAGACGATGTAAGCGAAAGGACGCAAATGCAAGTGTGGTGAAATTGGTAAACACGCCAGACTCAAAATCTAGTGGCGAGAGCCTTGTGGGTTCGAGTCCCACCATTTGCACGAACTATCTGTGCCGAATGACGTGGCGGATGCATACGCTGCGCCATTCCAGAGATACCGGCATATGACCCCAGGGCATGTGCGTCAGATCTTGTGTGGGTTCGAATCCCAAAGTGTTAGCCATACACGAAGCCTTGGATCGGGGCACAGATATGTCGTCACACTGGCAACTTGGCTCAATGGTAGAGCATTCGGCTGTTAACCGAAGGGGTGTAGGTTCGAGTCCTACAGTTGCCGCTCGGCTAAGTGCTGCCACCTAGTCCCCAGCAGACCCGCAGACCTCGGGGGAAAAGCTCGCGAACGAGGGTCTGATCAGCTCTCCTACGAGTAAAGGTTCGAGACAGGTGGCAACACGAAGCCTTGATTTTAATCGAAGACGCTGGACTGCTTTACGATATTTTGGTCACAAAAGAGGGCGACATAATATGAGCTGCAAATATCGCGTGATGGACAAATGCAAGGCTAAAGGCAAGGAAGGCTCTTTTTGCCTTGGGAAGGACGGCTGTTCAGAGTTTGAAGACGAAGCCGCCTCCAAGAAAATCGAAAAATGCAGATGCATGTATTGCGGAGCCGAAGTAGATTGGGTAAACAGCAACAACCCCTCTGACGACGGGCTGCACGACATTCCAGACAAATACAGCGACGCACCGAGCGTCTGCTGCAGCCAGTGCAACGCGATCACTTCCATCAATCGGAACTTCAAGGGGCTTATAGATGACCCGGAAAAGTTTAGCCTCTGGATCTACATGATGAAGGACACGATAGCAAACCTTGAACAGGACAAAGACAAGGTGATTGCCCACTATCTGAACGTGAAGAGGCGCTCCATGAGCTAGAAAAGAGGAATTTAAGTTTCTCATTTGAGATTTAAGTTTCTGATTTGAGCTACTCGCAAAAATTTGAGTTATTAGGTGAAACCTATGGCAAACGCAGAATTGGAAGAAAAAGCAGCAAAGGCGTTCCGGGGACAGTACAGGGTTGAGAAAAGCAACTCGTATTCCGTTACCATGCGGGAAGTCGCAAAACCGGACGCCAAACACGATCCGAAGGTACTCGTTATAATGGAGGGGTATTTTTTGGAGCTGTAAAGATATTTATGCAAAGGATGTTGTCCCGATTAGAGGATGGCAGGGGGGGCTGTTTGAAGTCCCGAAGGTGAGGTTGTGGAACTCATCTGCATGGTAGCGGGTCAAAGCAAAACCACAGAACCATGGCACTCACCAAAGCCCTTGTAACAAATCCAAGCAGAAAGTTTGACCCTTTAGACCCTTAAGGATTTACAAGGACATCAAACGTAGTAATCCAGGTCTGTCACGCCGCCGTGCCTTTAGACTCTTAAGAATTTACAAGGGTGTCAAACTCGAAACAACCAGTACGGAGATGTTGATCATCTGTGCCGTGTGACCGGCTATTATTGCTCCGGGATCTTCCGGGATATTACGAAGGTAAGAAGATACTCTCCCGGCGGGAAGGAGCTGGAGTGTGAGTGGAAAGCGAAGTAAGAAAATCGCGCCAAGAAAACGATCGCATATAAAGGAGGGTTGGAATGCGAAAAAAACGCCATGAACTAACAGAAGATCAGAAAAAAGCGCTCGCCGCAATGCAGCAGGATCGGAACATTTTTCTTACAGGAAAAGCCGGGACCGGAAAGTCCTTCCTGGCAGATTATTTCTCCGATTTTTGCGAGAAAAATCATATGAACATAATCAAATGTGCCCCCACCGGGCTAGCCGCTCAAAATATCGGTGGAACAACGGTTCATCGGGTCTTTCAGATCCCAACGGGCCCGGTAACCAGGAAGCCAAAGTCCGCTCCGGAGCTTGTGAAAAACGCAGACATTATCCTGATCGATGAAATCAGCTTGTGCCGCATTGATGTGTTTGAGTACATCATCAGGACTCTTCTGCTCGCAAACAACGATAGAAAATATCCGATTCAGCTCATTCTGGTAGGAGATTTTTCCCAGATTGCTCCTGTAATGACTCCTCAGGATAGAGAGATTCTCTCCACTTATTATGGAGTGGACAATCTTGGCGGCGGGTACTGCTTTATGTCTCCTCTTTGGAAAGAGTACGGGATCGAAACGATTTCTCTCACCAATGTCATCCGCCAGGAAGAAGAGGACTTCTGTGCTGCACTTGATATGGCAAGAGACGGCAACCCGGCCTGCATCCCATTTATCCTCTCCCACTCTTCTGCAAAGCCTATCGAAGATGCGATCTGGATTTACCCGAGAAACAGAGAAGTGGATAAATGCAATGAGGAAGGTCTGGCAAAGCTCTACAGCGAAGAGTTCGTCTTTGCAACGGAATATTCCGGGAAGGCAACGGAGAAAGACTTCTCCTTTGGAAGAGACTTACATCTGAAAGTCGGAGCCAAGGTGATGGTAACCTCGAACGGAACAGACAGTGCCGGGATCGATTACTATAACGGCGACATGGGACATGTCAAAAAGATTGCCAAAGACGGCTCTACCGTTCTGGTAACCTTGGATGACGGTGCCGAAGTAAAGCTCCGCAAGATTGAGTTCCCGGTATGGAGTTACGAGATCCAGAAAAACGACAAAGGCAAGTTCACGGTAATCAAGGAATGCGTCGGGAAAGCGGTGCAGTTCCCTCTTAAGCTCGGATATGCGATCACCATCCATAAGTCCCAGGGACAGACCTTTGAAAAACTGAATTTTGCTCCGTCCTGCTTTGAGGCTGGACAGTTCTATGTAGCTGTTTCCAGATGCAAGACGATTGAGAACCTTTACATCAAGGGGCGCAGTATCACCAAAGACAATATCATCGCCTCTCAGGATGTCAGGAAATTTATGGATTCTGAGGGGACTTACGATTTCTTTGGAGGTACGCAAAAAGGAGAAGAAACCCTGAAGTTCATTAAGGTGAACATCCCAGAAAGATACGAGAAGGCCGTAAAAGAACTTGTTTCCAACATGGCAAAAGCAGATGGCCTTTTCCTGGGCGACTTCTAACACTTGCAAAAGCATTGGTTAATGTTATAATGTAAATAAGAATAATCAAGAAAAGTAGCTGACAGAAAGATTTTCTGGCGGCTACTTTTTTCTTGCTTTGTCCCGGTTTGTATAGTATACTTACCTTACATAGCAAGAAACGTAACTGACAGGAAATCCTTCGAGAGTTCCTGTCTTTTTTTGTTTTCAAAAAGGAGGAAAGAAAAATGGACTATATGGAAAAAACGTACTATGTACGAAAGAAGTCCGGAAATCTGGAGGACTGGGATAGCGACAAGATCATCGCCGCTATCCGTAAGAGTGCAGAGCGAGTGCTCTACACCCTCTCCGACCAGGAAGAGGCAGAGGTAATCGCGCTCGTGGAGCAGATCAGAGATCGCCAGAGTGAGAACATTATGCCTGTCGCCGCAGTTCATAATGCGGTAGAAAAGGCACTCTCGGAAGTTGTTCCCGAAGTTGGCCAGTCCTACAGAGAGTACAGGAACTGGGTCAAGAAAGTCGCATCCATTATGGAAGAAGGCTATTCTGACGCTCTTTCTACTCTCTATCTGGGAGATCCCGGCGTAGTCTCCGGATCCCAGAACAAGGACAATGCAAACGCAGACACTACTCTCGCGTCTACGAAATCCTCAAAAATCCGTGACTGGTGGACCGGGAAGATCCTGGAAAATCGGTTCATGACCCCAGAGGAAAGAAAGGCTCACGAAGAGGGCTATATCTACATCCACGACCGCAATCTTCGGTATGTAATGCCGAACAACTGCTGTCTGTTCGATGTAGGAACGGTTCTTTCCGGTGGCTTTGAGATGGGAAATGTCTGGTACAACGAACCAAAGTCTGTTGACACGGCCTTTGATGTTGTTGGCGACATCACCATGATGGGTGCATCCCAGCAGTACGGCGGATTTACCATCCCCCGTGTGGATGCCATTCTGGCTCCCTATGCGCAGAAGTCCTACGATGCGTACTATGAAGAATACCTTGAACTGGGAGTTTCCCCTGCGAAAGCAGCAGAGACCGCCAGAGCCAAGGTGATCCGTGACATCGAGCAGGGCTTCCAGGGATGGGAGTACAAATTCAACACCGTGGCATCCAGCCGTGGCGACTACCCTTTCATCACTATCACTTTTGGTCTTGAAAAGAGTGAATGGGGAAAGGAAATCTCCAAAGCGGCACTGAAGGTACGGATGAACGGCCAGGGTAAAAAGGGGCATAAAAAGCCTGTACTCTTCCCGAAGCTGGTCTTCCTGTACGACGAGAATCTCCACGGGAAAGGGAAGGAGCTGGAGGATGTGTTCGAAGCTGCGATTTCATGCAGCGCAAGGACTATGTATCCCGATTATCTGTCCCTGACCGGAGAAGGATACGTGCCGGAGATGTACAAAAAGTATGGCTCCGTCATCTCTCCTATGGGTTGCAGAGCGTTTCTGTCTCCCTGGTACGAAAGGGGCGGCATGACTCCCGCAGACGACGAGGACAAGCCTGTGTTCGAGGGACGCTTCAATATCGGCGTTGTTTCGCTGAACCTTCCCATGATCCTTGCAAAGTCTCGTAGAAGCGGCAAAGATTTTTATGAGGAACTGGATTATTACCTGGAGATGATCCGTAGATTCCACATCAGAACTTACGATTTCCTTGGTAATATGAGAGCGTCCTCAAATCCCCTTGGTTTTTGTGAGGGTGGCTTCTACGGCGGACACTTGAACCTGGATGACAAGATCGCCCCTGTCCTTAAGTCTTCCACTGCTTCCTTTGGCATCACTGCTCTCAATGAGTTGCAGAGACTGTACAACGGAAAGAGTATTGCTGAAGATGGTGAATTTGCCCTGGAGGTAATGAAGCATATCAACGGCAAACTGGGGGAGTTTAAGAAGGAGGATGGCATCCTGTATGCTATCTACGGCACTCCGGCAGAGAGTCTTTGCAGTAGACAGGTTGAGCAGTTCAGAAAAGAGTTTGGTATCGTTACGAATGTCTCCGACAGGTTATATGTATCCAACTCCTTCCACTGCCACGTCACGGAAGACATCTCTCCTATCCAGAAGCAGGATCTTGAAAATCGTTTCTGGAACGAGTTCAACGGCGGCAAGATCCAGTATGTGCGGTATCCTTTGGGATACAACACCGAGGCCATCCGCACACTTGTTCGCAGAGCAATGAAGATGGGATTCTACGAGGGTGTGAACATTTCCCTTTCCTACTGTGACGATTGCGGTCACGAGGAGCCCGAAATGGATGTCTGCCCTTGCTGCGGAAGCAAGAATCTTACCAAGATCGACCGCATGAACGGTTATCTGGCATACTCCAGAGTTCATGGCGACACTCGCCTGAACAAGGGAAAGATGGCAGAGATTGCCGATCGGAAGTCGATGTAAAGTTAACAGGAGTCTCGAAAGAGGCTCCTGTTTTTGAAAGGAGGACAAATGTTAAACAGTAGAGAAGGTATTGCAACGTGGTTATTCGGGTTTTGTGACATGTCAGTCGAAGCAGAATTACCGAGGCAAAGGCAGATCGATTATCTGACAGAAGCGCTCGGGAATACTCCTGAGAAGCTGTTAGAATATCTGGACCTGGCTGCGGCAGAAAACAGTCAGTGCGATTTGCATGTATTGGAAGAACCACAGCTCAACGGGTATACGATCTTCGGAGTATCTCTTGCAAAGATTGCCAAATGGATTCTGTCTTTCCAACCGATGGGGAAAACCTTCGATTTTGATGACCAAACACATTATCAGCTCCTGGCCACAGAGTTTAAAAAGGCTCCTGGAATGCTGATGTACTATCTGGGAAATGCGGCAGAAAACGCGGCATCATAGACCGATTGCAAATATCATATCATTGTGGTATGATATACATAATCTGAAAACAAAAATAAGAGCTGACATTCCTCCTGGAATGCCGGCTCTTTTTTTGTTGCAGATTGGTGCTTCTTTCCTAAAAAGAAGGCTGCGTGGCAATGAGCGACACGTCGGCAACTTCGTACTGCACGCTCGCAGGCAAAAGAAAGGAGGAAAACTTATGGTCCGAGAGGATAAGCCGAAAGGCAAAAAGAGATGGCTACGCATCATCATTAGAGCCCTAGAGATTTCAGCAAACCTGGCCACGGTATTGTCTGTTATCCAATCTATGATGAAGAAGTAGCCATCAGAGGATGTAGGCGCAAGGGGATATGTGGTGCCACACATGTCCCTGCCTTCATCCTCATTCTACCATAAGCAGAAAACGGATGTCAAAATCCGAACAAGTAGCCTGGATTCTTCTTGCATGTGCCAGCGTACTGCATCTTGGTGCAGTCATCTACCTGACAAGAAAATCTTAAACAAAGAGGAGCGGGAGGCACTCTCCCGCTCCGGCACAAGAAAGGAGACGTGATGAGATATCACGATATTACGAAAAACGACATGAAAAACGGAGACGGACTTCGTGTCGTGTTATGGGTTTCCGGGTGCGGACATCATTGTCCCGGATGTCAGAATCCTCTGACTTGGGATCCTGATATCGGCTTGGAATTTGATGAAGCAGCATACCAGGAAATTGCGATGCAGCTTCAGGAGGATTATGTATCCGGACTTACGCTTTCCGGAGGAGATCCTTTATTCCCAGGCAACAGGGACTCTGTTGAGGACCTGATCAAACGGGTTAAGAAGGAGTTCCCGGACAAAACCGTGTGGATGTACACAGGTTATGACTGGGATGTAGTCAAGGGATTATCTCTCTTATCTTCTATTGATATCCTCGTAGACGGAAGATATATGGAAGAACAGCGGGATACAAATCTTCCCTGGAGAGGAAGTAAAAACCAGAGAGTGATCGATGTAAAAAGATCTCTCGAATCCGGTGAAGTCGTTCTACACTGCGATTAGGGGGTTTACATTCCTTGATGGTATGGTATAATGAGACCATACAAAGACAAAAAACAGAGCTGACATCTACCCAGGTGCCGGCTCTTTTTTTTATGCCCATAGAATGCGAAGCGTTCTATAGGAGTGGTCTTTGTAAAACCATAAACCAGCCGGCGGGTAGCATAACCCTCCGGCATTTTTTATCAAAGGAGGAAATACAAATGAACAATAAAAACATCCGGGCGCTGAGCCTTGCCGCACTGAATACTCAGTTCAAGGGGAAGCTGGGTAAAGTTCTTGTTACCGATGAGGACGTGATCGATGCCATTCCGGTATTCGAGTCCGCCTCTGTAGACAAGGACAAGGACGGCAACAGCCTGGCTTCCGGGAAGAACATCGAGGTGAGCATCAAGAAGATGCTCCTTAAGATTCTCTTCCCCGAGAGCAAGGTGCTCTCCCGTTCAAAGGTGATCCTGGACGGCACCGGCAACCCGATTGCCTGTGAAGGATACTCCTACATCTGGCTGGAAGGCAAGGGAAGCGAAGATAATTTCGCATCCGCTGATGCCTACGGACAGAGACGGATGAGCATTGATGAGGCGTCTCCTTTTGTCTCTATGACAAGAGACGAGCGCATCAACCACTGCCTCCAGCTCGTCAAGGGCTATGCCTTTGCAGAGGCGGCTCGTGAAGTCGGAATCGGAGCAGGGTACCCGCTCTACGGCAGAGATGTGCAGAACATCGAGAAGGCAATGGGGATCGGGACGATCGAGATTGCCGAGTCGAAGGCGCTGCATACGGTAAATGACAAGCACAATCTGTGTTTGTCGAATAATCCCGTAAGCCTGCCGATGGGCACAGTGTCCACAGCGTCCGCAGAGGATATGGTCGCACTGGTAAACGCAGAGACTGAGAAAGAGAAGAAGACCAGGAAGAAAAAGTCTGCAGTTGTTGAAACGACCACTTCTTCTATCCCTATCTCCTCTCCTGCTACGCCGGCGCCCTCTCCTGTCACACATGCTGCCACAAATGAAATCCCCATCCCTGTGACGGAAGACCTGGGGTTTGACGCAGCGCCCACAGACGAGGCGGTTCCGGTCAGCTCAGGAATGACCCTGGAGGAAGCAAAGGCTGTAAGGCTTACCTCCAAGCCTGACTCCTCGTTTGCCGGAAAGACGATGGAGCAGATCAAGGCCGAGTCGTTGACGGCCTTTAACTGGCTCTGCCAGCACTCCTCCGAACTGTCTCAGGAGGAAAGAGATGCTATCCAGGCACTGTCTGCAGAGTAGCATTCTGAAATGAAAGGAGAACCGGGCGCAATGCTCGGCTCTCCTTTTTTGTTTTACTTGACAGTTACAATACATAATGGTACGATACATGTAACAATAATAATTCGAGCCGACATCTATATATCTGGATGTCGGCTTTTTCTTTTTGAGAAAGAAGGTGATTGAATTGGTCTTGTAATTATTTTAATGTATAGTATACTATCAGTAGAGTATATCTTTACACTCAACGTAAATTTGCATTTATATCATAGGGAGGAAATGAAAATGTTCGCAAAACTGGACAACTTTTACTGGAAAATGAGAGGAAAGATTGCCTCTCTTGCCGCAGCTTCCGGCGTATGCATGACGATTGCAGCCCTTACCTGCGGAGCAGGAAGAATGATTGCAGACGAGCAGATCACCCAACTGACCGACAAAGCAACCAACGCTATGAACTCCGGTACGGATGCTCTCACAAGGATCGCTATGGCCGCGCTTCCCATCGCTCTGATTGCGCTTCTTGTCATTGTCATGATTAACCATGACCCCAGATCCCTGAAAACCCAGGTTGGTGCATGTCTCGTCGTCATCGTAGCAGCAGTGGCCATTATCCTGGTCAAGAACGGAGCCGTTCTGGATCTTGTCGGAGAACTTGCAGGCGACCCTGATATGTCTGAATTTAAACCTGAAAACTAACCGGCGCCAATAAACATTGATGACGAATATCGGTATCTACAGGAGGCGGAGGGATTCCGTCTCCTGTATTTTTTTTTCGGAGGATTTATGGATTATTTACACACATCAAAAGAGGCAAGGTTAGCAAAAAGACTGATCTCCTCTATAGCCGTTATCCTTACACTATTCTTCTGTCTCTCTCCAATCTTTTCGGCTTTTGTTCACGCAGAAGATGGCGTCGTAACGGACGACGAAGGGAATATTACGATCAACGAAGATCCTAATGAGGGAATTGGCGGGTCTATTCTTACAGACGGCGCAGAGCTTGTCGGAACCACTACCGATGCCGTTACTGTCTGGTTTTTAGGAAAGCTCAAATACGTCTTTCGCCCCTCCTTTAATATGTTCATGCAATTTGAAAACGGAGAAGATGTAACTTATGAAAGTCCCGGCATCGGCAATTTTGAGGAGTCTCAATTTCTTTCTACCTTTTGGCAGGCAAGCATTGTGCTCGGAACAGCGTTAGCCACGGTCATCGCCGTGTTTAACCTAGTTATGTGTGTAGCAGGGCAATCCAAAAACATTAGAGAAACTCCATGGGGTATTTTCATAAAATATACCCTGGTTATGTGTGGTATTTATTTTTCTAAACAGATCACATACTTTCTCCTGGATAGTTTTAGTAAATTATGGGAATTATCCCTCGGAGGCCTTACCGACAAACCTGCAATAACCCTATCTGTCATGGATCGCTATAGGGAAACTTTAAATGGCGATGGCGGGTTCGTGCTAGGCACTCAGCTCCTGGGTGTTGGCTGGTTTATTCCTGTGTTAGTCCTTGTCGCAAATATCGTAATCATATTCAAACTCCTTTCGGGAGTGTTAAAAACTTTTGCCCAGTGCGTAGAAAAATATATCATCCTTATGATTGCCCTTGTATGTGTACCTCTTCCGTTAGCCACTCTCACAAGCAACGGAACAAAGAGAACATTTTCCAACTACGTCAATCTTGTGTTTTCAGAATTTCTTTCCTTGATGCTCTCTGTCACTCTTTTTGTTTTAGGAGTAGCAATGTGGGGAAAAGGCGTTTTTACTACTTCTCTAATCGGGTTTTTAATTGGATGCTCCTATTTCAAGTTTTCCCTGAGCGCAGACAAATACATCGCCCGTGTTGGACTTAATCCTGTTCAGGCAGGCGCAGGTATGGGAAGAGGATTTGTTGGCTCTATTTCTTCTGGTTTCAGAAATGCGATGATGGCAGTTCGCGGAGCAGAATTTGTCCGTGGGGCAGCAGGCTCCCATATGATAACGCAGGGTTTAGCCACCCACAACACAGACATGGTAGCAAGAGGTGTTGCTGCAAAGGAGCCCTTATTCTCTGGAGCACAAGCGTCTGATGCAAAGATTCAGTCCGCAGCTACAGATATGATGAACGGTCAGGTAAGATCTGAAAACCTCAATAACCCCAATACCGGGGCTGGAGTATATACCTCCTGGGATCAGAGCCTGTCTGTCACAGAAAACCTTGCTGCATGCTCAATGGATAGACCCGCTTTTGAAAATGCGCTTGCAAGAGCAGAGGCAAACGGAATGATCGATATGTCTGCTGTCTCTGGCCTAGAACAGCTTGACCGTGACGGGTCTTCCTTTGCTCTTATGGACCAGAACGGAGAAGTTATCGCCGCCATGCAGGATAACCATCTCTATACCGGAGATTCCGCTCAGGGAGTTTATGACCACTCTCCTGCTCATAGGAGCGATGCATCGGAAGCAAGAGAAGCTGCCAAACTTGAAAAAGACACAGAAAAGGAAAGACGCGATTCTGCTGTCAACAACATGAAGACCATCAATGAGGTTGGTGGTTCCAATATGATCAACTCTGCACAAGTTGTCGAGGAGGTCAATAATCGTGGTGGAGACCTTTCTGTTGACGCTATCCCCGAAAGCCAGAATCCTGTGAATATGCAGCTTAACACAGATAATGGAGACGTTATGGTGGCCGCCCTCAACGATGACACTTTGGATACGGTGGCATCCGAAATGCAGGCAGGAAATGCAAATATGGCTCAGGTATATGGCGAAGATACCGCAGTCCTTTATGACGCAAACGGTGAGATTAGCGGAATCGCCGCTAACGACCAGGTTTACTCCGTAGAAGACTATGGCGAAGAGAAACTGGAAAAACTCACCAGGAACGAGCACAATATTTCGAATCATACTACTGATACCAGTACACAAAGCCTGGTCAACAACACTGGTATGAGCATGGATACTATAGAAACTCTGCGAAGTTTCGAATCCACCTTAGGCCCGATGTACGCAGCATCCAGTGAGGGTACCACAAAAGTAGGGTTCTACGGGACTCCGACTCAGAACGTCGATGAAGCTGTTACCAGAGCAATTATCGCCAATAATCCAGAGAACGGAATCCTGGAAAATGCGAAAAAGCCACAGCGCATGGAAGCGGCCAAGGTATTTCGGCAGCAGAGAAAAGCAGCAAGAGCAAGTAAAAAAGCTGCTCAAACCGAGCAAAAAGGAAATAGCTGATGGGATACGACGAAAATAACGAGGGTTCCAATCAAACATTAGCCGACGAAGCCTACGCAGGTTACCAGACGGTAAAAGACGCACAATCCCTGTATGACCGTTTTAATGGGCACGGAAAAGACGCAGAAGACATTGATTCTGCCGCAAAATCTGTAGGAGAACCTGGAGATGGTGCGCCCACTCCGGGCGGAAATGAAGCAGCAGGGCAAGCTGTTGGGGAGGCCGGTGCAAACGCCGGCCCCTCTTCTGTCGCAGGCGGAAGCCCTGCCGGTTCAGCAGGTGCAACTTCGGCAGCAGGAGCTGAGGCTGGAGCCTCTATCGGAAGCGCCGGAGCAGAGGCAGCAGGCGTCGCTTCGACCGAGGCTACGAGTGCCGCAATAGCATCCGCAGAGGCGGCAGGAGCATCTGCAGGAACTGCGGCGGCAGCAGGCGCCACAGCAGGGAGCGCAGCGGCAGCAGGAGCAACTGCGGGTGCTGCTGGTGGTCCTGTGGGCGTCGCTATCGGAGCGGCAGTAGGCGCTGTTATTCACGATGTTTCTTCCGGTGAATTTAAAATCATCAAACGGGTCCTGGCATTCTTTTTCGGGCTTTGGTTATTTAAGGCTATTTTAACTGCCGCGATTCCGGCTATGATTCTTGGTGCTTTTCTGGAAGTAAAAGACAAGGTTGTAAATGAGGTCCATTCAGCCTATGTCAAGATGACGGATCCAGAAAAAGCCGTCGCTATGTCTGAAATCTATGGGCAAAACTTTGACGGGGACCTGATAGCCGAGATAACCCAGCATTCAGATCTGAACGCCAATAACGTCTACTACTACAATCAGATCATCAATTATGGCATCCATAACGCATTTAAGGTTCATGTTATGGAAGGTTTCATCCCGGATCCCGATTATGATATTCCGGAGATTTATCCGGAAATAGACGGAACACCGGACATGAAGTATTACGCAGCAGCCAAACAGGAAGAATACTTCATGTCTCTTCCTTACCCTTACGCATACAACGAAGAAACCGGGGAATATTACACGATCGGATATTACCTGGAAGACGGGGTATGGAACAAAGGAATGGATACGGAAGAAAAGGGTGACGAATGGATCAACAACGACCTGAATTTTGCAGAATTTTATTCTGTTTTGGGCTCCAACCCCAAATTTTCCGCGATTGACCTCTCTCCTAACGAACTTTATGACCTGATGATGGATGACCAGACAGCGTGGCTCCTGTTCGAAATGTCCGTAGGCGGGCCGGAGCACAAGGATATGTTCTGGTATGTACAGCTCGATAACGGGGAAACCTTAGAGTTTGATAACGCAGAAGACGCATATAAGGCCTACAATGAAGATATCAAGAATTACACAAGAGGGATACTCGGCAGAGCCCAGGACGAGCTGAACGCTGCGGAAAGCGACTTAAATGACGCAGAAAAAGGCAAGGTGGAGGACGATGCATTAGTCGATGGGCTTGCAAGCCTGATAGAGCATTTGCAAAGTGTTATCAATCAGATCCGAGATGCAATCGCATTTATCCAGTCAAAACTTGGATTTTTGGAGGAACTGTCCAACAAGATTTCGACATTTATCAGCGCATGGCGGGGCGGAGAAGCCTTATCTGATGATTACAAATTAAAGCATATTGTTGGAGACTTGAAAGACGAGCTCCGTGCACATGCAGGGAATTATCTCTACAACGGTAACATAACCTATATCTTTACCATGGAAGTCGCCCCTTACGGACTTGGAGAGCTGTATTACATCAACAGCGCAAGTCCTTAT
>JAEEGL016765472.1_pt1 | contig 25857 bp, 21 predicted proteins | sample 9134231 | NCBI WGS metagenome assembly JAEEGL01 (sample SAMN16246548, study PRJNA631951) | gut metagenome | biome: gut microbiome; feature: rumen; material: fiber-attached | host: Bos | place: Iran: Karaj | collected 2018-10 | reverse complement strand
GGCGACCGGCATCCACGTCGCTCTGCCAGTGCGCGCCCACGATGATGCGGCTCTGCCCGTACTCGTAGCCGCGCTTCAGGAGCGCCTCTTGAGCGTCGGGATTCACCTCGGCAAGCAGCAGGGCCATCGCCCAGCCGCGCAAGGCGTGCCCCGACGGGTAGGAGTAGTCGGCAGCCAGCACGGTCATGTTCTCGGTCGAATAGACCGGGTCGCCAAACACCACAAAGGGCCTGCGGCGCTTATTCGCGTTCTTGGCTTGCGTCACACCCTTGGCTGCCGCGGTCAGTCCCGCGTCGAGCATGGCGAAGATGCAGGGTGTCGTGGCCGGACTTACCGTCTGGCCGAAAGCCGACGAAAACAGGCGCGCCACCACATCGATGCCGTAGGCGGCGTCGCTGCGAGCCTGCACGCCACGCGTGCCCTTGCGATTATCCTTGCCCCAGTAGTACTGACTCACGTCGTAGGCAAAGGCCGCGCTTGCCGAGTCGGGCTGGTAGGGCAAGTAACGCCGCGCGTCGGGCATGTCTTCGGTGTGAAGATTGAGCGCCGCGCGCTGCTGAGCAACAGCGCCAACGGCCATCACCGCCAATATGATGAGTGTAAAAAATCTCGTATGCATATCGTTACAAAAATATCAAAACTAAGAATCTACAAAGTTACACCATTTTCGCCACAACGCAAAGCCCGCCATGTTAAAAATTTGCTACAACGTTAATCACGCGCTTAATCACCATCAAAGGAGACGGTTCTTTTGATGGCTTTTTTGTTAATCAGCACTGTTTGTAACTATCTGTTAAACAGTTATATATTCAAAAACACCATCAAAGGGGACGGTTCTTTTGATGGTGTTTTTGCTAATTTTCCCCTTACTGATTTCCATAGGAGTCCTCGATTACTCGACTGTTCGCCTGCTCGAACCCTCGCCTGCTCGAACCCTCGCCTGCTCGAGCACTCCAGGGCAGAAAATTACCCTGCAGCGTTTTGCCCGAGGCCGACTCGCTTTTGCCTCTCGCCAAAATTAGTTTTGCAAAAACGGCCGCTTTTTGAGAAATATTCCCTAACTTTGTGCTTATAATTTTACACCATCACACAATAGCATTATGACACCGAAAGAAACACGCAACAAACTCCTTGCCGAGCGCTTGATTAAGAACTTGAATCGCCGCAACATTCAGGCGGTGTATTTCCCCACAGCAGCCGAGGCATGCCAGGCCGTGAACCAGATGATTGGCGACGGCAGCACCGTGGCTTGGGGCGGCTCGATGAGCATCCGCGACATGGGCTTGCTCGATGCCTTGCGCGCGCGCAAGACGCTGCATCTGCTCGACCGCGAGTTGGCCACCACGCCCGATGAGGTGCAGCAGGTCTACCTCGAGTCGATGGCGGCCGACTTCTACCTCACCAGTGCCAACGCCATGAGTCAGGATGGCGTGATAGTGAGCATCGACGGCAACGGCAACCGTGTGGCCGCCATCACCTGGGGCCCGAAGAAGGTGATTTTCGTGGCGGGAATGAACAAGGTGATGCCCACCGTCGAGAGCGCTCTCGCGCGCGCAAGAGGCGTCGCCGCCGCGACCAACGCGCAACGCTTCGACATCGACACGCCGTGCCGAACCACGGGCTGTTGCATGAACTGCAACTCGCCGCAGAGCATATGCAGTTACATCCATTTCTTGCGCAACAGCCGTGGCGGAAACCGCCACATTGTGGTGCTCGTGGGCGAAGATTTGGGCTACTAATAGCGGAGAATGAGCACGGCCCAGCACGAAAAATTCGTGAAGATGACTAGCCAGCCGGTGGGCAAGTTGGTCACCCAACTCGCAATCCCCTCGATTGTGAGCATGCTCGTGTCGGGCATCTACAACCTCGTCGACACCTACTTTGTGGGGCAAATCAACACACAGTCGGTGGCGGCCCTGGGCATCGTGTTCTCATATATGACGCTCATCCAGGCCATCTCGATGTTCTTCGGCCAAGGCTCGGGCAACTTCATCTCGCGCGCGCTCGGGCGCGAGGACACCGACCAGGCCGGCAAGATGGTGGCCGTGGGCGTGGTGTCGTCGGTAATCACTGGCGTGGTCATTGCCCTGGCGGGATTTGCGCTGATGAAGCCCACGCTGCGTTTCTTCGGCTCCACCGAGACCATACTCCCTTACGCCAGCGATTACTACAGTTATATCTTGCTGGGCACGCCGTTCATCATGGGATGCTTCACGATGAACAACCAGATGCGCCACCAGGGCAACGCCTCGCTGGCGATGGTGGGCATCGCCGCGGGGGCCGCCCTCAACGTCGCCCTCGATCCGATATTGATATTCGGCTTCGGCATGGGCATTAGAGGTGCCGGCTTGGCCACCGCCTTGTCGCAAGCCATGAGTTTCTTGCTGATGCTGGCGCTGATGGGCCGCAATGGCGGTGTGCCGATGCGCCTGAGCCAGTTCCGGCCCACGATGCAGCGTTACCGCGACATTTCCGCCGGCGGGCTGCCCTCGCTGGCACGACAAAGCCTGATGAGCATCTCGGCAATCTGTCTCAACCAGGTCGCCGCACACTATGGCGACGAGGCGATAGCCGCCTTTTCAGTGGTGGGGCGTGTGGCCATGCTTGCCGGCGCGGCAATGATTGGCTACGGACAGGGATTTCAGCCCGTGTGCGGCTTTAACTATGGCGCCGAACTGTTTGGCCGTGTGCGCGATGCTTTTTGGCATAGTTGCCGCGTGTCGACCATCTATTGCACCATGCTTGCCATCGCCGGATTTGTCTTCGCACGACAAGTGGTCGCGCTCTTTGTCAACCACGACCCGGTGGTAATCGACACCGGCGCGACCATTCTGCGCTACCAGTGCCTGTCGTTCCCGCTGAGCGGCTTCATCGTCATGAGCAATATGTATCTGCAAAACATACGCAAGACCGTGCCCGCCGTCATTATGGCCTCGGCCCGCCATGGCCTCTTTTTCATCCCGGCCCTCTACATCGGCTACGCCACGCTGGGCCTTACCGGAGTCGAGATGTCGCAGGCCGTCGCCGATGTCATCGCCTTCATCCTCGCTATACCCCTCTCACTCACCGCCCTCCGCCGCATGGCCCCCAACACCAACTAACCTCCCCCCTCCCGATCCTCACAGTAATTAATAAGAGTTGCATTTTTCCGTTTTTATGGGAATTTTTGGTGTTTTTGATAAGGTTGATATCGAATTATTTGTTTTTGTGGGCAATTTGCATTAACTTTGCAATTCAAACGCTATATGGAGTACCAATGCTCTATATTGCGAGTCAATGAAAAACAGTAACACTAAAACAATAATATTATGTCAACACCTCACATTAATGCACCCGAAGGTGCTTTCGCAAAGACCGTGCTTATGCCGGGCGATCCACTGAGAGCAAAGTTTGTCGCCGAGAATTTTCTTGAGGATGCCAAGTTGGTGACCTCGGTACGCAATGTTTTCGGCTTCACCGGGACCTACAACGGCAAGCCAGTGACCGTGATGGCCAGCGGTATGGGTATGCCCAGCATGGGTATCTACTCTTATGAGTTGTTCCACTTCTACGATGTCGACAACATCATCCGCATCGGCTCGGCCGGCAGTTATACCGAGGAACTCGACGTTCACGACCTGATTCTTGCCGACTCGGCCTACGGCGATTCCCGCTTTGCCCGCGTGCAGAACGGCGCCGCCGAGCGCATCAATTATCCCAGCCCCGAGTTGAACAAGGTGATTATCGAAACGGCACAGCGCCTGGGCATCGACCTGAAGACCGGCCGCATCCACTCAAGCGACGTGTTCTACGGCGGACCGAATGGCGTGAAGTGGACCGATGTGCGCGAGAAACACGGCGCACTCTGCGTCGAGATGGAGAGTTTCGCACTCTTCCACAACGCCAACTTCCTGGGCAAGCGTGCCGCCTGCCTGCTCACTATCTCCGACTCGCTGGTGACCCACACCTCGCTCAGCGCCGAAGACCGCCAGGAGTCGTTCCGCACAATGATGAAGTTGGCCCTCGAGTCGGCCATCGCCATGTAATGCCACGGCTGTAACATAACGATTCACTGCTCATTGTCGCTGGAGGATACGCGCTTTATGCTTCGACCCACTGCGACAATGAGCATTGCTATTACCACCTTAATAAAATTCAAAAAGATGAAAAAGATTATCTATTTTCTGATAGCCTTGTCGCCGATGCTTGCATGGGCACAGCAGAATGTGATTACTTATAACCCGGTTGACAAGCAGGTGCTGCTTACTGAGGTGAATGCCGAGAATAACCTGGAAACGCTTGTGGTCATCGATGAACAAGACTTCAACACCGTGCAGTATGATAAAGATGGACGTGTCACCGAGCTTACCAACAGCTTGGGTACGCTGGCTTTTGAGTACGAAGACAACTGCATAAATGTGACATACAACATCGACGGCCAAATTCTTTCGCGGCATGTCTACTACTACCAAGACACCAAGGAATACGCTAAGTTGACCAAACTGATAAAGGATTGGGCAGGCACGCTGAACACTACCGACCGCGTGGTGAACTTCATGAACAGCGACGCATTCAAGTCGACCTACGAGTTTCTCGACAACACGTTCGACGGCGTGAGCAATCCTGTGAAGGCACTCTATGAGAATGTGTTGCGCAAAGCTGTTTATGGTGAGAAAAAGGACATGAACGGCATGGATGAGGCATTCGACGATATGATTTCGCTTGTGCTCAAGATGTCGGAAGGGGTAAAAGATAATATCAAAGATGCAGTTTTCACCAACCCCCGAAAGTATTTCGACAAATTTGTGTCATATGTGTATAATCTGCACAAAGAGAAGTATAATCGTCAAAAGGCCAACAACAATTTCAAGATGTCGTGGCGCGAAGGGCTGTGGGAGAAAGTGGTACGCAACGAAATCACCATCGAGGAAGCCACGGCCAAGGTTGCCGAAGTTATGGCCAAGAAAGAGCAATACGAAAAAGAACACCCCAATGAATTTGCCGACATACTGATTGAGATGACGACCGACGAGCAAACTGGCGAGGAGAAGATAGAGTTCAGGGAAGTTGCTAAGACAAGCGGCGATGCTCTGTTAGAGTCGAGTGCGGCTTCGGCCGAAGGTGATGCCGACCTGATTTTTAAAAAACTCGACAACTATATCAATCATAGCGAGTATGGGCGTCTGGACAATATGTTTATCTACTACAACTATTATAAAAGTACCGGTCCAGAAGAGTGGACATATAAACGTCATCCCTCTACCGAAAGTGGCAAGCTCACCCTGCAGAGACATTCACCACCTCTCAATGGCGCAAGTTTCGGTGTGGAGCCTTCAAAGTGGAAGAACCCCTTCTACAAAGTCGAACTTTACTACGAGAACGATGTTGACTACAGCAACTGGGGAACTGTAATGGTGCGCCTGTGGCTGACACCTTCAGGCTCAATTCTCAACACCTATATTATGGACTATCGCCACCAATATTCCGACGAGGTCAACATCCCCACTCCAAAAATCACAGGAAGCGACTGGCTTAACCTCGTGTTCGACTAATAGCCAAAATCAAAGGTTCTATTGATTTTCGGTGCTGGGGGTGACGCGCTTGATGCGCCAGCCCAGGGCGGCAATGAGCAGTGTCATTAGCGGGCACAGTATGTTGAAGAAGCAGTAGGGTAGGTAGGTGATGGTGGGCACGCCGAGCACCGTGGCTTGCGTCATGCCGCACGTGTTCCACGGCACGAGCACCGATGTCACCGTCACCGCGTCCTCGGTGGTGCGGCTCAGCAGGCGAGCCTCAAAGCCCTCTTCCTCGTAGACGTTGCGAAACATGTCGGCGCCAAGCACGATGCTGATAAACTGGTCGCCGGTGGCCACGTTGAGGAAAAAGCCTGTCACAACAGTCGACGCCACCAGGCTGAATCGCGTGCGCACAAAGCGGATAATCTGTCGGGTGATGCTCTCAATCATGCCGCTGGCCACCATGGCAGCCCCGAAACACATGGCGCAAATTATCAGCCAGATGGTGTTGAGCATGCCGGCCATACCACCCGTCGACACCAGGTCGTTGAGCGCGGCGAATCCCGTGTCGATTGCTGTCGCGCCATAGAACGTGATGGCCAAGCCCTTGGTGAGTGCCGCGGCGGTGCTCAGCGAGGCATCGTCGGCGATTTGGCACAAAATGTGGGGCTGAAGCACCAAGGCGGTGATGCCCGCCATTACCGACGAGGCAAACAGCACGATGAGCGACGGCACGCGGCGCGCGATGAGCACACCGGTCACGAGCGGCACAAGCAGCGTCCACAGCGAGATGTTGAAGGTCGATTCGAGGCCTTGGGTGTACTGCGAGACGTTGAGCGGGCCCGAACTGTCGTGCCCGAAGCCTGCCACACCGAATATTATCAGCGTGATGGCAAGCGCCGGCACGGTGGTGTGCATCATGTAGCGGATGTGCACGAAAATGTCGACCCGCGAGGCCGAAGAGGCCAGGATGGTGGTATCGCTCAGCGGCGACATCTTGTCGCCAAAATATGCTCCGGAGATAATCGCGCCCGCTGTCCACGCCTCGCTGATTCCCAGCGCCTGGCCCACGGCCAGCAAGGCCACACCGATTGTGGCGATGGTGGTCCACGAACTACCGGAGAGCAGCGACACAATCGAACATATCACGCACGCCGTAAGCAGGAAAAACCGCGGCGAGAGAATCTGCACGCCATAGTAAATAAGCGTGGGCACAATGCCGCTCACCATCCACGATCCCGACAGCATGCCCACGGCCAGCAGAATCATGAGCGTGACGAAGATGCTGCCCATGGTTTTCGACATCTGCTTGTCGAAGGCACGCCACGGCACGCGGTAAAACAGCATCGAGATAATCAGGCACACCGCCAAACCCATAATCAGGGCTATCTGACTGCCGCCCATGAGCGAGTCGCTGCCAAAAAGCGAAATCACAACGGCCAAAAGGCCAATCAGCACCACCAGCGGGATGGCGGCTATAAGCGGATGCGGAAGTTTTCGTTCACTCATATCACAACAAAAAATAGTAGGCAGAGGGTGTTGCAAAATCATAAAAAGGCGTTATCAACGGTATTTGTCAGATTCCTTGAAAAGCATTTCTTACAACATTCTCCAACAAGATGCAAACTTACAAAAAAAAGACCAAACCACAAAATCTCTGGTTTTTAAATTGCCGCCTATTTTCCCAATCAGCCCCTTTTTTGCCAGAGTTTTTGGCGATTATTGTGGTGTTTTGTACCTTTGTCAAAAAATATGCTGTTATGAAAAGGATTTTGTTTTTGCTGGCTCTTGCCGTGGCACTCTTGGTGCAGGCTCAGCCCATCCAGGTGAAAGTGATGACGTTCAACATCCACGCCGGGCACGACGCGTCGCTGCAGGAGATTGCCGACCTCATCGTTAGCGAGGCCCCCGACTTTGTCGCTCTGCAAGAGGTGGACTGCAACACCCACCGCGCCAATTCGCCACACCAAAACGGGCGCGACTTCATCGCCGAACTGGCCCACTACAGCGGCATGATGGGCCTCTATTGCCCCACCATACGCTTCAGCGGCGGCTATTACGGCATCGGACTGCTCACCAAGCACCCATATATAAAGGTGGAAAACCTGATGCTTCCCAACCCCAATGCCAAGATGGAGCAGCGCGCCATCCTTGAGGCAACCGTCGTGCTCCCCTCGGGCGACACGCTCATGGTGGCCAGCACACACCTCGAGGCCTTCGACGCCAGTTGCCGTCAGGCGCAAGGGCAGTACATCAGCGAGCGTTACGCCACCGTGCAGTATCCCACCATCATCGCCGGCGACTTCAACGCCGCGCCGTCTGACTCCGTGATAACCGACTACATTGTACCTTATTGGCTCAACTGCACCGACAGCCAGCCCACCTTCAGCACCCAAGACCCCAACCAGAAAATCGACTACATCTTCGCCCAGCCCCGTGATGCGTGGACCGCCACCGACTCCCGCGTCATCCCCTGCAACCTCAGCGACCACCTCCCAGTCACCGCTACCCTAAGAATCCGCTAAAGCCCTTACAGCCCTAAAAGTTACTCTCGCTCGGAAAAGCCCAAATAAATTTGGCTTTTCGCTCGCTTATTCGTAACTTTGCAAAAACGATATTTCTATAGATATGAGTAGGAGATTTTTATTGGCCGCTGTGGCGGTCGTGATTTCTATGGCCGCGAGTGCCTATGAGTTGTCACTGAGCGACTTTGTGTTAAGTGGAGCGCGCCCAAAGGGCATCGGAACCGTCGAGCCCGCCAAGCAGGGCAAGTATTATTACCAGCAAGATGGCAACCGCATAATGCGTCGCGCCTATGCCGACACTAAAACCGAGGAGGTCGTCCTCGACCAACTTGCCGATGGCGTGGAGGAATGGGACGGCTACCAGATGAGCAGCAACGAGCGCTCAATATTGCTGTGGACCGCCTCGAACCCCATCTATCGCTACTCGTTCACCGCCGACTACTACGTGTATGTGCGCGACAATGGGCAACTGCTCAAACTCAGCGAGGCTGGCGGCGAGGAAATCGCCACCCTGTCGCCCGACGGACGCCGCGTGGCATACGTCAAGGACAACAACGTATACATCCGCGACCTCGACAGCCCGTCGCCCACACAAATCACCCGCGACGGCGAGAAAAACAAGATAATCTATGGCGTGCCCGACTGGGTCTACCAGGAGGAGTTCGGCATGCTCAACTCGCTGTGCTGGTCGCCCGACGGCAATACGCTCGCCTTCATCCGCTGGGACGAGAGCCAGGTGCCCATGTACTCGATGACCATGTACGAGGGCGACTGCCACGCCAATGCCGACTACGCGCTCTATCCCGGCTCGTTCGACTATAAATATCCTGTGGCAGGCGAGAAAAACTCGGTGGTCAACGTCATCACCTGCGACGTGCCGACGGGTGCCATAACCACCATGCCGCTGCCCATTGGCGACGACGGATACATCCCGCACATGGCGTTCTCCACCCGCAACGACGCGCTGATGGTGAGCACCCTCAACCGCACACAGAACGACTTCAATATCTACCGTGTGGATCCTGCCATGGCCCAGGTGCGCAGCATCTACCACGAGACGTCCACGTCGTGGATCGACAGCGAACTGATGAACCAGGTGCTCTATGTGGCCGACATCATGCTCCTGCCAAGCGAGCGAAACGGCTGGGCGCAACTCATGGTCTATGACCTTGACGGCAACCTGATGCGTGAACTCACGCCCACAGGCGAAAATGTCACCAACGTCTACGGCTACGACGCCAAGCGCGCCGCGGTCTATTATCAGACTACCGCCGGACCGCTCAACCGCCAAATCAAGTGCACTGACCTCAAGGGCAAGGTGCGCGACATCACCCCGGCCGCCGGCACCTACAGCGGGCAGTTCAACAGCGACTTCACCTACTACATCCAGTCGTTCAGCGACGCTAACACCCCCACGCAGTACCGCCTGATGACCACCGCCGGCAAACTGGTGCGCGACCTGCAACTCAACGAGGAATATGCCGCACGCTACACTGCCGTCAACATCCCCAAGCGCGAGTTTGTGTCATTCGAGAGCGACGGATACAAGATCAACGGCTACATCATCAAGCCGGTGGACTTCGACCCGGCAAAGCGCTATCCGGTCATCATGTCGCAGTACAGCGGCCCCGGTTCGCAGCAGGTGCTCAACAAGTGGAAGATGGACTGGGAGGAATATTTCGCCACTCAGGGCTATGTGGTGGCCGTGTTCGACGGTCGTGGCACAGGTGGCCGCGAGAAGGCGTTCCAGGCTGTCGTATATCAGAACCTGGGTCACTATGAGACCATCGACCAACTCGCCGCAGCGGCCTACATGGCCAGCCAGCCCTGGGTCGATGCCGAGCACATTGGTATCTGGGGATGGAGTTTCGGCGGCTACGAGGCTCTCATGGCGATGTCGCATCCCGACGCCCACTATGCTGCCGGCGTGTCGATTGCACCGGTGACCAGTTGGCGCTTCTACGACACGATTTATGCCGAGCGCTACATGCGCACACCGCAGGAGAACCCCACGGGCTTCGAGCAGAGCGCACCGCTCAACAAGGTCGAGGACCTCAAGGGCGAACTGCTGATTATGTTCGGCAGTGCCGACGACAATGTGCACATCATCAATTCCATGCAGTACATCGCCAAACTGCACGGCCAGAAGCGCCAGTTCGAGATGATGGTTTACCCCAACATGAACCACTCAATCAACGGCTGTGGCGTGCGTGAGCCGCTCTACCAGCGCGTGCTCAACTTCTTCAACCGCACTCTCAAGAAGTAACACCACTCATCATGGCTGAAAAGCGCCTCATCGTAATCACTGGGCCCACGGCAAGCGGCAAGACAGCGCGTGCCGTCGACTTGGCGCGCGAGTTCGACGGCGAAATCATCAGCGCCGACTCGCGCCAACTGTATCGCGGCATGGACCTGGGCACCGGCAAGGACCTCGACGAGTATGGCGAGGTGCCTTACCACCTCATCGACGTTTGCCCGGCGGGCTACAAGTACAACCTGTTTGAGTATCTGCGCGACTATCAGGTCGCCGAGGCCGACATCGTGAGCCGCGGCAAGCAGGTTGTGGTGTGTGGCGGCACGGGCATGTACGTCGAGACGATGCTCAAGGGCATCCAGTTGCCGCCGGTGCCGCGCGACGAGGCCTTGCGCGCGCGCCTGCGCGACAAGCCGCTCGACGAGTTGGCAGCCATGCTCTCCACCATGAAGACGCTGCGCAACAACAGCGACATCGACACCCCGGCACGAGCCATTCGCGCCATCGAAATCGCCACCTACTACCACGAGCACCCGCACCTCAAGGCGCTTACCGAGCCGCACCCGCGCACCGATGCCCTGGTGGTGGGCGTGAGCATCGACCGCGACACGCGCCGCGAGCGCATCACGCGCCGGCTCAAGCAACGCCTCGAGGACGGCATGGTCGACGAGGTGCGACGCCTCATCGAGGTCGACGGCATCAATCCCGACGACCTCATCTACTACGGCCTGGAGTACAAATTCATCACTATGCATGTGCTGGGGCAACTCACTTACGACGAGATGTTCAGCCAACTCGAAATCGCCATTCACCAGTTTGCCAAGCGCCAGATGACCTGGTTCCGGGGCATGGAGCGCCGCGGCACCCATATCCATTGGTTGCCGTGGGACATGCCACGCCGCGACTTTGTCGACGCCGTTAAGCAACTTGTCACACAACACACAACCTCATAACAATGAAACGCTACATTCTTCTTTCCACTTTATTATTGGTTGCCGCAGTGGCGCTTGCCGGGCAACTGGTCATCGGCTCTTACAACATCCGCCTCTTTGTCACCAGCGACGAGGAAAAGGGCGAGTTTTGGAGCACTCGCTGCAAGGTCATGTGCGACCAGATGAACTTTGAGTCGCCCGATGCCTTCGGTGCGCAAGAGGTCACCCACAAGCAACTTGTCGACATGCTCGCCATGCTCGACGGCTACGGCTACACCGGGCGCGCTCGCGACGACGGCAACACCGAGGGCGAGTACTCCTGCATATTTTACAAGAAAGACCGCCTGCGACTGCTCGAAGAGGGCACGTTTTGGCTCAGCGAGACACCCGACCAGGTGAGTTTCGGATGGGATGCCGCTTGCCGGCGTGTGTGCTCGTGGGCGAAGTTCAAGACTCGCAAGGGTGGCTTCATGTTCTATATGTTCAACATGCACATGGATCACATCGGCACCACCGCGCGGCGCGAGGGTGCAAAGTTGGTGATGCAGCGCATCGCCGCCATCGCCAAGGGGGCTCCCGTGGTTCTTACCGGCGACTTCAACGTCGACCAGAACGATGAAGTGTATGGCATCTTTGCCGCCGACGGAACCTTGCGCGACACTTACACTCATGCCCGCCTGCGCTTTGCCGAGAACGGCACCTTTATTGACTTCGACCCCGACGCTTTCACACCCAGCCGCATCGACCACATCTTCGTCTCACGGCAATTTGCCGTCGACGCCTACGCCGTGCTCACCAACTGCTACTGGACGCCTACCGTCGAAACCGCTTACGCCCCAGTATCCGAAAACGGCCCCGCGCAAATCAGCGTAGCCACCTACAGCCGCCACACCCCCAGCGACCATTACCCCATCATCACAAAACTAAAATTCTAAAATGAATCATACTCTCTCCTCTCGCTTCATCATTGGCCTGCTCATCACTGCCGCAGCCTTTGTGGGCGCCGTGCTGTTAGGTCACCTCACCAGTTTCACCACCGGTTTCGTCGCCAGTTCCTTCACTACCCATGCCATCATGCTCGTGCTGGCCGTGGCGCTGATAATCCTGTTCAAAGTCAAATACCGAATAACATGGCCCAGTCTGCGCCGCCTTATCAAGCCTGTGGTGCTGGGCTTTGTTGTCGCCTTGGTCATCAACATCGTGCTGGGCCTCCTTACAGTGGCGTTCACCGGTCATACCGAGGGCCATCCTGCGATAGCCAACGCCAACGTGCTGCAATTTTTCGTCTTTGACTTCATCCTGGCCAGCGTAGCCGAGGAATACCTGTTTCGCGGCTTCCTACAGAACTACCTCGCCCCGCTCGACCACCTCGGCATCACCGTGATGAGGCGCCGTCTAACCCTGCCCGTGATTGTCGGCGCCGTGGCCTTCGGGCTGGCTCACATGGTACTTTTAGCCTCGGGGTCCAGTGGGCTGTTTGTGATACGCATGGTGATTTTCACTGCCGTCCTCGGCCTCATTGCTGGATACTACCAGCATAAGTACCGCAACCACGCCTATGCCATCGCCGTCCACATGGCTGGCAACCTCATGGGCCTCATCTCCATAGCCCTCACCTAACCAGTGAACCCTCTACCTTAAAGAGACTATAGAACCTATGGTTTCTATAGTTGCTATTGCTGTCTCTGCCAGTCTCTGGCTCGGAAAAACTCAAACAAGTCTTGTTATTCGCCCGATTTTTCGTAACTTTGCATGGAAATTGCCGAAATGGGCGATTTGCTGTTTTTAATCACGTAATTTAAGCAGAATGAAAGACGAAAACGAGGCTATTGACGACATCAATGCCGAGAACGACAACAATAATGCGGAGAACGCCGCGAACGACGCCGCTGCGACCGACGCCACCGAAATCACGGGCGGCGACGACAGCGCGACAACCGAGCACTCCACCTATCAGGTGCCGAAGGACAAGAAACTGCAACTCTCGGGAATGTACGAGAACTGGTTCTTGGACTACGCTTCTTACGTAATCCTGGAGCGTGCCGTGCCGCACATCGAGGACGGCTTCAAGCCCGTGCAGCGCCGCATCATGCACGCCATGAAAGAGGCCGACGACGGCCATTACAACAAGGTGGCCAACCTGGTGGGTATGACCATGCAGTACCACCCGCACGGCGACGCCTCGATTTACTCCGCGCTGGTGCAGTTGGGCCAAAAGGAGTTGCTCATCGACACCCAGGGTAACTGGGGAAACATCCTCACGGGCGACGGGGCCGCCGCGGGCCGTTACATCGAGGCGCGCCTGAGCGAACTGGCTCTGGACGTGGTGTTCAACGCCAAGGTCACCGACTGGGGGCTGAGTTACGACGGCCGCAAGCGCGAGCCGCTCACGCTGCCCGCCAAGTTCCCGCTGCTGCTGGCGCATGGCGCCGAGGGCATCGCCGTGGGTCTGTCGTGCAAAATCTTGCCGCACAACTTCAACGAGATCATCGACGCCGCCGTGCATTACTTGCGCGACGAGCCTTTTGTGTTATATCCCGACTTCCAGACGGGCGGATACATCGACGTGAGCCACTACAACGATGGCGAGCGTGGCGGCAGCGTGCGTGTGCGCACCAAGATTGAGAAACTCGACAACAAGACGCTCGTGGTGCGCGACGTGCCTTACGGCAAGACCACCGGCACGCTCATGGAGTCGATTGTCAAAGCCAGCGAGAAGGGCAAAATCAAGGTCAAGCGCGTCGACGACAACACCAGCGCCAACGCCGAAATAATCGTGCAGTTGCAGCCGGGCACGTCGAGCGACATCGCCATCGACGCTCTCTATGCCTTCACCGACTGCGAGACGTCGATTTCGCCCAACTGCTGCGTCATCAAGGACGAGAAGCCGCAGTTCCTCACCGTGAGCGACGTGCTGCGCTTCAGTGTCGACCGCACAAAGGACATCCTGCGCCAGGAACTCGAGATTCAGCGCAAAGAGACCATGGAGACCCTCCACAACGTGTCGCTGGAGAAAATCTTCATCGAGGAGCGCATCTATAAGGACCGCGCCTTCGAGCAAGCACGCGACCAGGAGACCGCCATCGCCCATGTCGACAAGCGCCTCACGCCTTTCAAGCCGCAGTTCTATCGCGAAATCACCACCGACGACATCCTGCGACTGCTTGAGATACCCATGAAGCGCATCATCAAGTACAATAGCGACAAGGCCGACAACTACATCGCCACGCTCAACGAGCGCATCGAGGACATCGACTACAAACTGGCGCATCTGGTCGAGCACACCATCAATTGGTACGAGGGCCTGAAGACCAAGTACGGCCACCGCTATCCGCGCCGCACCATCATCCGCGAGTTCGACACCATCGTTGCCACCAAGGTTGCCGAGGCCAACGAGAAACTCTATATCAACCGTGCCGATGGCTTCATAGGCACCTCGTTGAAGAAGGACGAATACGTGTGCAACTGCAGCGACATCGACGACATCATCATCTTCTACAAGGATGGCAAGTACAAGGTCATCAAGGTCGCCGAGAAGACCTATGTGGGCAAGAATGTGATTTACCTGAACGTATTCAAGCGCAACGACACGCGCACCATCTACAACGTCCTCTACCAGGATGGCCGCGGTGGCACGGTGTACATGAAGCGCTTTGCCATCACCGGCGTGACGCGCGACCGTGAGTACGACCTCACACAGGGCAAGCCCGGCAGCAAAATCATGTGGTTCACCGCCAATCCCAATGGCGAGGCCGAGGTGCTGCGGGTGACACTCAAGCCTAAATTCAGGCTGAAAGTGCTGCAGTTCGACCTCGACTTGGCTAACCTGCCCATCAAGGGTCGCAACACACGCGGAAACATGGTCACCAAGAACGAGGTGGCGCGCGTCACACTCAAGGAGCGCGGAGGCAGCACCCTCGGCGACCGCGAGGTGTGGTTCGACAACGATATCCTGCGCGTGAACTACGAGGGACACGGCATGTCGCTCGGCTTCTTCGGCAGCGACGACCGCATCATGGTCATCATGCGCAATGGCGAGTTCTATACCACCACGGCCGACGCCTCGAACCACTACGACGAGGGCATCCTGCGCATCGAGAAGTATCGCCCGGGCGTGGTGTGGACGGCAGTGCTCTTTGACGCCGACCAAGGCTACTATTATGTGAAGCGCTTCCAACTTGAGGACAACAGCAAGAAGCAGAGCATGATTGGTGCCAACCCGGCTTCGCGCCTGATTTTGCTCAGCGACGACCGCTATCCGCGCTACTTGGTGACGCTGGGCGGCGACGATGCTGCGCGTGGCGAGTTTGAAATCGATGCCGAGCAGTTTATTGCCGAAAAGAGTTTCAAGGCCAAGGGCAAGCGTGTGACCAACTACGAGGTGGAGACCATCACCGAACTTGAGCCTCGCGAGCCCGAAGAGGACCCAGAGGAGCAGCCTGAGCAGCCTCAGGAAGCCACCCTCGATGCTCAAGAGGAACCTCAAGAGGAGCAACCCCAAGAAGTACAACCTCAAGAGGAAGAGCCCCAAGAAGAGAAGCCTCAAGAGCAGCCACAAGAGGAGAAGCCTCAAGAAGAGGCTTCAGAGCCCTCCGACGAGCAGCCTGCGGCAAATCCTCAGCCTGGGCAGCAACCTTCAGGACAACTTCTCCTTTTTGACGACTTGGACAATGAGTAGACGCATTATCATAGCGGTGGCATTGTTGTGGCTGGGCGCATTGGCCTTGCGGGCCGACGACAGCATCGAGGTGCAGAGGCCTCTCTCAATCATGTTTATGACCGACGTGGGCCACGCCAGCGTCCTCGACAGTTACCTCACGCCCATCACCTATGATGGCGTAGACCTCAGGCTGAGTTTCGACGCCATGCGGGCATGCGGAAACCATAACAACTGGGCGCGCCAACTCAATGTCGCCGTGCAATACGACAACGTCGAGAACAACGTGGGTAACAACACGATGCACAACCTCGCCGCTCAGGCGCGCTGGGGCATGATGCGTCGCTGGGACGACGTCACGCCGGCCCACCTGCGCTTCTTGGTTGGCCCGATGGCGCAACTGCGGGGTGGGGCAATCTACAACCCGGCAAACAGCAACAATGTGGTCTCAATCAAGGGGCACGCCAGCGTGGGCTTTACCGGCATGGCCGTCTACAACACCCACTTGGCTCACCGACCGCTCACGCTGTCCTATCAACTCACGATGCCGGTGCTGGGCTTGTTTATCTCGCCCGAGTACGACGAGAGTTTTTACGAGATTTATCTGCGTGATTACCGCAATATAACTTATGTGGGAGGGTGGGGTAACCGCTTCGACATGGAGAACCTTCTCGCCGCCGATTTGCGACTGGGTGGCACTATACTTCGCTTGGGCTATCGCTGCTGCATCGAGCGCAGTTGGGTAAGCAACATCAACACTCACATAACCACCCACTCGCTGGTGATTGGTGTGGGCGCCGAGTTGTTCACACGCCGTCTTTCGTCGTCATCTTCGCCAGCATGTGTCTCACCGCTTTATCACTCCGACCTATGAAAAAACTCCCTGTAATATTAGGCTTGTTGCTGACTATGCTCGCTTTCACGGCTTGCCATGACCAGCCACAGTGGAACGACGACCCTTACGGCAACTTCGACGCTTTATGGACGATTCTCGACGAGCATTACCCCTTCTTTGAGTACAAAGATGTTGACTGGGAGCAGGTGAGGGTCGCTTACCGGGCCAAGATTTCGCCCAAAATGACCACTACCGAACTCTTCGACCTGTGCGGCGCGATGCTCAAGGAACTGCGCGATGGACATGTCAACCTCATTGCGTCACACGATGTGTCGCGCTACTGGATTTGGGAGCAATACCCCGTCAACTACGACGAGCGCCTCGTTGACGAGCACTATCTTCACTTCGACTACCGTCGCGCATCGGGTATCAAGTATCAAATTTTGCCCAACAACTTTGGCTACATGTATTATGGGTCGTTTTCCTCGTCGGTGGGCGAGGGCAACCTTGACCTGGTGCTGAACTATCTGAGTACGTGCGACGGCTTGATAATTGACGTGCGCAGCAACGGCGGCGGTTATTTGACCAATGTCGAGAAGTTTGTGGGGCGCTTTATCGAGCAGTCGCTTCACGCTGGTTCCATCCAGCACAAGACGGGGCCTGGCCATGATGAACTCAGCAAGCCTTACGAGTATTATTTCGAGCCTACCAAGAACCACATCCACTACCTCAAGCCGGTGGTGGTGCTGGCCAATCGAGGCTCGTTCAGCGCGACCAACAACTTTGTTTCCATCATGAAACAACTGCCGCAGGTCACCATCGTGGGCGACACCACCGGCGGCGGTTGCGGACTGCCGTTCACCAGCGAGTTGCCAAACGGCTGGAACGTACGCTTCTCGGCAAGCCCCATACGTGATGCCGACGGCAACCTTACAGAGTATGGCGTGGCACCCGATGTGCGAGTCGACCTCACCGATGCCGACCGTCTGGCAGGCCGCGACACCTACATCGACGCCGCCTGCGAAATCCTCGCTAAGCAAACCACCAAGTAACCCCCTATAGCCCCTATAAGTGCTATTAATGCTATTATTGCTATAGTCGCTATAAACCACAAAAAAACCGCCTCGCAACCGAGGCGGTTTTTTTGTGGCTGTTTATTTCTTGACTTTTTTGAAGAACGAAATCAGTCGTTTCAAGGTTGTCTTGCCGATGTCGGCGGTAGCATGATGCTTGCCGCTCTCAAACTGGAATTGCAAGTATTTGCCGCCGATAAACTTCTTCTTTAAAACGCAATTAATCGTTGTGGCGTCGCCGAGACGTTCGCCACCTCCGGTGCTCAGGCGGCCGGGGAACGATGCGACGTAATTCACATCTTCGTCAAAAATGTCGACAAGCGAGTTAAGGAATTCTACTGCCTCGTCGCGTGTGCTGCCGATACACAAACTTGCATCGTCAACAAGGCTTAGCGAGGCCCCCAAAATCTCGAAGCCGAATTCCTCTGAAATCCTAAACTCATGACCAAGGCTCAAATAGTAGTTCTCAGAGCCGTCTTCGTCCTTGTAGGTGTAAATTACAAATTCGTTGTCATTTTGCTCAACCGATACGATTTCCATTCTCATCCCCTTGGCCTTGTCTTTTGCCGAGGCCTGGAAAATGCTAAGTGTAAATATGAAGGCGGCTATGACAGCCCACATCAAATAATGTTTCATAAGTTGGTTTTTTATAATTATGTCAATAATAATATGACTCAAAAATAGCTCTGAAGTTTAAAACTGATCAGAATAAAAACACGAGGGCGTGCTCGCTTTATTGGCAGCACACCCTCGTGAATATTTAACCTGCTAAGCGTTTTACTTAGCCATCTCTTTCTTCAGGCGCTCGGTGAGCATGGGCACGATTTTGTGCAAATCGCCCACGATGCCCAGGTCGGCAACGCTGAAGATGGGAGCAAACTTGTCCTTGTTGATGGCGATGATAAAGTCGCTCTCCTCCATGCCGGCAAGGTGCTGGATGGCACCGCTGATACCGCAAGCCATGTACAGGCCCGGACGCACGGTTTTACCCGTCTGGCCCACCTGGCACTCGTGCGGCATCACGCCATTGTCAACCATGGCGCGCGACGAAGCCACCTGGCCGCCCAGCGTGTCGGCAAGGGCCTGCAGTTTGTCGAAGCCTTCCTTGTTGCGAACACCGCGACCGCCCGACACCAGAATCTTTGCCTCCGAAATGTCGGCAACCTGCTTGTCGGCCTTGATGGTCTCGATGAGTTTCACTTTAAACTTCGAGGTGTCGAACTTAGGTGCGAACTCAGTCACCACACCCTGGCGGCCGGGTTGACGCTCCATTTTCTGCATCACGCCGGGACGCACGGTCGACATCTGCGGACGCGTGTTGGGGCATACGATGGTTGCCATCAGGTTGCCGCCAAAGGCGGGACGTGTCGAGTGCAGGTCTACCTCGCCCTTGTCGTCGGCCTTAACCTCGAGTTTGGTGCAGTCGGCCGTAAGACCGGCTTTCAGGCGCGAAGCCAGACGCGGAGCCATGTCGCGACCTATGGTGGTGGCACCGTAGAGCACGATGTTAGGCTTGCGATCAATGATGATTTGCGACATCACCTGCGAGTACTGCTCGCTCAGGTAGTGCTCCAACTCGGGAGTGTCGGCCACAATCACCTCGTCGGCGCCAAACTCAATAAGGGTTTGTGCCTGGTCCTTGATGCCATAGCCCAGAAGCAGAGCCACAACCTTCTCGCCAAGGTCCTCGGCCAGGTCGCGTGCTTTGCCTAAGAGTTCAAAAGCAACGGGCTGAATCACGCCTTCGCGCTGCTCAGCAAATACGAATACGTTTTTATAATCTTTCTTTTCCATGGCCATGACAATTAGATGATGTGTTTCTCTTTCAATTTATTCACGATGAGTTCAACGGCTTCCTCCTCGCTCACCTCATGCACCTCGCCGGGGGCTTTCAGTGCCTTGGGGAACGATTGGAACACCTTAGTGGGCGAGCCCTTCAGACCGAGCAGGTTCTCATCCACATCGATCTTGTCGGCACTCCACACTTCCACTTCCTTGTCGTAAGCCTCGACGATGCCGCTCACGCTCATGTAGCGCGGCTTGACGGCCGAAGCGAGCACGGTGAGAAGGCACTTGCCTTCCACCTCCAGCACTTGCACGCTGTCCTCGTTCTCCTTGCGCACCTGCAGGTGGCCGTTGTCCATCAGTTTGATGTCGGCAACGTAGGTGATTTGAGGCAGACCCAGATGCTCGGCCAACTCGGGACCCACCTGTGCGGTATCGCCATCGATAGCCTGGCGGCCAGCGATAATCAGGTCGTAGTCGAGCATGCGGCACAGGCCCGACAGGGCATAACTGGTGGCCAGTGTGTCGGCACCGGCAAACTTGCGGTCGCTGAGCAGGATGGCGCGGTCAACTCCCATAGCGTACGCCTCGCGAAGCATCACGTCGGCTTGTGGGGGACCCATCGAAATCACGGTGACGTTGGCACCATATTGGTCCTTGAGTTGCAGGGCGAGTTCAAGACCACCCTTATCGTCGGGATTCATGATGCTTGGCACGCCTTCACGAATCAAAGTTCCTTTTACGGGATCAATTTTGATCTCGGTGGTATCGGGAACTTGTTTGATACAAACTATGATATTCATATGCTCTTACTCTAATTATTTAAACAAATGACCTGCAATGACCATGCGCTGAACCTCCGATGTGCCCTCGTAAATCTCGGTGATCTTGGCGTCGCGCATCATGCGTTCTACTGGATACTCACGGGTGTAGCCATATCCGCCGTGGAATTGCACGGCCTTGGTGGTAACCTCCATTGCCGTTTCGGCGGCAAAGAGTTTGGCCATGGCGGCGTCGGCCGAGTAGGGCAGACCCATGTCTTTCTTCCAAGCGGCGCTGCGCACCAGCAGGCGGGCAGCCTCAACCTTGGTCTTCAGGTCGGCCATTTGGAACTGGGTGTTCTGGAACTTGGCGATAGCCTTGCCAAATTGCTTGCGCTCCTTGGTGTACTTCACGGTCTCGTCCATAGCGCCCTGGGCGATGCCCAGTGCCTGCGACGCGATACCGATGCGGCCGCCGTCGAGCGTCTTCATGGCTATCGAGAAGCCCTTGCCGAGGGCGCCCAGAAGGTTCTCCTTAGGCACCTCGCAGTTTTCGAAAATCAACTCGCATGTGGCGCTGCCGCGGATACCCATCTTCAGTTCCTTCTTGCCAATAGAGAAGCCGGGCATGCCTTTCTCCACGATAAACGCCGAGATGCCCTTGGTGCCCTTCGACTTGTCGGTCATCGCCATCACGATAAACACGTTGGCGTAAGAGGCGTTGGTGATGAAAATCTTCGAGCCGTTGAGAATCCACTTGTCGCCAGCGTCGACGGCTGTGGTCTGCTGCATAGCGGCATCGGTGCCGGCATTGGGCTCAGTGAGGCCGAAAGCGCCAATCCATTCGCCCGAAGCCAACTTGGGCAGATATTTCATCTTTTGCTCCTCGGTGCCATGCTCCATAATCGGTGCCATGCACAGCGAGGTGTGGGCCGACAGCACGACGCCTGTGGTGGCGCACACGCGGCTCAGTTCCTCGACGGCCATGATATACATCTGTACTGTGCCGCCGGCACCGCCGTACTGCTTGGGCACGGGAATGCCCATCAAGCCAAGTTTGCCCATCTTCTCCACGGTCTCCAGCGGGAAGCGCTCCTGCTCATCGATCTCGGCGGCAAGCGGCTTTACTTCGTTTTCTGCAAACGAGCGTATCATCTGCAGGAAAAGTTGTTCTGTTTTTGAATAACTAAAATCCATATCTATTTTAGATTATTGTAGTGTGAAACGGCATGATGCCACGCGCCAGCATGGCACCAGCCTCACATATATTAATATTTATAGAATCCCTCTCCGGTTTTGCGGCCAAGCAGTCCGGCACGCACCATCTTGCGCAGCAGCGGGTGGGGACGATACTTCGGGTCGCCAAACTCGTTGTAGAGAACCTCCATGATGGCCAGGTTCACGTCGTTGCCAATCAGGTCGGCCAAGGCGAGCGGGCCCATCGGGTGGTTGGCACCAAGCATCATGCACTTGTCGATGTCCTCGGCGCTGGCAATGCCGTCGGCCAGGATGCCCACAGCCTCGTTAATCATCGGGATGAGGATGCGGTTCACCACAAAGCCGGGAGCCTCGTTAACGGGCACCGGAGTCTTGCCGATGGATGTCGTCAGGTCGATAATGCACTGTGCGGTGGCGTCGCTGGTGAGTTGGCCCTTGATGACCTCAACCAGTGCCATGCGGTCGGCAGGGTTGAAGAAGTGGCAGCCAATGAACTGGCTGGGACGGCTCGTGCAAGCGGCAATCTCGGTAATCGACAGCGACGACGAGTTGGTGGCGAAGATCGTCTCGGGCTTGCAAATCTTGTCAAGTTCCATAAACACCTCTTTCTTGAGTTGCATATCCTCAACTGCGGCCTCAATCACCAGGTCGGCGTCGGCAAAGGTGGCATAGTCGGTCGTCGTGCTGATGTTGGCCAGCATGGCATCCATTTTATCCTGTGCGATTTTGCCCTTCTCAACCAACTTGGCATAGCCCTTGGTAATCGATGCCATGGCCTTGTCGAGGCTGGCTTGAGTGCGGCTCTTCATGACCACCGGCATCTTGGCGGCAAACGCCTTGACGATACCCTTGGCCATCGTTCCTGTTCCAATAATACAAATTTTCATTTCTTAATGCGGTATTTTTAATAGTTAGTGTTTTTTATTCTCCGGTAAAGGTGGCTTTGCGCTTCTCGAGGAACGCTGCCATGCCTTCTTTCTGGTCGCGGCTGGCGAAGCACTTGCCGAACATCACGTTCTCGTAGGCAATGGCGTCGTCGGCGCTCAGGTCGTAACTCTCGGCAATGCAGTCCTTGGCATATTGTATTGCCAGCGGCGCATTCTTGAGCATGCGGTCGGCCATCTCGAGGGCGCGGTCAAGCAACTCGCCCGGCTCGTAGACGGCATTTACGAGGCCGATGCGCAGTGCCTCGTCGGCACGGATGGCGCGGCTCGTGTAAATCATCTCCTTGGCCATGCCCTGGCCCACCAGTTTGGCCAGGCGGTAGGTGCCCGAGAAGCCCGGGATGATGCCTAAGCCCACCTCGGGTTGACCAAACTTGGCGTTGTTGGAGCAGATGCGGATGTCGCATGCCATGGCAAGTTCGCAGCCACCACCCAGCGCAAAGCCGTTGACGGCGGCAATCACCGGTATGGCCAGCGTCTCAATCTTGCGGAACACAGCAGCGCCAAGTTTGCCAAATTGCGTGCCGCCGGCCTCGTCGAGGTGTGCCATCTCCGAGATGTCGGCGCCGGCAACAAACGCCTTCTCGCCGTCGCCCGTGATGATAAGCACGCGCGTGCTGGCGTCGAGATTGCTCACGCAGTCGTCAATCTCGCGCAGGATCGTCGAGTTCAGGGCGTTGAGGGTCTTCGGCGAGGATATCGTCAGGATGGTGATACTCTCGCGGCGCTCAATTTTCAAGAAGTTATAATCCATCGTTGCTCGGTGTTATCAGATGTCCATCGGTTTCAAGTCGGGCGAGATGATGAGTTTGGCCTCGGTAGCGGCCTGCACTTGCTCGACGGTGAACTCGGGATGCAACTCGCGCAGCACGATGCCTTCGGGAGTGATGTCCATCACACCCATCTCGGTGATGATCATGTTCACCTGTCCGGCTGCTGTCAGTGGCAGGGTGCACTCTTTCAGAATCTTCGGAGCGCCCTTCTGGGTGTGCTCCATGGTCAGGATTACGCGCTTTGCGCCCACCACCAGGTCCATGGCGCCGCCCATGCCGGGAGCCATCTTGCCGGGGATAATCCAGTTGGCCAGATTGCCCTTCTCATCCACCTGCAGAGCGCCCAGGAACGACACGTTCACGTGGCCGCCGCGGATGATGGCAAACGATGTTGCCGAGTCGAAGGTGCACGCGCCCGGAACCAGCGTGATGGCACCGCCACCAGCGTTAATCAGGTTCTTGTCGGCCTCGCCCTCGCCGGGTGTGGGACCCATACCCATAGCGCCGTTCTCGGTTTGAAGGGTCACCGATACGCCCTCGGGCAGGTAGTTAGGAATCATTGTGGGAATACCGATTCCCAGGTTTACTACGTCACCATTGTGCAACTCTTTGGCTGCACGTTTTGCGATGACTTCTCTCATTTCGTTTTTATCCATAATTGTTAAAGGTTTATGAGATTAATTATATTATTAATTATGTGTTATCTCATTTCATGCCTCGCTTGTGCATCTCTTGCACGACAAACGAGGCCACGTCGTCGGCATAAGTGTTCATGCCGAAGCCGGCGTCGAAGCCCAGTTCCTTGGCCAACTCATGGGTGATGCGCGCGCCGCCACAGCAGCAAATCATCTTGTCGCGCAAGCCCTCGGCCTCCATCAGTTCGATGAAGTTGGTGAGGTTGTGGATGTGAACGTCCTTTTGAGTCACGGTCTGCGAAATCACCAGCGCGTCGGCATGCAGTTCGATGCCCTTGGCGATAAATTCTTCGTTGGGCACTTGCGACCCCAGGTTGTAAGCCTCAATCATCTCGTAGCGCTCAAGGCCGTAGTGGCCTGCGTAGCCCTTCATGTTCATGATGGCGTCGATGCCCACGGTGTGAGCGTCGGTACCCGTCGAGGCACCCACAATCACAATCTTGCGGCCAAAGTTCTCCTTGATGTACTTGTCGGTCTCGTACATGTCCATCGTGTCGCTCTCCACCTTGGGAACGTAGATGGTCGAGTAGTCGACGGTGTGCTGGCAACTGCCGTAGCAGTTGAAGAAGGTGAAGCCGGGCGTGAGTTCTTTGTAATACACCACGCTGGGATTCTCGAGCCCCATCTTGCGCAGCAGTTGCTTGGCGGCCTCCACGGCCTCGGCGCCACACGGCACTGGCAGCGTGAAACTCAATTGAGTCTTGCCGTCGTTCATCGTGTCGCCGTAGGGCTTGATTTTCGATAAGTCTAAGGTTTTGTCGAAATCCTTAGATTCCATTGAATATAGTCCTTCGCTCATAGTATCTCAGTTTATGGTGTTAACGTTTTCCTTTCATCAGTTCCACAAAGGGATTGAAATAATTCTCGCCCTTCATCGTCACGCCGGCAAGGCCCTTGCCGCCGTTCTTGGGGCGTTTAACATCGCCGAAGATGCCCTTCTCCAGTGCGGTGAACAGGCCTTCTTTGACGATTTCATCAAGCAACTTGATGGTGTTGTCGAGCACCTCCTTGGCGCGGTTGCGGCAGATGCCGCCCTCCACAAACTCCATCTCCTCGCCTATGCTCTTCATGTTGTTGAAGATGTACTTGGCGTTTTCAATCGACAGGTAGCGGTCGCTCATAAACGGCGTGTGGATAGCCTCGGTGGGCATACCCAGCAACTGGATGCCCTGGTGGGTCCAGATGCCGATCATGTTGAACAGCGCGTCCTGAATGTGGCCATGGAAGATGTTACCGGTCATAAACTTCGTCGGCGGCATGTATTTCAGCGTGGCTTTGGGGAAGATCTCACGCGTCATCTGTGCCTGAGCCAACTCCAGCAGGAAGCCGTTCTCCAGCATCGGGTCCATCTCGAAGGCGTGACCCAGACCCATCTGCTCCTCGGGCAGGCCGGCCATCAGAGCCAGTTGCTCGTTGATCAGGTCCGAGGCCAGCACCGTGTGGGCGGCCTCCACAGCGTCGGCCGTGGTGAGGTAGTTGTCCTCGCCGGTGTTGATAATCACGCCGGCAAAGCCGTTGATGATGCGGCTCATGTACTGGTCAACCAGCGTGCGCTGCATGTTGATGTCGCGGAACAGAATGCCGTAAAGGGCGTCGTTCAGCATCACATCCAGGCCCTCAAAGGCACCCATGATGGCAATCTCGGGCATACACAAGCCCGAGCAGTAGTTACACAGGCGGATGTAGCGACCTTGCTCCTCGCCAACCTCGTCAAGCGCCTTGCGCATGATGCGGAAGTTCTCCTGCGTGGCAAACGTGCCGCCGAAGCGCTCGGTAGTGGCGCCATAGGGCACATAGTCCAGCAGACTCTGGCCCGTAGTGCGAATCACGGCAATCACGTCGGCTCCCTGGCGAGCACCCGCCTGGGCTTGCACGACGTCCTCATAGATGTTGCCGGTGGCAACGATAAT
>JAEEGL014680759.1_pt1 | contig 25858 bp, 28 predicted proteins | sample 9134231 | NCBI WGS metagenome assembly JAEEGL01 (sample SAMN16246548, study PRJNA631951) | gut metagenome | biome: gut microbiome; feature: rumen; material: fiber-attached | host: Bos | place: Iran: Karaj | collected 2018-10 | reverse complement strand
CGTGTGACTTACAGAGAACTGACAAAAACACTCCACAAACTTGAAGTTGATGAATACGGAAGATGCACTGATTGTGCAAGGATTCAAGACAGGTTTATAGAATCAAAAGAAGACCACGTTCTATGATGTAACTGTTTTTTACGTGGTCTTTCTATGCGTTGGTACCTTTTACGCGCTCTCTGGCAAAAAAGAGCACCCCGATGGGGTGCTCTTTTTTGGTGCGCAATGCGTTGTGAATGAATCCGTCTGCCGCAGGCAGAGCGGGCGACGGCGGCGAAGCCGCCCAGTGCCGCGAAGCGGCGTCAAGTCCCGCCGACCAAATCTGCGCATGACTTCCTTGCATGCTTCCAAGTATTGACACAGGATGACAGTAGACATTATCTTTTTAAGAGGAACAGACAAGGAGTAATGACAGCAAATGTATATGTAGCATTTGAGATTAGTAACTCAGACGGAGTATTTTCCTGCGTATATGATACGGGGTATCTTAATAATGAAGTTGTAGCTGTAGTTAATGCTGTGAACGAGTATGCCGAGGAAGTTGAAGAGGGTACACAATAAAAAGAGCACCCCGATGGGGTGCTCTTTTTTGGTGCGCAAGGCGTTGCGAATGAATCCGTCTGCCGCAGGCAGAGCGGGCGACGGCCATGCCGCGAAAATGCGATTCCACGCTTTTTCTCCGCAATCGAAAACGAAAGCCAAAGGTTTCATTGACAAATGAAGAAAAAAAAGTATAATAGACTTCGTGTGAAATTGCTCAACCATGATTTCACACGAAAAACAGTCCGAATACACATATTTGAGAAGGAGTACAACATGAAAACAAATCGCATGTCTCGTATGCTCGCCCTGGCTTTGGCGCTGATTATGGTCCTTTGCGCCTTCACCGGCTGCGGCAAGAAGAATGAGGATCAGATCGTCGGAAAATGGCAATCCAGCCTCAAATTCTCCGATGTAATGGAAGAAGCCCTGAAGCAGGAAGAGGACGCGGCTGAGCTGTTTGCCGACGCCGATTTTTCCGGCATCGAAATGCTTATGGTCATGGAATTCAAGGAAGACGGCACCTATGCGCTCAACATTGATCAGGCCAGCGGCGAGGAAGCTGTGAAGAAGATGGCTGAGGTCCTGATCCCCAACCTCAAGGAGCTCATGCGCAAGGAAGTTGCATCCTCCACCGGTTCCGATGTCACCGACGAAGAACTGGACAGCATGCTGAGCATGATGGGCATGGAATCCTGGGACGACTTCGGCGATATGATCATGAAAGAAATCAATCCCTCCGAAATTTTTTCCGAGGCTTCCGCTGAAGGAAAATACATGCTCAAGGACGGCAAGCTTTATACCTCCAATGCGCTGGACGAGGAAATCACCGAGCAGAGCGACATCGACCTTTACGAGCTGTCCGGCAACACGCTGAAGCTCACCTCCCAGCAGAATCAGGAGGACGTGCCCGACTTCATGAAGGAAATCACCTTCACCCGCGTGGGCTGAGCACAAGACAACCCCGAACCGAATCAATACAGGGAGCAGGCGACGCCTGCTCCCCGCTTTTTTTGCCGGAAACCTCGCGTATGGGCAGGGATTGAACCGCATATTCTTTCCCGGAGGTGGTGCAGCATGCGCTGTGCGATATACTGCCGGCTCAGCAAGGAGGATACGAACAAGCGGCAGCCGGAATCGGAAAGCATCCAGAATCAAAAAAATCTGCTCACCCGCTATGCGCTCGACCGGGATTGGGAGATCTTCGGATCCTATTGCGACGAGGACTATTCCGGTGCGGACGCCGCCAGGCCGGAATTCAACCGGATGCTCCATGACGCGGAAAACCGGCGCTTCGGCGTCATCCTGTGCAAGTCCCAGTCCCGTTTTACCAGGGATATGGAGCTGGTGGAGCGGTACATCCACGGACTGTTCCCCCGCTGGGGCGTCCGCTTTATCGCCGTGGCGGACAACGTCGACACGGAGATCCGCGGCAACAAAAAAGCCCGGCAGATCAACGGACTGGTCAACGAATGGTATCTGGAGGATCTGTCGGAGAACGTGCGCATGGTGCTGGACCATAAACGAAGAAGCGGCCAGTATCTGGGCAGCATTCCCCTGTACGGCTACAAAAAGGACCCCGCCGACCGGCACCGGCTGATCATCGACGATCCGGCCGCCGAAGTGGTCAGAACGATCTTTGACCGCTTCCTGCGGGGCTGCGGTCCGCAGCGGATCGCCGGCATGCTGAACGCAGCCGGGATCGTCAATCCCACTTCATACAAGAAGCCGGACGCTCTGTGCTCATCCCTGTGGAGCAGGGCCACCGTTTCCCGTATGCTGCGCAACGAGATGTACGCCGGGGTTCTGGTGCAGGGGCGGCAGACCCGGGAGAGCTACAAATCCAAACGGACCGTGGCCGTTCCGCCGCAGAACTGGGTCCGGATCGAAGGCGCCCACGCCGCGATCATTTCCCCAGATGTATATGCCGCCGCGCAGAGACTGCTGCGCGCCCGTTCGTTACCTTCGCCCATGTGATGGAACCCGAGCTGTGCGGCTGCGGCGAAGTCTATCTCAATTTCGGCTGCTTCATCGACGCGGACGGTCTGTCCGCGCACCGTCCGGCACTGCTGGCGCTCAAGCAGGCGAACAGCGAAATCTACCCCGCCGTTTACGCCCATCTCAAAGCGGCCGGAGATCTGACGGCCTTCGCCCGCCGTTCGATGCTGAATGCCGACGCGGAAGGTCTTTACCGTCTGACCCGGAGTTTTTTTATCGACCTCTCCCCTGCCCGGCATTCCGAGGGCACGATCCGGGACGTCTTCCTGCGGGCCTGGACGCCCGAAGGTCTGACCGATCTCTCCGCCGGCGCCGGCGCCGTTTGCCGGACCTGCGTCGCTCTGCGCGATCCCTGCGGCCTGAGCGCGCCCCTCCTGGATCGGCTGGCGCGCCACTGTGCCCGCGGCGGATACGACTGTGTACGCGTCCTCTCTCCGGTTGATCCGAACCGGGCGGAGGGACTGCTGGTACCGGAATCAGGCATTGCAGTCCTCTCGGCGGGCTGCGCGCAGGTCAAATGCGCCGCGTCGATCAATGTTGAACACTTCTTCCGGCAATCCGAGCAAACCCGCTCGCTGCTGGACCAGGCGCTCGGGCACTGCAAAGAGGCCTCCGCGCTGCTTGCAAAAGCAAAATCCATCCATGATGAACTGGAGGCCCGCATCCGTCCGTTTGTCTCTTTTGAAGGCGTGGATCTGCTGGCCGAAGAATACAAAAAGCAGCTCCGCGCGGAGCTGCTCAGGCAATAATAAACGGCCTCTGCAAAAATTTTGCAGAGGCCGTTTGTTTTAAGTTGTGACCACGCCGCGGTTGGACCGGCGCAGCTCCGGGTGGATGTCCCCTGCCCTGGTCAGAGCGATCTTGGTGATCATCGGGCCCACAAGCTCGTAAATGAGCACGGAAAACAGCACGATCGAACGGATCATCGTGCCGCTGCCGGGAAGCTGCTCCGCCACGGTGACGGTCATGCCCAGGGCGACGCCCGCCTGGGGCAGCAGCGTGGGGCCGAGATACTTCTGCACCTTCGGCTCGCATTTCATGAGCCTGGATGCACCGGCGGAACCGAAGATCTTGCCCGCGCTGCGGGCCAGGATATAGATCACACCGACGCAGATCACTGCGGAATCCGAGAACACCCGCAGGTTGAGCTCGGCGCCGCTGAGCACGAAGAACAGGATATACAGCGGTGCGGTCCACCGATCCACCTTCGCCATCATATCCTCGGAATAATCGCAGATATTGCAGAAAACCGTGGCAAGCATCATGCATGAAAGCAGCGGCGAGAAGCCGAACTGCACGCTGCTGCCCGGAAACGCGATCTTCAGCTTGGACAGAGCCACCGTGATCAGCAGAAAAGTGATGCTGATGGACATACGCTTTGACCGGGAATGGAAGAACCGCTCGCAAAATGTCAGAAGCAGTCCCATGAGCCCGCCCAGGGCCAGGGATCCGACGATCTCCAGCAGCGGGTTGAGCAGCAGGGTCACCGCGTTGAGGGCGCTGCCGCCCTCCAGGGTACGCGCAATGCCGATGGACACGGCAAACACCACCAGGCCGATGGCGTCGTCCAGAGCCACGATGGGCAGCAGGAGCTCCGTCACGGGGCCTTTGGCTTTGTATTGGTTGATGACCATGAGCGTCGCCGCGGGCGCTGTGGCCGTGGCAATGGCGCCCAGGGTGATGCAGGCGGACACAGGCAGCTTTTCCGGGATCGCCAGATGGAGCAAAAGCAGGGCGATATCCACCGCCGCGGTGGCAGCCAGCGCCTGAATGAGCGCAATCACCGCAGCCTTGCGGCCGGTGCGCTTGAGCTGCGCCAGGCGGAATTCATCGCCGATGGAAAACGCAATGAAGCCCAGGGCCACGTCACACAGGATCCCCAGCGCGTCGATCTGCTCCAGGCTCTGAAAGCCCAGGCCCATCGGGAACATCTGCCCCAGCAAAAACGGCCCGATCAGCAGTCCTGCGACCAGATACGCCGTCACAGCGGGCAATTTGATAAGCTTGGCAAGGCGCGACATCGCCAGGCCGGCGAACATGGAAAAACCGATCTGCAAAAGAACTGTCAAAACGAACGCTCCCATCTCTTTAGACACAAAAATTCAGGCAACGGGACGGATTTTGTCCCTTTGCCCTGCCGCAGGACATTATAGCGCCGCGCCGCGGAAAAAGCAACGGCGAAGCTAAACAAAAAACAAGGGACCGCAATGCGGTCCCTTGTGGATTATTGAAGGATTTACTTGGTGCCGAAGATGCGGTCGCCGGCGTCGCCCAGGCCGGGGACGATATAGGCGTTCTCATTGAGCTTTTCATCCACCGCGGCAACAAAAATATCGACGTCGGGGTGTTCGGCACGGATAACGGCGACGCCCTCGGGCGCGGCAATGATATCCATCAGGGTGATGTTCTTGCAGCCGTACTTCTCCTTAAGGATCTGAATGGCCGCCGAGGCGCTGCCGCCGGTGGCGAGCATCGGGTCGACGATGAAAACCTGGCGCTCGGAGATATCGGGGGGCATCTTGCAGTAGTATTCCACGGGCTCATGGGTCTTGGGGTCGCGGTACAGGCCGATGTGGCCGACCTTGGCCGAGGGGACCAGATTGATCATCGAATCCACCATGCCGAGTCCGGCACGCAGGATCGGGACGATCGCCATTTTCTTGCCCGCCAGCACGCGCACCTTGGCCTTGGCGATGGGGGTCTCGACCTCCACCTCTTTGGTGGGCAGGCTGCGGGTGGCCTCGTAGCACATCAGCGCGGAGATCTCACCGACGATTTCGCGGAATTCCTTGACGCCGGTATCCTTGTCGCGGAGGATCGACAGCTTGTGCTGCAGCAGCGGATGTTCCAATACATGTAAGCTTCCCATGATCATTCTCCTTTATTTCTGTTTTTATTCTCTCGTTCCAGCCGTTCGCGTTCAGCCTGGGACAGGCGAAGATAATTGGGCACAAGCGCGCCGCCGTCGCCCGGATCGCCGCCGAGAAGCTGTGCCTCGGCGCACAGGGCAACGCCGGAAGCGCGCTGGTGGCGCAGATGCTCCGGTGCAATGCACAGGCCGTCAATGCGCCCCTGCAATGTATTATAGCACAGCTGTGCGCCGTCGCCAACCAGAATTTTTATATCCGTCGTTTTTTCCAGGTCCGCGGCCAGTTCGTCAATGGATACGGCCCGATCGGGGCAAAGCCGCGTCAATGTGCAGCCGTCGGAGCGGAACAAGGCGTTGTAGACCTGGCTCCGTCTGGCGTCCATGACGGCGCAGACGATCCCGTGAAACGGCAGGACGCCGCAGGCCATTGCCTCCAGGGTGGACACGCCGACACAGGGCAGCTCCCCCGCCCAGGCAAAGCCCTTGGCGGCCGATACGCCGATGCGAACGCCGGTAAAGCTCCCCGGGCCGGACGCCACGCCCACGGCGTCCACGTCCTTCGGCGTCAGATCGCAGTTCCCGAGCATGTCCTCCGCCATTTTCATCAGGGTACGGCTGTGGGTCTGACCGCCGTTTTGATAGTATTCCGCCAACAGGATGCCGTCGCGCAGCAGGGCAACAGATCCGGCCTTGGCAGATGATTCAAAGGCTAACAGCAGCATGGTTTCCTCCGGCTTCAATGGTGATTTCACGGCTGTCGGGGCCGTCCGCCATACGGATCGTCACACGCACGGCGTCCTCCAGCAGCTCCTCGGCCCGTTCGCTCCACTCCACGGCGCAAACGCCGCCGCGGTCGAGATAATCCTCCCATCCGATATCGAACAGGTCGTCCGGCCCGGAAAGGCGGTACAGATCAAAATGAAACAGCGGCATCCGGCCGGACAGGTACTCGTTGACGACGGTGTAGGTCGGACTGGTGACGCTTTCAAGAATCCCGAGTCCCCGGGCCATGCCCCGCACAAAGGCGGTCTTGCCCGCTCCGAGGTCGCCGAAAAAAGCCACCACGTCTCCAGGGGCAAGCTGCTCAGCCAGAGCGGCGCCCAGCGCCTCGGTCTGATCGGGATTGTCGGTATAATACTTCATGGCTTCCTCCGCATGCTCGCGTCCGCCCGGATCCTCCGGGTCGTGTCTATTATACACGCTCAAAGGCCGCAACACAACTTTTTTGTTTACTTTATCGGCAAATGATGCTAAAATAATATGCACGCTTTTCGGCGCGTCCCGCTTTTGGGGCCGCCGGCGGCAATTCACGAAAGGAGGCCGGATCATGCAGAAACTGGCGCAGTCCCTCCGGGAGTTCTTCCGCAAGGGCGATCTGCTTTTGCTGCTTTTGTGCGTGCTGGCCACCGGCTTCGGTATTGTGATCATTGCCAGCGCGACAAATTACTACGGCAATACCCGCTATGTCCTCACCCAATCCTTTGCGCTCCTGCTCGGTATCGTGTTTTATTTCTTCTTCACGCTTTTGGACATCGATATCTTTGCCGAGCGGCGCGATCTGCTCTTCATCTTCAATCTGCTGCTCATGCTGCTGATCATTCCCTTCGGCGTCGCCGGTACCACCGGTCAGCGCAGCTGGGTGCATCTTCCCGGCATGCCTTTCAACATGCAGCCGGGCGAAATCTGTAAAATTCCTTTCATCATCATCCTCGCAAAGACCATGAGCATCAACCGGGAGCGGATCTCCTCTCTGAAATCCGTCTCTCAGATGGGCTTTCACCTGGTCTTCATCGCGGCGCTGATCCTTGCCCTGTGCCGGGATACCGGCGTTGCCCTGGTGTATGTGTTCATCACAGTGGTCATGGCCTATCTCGGCGGTGTGAAGCTCTGGTGGTTCCTGGCCGGCGCGGCCGGACTCGGCGCGGCGGGACCCCTGGCCTGGAACTATGTGATGCGCGACGACCAGAAGAACCGCATCCTGATGATTTTCGACCCCACCATTGACCAGGAAGGTCTGAGTATCCGCTGGCATACGAAGCAGAGCCTTTACTCGCTGAGCAACGGCGGCCTCACGGGACAGGGCCTGTTCCACGGCGTCCGCACCCAGACAGGCGCACTCAACGCCCAGCACACCGACTTCATTTTTTCCGCCATCGGCGAAGAATTGGGGATGCTTGGCTGCATCTTTATTCTTCTGCTGCTGATCGCCATCGTGCTGCGATGCATCCACGTCGGCCTCAAATCCAGCAACTACATGAATCGGCTGATCTGCTTCGGCATCGCCGCGATGCTGGTATTCCAGATCGGCGTGAACGTCGGCATGTGCCTCTGCATCTTCCCCGTCATCGGCCTGACCCTCCCCTTCGTCAGCTACGGCGGCAGTTCCATCGTCACCATGTTCATGGCCATGGGCATCGTATCAGGCATCCATATGCGTCCGTCGCCGGATTCCGACCGGCCGTATGTGACGCCAAAATATTAATGATTTTTCGCAGGGAGCGATCCGCTCCCTGCGATTGTTTTTACAGCAGCGCCGAAGCGGCTTTGACTGCTATACACAGCGCAGAGCCGATGGCCGTGGGCAGCGCGGCGCTCAATGCCGTCCAGCGAAGGCTCCCCGTCTCTCGATAAACCGTCAGGACCGTGGGCCCGCACGGCCAATGAAACAGGCAGAAAAGCGCCGTACACAGGGCCTGCGCCGCCGAAAACTGCGGCTCAGACGCCGTGATCAGCGCCAGCACCGGAAGCATCAGCTCATTGGCCGGAAACGAAAGCACAAAGGCAAGCAGGATCGGCCCGCTTAAGCCCAGTGCATTTCCCACAGGTCCGAGAAGTGCAGCGCAGAATTCCAGCAGACTCTCCCCGGCGATCTGTACTCGGGCGCAGATCCATATGACTGCCCCGGCAGGCGCCGCAATCAACAGTGCCCTGCCCAGGATCCGAAGCGTCCGGTCCAAAAAGGAACGCAGCAGGACCTGCCCCACCCGGGGCAAACGATAGGGCGGCAGTTCCATCACAAAGCCGGAAGGTTTGCTCCGCAGCACCGTCCGGCTGAGCACACGGCAGGCAAGCAGCACCATGGTGACAGAAAGCACCAGCGCACAGGCGACAAACAGGACCGTCGCCCCGGCCGCGCAACGCAGGACGACGGCTCCGAGCAGGATCAGCGTCGGAAACCGCCCGTTGCACGGAAGCAGCGAACAGGTCAGCAGTGCCATAAGCCGCTCTCCGGGCGAATCGATGATGCGGCAGCCAACGACCCCGACCGCATTGCAGCCCAGGCTCATGCAGGACGTCAGCGCCTGCTTTCCGCATGCGCCGCAGCGTTCCAGCGGGCGGTCGGCAAGGAACGCCAGACGCGGCAGCAGGCCGAAATCCTCCAGCAGCGTGAACATCGGAAAAAAGATCGCCATCGGCGGCAGCATCACCGTTACAACCCGGGCCACGGTGGCATAAATCCCTTCCACCAGAAAACTCCGCAGCCAGCCCGGCACAGTCCGCAGCAGCGCCGTCAGACCCGCGCCGCCCCATGCAAACGCCCGCTCCAGCCAGTACCCCGGCGCATTTGCTCCCTTCACCGTCAGCCAAAGCACCGCCGTCAAAAGCAGCAGCATCGCAGGCCATCCGCCGACGGGACTGAGCAGGATCCGGTCGAGTCTCTCCCGCCAGGGCTGCACCCGACCGCTGCAGGTCTGCACCTTTCGGGCCAATTGCGCCGCCTTCTGCGCCGAATTGGCATCATCCGTGACCTCCACCGCGGGAGACGCGGGCAAAAATCCGTCGCAGACCTGCCGCAGCGTTTCCCGGAGCGCATCCAGGCCCTCCCTTCGCGCCGCGGAAATCTCCACCACGGGGATCCGGAAAAACCGCGCCAGGGCGGCGGCGTCGATCCGGAGTCCGCGGCTGCGCGCTTCATCCGTCAGGTTCAATACCAGCACCATTCGGCGGGCAATTGCCGCCGTCTGCAGCGCCAGCACCAGACTTCTGGCCAGACATGTGGCGTCACAGACCACGACGGTGCAATCGATCGTTTCCCCGCGCAGGCAGGATGATGCAACCTTCTCCTCGGGAGATTTTGCATGCAGAGAGTAAAGGCCGGGCAGATCCGTGATCCGGTAGCGTTTTCCCCGATAGACATAGGCGCCCGATGCGATATCCACCGTCTTTCCCGGCCAGTTTCCGGTGTGCTGCCGCAGGCCAGTCAGCGCATTGAACAGCGTACTTTTTCCCACATTCGGATTCCCTGCCAGCACGATATTTACGCCGTCCAAGGTTCGTTGACCTCCCGCAGGGCGATCTGCGCGGCGTCCTTTGTCCGCAGCGCCAGCAGGGTGCCGCTCACTTCAAAAGCAATGGGCGACCCGCCCGGTGCGGTATAGCGGCGGCGAAGCACCGCGCCGGGGATCAGCCCCAGCTCTGTCAGCCGGCGCCGGAGCGGCCCGGTATTGAACAGCTCCATGATCTCCCCCGCACGGCCCGGCATAAGGCGATCTGCTGTCAGTACATCTCGTTCCATGGCGTTTCCTCCCGTAAAAGGGTTCTGCGCCATTGTATTATGCCTCCGCGCCGGATGTTCCTGCACAGGTCAACACAGCGCCGGCATACAATGGAGCGAATGACAGGAGGGATCTCATGAACACAAACTGGTTTTTGGGCGCGAATACCGCCGAGGGCTTTTTCTCACGATTTGATCAACTGCATCCGGGGATTCGGGTCCGAAAAAACGTGATTATCAAAGGCGGACCCGGCTGCGGAAAATCCACATTTATGAAAACGCTGCGCGGATGCGCCGAGGCGCTGGGCGCGGATACCGAGTCCTACCTCTGTTCCTCGGATCCTGCATCCCTCGACGGACTTTTCATTCCCGCATTGGGCCTGGCGTTTGTGGACGGTACCGCCCCCCACGCGGATGCACCCAAATAAAAAAACAGGCGCGGATCGCGCCTGTTTTTATGCTTCTGTTTCGTCCTTTGCAGCTTCCCGGCCCTTGCTGTGCCGTTTGCAGATGGCGTTGTATACCATCAGCCCCAGGGCGCTGAGCGCCAGTGTCACAGCAAATACGGCCACGGCATGCCAGTAATTTTTCGATGACAGGGCGCTTCCGCCGATGGTGGAGCTCACAATTGCGGGGATCCTGCCCAGGGAGCAGATGATCAGCCATACGGGAAAACGAATATCCGTCAGTCCGGCAAAATAGCACAGCAGATCCTTCGGTGTGCCCGGGATCATGAAAATCAGAAGATAGAGATAATCGCGCCTGGGCGATGCGCGCAGAAAGCGAAGATTCTGCAGCTTCTCCCGCGAAAAAAACAGCTCCACCAGGCGGATACCGAAGCGCCGCACCAGCCAGAACACGAGCATGCTGCCGATGGTGGATGCGATAAGGCACAGGATCGATCCTTCGACCGCGCCGAATGCATAGCCCGCGGCGATCTCAAAGGGTTCGCCCGGGATCAGAGCGACGATCACCTGCACGATCACCATGCCCATATAGGCAAGCTGCGCCCAAACGCCCCTGGCGTCCACCCAGGCGCGGAAGCGTTCCGGCTCTTTGGCAAACCGCACCAGCGGACGGCCCACGATCCAGCTGAGGATCACGAGCACAATGACCGCAATGACAAGCATCAGCGTTCCCAGGCGTTTTTTCTGTGATTGTGTCAATTCTCTGTGATCCATGGCGCTCCCTTTCAGCGACCGTTCGGTCCGGTTCGCGGTTGTATCCCATTATATCACAGGATGGGAAATAGTCCACACTTTTTCGAGAATCGGACTCTTGACACTGTATGGGACTTGCTATATAATAAAACAAGCGTTTTAGAAAGAAGGTGGGCTTATGCCGCCGAGACCAAAATTCACAAGAGAAGAAATCACCCAGGCCGCCTACGATATCGCAAGTGAAAAGGGCCTTGAAGCAGTCCAGGCGCGGGAAGTGGGCAAGGCTCTGGGCTCCACAGCCAGACCGATCTTCACGGTCTTTACCGGCATGGATGAGCTTAAGGAAGAGGTACGTGCCCTGGCCCAGCGCCGCTGCCGGGAGTATCTTTCCGGCGCATTTTCTTTCCATCCGGCTTTTAAGGAATTTGGCATGCGCTGCATCCGCTATGCTGTAGAGAAGCCGCATCTGTATACCATGGTGTTCTCCGACGCCGGCGGCCCTGCCGCCATCAAGGAGATCTTCGGCACACTGACCGAACAGGTGATCGACAGTGCCGTCGACGCCTTTGGCCTGAGCCGTGACCGCGCCGAGACCCTGATGGATCAGATGATCGTGTTCTCCAACGGCATCTGCGCGTTCTCCCTTCACGGCGGCGAGCAGCTCAGTGAAGCCGATCTGGCAAAGACGATCAGCGAGGTCTGCATCGGCATGGTCATCCGTTTCCAGATCCTCGACGGTCACTTCCGTCCGGAGGGCGTCCGGGCAATGCTCGATCAGCCGGATCTCATTCCCGCTCCCGTCGCCCCATGACGCCGGTCCAGCAGCGTCTGTTTGCCCTGCAGGATCCGGATTACCGCGCGTTTCACTGCACTCTGATTCCAAATGTTCCGGTGGATAAGGTCATCGGTATCCGTACGCCTGCGCTGCGTTCTCTGGCAAGGGAGCTTTCCGGCACGCATGAGGCGGAATTGTTCCTCGACGCGCTGCCCCACGAATACTATGAGGAGAACAATCTCCACGGCTTTCTTCTTTGCCGGATCCGGGACTATCGAAAATGCGTCGAGGAAATCGATCGCTTTCTCCCCTTTGTGGATAACTGGGCCACCTGCGACAGCATGAGCCCGAGCTGCTTTGGGCGCAATCCCGAAGCCCTCGAAGCCGATATCCGGCGGTGGATCGCATCCGGGCTGACCTTTACCGTCCGTTTCGGCCTGCGCTGCCTGATGAATCATTTCCTTGAGGAGCGCTTCCATCCGAAATATCTCGATTGGGCCGCTTCGGTCCGCTCGGAAGAATACTATGTCAACATGATGGTCGCCTGGTTTTTCGCCACAGCATTGGCCAAACAGTATGACGCCGCCCTCCCCTATCTGGAAAACCGCACTCTGGCGCCCTGGGTGCACAACAAAACCATCCAGAAGGCCCGGGAAAGTTATCGCATCACTCCCGAGCAAAAAGAATACCTCAAAACATTAAAAACGCCTCTCCGCTGACGGAGAGGCGTTTGCTTTTATTTATTTCTTTTTCAGTTCCAGCTGCCGGAGCTTGAGATCCGTGTTGTAGAAGTCCTTCGTGGTACAGCCAGCCCGGCCGCCGCCGGCGCAGGCGCAGGCGCAGGCACAGGCGCAGGAGCTGTGGAAGCAGGAGGAGGATCGGGACGAGCCGGACGAGCGGCTGCTCGAATGGGTGCGCGGCGCCGGGACGTTGATCACGTTCACGCGGATATAGGTGTTGGGATCGTGGGAATAACGATACAGGCCGTTGGTGTTCTTCCGGCGCAGCTCCTTTTCCTCGGGCGGGATGTCCTTTTCCTCGACGACCTCCTCGCTCTTGATGAAGCTCCTGCCGCAGTAGGCGCAGTTGTTGGCGCCCTCCGGGCGGGCGGCGCCGCAGCCCTGGCAGACGGGATAGTACTCCACCTTGGTGCGGGTGATCTTCTTCCGGCCGCCGGTGAGGTTGGCGCTGTTCTTGAAGTGAAGGATGGGCAGTGCAATCGCCAGAACGATGGGCGTCAGAACGAACAGCATGCCCAGGAAGGCATAGAAGCCGTCGCCGCCGCCGGAGCCGTCGGAGCTCCGTTCGGTCCCGCTGAGGATCTCCTTGCTTGTATCGAAGCCGAAGGCGTCGTTGGGATACGTTACGGTGACGCGGTATTTCTCTCCCTTGGAAAGCGGCTTCGTCCAGGTGCAATAGCCGCCCTCCACCAGGCTGTCGGGATCATGGCTGAGGACTTTGTCCGCATTCCAGCGGATCGTCATCTCATCCACGCGGATGTCATCAAACCAGCCGGGGGTCAGACGGTAGACCGTCTCGCCTTCCGTCATCATGTCCACCTGATACATATAGTCCTGGGTCAGTTCAAATTCGATCTGTGCCACCTCGCCGGCATAGTAAGCGCGATCGAGGTCGATGCGGGCATAGGTTTCGCCGTTCTCATTCATGCCGGAAATGCGGCGCACAGCGTCACTGCGGCCTTCCATAGACGAGTAATGGCTGTTGGGAACACCGATCTTCACCCACTCCAGCGGGCCTTCGGAAGTGGAGTCCAGCACCTTCCAGTCGATGTGATAGACCATGTGCAGGGTGGCGTCCTCGTTGACGTCCACCGTGATCGTATAGTTCAGAATTTCGTCCAGATCCGCCGCAGCTGCCCGCATCGCAATCACCGGCAGCAGCATCATGAGGCACAGGATCAGAACAAGGAATCTTTTGATCTTTTTCATTTCAAATTCCCTCCGCATCCGCGCCGCCCGTCGGCTCACTGCAGCGCATCACCCGGAACGGACACTCACAAAGCATCCGGGCCGAATATTCCCGCCGCTCGCGGCAGCGCTCGCTGTCCCAGACGGTCTGCCAGTCGTCGCCGAGCATGCTGCCCAGGGGCGCCTCGGAAAGCCAGCTCTGACAGGGCACGATGTTGCCGCCCGGGGTCACGGCCATGTTGCTCAGGCAGGCGCCGCAGTTGGGGGTCGTGATTCCCAGCTCCCGGCAGAAATCGTCATCGACCCACCCGGGGGATGTAAAACTGATCTCCATCTCGTTGGCATAGCAGTATTCCACGCCCGCGCGCAGGACCTCCCGCAGCTCCGCAAGACTCAGCTGCAGCGCCTCGGAGGAGGCCTTTACGGCATTGCCCGCGGCAATGATGCCCGAGCAGGTCACATAGCGCACGCCCTTTTCCTTCAGGAACATCAGCGTGCTCACATAATCGCGGTTCAGGGTGCAAAGGGGCGTGTTGACGCTGAGATTGATGCCGGCAGCCAGCGCATTCTCGATACCCGCCACGGTTTCAGCCCAGTGTTCACCGCCCACCAGACGATTATGGACCGCCGCATCGGCGGAATAGAAGGTGATCTGGCAGCTGTCCAAGGCTGCCTTTCGCAGCTTCTGACAGTATTCCGGCGTCAGACGGATGCCGTTGGTATTGAGCCGGGTGATAAACCACCGGGCGTACTCGATCAGCTCCGGCAGATCGTCGCGCATGGTGGGCTCGCCGCCGGTAAAGGTCACCTGGGGAATGCCGATGCTGCGGCAGCGGTCCAGGATCTGCTTCCATTCTTCGGTGGAAAGTTCCTGCTCCTCGGCGTCGGCCTGTCCGGCGGCGTAGCAGTGGATGCACTGCTGATTGCAGTTCCAGCATCCGCCCACGGTCATGGCGCTCACCAGCAGATCCATCCGATGGGGCGCGCGCATCTTCGGCGCGTATTCTCCCAGGGTGAGATAGCCGATGGGGGTATCGCAGGGTTCTCCGTAGGCGATCGGACGGAACGCCTGCATCATGGTGTGCACATCACGCTTGATGCGCCGGCGGCTGATGACCGGGTAAACCTTCTTCACGCCGTCGCAGGTCTTTTCCAGGATGTCTTGCGCCTCCGCATCGCTGATGGGACGGCCGGCATATTTGTTGACCTCCCGGATAAACTCCGTCAGCAGGATGCTCCACGATGTGTTGACCGGGATGACGTCCTGCCCGTTCAGAATGGCCACGCTGGCGCCGATCTCCTCATCCCTGACCTTCGGCGGGATCAGATGGATCCGCACGACGCCGGGGCCCTCGGGGTTCAGCGTGGTATGATGGACCTCGTTGAAGTTGACGGCCGCATAGGCCAGCTCCCGTTTGTTTGCTCTCATTGTCACACCTCTTTGCTTCACGCAGCCGGCGATACCGCCGGCGCAGATTATTCTTTATCTTTGAGCTTGCTGCGGATCCGGCTCAGGGAGACCGGCGTCATTCCCAGGAGGGACGCGATGTATTTCTGCGGTACGTTTTCCACAAGATGAGGATATTGCTCCGAAAAACGGATGTACCGTTCCGTGGGGCCCATATGCGTCAGTTTCCGCTTCAGCTTGAAGGAACGATCCACAAACTGCTGCACGAGCAAAAAGCGGATCCGTTCCAGCTCCGGATGGGCGCGCTGGAGCTCCACCAGCCTGCTGACGCCTATGTGAAGAAGCGCGCAGTCCGACAGCGAGACGATGCTGGCATTTGCCAGATCATCCACGCCGTTGATGAGAACGCAGGGATAGAGGATCGTTCCCTGGTCATCACGCAGGGACTCGGTGATCTCCTCGTCGTTCATCGTATAGTAGATGCGGACGATTCCATCGACCAGGCAGTAACAATCACGGAGCACTTCTCCCTCCCGGAACAGGACCGTACCCTTCGGGATCTGTACGAGTCTGGCGGCCTCCGCCATATCCCGCAGAAGGTCTTCATTCTCCGTTTGCAGGCGTTTCCTGTAAATATCCATGGCGGTTTGATAGACATTCATGGGGAAATCCTCCAGAAAACATTTTTTCTATCATATCATATCGAAACGACATTTGCACCAAATTTTTCAAAAAAGAAAAACAGGATTCATCGCGCAGCCTGCCGAAACTCCGCCAGAAGCAGGTCCACCATCGCTCCGTAGCTTTTGGTGCCCTCGCTCTGGGCGTTGGCCTTGAGATATGTATCGTTCATTTTCTCGCCGAATTCACTGGCCGGCTGATCGTCATACTGCTTCCACCAGGCTGCGTCGGCGGCGAAATCCCTGCGCACGCCGTCGGAATAGGCCTCGCTCACACGATTGAACAAGCCGGGATCACTTTCATTCAGCGCCCGGGCGCAGTAGACGAGCGCCAGCATGGTGCCGCTGTAGTCCAATACCGGGTCTCCGGAATCCCTGCATGCGAGATAGGCGATGTAGTTTGCCTCGTCCTCCCGCATGAAGCCGGCCATATGGCTCAGCTCATGGCACATCGCCGCGCCGATGGTAAAATCGCTTGCCCTTATATTCACATTGGCCTCGGCAGTGAACGGAAAATACACGCCCGTGATCTCCAGGCGGGACATGCCATCAGACCAAAAAACCGGCTTCGGCGGCGCGTAGAAGCCGTGCAGCAGCGGGTTCTCCTGCCCAAAATGCGTCATGGCATCCTTCGCACGCAGGGCCAGCGCTCTCTTGGAGCACGGCAGGGCAAAGACGCCGCCGGCGTCCTCGCAGTCATTGAGCTGTCCGCGCAGGGCGTTGGCCCGGTCCGTCAGCGAGAGACAAAGCTCGTACAGCTCCTCGTTGGTTCCGGGTCTCACATCCAGGCCGGCGCTCTTTGCATATGTGGAGCGGTAGTAATTGGCGCCGCAGCCAAAAACGAACATAAAAAATAAAACGCCCAGTATGCACAGCAGATTGACCGCGCCCCGCAGGAATCCCCTGCCCGCCTTGCCCCTGACCATACGTATGATCCAGACAATCAGACCGATCAGAGCCGCGGGAACGGCGGCATAAAGGATCAGCTCTCCCAGAGAGCAGGGAATCAGCCCTGCAACAAAGCTGATGGGCGTGCGGTATACAGGATAAATCCCCCGGGCAAAAACATGTTCGGCAAACTGCTCAGAACTGCGGCAAAGCAGGAGGATCAAACCCGCAGCGGGCCATAGGATCAGCAGTAGAAGTCTTTTTTTCATGGCGCTTGCCTTTCTCATTTCGGGGATTATGTCGTATTATATCGCATTTCACCGAGCGATGCAAGCGAAGCGGATTTCCAAACTCCGGCAGACAAACCGCCCGCTTCCGTACGGGAAACGGGCGGATGGGATTATTCCTCAGAAGGCCGGGCGATCAGCTCCGCTTCGGCAACGCTGCGCTCCACCGGCTCGATGGATTTGTTGGTGATTCGGTATATCCGCTTGCAGTGCTTGAGCACCGACGGGCGATGCGTGGCGACGATGCAGGTTTTATTGGGGCAATAGCGGATGATATTGTCAAGCACGCGCTCCTCGGTCTGCTCGTCCAGGGCGCTGGTGACCTCGTCAAGCAGCAGGATCGGAGAATCGCGCAGCATCGCCCGGGCGATGGACAGGCGCTGCGCCTGCCCCTCGGAAACGCCTTTGCCGCGTTCCCGGACCTTGCTGTTGATCCCGTCGGGCAGCTTGCTGACAAATTCCCAGGCGCAGGCCAGCTTCAGGCATTCAATGATCTGCTCATCCGTGGCATCCTCCCGCACCATGCGCATGTTTTCTGCTATGGTGCCGTAGATCATACTGTTGCCCTGGGGCACGTAGGAAATGAGCTGCCGCAGGTCGGCGTTCATCTCCACCCGCCTGCCGTCGGCAGTCTCGAGCACCATGGTGCCGTCATCCGGACGGATCAGGCCCAGCATCAGCCGGAACATGGTGGTCTTGCCGCCGCCGGATTCGCCAAGCACGGCAATGATCTCATTCGGCCGGGCGCAGAAGCTGGTATTCTCATACACATTCTCGCCCTCGGCATAGGCATAGGTCACGTCCTGGAGCATCAGGCTCAGGCCCTGATCGGCAACCGCGCGGATCTGCTCAAGGATCTCGGGATCGTGGTCCTCCTTCGGCAGATCCACCAGCTCCCGGATGCGGTGGGCTGACACGGCGGAGTTCAGCATCCCGGGGATCGTGCTCACAAGCGAATTGAATTTGGAGCTGAGGCTGGCGCGCTGCTGAAGGAAGAAGGTCATATCGCCGTAGAGGATCGCACCGGTCCACAGGCGGAACAGGCAATAGCCGAAGGCCGTCATGCTGACAACGGTGGAAACGATCGTCATCAGGATATTCGTCTTGATCTCGAAGCGGTTGTAGTCCAGATTATACTCCTTGTATTTCTTCTGCCAGCCGCGCAAAAGCCTGGAATAGTGACCCAGGATCCCGAAGGATTTGATGGAATCAAAATTATAGAACGTCTCCATCTCGAAGGAAAGCATTTCCGATTTCATTTCCAGCACGCGTTTGCGGTACATTTTGAGCTTACGCATGATGTAGTGGGACATGAAAAGCAGGAACGGCGCCGAAAGGATCGCGATCCATGCCATGGTCGGGTCCATACGCATCAGGACGAAAAAAGTCATGGCAAAGGTATAGATATTGATCGCAAGATTCGGTATCCATGAAATGGCATTGGATGAAATGGTGCTGACGTCGGAATTGAACCGGTTGAGCAGATCGCCGTTCTGGTAATTGTTCAGTTCATCCCAGCGGGCGTCGATGATCTTGTCGAAAATCTCCGCCTGGATATCGTTGTGAACGTAGATCGAAATTTTGGTGGAGACACGGCTCATGACGGAGTTGAAGGTCAAAGCCAGCGCCGTGGACAGCAGGACCAGACCGACCAGCATCCACAGCTGCTCGGTCCGCTTCTCCACGATGATGTTGATCAGGAGCCTGGATACATAGGCCGTTCCCAACGAGAAGGTTGAGGAAAAGATTCCGAGGAAGGTATAAAAGATCACGATCCACTTATACCGCTTCGAAAAATGGAAGATCCATTTCCAGTCGTCAACAAACTCGCTGAAGGTACCGTCGCTGAGCTTATCCAGCAGCGCCTGCACAAAATCACTTTTCAGGATCTTATTGATCCCGGTAAATTTCTTATCATCCATAATCCCGTTTTATCCAAAAAAGGCGTTTTTCCGGTCCATATTACTGTAGCACAGTTTTTCGGTTTTGTACAGGCCAAACCTACAAAAGCCGCATTGCCCGCGCCTGTTTGCTTAAAACCTCTTCCGGCAGCGCGGCGATCCGCGCCAGCTCCGCAAGCCGGTCCGCATTCCCGCTGTACAGCTCCAGCTCCAGTTCAAAAAAAGCCTCGCTGGTCTGCGGGCCGAACAGCTTGCCCGCATCCGCCGCCAGTTCGATGCGCGCGTCCGGAAGCTCCAGCATCGTGCAGCGGCGGGTAAATCCGGCCCCGCATACCTGTTTCAGGGACGAAAGACGGCACAGAGCCTCCGGCGCGCCGGAATCGACCAGCGCCTGCAGCTCCTCCTGTGTGGGGACGGGCGCATCCGTCGTCCGGATCAGTTCCCACTCTCCCCTGCTGTGATCCCTGCCGGGCGTCTTGCAGGTGAGCACCTGACGATCGTTTTCCCGCCGGATACGCAGCGTCCAGCGCCGATCCCTGAGCAGGCCTTCGGGCGTGTCAAAATAACGGGTAAGCATTTCTATATACCGCTCCGGCGACGCCCCGGCGCATGCGCGGACGCGCTCATAGGCCGCATCCAGCTCCCGGGCGTCCTTCGCCTTCAGTTTGTATTCGATTTCCCGTCCCATGGCGCGCCTCCCATCGTTGATATCCGTATTATATCCGATTTTTGTCGTCCGTGCAAGGCGGCCGTCCGTTCGCCACTCTTCGACACCGGCGCCATGCTAAACTGGGAAAAACGATCTGGAGGCGGAGCGGTTGAACAACAAATATTCCGGCCCTGTGCACATTCTGCGCGTGGCCGCAAGGACTGCTTTTTCCCTGCGGCCGAAGACAAACTTCCTTTGCTTCTTTTTTGCATCCGCCGTGCTCTGTCTGACGGATCTCGGCCTGGGACGCATGAGTCTGGGCGTGTGTCTGCTCGGCGCCTGTGACAATTGCGGGCTGACCGCATGCGTCCTGGGTATCCTTGCCGGAAATCTGTCATTCTTCGGCCTGCGGGCCGCCGCCGCGCCCTGCGCCGTTGCTGCGGCGGTGCTTTGCGCGCGTCGTCTGATCCCAAAGCGGATGCAGCGGTATGCCGTGCCGTCTGTCGCCGCGGGGATCAGCGCGATCGTCGGACTTCCGAGTCTGCTTGAAAGCGGCTTCGCCGAAGCCGCGGCGGTATATCAGGCATGCCTGATCGCCATGACCGCAGGCGGGATCGTCCTCTTTCGCGCCGCACTGACGCAATCGAATACACCTGTCAAAATCGCCGCTTTGTGCGCGCTGCTGCCCGGTCTTTCGGCAATCCGCCTGCCCGGAGGCTGGAGCGCCGCCGTCTTTGCGCTGGCATGGGCGGTGTGCGCTTCCACCGGGCTCATATATGCCTGCGCCGGCTGTGCCATTCTATCCGCCCTGTATCCGCAGTCGGCGCCATGCTATGCCGCTCTCTGCCTCGGCGCGCTGATATTCCGGCTGCTTCGTTCCAAAGCGCTGCCCGCCTGCGGCGCTGCGTGCCTTGTATATCTGCTCAACGGCTTTCAGACCCGAAGCTTCGGCTTCAGCGCATGCGCTTCCGCCGGGACCGCGCTGGCGCTGCTGCTCTCACCGGAACGTTTCCTGCCTGCTCCGCGGCGGACACAGCCCGCCCGCTTTCCCGCCCGGCGGGAGCTTCGCAGTGCGGCAAAGGCAATGAAGCAGGCGGCGGATATGCTCCGCGTGCCGGAGGTCGATCCGCATCGGGAAATGTCGGCAATCATTGACGCGGCGGCGGGCAGCGTCTGCCGTAACTGCGCAAAACACCGGACCTGCCGCAGCGCCGAAAGCCATCCGGAATCCGATTTGACAAAAAACGCGGCGATCATTCTTGCAAAGGGCGCGGCTGCCTTGCAGGATTTTCCGCCGCAATTCCAGGAGCAATGCATCCATCAAAAGGCGTTTCTCACCGCCGTCAACGACGCCATAGACGATGACCGCGCCGGCCAGAGGATCAGAAGGCGGCTGCGGGAAGCACGGGATGCAGCACAGGCGCAGTATACGCTCATGAGCAGCCTGCTCAGTCGGCTTCCCGAACAGCTCTATGCCCCGGACAGCACAGTGAATTTCACCCCGGACATCTCCGTCCAGGCGATCGGGCGCGGCGGAAAACCGGTTTCCGGCGACCGCGGCGCATCCTTTGCCGGCCCGGGAGCCACCCACTATGTGCTGCTGTGCGACGGGATGGGCACCGGCGAGGCAGCCGCAAGGGAGAGCCGCCGGGCGGTGGAATTGCTGCACATGCTGCTGCTGAGCGGAGCGGAGGCAGAATCCGCGCTGTGTGCGCTCAACGGGATCTATCTGCTTCGGGATAACGGCTGTTTCTCCACCGTGGATCTGCTCCGCATCAACCTGACCTCCGGCAATGCCATTCTCTACAAATGGGGCGGCTCCGCCTCCTACCTAAAGCGTGGCCGGGGGCTGCGGCAGCTGGGCGGCGCAACGCTTCCGCCCGGTCTGGATCCGGCCGATACGCCGGAACGGATTCATTTGAATCTGGACCGCGCCGGTGTGCTGGTGCTGCTGAGCGACGGCCTTTCCGGCAAGGAAACAGCGCAGAGGCTGCGGCACTGTGACAGCCTCGATCCCCGGGACGTGGCCCGCAGTCTCTTTGCAGGCCGCGCGCCGGGCGCCGACGACTGCACCGCGATATGCATACGCCTTCGCCGCACTTCCCTGCGCGAACCCGTCGCCATATAAATAACGCCCGGCGCGCCTGCGCCGGGCGTATCTTTCCATCGGGTTATCCGTTCAGCCCAAAGCTGACCGCGATCGCATTGTCCACCTGATTCATCAGCGCATCGTCCACATGCCCCATGTGCTCGCGCAGACGGCGTTTATCAATGGTCCGCACCTGCTCCAGGAGCACGATGGAATCCTTGCTCAGGCCCACGCTGCGGCCCGACAGGCTGATGTGGGTCGGCAGCCGGGCTTTGCCCGTCTGACTGGTGATCGCCGCCGCAATGACCGTCGGCGAATGGCGATTGCCCATATCATTCTGGATAATCAGCACCGGGCGGGTGCCTCCCTGCTCACTGCCTACCACCGGGCTCAGATCGGCATAAAAAATATCGCCTCGTCTCACGTTCGTATCCATCCGTTTCACACTCCGTGCTCACGCAGACAGTTCCTGCAGGAATCCTGTCTGCTTACGTATCGCGTTCCATATATATCATATGTAACGCACTGCCGTTATTCTCCCACGGCAGTGCAAAAAATATACGTATCCACTTCATGAACTGATGTGCTTACGGATGGCGCCCAGCGCGTTCTTTTCCAGACGGGATACCTGCGCCTGGGAGATGCCGATGCTTTTCGCCACCTCCATCTGGGTCTTCCCGTCATAAAACCGCAGCGCCAGGATCCTTTGCTCCCGCTCCCCCAGCCGCGCAATGGCGTCCCGCAGGGCAATGCGTTCGATCCACTGCTCGTCGGTGTTCCGGGTATCGCAGACCTGATCCATCACCGTCAGCGGATCGCCCCCGTCGGAATAGACAGGCTCGTAGAGGGACACGGGCGTGGAGATCGCATCCATGGCGCCGCTGACCTCCTCCAGGGTCAGATCCAGTTCCCGGGCGATCTCTTCAAGGGTCGGCTCGCGGTTTGTCTCGGAAAGCATGGCCTCCTTGCATTGCAGGACCCGGTAGGCCGTATCGCGCACGGATCGGCTGACGCGGATGGCGCTGTAATCGCGCAGGTATCTTCGGATCTCCCCGGCAATCATCGGAACCCCGTAGGTGCTGAAACGCACGTTCTGGGATAAATCAAAATTTTTGATGGCTTTGAGCAGACCGATACACCCCACCTGAAACAGGTCGTCCGGGTTCTCTCCCCTGCCCAGAAACCGCTGGATCACAGAGAGCACCAGCCGCAGATTTCCTTCCACCAGCGCCTGACGCGCCCCAATGTCACCGGCCTGGGCTTTTTTCAGAAGCTCCATCATCTCCTCGTTCTTCAGGGTCTTCAGACTCCCGGTGCTGACGCCGCAGATCTCCACTTTTCCCTGCATTTGCTACCTCCGCCCGGCAAAAGCCGGTTGTTGGTAACAGTATTGCCCTCATTTCCCGTTTGATACGCATATTGTGCGCACTTCGGGTCAAACTTCCCGGGGAGGGATGGCGATGCTGAAAAAGAAATGGCGCGCAGGCGCCGCAGGCGCCGCTGCCGGGATCGTAAACGGTCTGTTCGGCGCGGGCGGCGGGATGCTTCTGGTTCCGCTTCTCAGCGCCTGGTGCGGCGTGGAGGAGCGCAAATGCTTTGCCAGCGCCCTGTGCGTGATGGCGCCGCTGTGCCTGGTGTCGCTGGGCGTATACGCTCTGCATGGCACGCTGGAAGCGGGAGAAAGCGTGCCCTATCTGATCGGCGGAATATTCGGGGGCGCTGCCGGCGCGCTGCTGCTCCGGCGCATCCCGGTGCGGCTGCTGCATGCGCTTTTTGGCCTGCTGATCCTCTGGGGAGGTCTCCGGCTGTGGCGATAGGAATCCTTGTCGGATTATTCTGCGGCGCCCTGTCCGGCCTCGGGGTCGGCGGCGGCAGTATCCTGATGGTCTGGCTGACCGCCGTGCGCGGATTCGATCAGCGCATCGCCCAGGGGATCAATCTGCTTTTCTTTCTCCCCACGGCGCTCTCATCGGCATTTGTTCACGCACGCAGCAGGATCGTGGAAACACAGATCGTCATTCCCGCTGCGATTTCCGGCGCCGTCGCCGCCTGTGCGGGCGCCCTTCTGGCGCAAAGGATCGATACCGAAATGCTCCGCCGGCTTTTCGGCGCCCTGCTGCTGGTCATCGGCGCCCTGGAACTCAAAAAAGCATGGACCTGTCCAAAGGAAAGGGATCTCAGATCCGGACAAGCTCATAGCGCATAGTGCCGAGTCCGATCTTCTCACCGTGCTCGAGCATGGACCTCCAGTTGGTTGTGGGATGCACGGTTTTGACGTGATCCTCCAGCTGCTCAGCGGCCATGCCGAGCATGCTGTTTTTCTCCGGCCGCTGGGCGTTGAGGGCCTCGGCACAGGCCATATCCAACGCCACGGGATCGAAGGAGGCAAACATGCCCACGTCCGGAATGATCGGGACGTCGTTCTCGCTGTGGCAGTCGCAGTAGGGGGAAACATCCTTGACGAGGGTCACATGAAAATGCGGCCTACCCTGCACCACGGCCTTGGTATACTCCGCGATCTTATAGTTCAGCACGTTGTTGGATTCCTTTTGGATGGGCTGGATGGCGTCCACCGGACAGACGCTGATGCATCTGCCGCAGCCGACACAGCGCTCCAGGTCGATGTGCGCCTTATGGTTCTCAAACTGCGGCGCGTCGTGGGCGCAGATGTGCGCGCACTGGCGGCAGCCGATGCAGAGCCTCTGCTCCACCTGGGGCTTGCCGCCGTGATGCATCTCCATCTTGCCCGCCCGGGAGCCGCAGCCCATGCCGATGTTCTTGAGCGCGCCGCCGATGCCCGCCTCCTCGTGGAGCTTGAAATGAGACAAAGAAACGATGATATCCGCGTCCATGACCGCCTTGCCGATCTTTGCCCGGGTAACATACGCCCCGTCCACAGGCACCTCCACGTCGTCCGTGCCCTTGATGCCGTCGCCGATGACAACATGACAGCCTGTATTGTAGGGATTGAAGCCGTTTTGGTAGGCGGCCTCCAGATGGTCCAGGCCGTTCTTCCGACCGCCGATGTAGAGCGTATTGCAGTCCACCAGGAAGGGTTTGCCCCCCAGATCCTTGATGATATTCACCAGCACGCGCGCATAATTCGGCCGCAGATAGGCGAGGTTTCCCGGCTCGCCGAAATGCATCTTGATCGCGACAAATTTATCCTTGAAGTCGATCTGATCAATGCCCGCCGTCAAAATCAGCCGCGCCAGCTTCTGCACCTGGTTTTCCCGGAATGTCGTATGAAAATCCGTAAAATAGACCTTTGCAGCCTCCATAACTGTTTCCCCCGTTTTATTTATGAACATATGTTCTGTTATTGCAAAATAATTATACACTTTTTCCATTCAAAAAGCAAGAAAACCGCGCAGCTGCCGCCCCACTTGCTTTTTTATTCACATGATGATATAATGCCATGGATCGCAATTGCTCTGAAAGGAAGTCTTTTATGAAAAAGCGACGCTTTCGCGAGTTTGTCGCGAACTGGCTGCGAGAGAATCCGCATTTCTGGTATTCGCTTCTTCTGCTGCCCATTTTTATCTGCTATTTTGTTCCCGAGCAGCTGATTGTCACCGGCTATCACCCCACGCAGATCGCCTTTGACAGCATGATCCCCCTGCTCCCGGGATTTGTCTACTGCTACCTGCTCTGGTTTCCCCTGCTGGTGTTCGGCGGCTTCTGGCTGCTGTTAACCGACGGCGTGGTCTTCCGCCGCTACATGGTCTTTCTGACCGTTGCCTACCTCATCAGCGCCGCCGTATACCTGAGCTATCCCAACGGACAGGATCTGCGCCCGACAAATCTAAACGTACATGACTTGTCCACGACGATCCTGGCGTTCATCTACCGTGTGGACACCAATACCAACGTCCTGCCGAGCCTGCACGTCATCGGTTCGGTGGGTGCCGCCGCCGCTCTGTGCAAATCCGAATCGATCCGCAGCGGCCTTGTGAAGGCGGCCATCGTCATTCTGGCGGTGCTTGTCTCCATCTCCACGGTATTCATCAAGCAGCACGGTATCGTTGATGTGATCGCCGGTCTGGCCGTAGGCTTGCTGCTGTGCCCGATCATCTGCCGTAAAACGAAAAAATAAACCTTTCCAAGGCATGGGATATTGACACCCATGCCTTGTTTTGATACTATCATACCGTCACTATACCACGATTTCTGATGGTCGGGGAAGCGGGG
>JAEEGL011898414.1_pt1 | contig 25858 bp, 23 predicted proteins | sample 9134231 | NCBI WGS metagenome assembly JAEEGL01 (sample SAMN16246548, study PRJNA631951) | gut metagenome | biome: gut microbiome; feature: rumen; material: fiber-attached | host: Bos | place: Iran: Karaj | collected 2018-10 | reverse complement strand
TTGATTACGCTTTTCTCGCTTTGAGAACGAAGGCAGCCGCGGCGAGGGCGACGACCATGGCGCCGGCGATGATGACGACGTCGATATCGGCGGTGTCGGGCGAGGTTCCGCCCGAGGTGCCCGTGAAGCTGTTTGCCGCGACGCCGTTTATTTTCTTGACGGCGAAGTCGACGGAGGCGGCGCCGTAGCCCTGCGCGTTGAAGGAGAGATATGCCTTGCCGTCGGCGTCGAGAACAGACTTGTCGACCGCGACGTCGTTGCCGTCGGGATCTTTAAGGGTCTTGCCGTTTGCTTTGAAGGTTATGACGTTTTCGCCGACGACGAACTCGAGGGTGACGTCGGAACCGTTTGTATAACCCGCGTTATAGGAGTTCGCCCAGTTATAGTTGTCGCCTTCGAGGATGTAGCCGGCGGCGTTCTGGCCGTTACGGGATATCGAGAAAAGCACGCCATCTTCGTGCGCCTCGTCGATGCCCGCGGTCCTGCCCTCGATTATTCCGTTAAGGGTCAGGGCGGTGGGTTTGGTTTTGGAGAGGTTTACGGCGGCGTAGCAGTTGGCGCCGACGGTATTGTCTTCCATGAGGTTGAATTCGACCGAGACGACGACTTTGAGGCCGTCGACCTTGACCTTTTTGCCGAAGACGACGCCGCCGTTAGACATCCAGCCGTTGGTGGCGGCAATGCGGACGGCGCCCGCGTCGGTGACCGATATTTCGGCCTCGGGAGCGGCGCCTATGATGTCGGGGCAGTAGTCGAGGACCGAATAGGATGAGCTGAGTTCCGCGGCCGAGGCCGAGAGGGCGAGCGCGAGGGCGAGGGTGAGAAGGAGGAGAGCGGAAAAGAGTTTTTTCATGGAGCGTCTTCCTTTCGTAGTATATAATGGGTTCATAAACAAATTATAACATATTATTAAAAAGGTTGCAACAAGGGAAGAAGTTTAAAGTTTAGAGATTTGAACTAAGAGTTTTGACAAAACAAAAAGAGCACCCGATGGGTGCTCTTTTTTTATTGTTTTACCGATTACGCCTTGCGGGCTTTGAGAACGAAGGCAGCCGCGGCGAGGGCGACGATCATGGCGCCGGCGATGATGACGACGTCGATATCGGCGGTGTCGGGAGAGGTGTTATTGCCGCCGTTGGAACCGCCTAAGCTGTTGGCGGCGGTGCCGTTGATCTTCTTTATGGTGATGGCTTCGGAGCCGGAGCCGCCGTAACCCTGTGCGGAAAGGGTGAGGTAAACCTTACCTGAGGGATAGTTGCCTTCCTGGATGATGAGGTCGACTTCTTCAAGGTCTTCGTCTTCGTTTTCGATCATGACCTTAACGTCCTTGCCGTTTAATTTCAGGCGAAGGCCGTCCATAGTGTCGTGGAAAGAAAGGGTAACGTCTTTGCCCGGCTGCGCGGTGTTAGTCGGCTGGTAGTCATAAGATTTTATGGAGCCGCCGTCGGTTATCCACATTTTGCGTTCGGTGCCGTAGAACGTTACGGAAGTGGTCTTGGCGCCCGCATTGCCTACGCCGTAGGCTCTGCCGCCGACGATGCCGGGGTTCGAAACAACGTCAACGAAGCCGGTGAGGGGTTTGTCGGAAATGGTGACGGCGAAATAGCCGTTGGCCGATTCGTAGGTGAAAGCCTTGGCGTTGAAGGTTATTTCGAGACCGTCAAGGGACAGTTTGTCGGCGTATTTGACGCCTGCCTCGGGCCACCAACCGCCCTCGGGCACCTTGAGAACGATGCTGTTGCCGTCGACGGCGACTTCGCCGCCGAAGATGGCGCCGCCATCATGATCGGTGGCGTTGGGAGCGAGCTCGCTCCACTTGGAGCCGAGAGAAGCCGCGCTCGAGCTGACCGCGAGGGCAAGCACGAGGGTAAGAGTTAAGAGAACTGCTAATACTTTTTTCATTGCTTTTAATCCTTTCGAAAGAATGTAATTATATTATAAAGGATTTTATCTTTTTTATCAACTGTATATTCCTACAGTTTTTTACAAGACTTTTTGTGCATATTCACCTAATTTTCATTTTACTGAAACGATTAAGGTTATTTTCCCCGAAATGGCTCGAAAATATAAAAAACGCCCGCGGAAGTTTTTTCCGCGGGCGTTCCGTAACGGTATTATTCCCCGGTCTTTTCGGGCTTTTCTTCGGGAGCCTCTTCGGACTTTTCTTCGGCCTTTTCCGAGGTCTTGAAAAGCGGAGGAAGGGTGCCGCCCTGCATAAGCGTCTCGAACTCCTCGCCCGAGAGCTTTTCGCGCTCGAGAAGCGCCGCGGCGACGGCGTCGAGTCTTTCGCGGTTATCCTCGAGGTTTTTGCCCGCCGTGGCGAAGCATTCGTCCATGATGCGCTTTATCTCGCGGTCGATGGCGGCGGCGGTCTCCTCGGAGAAGTTGCGCTGAGTGGTGAAGTCGCGGCCCAAGAAGACCTCGTCGTGCTCGGAGCCGTAGACTACTGGGCCGAGAGCGTCGGTCATGCCGAATTTGGTGACCATCTTCTTGGCGATGGCGGTGGCGCGCTCGAGGTCGTTGGAGGCGCCCGTCGAAATGTCGTCAAGCGCTATCTTTTCGGCCACACGGCCGCCGAGCAGGCTCGTTATCTCCTCGAGCATTTCGGTCTTGCTCATATAGCTTTTGTCTTCGATGGGAAGCGAGAGCGTATAGCCGCCCGCGCGGCCGCGGGGGACTATCGAGATCTCGTGGACGGGATCGAGCGAGGTCTGGCACTTTGTGACGATGGCGTGGCCCGCCTCGTGATAGGCGGTGAGCTTACGCTCCTTTTCGGAGACGACGCGGCTCTTTTTCTCGACGCCGACGCAGACCTTCATGATGGCGTCTTCTATATCTCTCGTGTCTATCTTGTTCTTATGGCGGCGGGCGGCGTAGAGAGCCGCCTCGTTAAGGACGTTTTCAAGCTCGGCGCCCGTGAAGCCGACCGTTTCCTTGGCTATCATGCCGAAATCGACCGACTCGTCGACGGGCTTCTTTTTGGCGTGGACCTTTAATATGCCCTCGCGGCCCTTGATGTCGGGGACGTTAATGGTTATCTGACGGTCGAAACGGCCGGGACGCAAAAGGGCGCTGTCTAAGATGTCGGGACGGTTGGTGGCCGCTATGATGATGACGCCTTCGTTTTCGCCGAAGCCGTCCATCTCGACGAGGAGCTGGTTGAGGGTCTGCTCCCTTTCGTCGTGGCCTCCGCCGAGTCCCGCGCCGCGCTGACGTCCGACGGCGTCGATCTCGTCTATGAAAACAATGCAGGGCGAGTTTTTCTTGGCCTGCTCGAAGAGGTCGCGGACGCGCGAGGCGCCGACGCCGACGTAGAGCTCGACGAAATCGGAGCCCGAGATCGAGAAGAAGGGCACTTTGGCCTCGCCCGCTATTGCTTTTGCGAAGAGCGTTTTACCGGTGCCGGGAGCGCCTATCAGAAGCACGCCCTTCGGTATCCTCGCGCCCAGTTCGACGAATTTACGCGGATTCTTTAAGAACTCGACTATCTCGGCGAGCTCCTCTTTTTCCTCGTCGGCTCCCGCGACATCGTCGAAGGTGACGCGGCGTTTATCGTCGGCCACCAGCTTTGCGCGGGAACGCCCGAAGGCTATGGCGCCGTTCTTGCCGCCGCCGTTCATCTGGTTGATCATGATGAAGGCGAAGACGCCCACTGCGACGAGTATCAGCACCATCGGGATATAGCTTACCCACACGGGCCAGACGGTGGCGGCTTTGATATCGAAGTCGTCGACGAGGCCGGCGTCCAGCGCCTCCTGGACGTCTTCCTTGAAGGCGGTTATGCTGTAGAGGTTATACTTTAACTCTTTTTTCTCGTCCTCGCGAAGAACGAAGACAAGTTTGCCGTTCGAGGCGTCTATTTCGGCCTTTTTGACCTTGCCCTCGTTGAAATAGGCTACGACCTGCTTATAGGTCAGCGTCTCGTTTTTCTTGCCGAGGCCCATCGAACTGACGATGAGGAAAATAATTCCGAAGGCCGCGGCGAGCAGAATTATCGTTTTGATGCTTTTTTTCATTGATTACTCCTTTAAAGACCTTTATACCTCGAGCGCGGCGACGTAGGGCAGCTGACGCATTTCCTCGTTGTAATCGAGGCCGTAGCCGACGACGAACTCCTGCGGGCATATAAGGCCGTAGTAGTCGGGCACTATATTGCTTCTTACCGAATCTTTCTTATAGAGGAAGGTGCATATCTTCAAAGAGGCGGGCTTTTTCTCCTCGATGGCGTTTTTGAGCGACGCGAGTGTGAGGCCCGTGTCTAATATATCCTCAACTATTATTATGTGTTTGTCGGCCAGGTATTCGGGAAGACTTGCGAGATTGACCGAGCCAGTGGTCGACGAACCGGCGTAGCTTTTGGCCTTGCAGACGTCGATCTGCACGGGAAGGTCTATCCTTCTCGCGAGGTCGGCGGTGAATATGAGACTGCCTTTGAGGACGCAAAGGAGGGTGACCTCCTTGCCCGCGTAGTCCTTTGTGATCTGCTCGCCGAGTTCCTTTACGCGCGCCGCGATCTCTTCTTCCGAAAACAGGATCTTCTTGATTTTGAACTCCATTTTCTTTCACCCCACGAAATCGGAACGTCCGATTTTTTCAACGTAATATATTTTTTCGTCGTCCGCGACGACTAAAAGCCCGTTTCGCTCTTCCCTCGGGATCTTGCGGTCTATAAGGAGCCGCTTTAGCGACCTGTTTACGCCGTGAAGGCGGAATCTGTCGCCTTCCCCGCGGCTTCTCGCGTAAAGTCTGCCCGCGATCTTTTCTCTTTTGATTTTTATCTTCTCGCCCGCGAACGCGACCTCGACGGCGTCTTCTTTTTCAACGACCCCGACGGCGCGGCCGTCTATAATATTTTCCCCGTTTTCAAGCGGCGTTTTTTCAAATGGCTCCGCCTCTTTTCCGGGAAAAACGAGCTTGCCCTTGTTAATGCCCGCCAGCCGTCCGTTTTTCAAAACGGCCGACTTCGAGGTCTTGCCGCTTTCCAGAAGCGCGGCGACCCTTTCGACCATGCCGCTGTCGGCGGTAAATCCGCAGGCCTTTTCTATCCTCGCCGCTATAACGCGGTTTTTAAGGGCTTTTGGCAGCGCGGCGATCTCCGAAACGTCGTCGGTCTCAACGGCCGCGGCCGCCTCGCAGATAAAACGTTCGTCCTCCCTCGCCGCCTCCGATAGCCTCGAAACGGCCTCTAAAAACGACGGGTTTAACTCTTTCAGTTCGGGGATAACGCGGCGGCGGATTTTATTCCGCGTGTAGACCGTCTTTTCGTTGGTGCTGTCGACGCGGTATTCAATTCCTCTTTTTTCGAGGCTTTCCTTTATCTCCGACTTCGGAAGGCCTATAAGCGGCCTTATTATCCGTCCCCTGACGGGCGGGATGCCCGAGATCCCCTTGACGCCGCTCCCTCTGGTGATATTCCATATCACCGTTTCGGCGTTGTCGTCGGCGTTGTGGGCGAGGGCGATCTTATCGCAGGCGAACCTGTCGGCCGTCTTTTCGAAAAAGGCGTAGCGTATATCCCTCGCCGCCTCCTCGACGCCCTTTCCCGCCTCTTTGGCGGCCTTTTTGACGTCCGCGGAGAGGACCTCGAGCGGCACTCCGAAGCGGCCGCAAAGGTCGCGGCAGAAGGCCTCGTCGCCGTCCGATTCGGCGCCTCTCAGATTATGGTTCACGTGGGCGGCAAAAAGCGTCAGCGCGCGGCTTTCCCTTATTTCGAGAAGATAACAAAGAAGGTAAACCGAGTCCGGCCCGCCCGAAAGGGCGACAAGGACGCGGTCGCTGTCTTTTATCATGCCGTATTTTTCAATATCGGCCGAAACTCTGTCAGAAGGCTTCATGTTCCGTGTCGATCGACGAGAAGCGCGAGAACTCCTTGAGGAACTGCAGCTTGACGTCGCCCGTCATGCCGTGGCGGTTTTTGGCGACGTAGCAGTTTACGACGTTCTCGTTTAAGGGATTTCCCGCCTCGTCCTTTTCATAGTAAAGGAACATGACTATATCGGCGTCCTGCTCTATCGCGCCGGAATCTCGGAGATTCGAGAGCTGGGGACGGCTCCCCGACCGCTCGGTCTCGCGGTTTAACTGCGAGAGGACGAGTATCGGGACGTTTAAGTCCTTCGCCATTATCTTGATGCTTCTCGTGTAGTTTCCTATCTCGAGCACGCGGTTGTCGAGCGGGCGCGCCGAGCCGATAAGCTGTAAATAGTCTATTACTACGAAGCCGAGATTATCCACCCTGCGAAGCTTCGATTTCATCTCGCTTATGGTGATGCCGCTCTTGTCGTCGAAGAGCATCTGGCAGCCGTGGAGCTGACCCGCCGCATCGGCGAGCTTGGTCCACTCCTTCGGATTGAGGTTTCCCGCCCTGAACTTGCGGCTGTCAATGAGCGCCTCGGACGCCATTATCCTCTGCGTCAGCTGGGAGTTTGACATTTCGAGCGAGAAGAGCACGCACTTTTTGCCCGTCTTCTGCGCGATATTTTTCATAATATTGAGCGCGAAGCTCGTTTTGCCGATACCGGGGCGGGCGGCGAGGACTATCATCTCGCCCTTGCCGAAGCCGTCGGCGATTTTGTCGAGGTCCGAAAAGCCCGTCTGGAGACCCATAAGCTCCGACTTGTCCTCGGCGGCGGCCATCCTCTCGATGGCCTCCATCTCCTCGCTTATCGCGGACGAGAGTTTTTTGAAGTCGCCCGCGCGTTTACGCTCGCTGATGTCGAATATCTTCTGTTCCGCGAGGTCCAGAATGCTCTCGGCGGGCTCGTTTTCGAGGTAGCAGACCGAGGTTATCTCGCCGCACTCCTCTATGAGCTTGCGGAGAAGATATTTGCTTTTTACTATTTCGCAGTAGCTGTCGACGTTGGCGGCCGACGGCACGCTTTTCGCGAGGTTGTAGATATATTCCTTGCCCGTCGCCTCGTCGTAGCTTCCGCTTTCCTTGAGGGTATCTATGAGGGTGACGGGGTCGATGACGCCGTTAGAAAGCTCGAATATCTTCTGCATGGCGCCGAAGATCTCGCGGTGGAGCGGCACGTAGAAGCAGTCGGCCGTAAGGTTGGTGAAAACGTAGGGCAGACACTCGTCGCTTATAAGCATGCTTCCGAGAACCGACTGCTCCGCCTCGACCGAAGCGGGCATTTTTCTCGCTATGTCGTCCATTTTTTAACCTCCCGTCACTTGGCTTCGTTCTCTATCTTTACGGTGAGAGTCGCCGACACCTCGGGGTGAAGCTTGACGGCGACCTTATATGCGCCGAAGGCGCGGATGGGCTCGTCGAGGACTATCTTTTTCTTGTCGACGTCGAGGCCGTAACGCTTTTTAATCTCCTCTGCTATCTCCTTGGAGGTGACCGAGCCGAAAAGCTTGTCGCCCGCGCCCGCCTTTGCCGTCATGACGACGGTGAGCGTCCCGAGCTTTGCCGCGAGCTCCGTCGCGGCGGCCTTTTCCTCGGCTTTTCTATGGTCTATTGAGGCCAATTTGCTGTTTCTTTCGGCAACGTTTGCGGCGTTGGCCTCTACCGCGAGCCCCTTCGGGAACAGAAAGTTCCTCGCGTAGCCGTCTGAAACGTTTATAAGATCGCCCTTTTTACCCTGGGCCTTTACGTCCTCGGTAAGAATTACTTTCATTTGTCTTCTCCTCCGTCGTTATCGGATCCGTCGTCCTTTTTATCCTTGTCTTCTTCTTTTTTTCTCTCATACCACGGGACGTCGTTTTCGGGTTTTTCCTGCTCGGCGTCCTTTAGTCTTTCCATCATATCTCTTATGTTTTCGCCCTTCTCGCCGTATTTCGCGGCGACGAGGTCGAACTTCTTCCTTATCTGCAAAAGACCCTCGACTATGCCGAGCATGGCGATTATGTCAAATCCCAGCGTCAAAACGCAGACGAACGCCGTGAGGATATAGATAAGATATTTCGCGGGCGGTCTCGTCCCTCTCGCGGTCAGGAAGAAGGAAATAACGGAATACCCCGCCGCTACGAAATATCCCATCGACGCGACGGTGAGGTTCCGAACGGTAAGCCCTAAGGCGTCGTCCGACATAAAGAGCGAGGCGATATAGGCGGCGGCCATAAGGACGGCGAAAAGCCTTTGCGTCCTCATCGAGCCGAAACGGCCCACTTTGGCGACGTCGCACGCGGGGATCGCGTTTTTGACGAAAAGCGCCGCCGGCGTTACGGTCAGAAAGGCGAAATATACGCAAAGCGACGGCGACATGGGGAGATAATACTCGGTCACCGAGTTTTTGAAGCTCTCGAAAAAGTTTTCGTAAAGCTTGACCGTCTCGGCGTCGGCCTCCTTGCCGAGATTATTCAAAAAGTTCGCGGCGGTAGAGTCGATGCCCTCGGTTATCCACGCGAAAGCCGCCTTTACTCCGTCGGCCGAGAGAGAACCGCCCTCGAAATAGACGTAGGCGAGACCTAACGCCACGAGAGACGCGCCGAGCGTGACCGACGTCGCGATAATTACGCTTTTGATCGGCTTCGCCCTGCCGAAAGCGACGGAGAGCGTCGCGGCCGTGACGGCGATCATAAGCGTTACGGCGGCAAAGAGATATATCCCGCCCATAAAGGACGAAAGTCCCCAGACGGCCGCGGTCACGCCGGCGCCGAGCGCGGCGGGAAGCCACGGTTTTTTCGAATTGAGTATGACGACGGCGAGAGCGGCGCCCGCGAAGGGAGCCAAAAAGGGGACGGCCGTCGACAAAAGCGCCAGCGCGACGGTAAAAACCGAGCCGAGCACGGTATATTTACGCGAAACCGCCGTCAGATCCATAGCTTCCCCTTCCGTAACAAGTGATAATTCGATGTCTTAACATTGTATCACATATATTAAGATTTTTCAAATGGTTTTTTTGATAATAATATGAAAAGTGTGAAAAAAAACTTTCATAATATATTTTACCGTAAATACTTTTCGGAACGGTCGTTTTGTGATATTATAATAAGGTCTTATTTTTTCAAAAACGTGAGGTCGCTGTTTATGCTTGAACTTAAAGAGATAAGAAAAAGCTACAATACCGCGGGATTTATCCAAAAGGCCTTGGACGGCGTTTCGGTCGCTTTTCCGAAAAGCGGCTTCGTCGCCGTGCTCGGCCCTTCGGGAAGCGGCAAGACTACGCTTCTCAACATAATCGGCGGTCTCGACCGCGCCGATTCGGGCGAGATGTATCTGAACGGCACGCCGACCTCGGGCTTTTCGCAGACCGAGTGGGACGCCTACCGCAACAACTGCATCGGCTTCGTTTTTCAGAGCTACAACCTGATAGGCCACCTGACCGTCGCCGAAAACGTCGAGCTCGGCATGGTGCTTTCGGGACTTTCGCTTTCAAAGCGCAAGAAGAAGGCCAAAGAGGCCCTTGAAAAGATGGGCATCGGCGAGCACGCCAATAAAAAGCCCGGCCAGATGTCGGGAGGGCAGATGCAGCGCGTCGCCATTGCGAGAGCCATTGCGCCCGACCCCGAGATAATACTCGCGGACGAGCCGACGGGCGCGCTCGACTCGGTGACGAGCGAGCAGATAATGGACATCCTCAAAGAGCTTTCCAAAGAAAAACTCGTAATAATGGTCACCCACAACGGCGAGCTCGCCGACAGATACGCCGACCGCATACTTCGCTTCAAGGACGGCCGTCTTGTCGCCGACAGCGCGGCGGAGACCGAAAAGGAGGCCGAGACGGGCTTCAAACTGAAAAAAACGTCCATGAGCTTTTTAACGGCGCTCCGTCTTTCCCTCAAAAACATTTTCACCAAAAAACTGAAGACGTCCTTGACGGCGGCGGGCGCGAGCATCGGCATTATAGGCATTTCGCTCATTCTCGCCCTCTCTAACGGCTTCGGGATGCAGATAGACAGCTTTCAGGCGAGAACGCTCGGCTCCTTTCCGATAACGGTGATGCAGACGGCGGTGGCCGTCGACCCCTCCGACCTGATGAGCGCCATAAACGAGGGACTTCCCCGCTATCCCGACGTAAAAACCGTCTACCCGTTCGACCGCTCCGAGTCCAACCTGCTCCACAGAAACGTCCTCACCGACGAGTTCGTTAAATACGTCGAGGCGGCCGACCGCTCGATAGTAAGAGGCCTCGCCTACGGCCGGAGCGCCGAGATAAATATGCTTTACGAAACGGGCGGGACGGTCAAAAGAGTGTCGTCCTCCGACCTCTCGGTCTCGCTTCTGCCGCTTGAGTTCGGGAAGGTCAATTCCTTCCTTAACGACGATTACGACTTTATGGCGGGCGACGGGAAAAGTTCGGTCGCAAAGACCGATATTTTCCTCGTCATCGACCCGAGAAACAGGCTCGATAAGAACATCATCGCCCTTTTCGGCCTCGACGCCGACGCCGAAACGATAGACCCCGAAAGCTTTATCGGCAAAGAATTCAAACTCATCCCAAACGACGTGTGGTATTCCGATAACGGCGGCATTTTCTCGGTAAGTCCCGACCTCAACGCCGCCTACGCGAGCGACGCCGCGATAACCCTTCGCGTGGCCGCCGTCGTAAGAGGCAAGGAATCGAGCCGTGTGACGGCGATGAACGAGGGCTTTTTAATGCGGAGCGAGCTTATGGAAGACCTCATAGCCGTAAACTCGCAGTCGAAGATAGTCGCGGCGCAAAAGGACGCCAACGTCAACGTCCGCACGGGCATGCCCTTCAGCGAGGGGGCGGCGGGCGAGGCGATGAAAAACCGCGCTCTCGCGGCTCTCGGCGACGACGTCCTCCCCTCCTCCGTCTATATCTACCCCGTCAATTTCGACGCCAAGGAGCAGGTGCTCGCCTACCTCGACGACTACAACGCCGGGAAGGAGGAGGCCGACAGGATAGTCTATACCGACATGGCGGCGACCATCTCGAGCCTCTCTTCGAATATTCTCAACGGCATAACGATAGTGCTCGTCGTCTTCTCGTCGATCTCGCTCGTCGTTTCGTCAATAATGATAGGGATCATCACCTATTCGTCGGTCATAGAGAGGACGAGAGAGATAGGCATTTTGCGCGCCCTCGGAGCGAGAAAGCGCGATATATGTCGGGTTTTCAACGCCGAGACCTTCATAACGGGTGTGTTCGCGGGGCTTATAGGCATCGTGCTTTCGGCTTTGGCGACGATACCCGCGAACGCCATACTTTATAAGCTCACCGAGCTTGAAAACGTGGCGGTCATGAACCCGTTCGACACCGTGATACTCGTCGCCGTCTGCGTGCTGACGTCGGTTGCGGGCGGCCTTATTCCCGCCATCATAGCCGCGAGAAAGGATCCCGTGGCGGCGCTTCGCGCCGAGTGACGGCTTGACGGAACGGCGCGGGTTTGGTATAATTTATTCGGATACGGATAATAACTCCGACGATAAAAGCAAAGGAGAAGAATATGAACAAGTCAATTCTGAAAAGGGTCTTACTGCTCGCGGCGGCGGCCGTCGTGATATTCGTGGTCTACTGGTTCGCCCTGCCGCCCCTTAACCTTCAGAGCCGCGAATTCTGGAGATTTCTGCTCACGGCGATCATCATCGTCTGTGTGGCGCTCTTCCTCTCTTTCGGAAGGTCTCCCAATATCAAGGAGTCGGAGAACTTCAAGCAGTTTCTTAACCTTAAAAGCCCGAGGATGACGGCGATAAAGATCGTCGCCTGTTCGGTCGCGTGCTATTTTCTTTTGGGCATAGTCGCCTTTCTCATAGGCTGTCCCCTCTTCAACGCCAAAGCCTATTACGGCCTCATTAACGTCGAGACGGGCAATTTCGCCGAAGAGGTGGCCGAGCTCGATATGAGCGCCATCCCCGTCGTCGACCGCGACACCGCGTCGCGTCTCGGCAAGAGGAAGCTCGGCGAAATGAGCGACCTCGTTTCGCAGTTCGAGATCACCGAAAACTACACCCAGATAAACTACAAGGAGACGCCCTACCGCGTGACGACGCTCTCCTACGGCGACTTTTTCAAGTGGCTTAACAATCAGGCCGAGGGCGTGCCCGCCTACATCACCGTCGACATGGTGACCCAGGAGGCGTCGCTCGTAAGACTTGAAAACGGCATCCGCTATTCGGAGGGCGAGTATTTCTTAAGAAACATAAAACGCCACCTCCGTTTCAATTTCCCGACCAAGATCTTCGGAGACCTCAGCTTTGAGATCGACGAAAGCGGCACTCCCTACTGGATCGCCCCCTGCATAACCTACAGAATAGGCCTTTGGGACGGCCGCGACATAAGCGGCGCCGTGCTTGTGAACGCCGTCACGGGCGAGTGCGGTTATTACGACCTTGGGGACATCCCCGAGTGGGTCGACCAGGTCTTCATTTCCGACCTCATAATCGAGCAACTCAATTATTACGGCGTTTACGTCAACGGCTTCTGGAACTCGCTGTTCGGGCAGAAAAACGTCCTTAACACCACCACGGGCTACAACTACATTGCCAAGGACGGCGACGTGTGGCTCTACACGGGCATGACGTCGGTCGCGACAGACGAGTCGAACGTCGGCTTCGTGCTCGTAAACCTCCGAACCAAAGAGACCCGTTTCTACGCCGTCCCGGGCGCCGAGGAGTATTCGGCCATGAGCTCGGCGCAGGGTCAGGTGCAGCATCTCTCCTATAGATCGACCTTCCCGATCCTTCTGAATATCGCCGACCGTCCGACCTATTTCGTCTCCCTCAAGGACGGCGCGGGGCTTGTCAAGATGTATGCCTTCGTAGACGTCGAAAGGTATCAGATAGTCGGCGTCGGAGCCACGGTTGCAGAGGCGATGAAAGACTACGCCGCCAAGCTGAAGGGCGAGGATATCTCGGTCGGCGACGGGCAGATTATGTCGGGAGACTACAATACAGACGTAAAGGACGTCAGATTCGTCGTTATAGACGGCACCACCAACGTCGTGATAACCACCGACCAATTTAACCAGATACTTTACATCCCCGTCACTATGCACGAAAAGCTTCCCTTCGTTCAGGTGGGCGACTGGATAGCTTTTGAATATACGATGCCCTTAACCGATAACCCCAACGAACCGATGACCGTCACAAGGATCATTGATATCGAATTGAAGTCGGAAAGACATTAAAACGCGATAAATAAACCGCGGTATCGCAGACGCGATACCGCGGTTTTCATATTTCCGGCTTTGCCGTCATAGACTCTAAAAAAAGGAGGCGGGCGAAACGTCTGACGCGAAAAAGAAGGAGGGCGCCGACGCCTGCTCGGCCGAGGCCATTATAGACGCCCAGCGGCTGAACCTCATCGCCTTTTCGGTGGCGGGCGCGATGGCCACCAAACTCACCGACAACGAAAGAGCCGTTTTGAGCCTCTTTTTCGCCACGGTCTCGACCGCCCTCGCGAATATCGCCTTCATAGACGAGATATACGACAGAAAGGCCGAAAACGCCTCGGAGGACGCCGCCGAAACGGCCGCCCTCGAGGAGGCGGAGACGGCTCAGACCTTCTGAATCACCGAGAAAAAGTTCCACTCGTCGAGCGAGTTGTCGCGGCTCCTCGCCGACTTTACGCAAAGCACCGAGACGGCGATCCACACGATGCCAAGCGCGCTTAAAACGCAGATCACCTTCGAGACCGCGTCGCCGATCTTTTTGAGTTTGTTTTTCATAAAAATCACCTCTCGTTTGTTTTACGAGACGATTATACCCGAACAAATGTCCGAAAAATCGGACTTGACGCCGACTTTCAAACATTTTTTCGCCAAATAATTCCGATTTTTATGTAAAGACACACTTGCAAAACTTTTACGGATAGTGTATAATAAGGTCGGATAAATATGTTTTAAGGAAGTATTTTATGCTGAAACCCGGAGAAAAAGTCCTCTACCCGCTCCACGGCGCGGGGACAGTCGACAAGATCGAGACCAAAGACAACGGCTTCGGTCTACGTCCCTTTTACATCGTCAATTTAATAAACTCCGGTATGATAGTCTCCGTCCCCGTTCTGACCGCAAGGCAAAGCGGGCTTAGAAACGTCTTGCCGAAGGAAGAGATGGAGAAGGCCATGGACGGCTTTTCCGTTATAGAGGCCGAAGACGAGCCCAACTGGAACAAGCGCTGCCGTAAAAATCTCGAGCTTCTGAGGCTCGGCGACGTGCGAAAGACCGCCGCAGTCTACAAAGACCTCCGCCGCCGCAACGCCGTCAAGATGCTCTCTTCGGGCGAGAGAAAGATATATCAGAGCGCGAAGCACATGCTCGTCACCGAAATAATGCTGTCGCTCGATCTAAAGAAGGACGAGGCCGAAAAGCGTCTCGAAGAGGCGATCGGCTGACGCCCGTCCTCCCTCGGTCTGAACGGTCTTTTCCCGGGCAGACCTTTTATTTTACCTCGGATGTGATTTTATGGGTCTTTTCGAAAAGCTTATAAAGAAAAAGCGGACGCCGAAAACCGTCGCCCTTATCGCCGCGGCGGGCTCGGGGAGCCGCATGGACGGCTCCGTCCCCGACAAGCTTTTTTACAAAATAAACGGCAAAGAGGTCATAGCGAGGACTCTCGCGGCCTTTGAAAAAGCCGAAACCATTGACGCCGTCGTCGTCGTGACGAGGGGCGACCTCGTCGGCGACGTCTACGCCCTCGCGAAAGAGATCGGGATCTCCAAACTCGCTTCGGTGACGAGAGGCGCCGACAGCCGCGCCGAATCGGTCGTCTGCGGACTCAAAGACATCCCCGCCGACGCCGAGTTTATAACGGTAGCCGACGGCGCGAGGCCCTTCGTCTCCCCCTTCGTTATCGACGAGGTCTCCCGCGCGGCGTATAAGAGCGGCGCCGCGGCCGCCTGCGCCGAGGTGACCGACACAATAAAGATGCTCGACGCCTCCGCGGCAATATCGAAAACGCTCGACCGAAGCCGTCTCGTCGCCATGCAGACGCCCCAGTGCTTCAGACTTTCCGACTACAAAAAAGCGGTCGAAGCGGCGGCGGGAAGCCTTCGCGATCTCACCGACGATTGCGCCGTCATGGAAAAAGCGGGCGTAAAAGTGACCCCCGTCTTCTCCGACAGGCTCAACATAAAAATAACCCGCCCCGAGGACCTCGTTATCGCCGAGGCGATAGCGGCCGCGCGGGACGAGGGGGAAAAGGAATAGTATGATAAGGATCGGTTACGGATACGACGTCCACCGCTACGCCGAAGGGAGAAGGCTCGTCCTCGGCGGCGTCACGGTGTCGTTTGAAAAGGGACTGCTCGGCCACAGCGACGCCGACGTTCTGATTCACGCCGTCATCGACGCCCTCTTGGGCGCAGCGGCGGCGGGCGACATCGGCGCCCTCTTCCCCGACACCTCGGACGAATATAAAGACGCAGACAGCCGCGTTCTCCTTCGCAAGACGCTCGAAGTGATAAAAGCCAAAGGCTACCGCGTCTCGAACGTCGACGCGACGGTTATATGCCAGCGCCCGAAATTAGCGCCTCATATCCTGAAAATTCGGGAAAATATCGCCGCCGATCTGGGCGTCGACGAAGACGCCGTAAGCGTCAAGGCGACGACGGAGGAAAAGCTCGGCTTTACAGGCCGCGAGGAAGGCGTCGCCGCCGCCGCGGTCGCTCTCATAGAAAAATAAACGCAAAAACGCCGTGCCAAAGCACGGCGTTTTATTTTTTTACAGTCCGCAAAGGTCTCTTATGATCTCGCCCGCAATCATTAGTCCCGCGGCGGCGGGGACGAAGGAGATCGAAGCGGGAGTTCTCTCGTCGCCGTCCACGGGGATAAAAAGCGGCTTGCGGGGCGGCTCATCCGACCAGAGGACCTTCACGCCCTTTATCCCGCGCTTTCGGAGTTCGAGCCGCATCACGCGGGCGAGCGGGCAGACCGAGGTCTTTTCAATATCGGTTATTCTGAAGCACTCGGGGCGGAGCTTGTTGCCCGTTCCCATCGACGAAATTATCGGGACGCCGAGTCTTTTTGCCTCTTCGATAAGAGCGAGCTTTGCCGTGACGTCGTCGACGCAGTCGGCGACGTAGTCGGCGCCCGAAAGGTCTATTTCGGCGTTTTTGCCGTATCTTATCGGATAGGCGACGACCTCGCAGTTTTCCGAGACGTCCTTTATATGCTCGGCCGCGACGTCGCATTTGAGGCGGCCGACGGTCGACTTCAACGCGAAAAGCTGACGGTTAATATTGCTTTCGGAGACGCGGTCAAAGTCGATTATTATCAGTTTGCCGACGCCCGCGCGGGCAAGCGCCGAGACGGCGTAGCTTCCCACGCCGCCAAGTCCGAAGACGGCGACGGTCGAGGCGGCAAGGAGGTTTAAGCCTTCCTTGCCTATAAGCATTTCGGTTCGGGTGTTTCGGTCGTTCATGACGTCCTCCGAAGTTATTTATTGAAAAATTATACCATAAAAAAGACGTCCCCGCAAGAAACGCTCGAAAAAAGTTGACAAACGGGACAAATGAATATATTATTATATAGTAATAAAATCCCGAAAGGAAAAACTTATGGACAACAAGCTCGTCAAAGAGATCACGTCGATGGACGAGGATTTCACCAAATGGTATACCGACATAGTCAAGAAGGCCGACCTTATCGATTACTCGGCCGTCAAGGGCTGCATGATCTTCAGACCCTACGGCTTCGCGATATGGGAAAACATAAAGAATATACTCGACGCCGAGTTCAAGAAGCTCGGGCACGAGAACGTCTGCATGCCGCTCCTCATACCCGAGGGACTTTTGCAAAAGGAAAAGGATCACGTCGAGGGCTTCGCGCCCGAGGTGGCGTGGGTGACCGTAGGCGGCGGTGAAAAGCTTCAGGAGAGACTTTGCATAAGGCCGACCTCCGAGGTGCTTTTCTGCGAGCATTATAAGAATATAATTCACTCCTACCGCGATTTGCCCAAGCTCTATAACCAGTGGTGCAACATCGTGAGATGGGAGAAGACCACCCGTCCGTTTTTAAGAAATCTCGAGTTTTTGTGGCAGGAAGGCCACACCATGCACGAGACCGAGGAGGACGCGAGAGCCGAAACTCTCCGTATGCTGAACGTCTATAACGATTTCTACCGCGACAAGCTCGCCATCCCCGCCGTCGTCGGCCGCAAGACCGAAAAAGAGAAGTTCGCGGGCGCCATAGAGACCTACACCGTCGAGCCGATGATGCATAACGGCTTCGCCCTTCAGGGCGGCACGTCCCACTATTTCGGCGACGGCTTCGCCAAGGCCTTCGGCATCACCTTCACCGACAGAGAAAACAAACTCCGCTATCCGCATCAGACGTCGTGGGGCGTCTCGACCCGTATGATAGGCGCCATAATAATGACCCACGGCGACAATAGCGGCCTCGTTTTGCCGCCCGCCATCGCGCCCATCCAGGTCGTCATCATCCCGATAGCCTTTCATAAGGAGGGCGTGCTCGAAAAAGCCAACGAGCTGAAAGCGGAACTCGAAAAGACCTTCCGCGTCAAGCTTGACGACAGCGAAAACTCGCCCGGCTGGAAGTTCTCCGAATACGAGATGAAGGGCGTGCCGCTTCGCATAGAGATAGGCCCCCGCGACATCGCCGAGAACAAGTGCGTCGCGGTCCGCCGCGATAACGGCGAAAAGACGGTGCTTTCGCTTGACGGTCTCACCGAAAGCGTCCTGAAACTGCTTGACGAGATAAAAGCCAATATGTATGAGAAGGCAAAGAAAAACCTTGCCGAGAAGACGTCGGTCGCGAGGAGCTTTGACGAGTTTCTCGATATCGCCGCGAACAAGGGCGGATTTATCAAGGCCATGTGGTGCGGCGACGCCGAGTGCGAGGCTAAGATCAAAGAGGTCACGGGCGGCGTAAAGAGCCGCTGCATCCCCTTCGAGGAGGAACACCTCTCCGACAAATGCGTTTGCTGCGGCAAAGAGGCCAAGCACATGGTCGTCTGGGGAAGGCAGTATTAAAAAACATAAAAAAAACAACACCCGGTCGGGTGTTGTTTTTTTGTTTCTTTTAATAGTTGTTTGCCTTCTGCTCGAAATATGCTCTCGGATGATTGCAGACGGGGCAGACCTCGGGGGCCTCGGTTCCGACGTGGATGTGTCCGCAGTTGCGGCACTGCCACACGACGAGGGAGCCTCTCTTGAAGACGAGGTCGCCGTTTATGTTTTCGAGAAGACGGGTATATCTCTCTTCATGTTCCTTCTCAATGGCGCCGACGCCTCTGAATAACTCGGCGATGTCGTGGAAGCCCTCTTCGTCGGCGACTTTTGCGAATTCGGCGTACATTTCGGTCCATTCGAAGTTCTCGCCCGCCGCGGCGTCCTTTAAGTTCTCTACGGTGTCCGGCACGGCGCCGCCGTTAAGGAGCTTGAACCATATCTTGGCGTGCTCTTTTTCGTTGCCGGCGGTCTCGTCGAATATGGCGGCTATCTGCTCATAGCCCTCTTTCCTGGCTTTCGAGGAATAGTAGTTATACTTGTTCCTCGCCTGCGACTCGCCCGCGAAGGCGGCCTTTAAATTGGCTTCGGTTTTGCTTCCCTTGAGTTCCATTTCATTTTCCTCCGTATATTTTAATTATTGGATTTCGTTGTTCTGTCCGTCGTCCGTTTCCGCGGGGACGGCTTCTTCGGTCGCCGTTTCGGCGGGCGCAGGCTCCGCCGCGACTACCGTTTCCGCCTCGACGGGCGCGGGAGTTACGGGCGCCGCGGGCTGTTGATAAACGGGCGAAGCGGGTTGCCTATAGACCTGCTGAGCAGGCTGCTGATTGTTATAATAAACGGGGGCGGGCGCTCCGGCGTAGGCGGGCTGATACTGCGCCTGCGCGGCGGCCTCGGCCTTACGCTTTTTGCTCTTTGCTATTGACCCGAATACTATGCGAAGTATTATGAAGAGAAGTCCGACGCCCGCGCATACGAGCGCGGCGTTACGGAAGCCCGAGAATATGACGCCCGCGATTGCGCCGAGGTCGAGTCCTCCCAGAAATCCGCTCAGGACGGACGAAAGAAGGCCTCCGAGGAGCGTCGGGATGAGAATAAGCAATCCCGCGATAAGCATCGGCACGCCGCACCAGACGAGCCACTTGTAGGGGCTCCAGCGGAGCAGACCGATGAGTATGCAGATTACGGCGACGCCGATGACGAGCACAAGAAGTATTATGCCGTTAAAGATAAGGTTGAAAACGTCTTTAGACCTCTCGGCGGTCATATTGAGCCACTCGTCAACGTCCTTTTCGATCTCCTCGTAGGCGGGAAGACCGTTTATAAGGTCGGATAAGAGGTCGTTGCAGTTGGACTTGAATTTCGACCAGTTTTCGTCGGTGAGGACCTGCTCGGAGAGCGCCGCGAAGGCGTCCCTCGCCCCGACGATGACCGCGTTGACGTAGCTCATATCGATCCTTATCGTGACCTTTCCCGAGCACAGATAGATCTTCAGGCCGTCGGTATAGTCGTAAGCTATGCGGCCGAGCACTTCCTTCTGAAAGACCGCCACGGCGTCGGCGAGCTTGACGTCTTCGCCCAAGGGGGCGATGAAATCGTAGATATCTTTAAGCAGATTTATCGCGGGCATTTCGCCGTTTTCGCCTACGCCCGCCTCCTCGAGATACTTTTTGAGGTCGTCCATATCGATTATCTCGCTTAAGTCGCCCATACCCTCGAAGCCCTCGAATTCCTCCAAAGAGGAGAGATCCCCGAGACCCCCGAAGCCGCTGAACATGGACGAAACGTCGAGATTGCTTAAGAAGTTCTCGCCCGCGTCGATAAGCGCGGTAAGATTTACCGACTGCGTCAGCGTGCGGACGTTTGCGGGCGAGACCATCGTGGCCGCGCCGTGGACGGCGATTCCCGCTATCGAAAGAGCGAATATGGCGATCGCGAGAGGTATGCAGATTATCACGCCTATAACTTTAAGTGCTTTCATGACTACACCTCCGTTTAGTTAATTATAGCATAGTTATAATAAAGGTGCAACAACATAATTTGACATAGGGCCTTTAGTGTTATATAATAATAAAACATTAACGGATCGGAGCGAAAATATGAAAAGACCCGAAAACACCGTGATGTTTCCGGAAGGCTACGTCGAAACGGACGCCATAGACCTTCAGAAAGACAAGAAAAAAGCCGCTGTTATAAACGGCGTCGCCGCCGCCGTGATGGCGGCGATGACGATACCCGCGCTGATAATAAAAAGATCCGAGCTCGCGGCGCTGTTCGAGGGAAACGGCATTATAATACATCTGCTTATTCTCATAGTCTCCGCGTTAGTCTATATCGTCGGCCACGAAGCCGTCCACGCGGTGTTTTTCAAAATCTTCTGTCCGAAGGCAAAGCTAAAGTGCGGGTTTACGCTCCTTTACGCCTTTATGGCGGGCGACGCCTATTATAACAAACCCTGCTATATTATAATCGGCCTCGCGCCCATAGTCGTATTCGGAATACTCTTTACCGTCCTGCTTTTCCTCTTGCCCGAATACTTTTTCGTGATTTGGCTTTTGCAGAGCATGAACGTAAGCGGCGCGGCGGGCGATATCTACGTCTCCGTCAAGCTCGCCAAAGGTCCCTACGACCTTCTGGTCTACGACAGGGGCGTCTCGATGAGCGTTTTTTACAAATAAGCGAATAATGAAAGACCGTCTTCGCCGACTGTTCTTAAGAACAGTCGGCAAATGATGAGTTCCGCTTGCGCGGCACATGATGAGCGCTTTCGCGCATGATGAACGGCTTCGCCGAATGATGAGCGCCTTCGGCGCATGAAGCGGAACTCATTTCATCATTTTGCGGTGAACCCGCAAATCATCATGGCGACCGAAGGGAGGCTCATCATTTGCCCGTCAGGGCAATCATCATTCTTTTCGACGTTTGGCTCGCATTTGTCCTGCTTACAGAGGTATGCGACAAAAAACCGACTGAAATAAGGATAAGCTTCCCTTACGTCAGCCGGTTTTTATTTACTGTCCTTTAGAGCGCGCCCCGTTCGCGGTCTTTTTTTATTCTCTCATATTTTTGTCGAGGTCCTGCACCTCTTCGTTTTCGGGACGTTTTACCTCTCTCGCCTCGGTATATATCTCGCCGTTTCTTCCGCGCCTCGTCTCCTCTTCCCTGCTCCCGCCCCTGAAAATACGCGAGACGAGGAAAAATAAAGCGGCGACGAATATAACGAAAAGAAGCGGTTGAAAAAGAAAAATCAGAAAATCCATAATTACTTACCCTTCCGCCCTGCGAAAAGCCCGAAACACTTTCGCAAAATGAGATAGTGAAGAAGGAATATCACGACGTAGAGGATATAGGCGATAATGCCCTTGTCGAGCCCTATATCGGAGTATATGCGGACGAAGGGGAATAATGCCCCCACGGCCGTCACCGCCGTCACGGACGCGCCGTTTACGAAGAGAATATTGACGAAGACGGCGGCTACCGCCGACACGGCGAAATATACGGGACGATATTTCAGTATAAACGAGAGCCCGAAGGCCGCGCCGAAGCAGATAACCGCGAAAAGAAGCGGCATAAGGACGGAGTCGACCGCCCCTTCGAAGGGCGCGGTCAGAAGTCCGCAGACAAGTCCGCCGACGAAGGTCGCGGCGGCCGACACGGCAAACAAAAGCCATTTCTTCTCAAAAATCGCGAAAAACGAAAGCGAAAAACCTGCCAGCGCGAAAAATGCGGCGGCAAAGCCGAGAAAAGCGAGCAGGATATACTCAAAAGTCCCCCCGCCCATATTCAGGACCCCCGCGAGAGCCCTTATCCCGCAGGTCAAAAGATAGCAGACTATTATCAGCAAAGCCGCGAAAACGGCGCGAAACTTTTTCATGTTCTTACCTCCGACTCTAATATTTTAACATAAAACGCGGCGCAAATGCAAATTTTCGCCGTAATTTCAGCTATTTGACGAATAATTATCTTAAAAAAGGGGCAAAACACCTTAAAAAGCCTTAAAGAGTTGATGAAAAATGAAGCGAAGGACCCTTGTTGTTTTAACTCTTCTTGCCGTCTTTGCCGCCGCCTTTTTGCTCCGCGCTCCGACCGCCGCCGTCCCCGCCCTCTCCCGCATAGGCTCCTACGGACGCGAGGTCGAGCTGATTCAGGAAAAGCTCGTCTCGGAAGGCTATCTCGGGGAGGGCGGCGTCGACGGCATATTCGGCCCGAAGACGCTTGCCGCCCTCAAGGAGTATCAGAAGGCTAACGGCCTCGACCCCGACGGCATTGCGGGGCCCCTTACCCTCGGCTCGATGAACATTGAGGACAGCGGCAAGAACTCAGCGGTAAAGGACGCCCGCCTCGAGCTTCTGGCTCACGTCATCTCGGCCGAGGCGAGGGGCGAGCCCTACGAGGGACAGGTCGCCGTAGGCGCCGTCGTCTTAAACCGCGTCAGACACCCGTCCTTTCCCGACACGGTCGCGGGCGTCATCTATCAGCGCGGCGCCTTCGACACCGTCGCGGACGGTCAGATAGACCTCGAGCCGACCGAAAGCGCCTACAGAGCCGCAAGAGAGGCGCTCTCGGGCGCCGACCCGACGGGCGGCTGCGTCTATTTTTACGACCCGCGCCACACCTCTAACCGCTATATGCTCTCCCTCGAGGTCGCCCTCGTCATCGGCCACCACGTCTTCTGCGAACCGCAATAAAAAAAGTCCCGCGACTGCGGGACTTTTTTCAATACTTAAACTTTCCAAGCCTGCCGAAGACGGCCTTGGGCAAATAAAGCGAGCCGCAGACGACCGCGGCGGAGCCGCTCTTGTCCTTTTTCACCCGCCGCATCGCCGCCCGGAAAGCCTTTCTCGGCGACTGATACTCGGTGATGTCCTTGCAGTATTTCCTCGCCTCTTTTGCAAGAAGCTCCGTCGGAAGCGACCGCGGATTGCCCGCGTCAGTGACGAAAACCGCCTCCGAGACCGCCGCTATCTTCGCGGCGACCTTGACGTAATCCTTGTCGCCGCACATGGCGACGACGGAGTAGATCTTCTTTTCGGGATAAAGCGTTTTCAGATTATGAACGAGCGCCTCCATGGCCCCTTCGTTGTGGGCGCCGTCGACTATGACGGCGGGACTTTGCGACATGACCTCGAACCTGCAGGGGAGCCTCGCCCCGAAAATGCCGTTAATAACGGCTTGTTCCTTTAACTTCGGGCAGACCGCAAAAAGCGCCTCCAAAGCCGTGACGGCGTTTTCAAGCTGAAAAGACCCCGTCATGCCCGTCTTCAGTTCAAGACCCTTATACTTGAATCTCACGCCGTCCGTCCCGGTCTTGACGTCCGCCGCGTCGTCCGCGGACGCTATTATAAACCTGTTGTGAAGCTCCGCCGCCTTTTTTTCAGCCATATCGAGCACGCTTTTTTTGTTCGCGCCCGAAATTACGGTAATGCCGTAGGGCTTTATGATCCCGAGCTTTTCGGCGGCGATCTTCTCGACCGTGTCGCCGAGGACGTTCATATGGTCCATCGAAACCGAAGTTATAACGGTGCAAAGCGGCGCTTCAATAACGTTCGTCGCGTCGAAACGTCCGCCGAGACCCGTCTCCAGCACCACCGTGTCGCACTTTTCCTTTTTGAAGCAGAGCATCGCGGCGGCGGTGATAAGCTCGAACTGGGTGCAGTCGTCGGGCGTCACGCCGAGATCTTTTATTTTGGCAACGGCCCACGAAAGCCGCCTCTTTCCGATATTTTTACCGTCTATTTTGATTCTCTCGGTAAACTCGTAGACGTAAGGCGAAATGAAAAGTCCGCACTTTTCGCCCGAAAAGCTTAAAACCGAAGCGATATAGGCCGCCGTCGACCCCTTGCCGTTCGTCCCCGCGACGTGGAAAAAGCGGAGCGACTTCTGGGGGTCGCCGAGACGCGAAAGAATAGACCTTATCCTTTCGAGCGACGCGGGATGCGAAAACCTCGCGAACCCGTCGATATAACCGAGCGCGTCGGCGTATTTCATAAGCTTCCCTCTTAATCTTTCTTCTTATCGACTATGTAAGCCTTTTTGATACCGCTTTCGACCGTCCTGTCGAAGAGGTTCGCCATGGTCGGCGTGACGTATATCTTCACGTCGTTCTCGCCCTTGCGGAGGTGCCCCGAAAGGTCGAAGAGGTACGGCGGCCACGCCTTTTCGCCGACGAAGGACGAATTGACGAAAACGGCGGCGTAATCCCTCGTCTCAAGCTCCAAAAGCGCCTCTTTCTTCTCGAAACGCCTGGTAAACTCATATACCGCGACGCCGCTGTAGAAGGGGTATCCCGCGGAGGTAAACTCCCCTACGCCCTCCCTCACGGGCGACACGACGGCGCACCGCTCGTCAAGCGCGAAGTCGCCTCTTATCATCGAAAACGGCGGCGTAAAGGGCATATCGTAATCGGGAGTATTCCCCATTACTACGAGAATATTCGTCCCCTCCGAGACCGTCTGCGAGACGTCGAAAACGACGTTCGTCCTGTCGTAGACCGTCTCGTGACGGCCGAGCTTGAGCGGCTTTCCGTTGAGGATGTAGACCGAGCCGAAAATATCCTCGCAGACAAGCTCGAGCTTCTTCGGCTTGTTTATGACGGTGAAATAAGACCTTATCGCGAACGGCTTGCCGCGTTCAAGGTCGCTGATGACCCAGACGTTTCCTTCGGGCTTGTTATACTTGTCCTTTTCCTTTTTGAAATCGGTGCGCGGCATATCGCAGACGGCGGCGTAGACCTCTTTCGGCTTTTTGCCCGCAAGCGGCGCGGTATTTACGCATATTTCGTATCCGAGCCGGAGCGTATTTCCGTTCTCGGCGCTGAAAGTCATATTCCCTATAAGCTCCTTATGCTCACCCGCGATAAGCTTTTTGCCGCTCTCGAGGCACTTTTCAAGCTCCGATACGGTGTCGATGTCGCCCGCGAAAACGGCTATGCCTTCCCTGCCGCAAAGCGTCGTCTCGTAGGAGCGGTTGAAGCTCCCCGTCACTACGCCCTCGTCGAGGTCGAAGACTACGGCCTTCTTGTCCTCGTGAAGCTCGATGCGAAGCTTCTCGCTTTCAAGCGAGTCGTTGGCTATAAGATAGACGCCTACAGGGCCCGTCTCTCTCGCGAAGCACATAATATCGTCGCCGCCCGTGACGGACACTTTTTCCTCGTGCATAAGGGTCTTTAACGCCTTCGAAAGCGCCGCTCTCGGAGCGTTTCTCTCCTCTATCGACACCTCGTTTGTCGCTACGCCTCTTATATTGCGCGCTATCTCGAAATAAGCGGTCTCCTTGTCGTCGGGCCTTGCTTTCACGCGGACGCAGGCCTCCTTGAAGCCCGCGGTCTCTCCCGCGATATCAAACGGCGTAAAGCCGTCTACTTCCTTTTCGGGCAGGTCGTTTACGAAAACGGTCTTGCCGCCCTCAGAGATAAACTGTCTCAGGACCTCGGCCGTCTTCGCCCGCGTAAACCTCACCGCGGGCAGGATCACCGTGTCGTAGGGTCCCGCCGCGCCGTGGCCGAGATCGAAGGTTATCGTCCCGTTATTGACGGTCGCCTTCTCGAAAAGTTCCTCGAAGGCCACCTCGAAGGTCACCTTTTCGGCGATAAGAGCGTTTATCGTCGCCGTGACGGCGGCGTCCATCTGTCTGTAGGTCGTTTTGTCGTGAAAATCCTTTATGGAGTATTCCCAGGTATGAATATAATTCGCCCTGCTCGTCACGGCCGCCGTGGTCGACGGATAGAGCAAAAGCACTCCCGCCTTCTTACCGCTGTTCGCGACTATCGCCGAAAGCCTCGAAAAATAGTCGGCAAGCAGGCCGTAATTATTGAAAAGTCCGTTATTCGGCCCGTGCGACGGCGGATAGCACTGCAGGAAAAACTTTTTCATCCCCTCGAGACAGTGGTAAGCGCCCATGAACATCATGGTCGTCACGCCCTGCATCATAAGGCGATGCGCAATTCTTTTCATATCGGAGAGCGTCAGCTCCCAACCGCTTCCCGTGTAGGTCTCGCAAAGAGTCTTTTTCTTGCCGAGCCAGTGGGCCGTCGAGTCCAACAT
>JAEEGL011723578.1_pt1 | contig 25861 bp, 15 predicted proteins | sample 9134231 | NCBI WGS metagenome assembly JAEEGL01 (sample SAMN16246548, study PRJNA631951) | gut metagenome | biome: gut microbiome; feature: rumen; material: fiber-attached | host: Bos | place: Iran: Karaj | collected 2018-10 | reverse complement strand
CTTCTCCATGGCCTCGCGACAGATGTCGGCAAGGCCGTCACGGCGCTGCTTGTAGGCGTCATGCATGCCAAGGCCGTATTCTGCGGCGTCTTCGAACAGGGAGTTGCCCCAGGCAGGTCCGAAGCCGTCCTTGTTCTGGCAGTACGGGGTGGTCGGTGCAGAGCCGCCCCAGATGGAGGAGCAGCCAGTGGCGTTGGCGATGACCATGCGTTCGCCGAACAGCTGGGTGATGAGTTTGACATACGGTGTTTCGCCGCAGCCAGCGCAGGCGCCGGAGAATTCCAGGAGGGGCTGGCAGAACTGCGAGCCCTTGAGGGTGGCGCGGTCCAGCAGGTTGTCCTTGATGGAGATGTTCTCTTCGGCGAACTTAAGGTTGGCGACCTGGGCTTCACGCTGGGTTTCCAGCGGCTTGAGCACAAGGGCCTTCTCCTTGGCAGGGCAGGTGTTCACGCAGGATCCGCAGCCGAGGCAGTCTTCGGCATAAACCTGGATACGGAACTTGAGACCCTTGAGCTCCTTGCCGTTGGCGTCGATGGTCACGAAGCTTTCGGGAGCGTTCTCAAGCTCTTCCGGAGAGGCCAGGACAGGACGGATGGCGGCATGGGGGCAGGCCATGGAGCAACGGTTGCACTGGATGCACTTGGAGGCATCCCATTCAGGGATGTCAACGGCGACGCCGCGCTTCTCGCAGGCCGTCGTTCCCAGGGGCACGATGCCGCGAGGATCGAAGGAGGAGACGGGCAGCTTGTCACCCTGCTGGGCAAGGATGGGACGCACGACGTTGGCGATATACGGATCGGCATCATTGTAGATGGAAGGCGTATCGGCAGCATCAGCCCAGGATTCCGGATACTTGATCTCGGTAAGAGCTTCGAGGGCCTTATCGACGGCAGCAATGTTCATGTTGACGATCTTGTCGCCCTTCTTGCCGTACGTCTTCTTGATGGCCGTCTTGATATAGCCGATGGCCTCGTCGATGGGAAGGACGTTCGCAAGCTTGAAGAAGGCCGTCTGGGTCACCATGTTGATGCGGTTGCCGAGGCCGACTTCGGCCGCGACCTTGACTGCATCGACGTTGAAGAACTTAAGGTGTTTCTGAGCGATGACGCGCTTCATCTGGCCGGGCAGCTCGCGATCCATCTCCTCGATGGTGTGCCAGCCGGAGTTGAGAAGGAACGTGCCGCCTTCCTTGATGCCATCAAGGATGTCGTACATGTTGACATAGGAATCCTTGTGGCAGGCGATGAAGTCGGCGCTATTCACCAGGTAGGAGGATTTCAGGTAGGACTTGCCGAAGCGCAGGTGCGACACGGTGAAGCCGCCAGACTTCTTCGAGTCATAGGCGAAGTAGCCCTGGGCATACATGTCGGTGTTGTCACCAATGATCTTGATGGCGTCCTTGTTCGCGCCGACAGTGCCGTCAGAGCCCAGGCCGAAGAACTTGCACTGGACAGTGCCGGCGGGCACGGTATCAATGGCTTCGCCGAGCTCGAGGGAGAGATTGGTGACATCATCTTCGATGCCGACCGTGAAGTGGTTCTTGGGGGAGGCAACGAGCATGTTGTCAAAGATGGCCTTGGCCATGACAGGCGTGAACTCCTTGGAGCCGAGGCCGTAGCGACCAGCGATGATCTTGGGGAACACGCGAATCTGGTCGCCGTTCTCCACGAACGCGGTGCAGACGTCCTGGTACAGGGGCTCGCCGAGAGCGCCAGCTTCCTTGGTGCGGTCGATGACGGTGATGGTCTCCACGGTGGCGGGCAAGACGCTCAGCATGTACTGAGCGCTGAACGGACGGTACAAGCGGACCTTGAGCAGACCGACGCGCTGTCCCTGGGCCATCAGGTAATCCACTACCTCTTCAATCACGTCGCAGGAGGATCCCATGGCGACAATGACGCGCTCGGCTTCCGGATCTCCATAGTAGTCAAAGGGCTTGTAGCTGCGGCCGGTGATGGAGGCGACGCGCTTCATCGCGTCGACGACGATGGAGGGAACGGCGTCATAGTAGGGGTTGCTGGCTTCGCGGTTCTGGAAATAGATATCCGGGTTCTGCGCCGTGCCGCGCTGATGCGGATGCTCGGGATTCATCGCAGATTCGCGGAACGCCTGCACGTTGTCCCAGTTGACGACCTTGCGGATGTCCTCGTAGTCGATGACATTGATCTTGCGGATTTCGTGCGAAGTGCGGAAACCGTCGAAGAAGTGGCAGAAAGGCACGCTGGAATCAATGGCGGCGAGATGGGCAACGAGGGCCAGGTCCATGGATTCCTGCGGGTTGTTGGAGCACAGGAAGGCAAAGCCGGTCTGACGGGCAGCCATGACGTCCTGGTGGTCGCCGAAAATCGACAGGGCGTGGGACGCGAGGGCACGGGCGGAAACATGAAAAACGCCGGGAAGCAGTTCGCCGGCGATTTTATACATGTTGGGGATCATCAGGAGCAGACCCTGCGACGCGGTGAACGTCGAGGTGAGGGCGCCAGCGGCGAGAGAACCGTGGACGGCGCCGGCGGCGCCGGCTTCAGACTGCATCTCGCGGATGTTGACGCGCTGGCCCATGAGGTTTTTCTGCCCCTTGGCGGACCATTCATCCGCAAGCTCGCCCATGACAGAAGACGGGGTGATAGGATAGATAGCGGCGACGTCGCTCAGCGCATACGCGACATGGGCTGCCGCTGTGTTTCCATCCATTGTCTTCATGTGTTTAGCCATAGTACCTCCTCAGGATAACCGCCGGAGCGGAAAGTTGTGGCAGAGACTTCTGCCGTTTTTGCTGATAAAACGCAATGTTAGTTAACTTATATAAGTATATTCCCATAGTTGCAAAATATCAATGCTTTTTTTTGGAAAATCCGGGCTGACCAGGGGCTCACAGCCCTTCGCGGGACCAGGACCGGTCTGCCGCTCCCATGAGCACGTACGTGAGCATGGCTGCGGCAAAATCGGAAACGACATGACCCTGGCGCGGCGCGAGTTCAACGACGTCCGCGCCGATGATGCGGCGCTGCGCGCTCAGGGCAAAAATGATGTCGATCGCCATCTGCCAGCCGATTCCTCCGGGGACGGGCGTGCCGGTTTCCGCGATGACGGAGGGATCCAGGCCGTCGACGTCAAACGTTATGAATATATTCGCAGGGAAGGAATCGGGCAGGGAAACAACGTGCGGGCCTTCGTGATTGAGGAGTGAGGCATCCCAGAAAAGGATGGGATAATGTTCCCTGGCCTCGAGCTCTTCTCGGCAGAAGATGCGGTTGCCGATCTGCGCCAGCGGCAGGCCGAGGTCGTCCACGGCACGGCGCATCGCGCAAGCATGGCTCCATTTAGTGCCATCGTAGCTGTCCCGGAGGTCGGCGTGCGCGTCAAACTGCACAACTCCAAACGTTCCATAAACATCACGCAGCGCTTTAAGTTCGCCATAAGTGAGCGCATGCTCACCGCCAAGAGCGAAGGGAATGGCTCCGCACTTCAGGGCGTAGCGCACAGCACCGGCGATACGGTCCATGACTTGCTCAGGAGATCCTGAGCAATCGACGGGAGGCAGGGTGAATATACCCTTTTCTCCGGGATATCCCGAGCCGTCAAACAGCTCGAGCTGGTCCGAGGCCTCCAGTATCGCGTCAGGTCCGCGGCGAGTGCCGCCCATGTAGCTCACCGTGGCTTCATAGGGCACGGGGATAACGTGGAAGCGCGCTTCCTGCGGCGCGCAGGGAGGTACTTCAGAGGATAGGAAGCGCCTTGGATTTTCTTGCATGGCAGGGAAACTCCTGCTGGGGTTGTCAAAGGTCGTCAGGCTAGGATGAGGACGCGCGGTCCGCCGTCTGCGAAGACGCGCTGCGGCCGAATATCCGCCGCACGGCGGCGGCGATACGTTTGCCGAAACGGTCCAGATAGACATAGTAGACCGGCGTGATGTACAGGGTCACGAGCTGCGAAAAGAACAGCCCCCCCGCGACACAAATGCCTATGGGCTGGCGCGCCTCTGCACCAGTCGCCCCCAGCCCGAAGGCAAGCGGCAGCGCCCCCATGATGGCCGCGAGTGTCGTCATCAGGATCGGGCGGAAGCGGATGAGGCAGCCCTGGATGATGGCCTCCTCAGATTCGAGGCTGCCCTTGCGCTCGGCGGAAAGGGCAAAGTCCAGCACCATGATGGCATTCTTCTTGACGATGCCGATGAGCATGATGATGCCGACAAAGGCCGTCATGTTCAGCTCCGCGTGGAAGAGCCAGAGGCAAAACAAGGCTCCGAAGCCGGCGGAAGGCAGGCCGGACAAGATCGTGATGGGGTGGATGAAGCTTTCGTATAGGACGCCGAGGACGATATAGATAAGCAGGACGGATACGATGATGATGATTATCATGTCATGGACGGAGCGCTGGAAGTCCTGCGCCGTGCCGACAAGGCTTCCTGTGACGGAATCCGGCAGCAGGTCGCTTGCTGTGGCCACAACTTCGGCCATTGCGTCGCCCATGGCATATCCTGCAGATACGTTGAACGACACGTTAACCGCCGGGAACTGGCCGCGATGGATGACGTTCAGCGGTCCGGCTTCATACTGCCGCGTCACAAGAGTCTCCAGCGGCACGAGCTTTCCTCCGGAGGACCTGAGGTACAGGGAGTCGAGGACTGCGGCGTTGTCCTGGCGCTCCCGCAGTATCTCCATTTTGACGGCGTAGTCGCTGACATCCGTGTATATCGTGGACACTTCCCGCGTCCCGAAGGCGGAATAGAGCGCGTTTTCTATCTGGGACAGCGTGATGCCCAGCATAGTGGCCTTGTCTCGGTCTACGACCAGGCGGATCGATGGGTTGAGCAGCTGCATGTCCGTGCTGACATCCCGCACGCTTTTCAGCTGGCGCAGGGCATCCTCGACGCGGCGTGCGGCATCATACAGCTCGCCGGTGTTGCTGCCGACAAGCGTATAAGCATAGATGCCGGTGGTATTGCCGCCAGCGCCCTGCACGTTTGCGTTGCGCAGGGAAACCATCAGTGTGGCGCTGGTGTTCAGCTGCCTGCGCAGTCGCTCGATGACGGTGTTGATTCCGTCTCTCTCGGCTATGGGCTTCAGGCGTATCATGATGGTGGCCGTATTGGTGTCTGCCCGCATGCCGCCGCCGATATTGGTCACGTAGCTGCGCACGGCGGGATCCGCCGCGATAACAGGATGGAGCTTCTGCACTGCGTTGACGAGCGCTTCGAAAGAGATGGATTCCTCAGCCCTCACCGTGACTCGGATGCGTCCGCCGTCGATTGCCGGAAAATATCCCGTGGGAACCAATGTGGCGAACCACCACGTGCCCGCAATGAGAGAAAGGGAGAACAGGAACGTGAGGAATTTGTGGCGCATGACGCAGCGCAGGCTGCGTTCGTATGCGGCATGCACGGCGCTGAAGCCGCGCTCCATCGCAGCCTTAATGCCAGAACTGCGCGCATGCAGGGAGACATCATTGAGGAACACTGCACACATCATGGGGGTAAGGCTTACTGACACGAAGAGGGACACGGAGATGGCGATGATGATCACGGCGGCGAATTCGAAGAACATCCTGCCAGCAATGCCAGGGAGAAAGAGCAGGGGGATGAACACGGTGCCGAGCGATACGGTCATGGAAAGGATGGTGAAGCCTATCTCTCCGGCGCCGTCCATGGCCGCTGCAAGCGGGGTCTTGCCCATTTCCCGGTGGCGTATGATGTTTTCCAGCATGACGATGGCGTCGTCGACGACGAATCCCACCACGAGGATGAGGGCCATCAGCGACATGTTGTCAAGTGAGAATCCAGAGAAGAGCATGAGGGGGAATGCGGCGACTACCGACAGGGGCAGGGCCAGGCTGGGTATGAGCGTGGCCATCCCGTCCCTCAGGAAGGCGTAGATGACGATGACCACGAGCAGTATCGTCAGCAGCAAGGTGAATTCCACTTCCTCCACCGATTCCCGGATCGGCACGGCGGTATTTTCCACGATGTTGAGCTCGACGGCGGGTGGAAGGGAGGCTTCGATGTCCGGCAAGAGGTCGAGCACATCACTGACGACCTGCACCGTGTTTCCTCCGGGTTGCCGCGTCACCTGCACGGTCACGCCGGCATTGCCGCTGATGAAGCTCGCCTGGTTGGTTTCTTCCACGCCGCTCTCGACGTCGGCCACTTCCCTGAGCCTGACGGGGGAACCGTTGCGCCATGCAACGATGATGTTCGCAAATTCCTCTGCCTTGACGAGCGAGCCGCTGGTCTTGATGTTGCGGATGCGTGCGGAGCCGTCCAGTTTTCCCGTCGGCAGGGTGACGTTCGCAGCGTCGATGGCCAGGCGGATTTCATCCGAACTGATATTGCGGGCTGCCATCAGCTCCGGCCGGAGATTAACTCTGACGGCATAGCGTTTCGCGCCGCGCACGTCGGTCCGTGATACGCCGCGCACCATGGAAAGCCGCTGGGACACGTAGTTTTCCGCATAATCAGTGAGCTGCTGACGCGTGATGGAATTGGACGTCAGCGCCAGCGTGATGACGGGCAGCGCATCCGGATTCACCTTCCAGAAACGCGGCATCTGCGTCATTGTGTCAGGCATGCGCGAATACGCGATGGAAATGGCGGACTGCACATCCAGGGCCGCGCCGTCGATATCCCTGTCCATCTCGAATTCCACCACGACCTGGGTGCGGCCAAGCTTGTTGGTGGATGTCATGCTCTTGATGCTGGATATGTTTGAAAGCTGCTTTTCGAGCGGCTTGGCCACCGAGGTGGCCATGGTTTCCGGCGACGCTCCGCTCAGGTTGGCGTTGACGATGATGATGGGGTACTCGATGTTGGGGTTTTCGCTGAGGGGAAGGCGGAAAAAGCTCATGATGCCGAACGCGAGGATGCCCAGCATGATGAGCGTTGTCCCGACAGGGCGGCTGATGAAAAGGGACGAAATGTTCATCGCTCTCCATGACCAGGTCCGGCTGCACTGTCGGCAAGGCGCACGGCAATGCCGTCCTTCAGGCGGACATGCCCTTCCAGCACCACCTGCTCGCCCGCGGCCAGTCCGGATGAAACAGCCGTGAAGCCGTCTGATTCGATGTCGATGGACACCGTCCTGATATGCGCTTTTTTGTCCTGGGAAACGACGTAGACGAACGGTCCGTCAGGTCCGAGCATGATGGCGCGGCTCGGCACGGCGACGATTCCTTTGCGGACGTCCAGCTGCAGGAAGAGCCGTAAGAATTCCCCGGGCCACAGTTCTCCGGTTTCGTTGCTGAAGCTGGCTTTAAGCGGCACGGTGCCCGTTGTGCTGTCGACATTGCCCACGTAGACGACGTGCCCAGAAACCGTATTGCCGCTTTTCGTCCTGGACAGGGCCGAAAGGCTGCCTGTAGAGGCATTGGCGCGTATCGTTGGAAGGTGCTTTTCAGGGACGCTGAACTCGATTTCCGCGGGGGACACATCGTCGATGGTCAGGAGCTGGTCCTGAGCTCTGAGCACGTTGCCGGCGTCCACCAGCACGTTCCGTGCCCTCCCGCTGACGGGAGAGCGGATCTCGCAGTAGGAAAGGTCAAGCAGGGCTTTTTCAAGGGAGGCCTCATCCTCCCTGACGGCAGCCTGGGCGGCAATGAAGGTGACTCGCATCGTCTCCGTTTCGGAAGCGCTGGAAAAGCCTCCCTTGCTCATTTTCTGCGCGCGGGAAAGGTCATCACGGGCCTTCGCAAGCTTTGCGCGGTCGCTCTCCAATCGAGCTGCGGCCTGCTTATGCGCTATGGTGTAGGGAGCTTTCTCTATTTCAAAGAGGAGCTGGCCCTGGCGGACATCGTCCCCGTCCTGGACCAGGACTTTCTGCAATTCCCCCGCCGTCCTGGAAACGAGCGTGACCGTCGTGGAGGGCTTGACCGTGCCAACGGCCTCGATGATGAACGGCACATCCCTTGTCTCTGCAACAGCCAGCTTCACAAGGGCGGCGTTGTCCGCCTTCCTCGGGGTATCAGCCTTATCCTGCGTGCAGCCGCACACCATGGCGACAAGGACGATGCTTATGAACCAGTGCATGCGAATACCACTCCGCGGCCAACGTGTTTTTTTAAATCCTATTTTTGAATGCAGCCGTTGTCAATCGCGTGATCTGGCGGCATATACCCATGAAAATGTCGAATTCATGGCGTCTGAGCCCGGCCCTGTCGAAGAGCCGCGCCAGGGGAAGGAAGAAATAGTCCGGGTTGTCCTTCGGCAGGACATCCAGGCTGAGAAGGGCATTTTTCAGGGCGGTGAAGAGTCTCTCACGCTCGCTGCTTGAAATGCGGCGCGACAGGCCATGACCCCGGTCGATCATGGCAGTGCCGGGCATGGCCAGGAAGCATTCATAGAGCATAATGAGTACAGCCTGCGCCAGATTGAGCGACGAATCCCTGCCGTAGGTCGGGATGCGCACAAGACGCCCGCAAAGCAGCAGGTCCTCGTTAGACAGGCCCTTGTCTTCAGGGCCGAAGACGATGGCAACATTCTCGCCTGCCTGGATGCGTTCCGCTGCTTCTACCGCCGCTTCCCTGGGCGTGCGCATCTGCTGCCTCATGCCACCTGTCCGCGCCGTCGTTGCAATGACGAGCTGGCAGGGCGCGACGGCCTCCGCAAGCGAGGGGCAGACCGTCACGGAATCAAGCAGAGGGGCGCCCTGTGACGTTGCCGTGACCATGGCTTTCTCCAGGTTCCAGCGGCGCGGCTCAGCAAGAAAAATGCCTGCATGCCCGAAATTCGCCGAAGCCCTGGCAGCCATGCCGATATTTTCCGGGAAATTCGTGCGTACAAGGACAACGCGCAGCAGATTGCCGAAAACCGCTGAAGGGCTCCGTTCTTCCGTCATGACTGGTTCCGTTTATTTAAAGATGCATTGCCGTCAGCATGACCATCCCGATGCCGGCGCCGAATTTGATGGCCATGCCCAGGAGGCGCCCAAGAAAAGCTCCGTTGGCGGCGTGAACGGCTTCGCCGACAGCATGCCGCTCAAGGAAAAATTCCGCCATGAAGCATCCTCCCCAGGCACCCGCGAGAGCACCTGGGATGGCTCCCAGCCCGAAGAACAGCGGCATGCAGAACAGGGCGCCGAAAATCGCACCAGCCATTCCCGCCACGGTTGAGGCTCGCGAGGAACCATACTTCTTCGATCCCCACATCTGCGCCAGGAATTCGATACATTCGCCGCCGAGGAGGAACAGCACAAGGAGCACGAAAAAAGAAAGCGGCGGCGCCTGTTCGCGGAAGAAGCATGCCCACACTGCCACAAGGGCAGCGATGATCCAGTTACCGGGCAGGGCGGCCAGGTTGAGCAGGGCGCACAGCCCGAGAGCAATGAGAAAAAGTGCGGCAACGATGATGCTCATGGCCTTGTGCTCCTCGCATAGCCGTCGATGAGCCCACGGCAGAGGTCGGTAGCAAGGGAGTTACGACCACCTACCATTTTTCCCATGCCGGAAAAGCGCATGCGCTGCGGACCGAAGATGTAGACCGGCCTGAAGCCTTCGGCTTCCGGAGGATACTGGTGGATGAAGCATCCGGTGCCGCCGCTGCGCAGAACGCGCTCGGCAGGAAGCCAGTTGAGCTGGAGCTGGCGTATGTCTTCAGCGATGCTGTCCGCATCCGTACCAGAGCGATTCTCGTACGAGGCGCAGATGATGCCTCTGAAAAGAAGCAGGACGCACGTCCTGCAAGCATCCGCCCACAGGGCTGTCACGCCTTCCTCCCAGCAACGAGCGCGCAGCCTGTCATCCGCGAAGGCTGTCATGGCAAAGGCCGCGAGGGGATCGGCAAGCAGTACGCTGCCGCAGGCAGCGCAGGTCTGACCGGATGCCGGCATGAGGGTGCGCATGGGATCGCCGCCTCCGGTCTCCACGGCCTCTTTCCAAAGCTGCATACGGCGGCTGCCATTGAAAACTGCATCCGTGGGGAACAGCGCAGCAGGGGTGCAGATGATGACCGTTTCAACGGCTTTCACTCCGTACTTGTCAAGTAATTGCCGGGAGGCGGTTTCGCAGCAGCCATCGCCGCGGCACATAGCCGTTGGCCAACGGTCCGGACTTTGTCCGGGAAGCGCAAGAAGAAGCGCCGTTTCGGGAACGGAAGAGTCAATAGCGAGCAGCGGTTGTTCCATAGCGGAGGAAGCCTCATCGAGCTTGTAAGCTCTGACCGCCCTCAAAGACGATCAGAGCAGAGCTCCATCCCAGTTGAAAGAACTTGTCCTCCTGACCGGAGGCATAGTGCGCGGAAGATTTTCATCAAGGCGCGCAAAAAAGGCATAGCCTGCCGACTCAAGCTCTTTCTTGTGCGAGGAGATATCAAGGGGCCATGCAGGATATATCCAGAGGTTGCATCCATAATTTCTGGCCCAGAACGCCTCTCCCTTGGGACTGAAGAACGGCATATTGGGCTTGACCTGGTTCAGGCCGAAACGCGAAATGCCGACTGGCCAGTATCCCGACAAGACCATGCCGAGCGGCAACACGCTCTTTTTGGGAAGCGCGAGATAATCCTCAGAGGATAACTCAGGACTGGCAAAAGCCGCCTCAAAGCCCATGCGCGCGAGCAGGGCAACTGAAGCAGGATTGGCGACGTTGCAGAAGGGACCTGCCGTGAGATGCACCTCGGGCAACGAGGCAACGGAAGGGAAAAATGCATGCTGCCATGGCGCATTGCAGACGAACATGGAGGATCCGGCGCGCCTTGCCCTGAGGATAAGACGCATCCAGAAGTCCGTTTCCTCCGGCCAGATAACAGGCGGAAGCCACCAGCAGATATGCGGCATCACCGTTTTTGAAACGGCCGCGACGGCGTTCATGGACATCCAGAGCCCGGTGACAACAGAGCGCGAGGGACGGGTCTCTCTGCCTTGCGGCACGCTGGCGGCAACGAACTGGTCGGGAAGGCGCTTCACAGTGGTCCTGCGCTTCGGCAGCGACGGCGCCCAGTCCACCGCAAGACTGTGCACCTTGCGGCAGGCATCCAGCTTACCTTCCCAATCCTTCAGAATGTCCATGAGCGCGGGCTCCCTACGATCAATCAGAAACACAGGGACACCTGCCTTCGGGAATTTGCTTTTGGCCAGTTTCAGCCGGCATGTTCCCGCCTTGGGTATCCTGCGCGTCACCGGAACGGTGTCATGCCAGGGTTCGTCCTCATACCCAACGCGCAGCAAATCCTTGGGCAGGAGTTCCTGTCTAGGCTTGATGAATGGCAGGGTGGAGACCGCATTCTTTTCAAACTGGATTTTCCCGACAAGCAGGCCGGAACTCGTGCTGGTCTGCGGCGAAGATATCTCGGCATTTTTCTGAGGCAGGAAACGCGCGCGGGTCATCGGACGGCCAAGGGCCATTTCCAGAAGCGCTTCCGCATCTTTCTTTGCCTGGGGCCAGTCTTCCGTACCCAGCGAATCCAGCAGGAGGCGGTATGCCGCGGCAGTATGGTAGACATAGTGAGGGCCTTTCTTCCGGCCTTCGATTTTCAGGCTGCGGACATGAGGTATCTCAGCAAGCGTCTTCACGAGGACGTCCAGAGACAGGTCCTGACATGAGAAGAACCGGCCTTCATTCCCTTTTTGCTGGTACATGCGCCTGCAGGGCTGGACGCAGCGCCCCCTGAGGCCGCTCTTGCCTCCCAGATAGCTGGACCAGTAGCATCTGCCGGAAACGCACCAGCACAGGGCGCCATGGATAAAAATTTCAAAGCTCATATCCTCAGGGGCTTCCTGATCCATGAGGCGGATTTCGTCGATGGACAGCTCCCTGGGAAGGACGACGCGGCGGATGCCGAGCGCATGCGCTGCCAGGACATCCTGGATACTGGCGATATTGGAAAGCGTCGACATGTAGAGCTCCCCGGTATAGCCCGCCTGGCGGGCGATGTCGATGAGCCCGATATCCTGGATGATGAGCGCATGGGGCTGGGCGTCCCTTTGAAGCCGGTAGATGAGCCTGCCCGCCGCACCGAGATCCGTTTCTTTAAGAAGGGAGTTGAAAGCGACATAGACCCTGCGCCCATGCTGATTGGCAAGGTCGACCATGGCTGCTATGTCAGCGATGCTGAAATTTTCCGCGCCGGCCCTGGCAGAGAAATTCTTAAGGCCCACGTATGCTGCGTCTGCTCCTGCGGCAAGCGCAGCGAGGAAGCATGATTTGTCCCCGGCAGGCGCGAGGACTTCAGGCAGTGCTTTTTCGATCATGACAGGCTTGGTGACGGCTGAGCGTCGATAAGGTTCTGCCTGGCAACGGCCATCATCAGCTTGATCCTGTTGATTTGATTCACTTCGCACGCGCCGGGGTCATAATCAACAGCCGCGATGTTCGCTTTGGGGAAAAGGCGCTTCAATTCCTTGATGACGCCTTTGCCCGTGATGTGATTGGGCAGGCAGCCAAATGGCTGCAGGCAAAGTATATTATGAATGCCTGCATATAGCAATTCCATCATCTCCGCTGTCAAGAGCCAGCCTTCGCCTGTCTGCTGCCCAAGTGAAACGACACCCTTCACCTGGGAGCGCAGCTTGCGGAAGGAAATAGGTGAGCGGAAACGCTTGCTCCGCATGAGAGAGAGCGATATGGGCAGACGCAGGAAAAGCAGCAGTGTCAGCAGCAGGGTGCTGTTCAGCGCTTTTTTAATGCTTCCGTTGAAGTTTCTCCACTTATAGATCTCATCATACAGGGCGTAGAGGACAAATTCCGTGAGGGCGGGAAGGACGGCTTCCCCGCCTTCCGACTCAACGACATCGATGGCGTTGTTGTTGGCGTCAGGGTGATATTTCAGCAGGATCTCGCCGACCAGGCCGACTTTGGGCCGGACGGAATCGTCCAGGGGCAACTGGTCGAATTCTCTGACAGCGCTCAGGATATGCTTGTACATGCCCCAAAGACTGCCGCCTTCGATATCGTCGGAGAGAAGCCGAGACCAGTGGGTGCAGAGTTTCTGGGCAGCGCCCTTGCTCGTTTCATAGGGACGCACGCGGCAAAGCATCGACAGCAGGATGTCGCCGCAGAAAATGGCCTGGATGCCCTTGAGGAACATTTTCCCTGATATGTTGAAGCCAGGGTTCTGCTGCAGGCCGGAAAGATTGAAGGAGAGGATCGGGATGTTGGTCATGCCGCAATCGAACAGCGCTTTTTTCAGGAAACTGATGTAGTTCGTAGCGCGGCATCCTCCGCCTGTCTGTGAAATGATGAGCGCAATGCGGTCCGTATCGTAATGTCCGCTTTTTATGGCGTCCAGCAGCTGCCCTATGACGATGATCGCCGGATAGCAGGCATCGTTGTTGACATGCCTGAGGCCTTCTTCAACAGCGTCCTTGGAAACGAAGGGAAGTAGTTCCGCCTTGTAGCCGCAGGCCCTGAGCATCGACGGTAAAAACTGGAAATGCATGGGGGACATCTGCGGTATGAGTATCGTGTGCGTCTTCTTCATTTCCTCGGTGAAGGGCGGAGGATTCCATGCACCGCTCTGGGAGATGTCAGGCGCAGATTCCGTAGCCGGGGCAGCAGGCTCACTGACGGCTGCCTTGCGGGCTCTTTCCTTCATCGTGGCAAGAAGCGAGCGCACGCGGATCCTGGCAGCACCGAGATTGGCGCCTTCGTCGATCTTGATCTGAGTGTACAGCCTGCCCGCACGAGAGAGGATCTCCTCGACCTGGTCGGCAGTGATCGCGTCAAGTCCGCATCCGAAGGAAACGAGCTGGACTAGGGACACATTGGGCGAGGCCGCGGCAAAGGTAGCTGCCCTGTACAGCCTCGCATGGTACGTCCACTGATCGACGACCCTCAGATGCCCCGGATCAGGCGTCAGGTGCGCCACAGAATCCTCCGTCAGCACGGCCATGCCAGCCGCAGCGATGAGATCGGGAATGCCGTGGTTGACTTCGGGATCGATATGGTAAGGATGCCCCGCAAGGATGATTCCCATCTTTCCGCTGCGCGAGAGCTCCTGCAGGGTCTCCTCGCCCTTGCGCTGGATATCATCCTTGAAGCGTCTCTGCTCCCGGAAGGCCTCGGCCAGCGCATCATGCAGCTCAGATTTCGGGATGCCGCTGAACAGCTTCACGCTGGGCAGGAGCTCGCGCAGGCCCTCCAGATTCAGCGGGAGGAAGGGGTAGTAAAATTCAATGTTATGGTCGCGTATCTTTTCGATGTTGTTTTTCAGAAGTTCCGGATAGCCCCCCACGACAGGGCAGTTATAGCGGTTCTGCTGCGTGAAGAACTCTTTTTTCTCCAGAGCGACGCACGGATAGAAAATACGTCCAGCGCCTTTCTGGATGAGCTCCATGACATGCCCGTGGCTGAGCTTCGCCGGGTAGCAGACCGTCTGCGATGGTATGGTGGACATGCCCAGGGCATAGACTTTTTTTGAGGACGCCGATGAAAGCACGACGCGGAACCCCAGCTGGGTGAAAAACGTGAACCAGAAGGGGTAATTTTCGTACATGTTCAGCACGCGGGGAATACCCACCGTGCCGCGCGGCGCTTTCGACGCTTCAAGGGGCGTGTAATGCTGGAACAGCCGTTTCTGCTTGTAGGCATAGAGATTCGGCAGGGAATCGCTGTGCTTCTGGACACCGGAGCCCCGCTCGCAGCGGTTGCCGGATATGAATTTCGTGCCGTCCTGGAATGTGCTGATCGTGAGCAGGCAGTGATTGGAGCAGCGCTGGCACCGCGTGACGGTGTTGTCGGCCTTGAAATGTTCGATCTGTTCCCTGGTCAGCACGGTCGAACGGCCGAATTCGTTATTGCTTTTGGCGATGAGAGCGGAACCGAACGCCCCCATGAGTCCTGAAATATCCAGGCGCAGTACGTCTTTCCCCAGGGTAAGTTCCAGGGCCCGCAAAAGCGCGTCATTCTGGAACGCGCCACCCTGCGCGACGACATGGTCGCCAAGCTCATCCGTGCTGGCGATCTTGATGACCTTGTATAAGGCATTCTTGATGACGGAGTAGGAAAGCCCTGCGGCGATGTCGCCTACCGAGCGGCCTTCCTTCTGCGCCTGCTTGACACGCGAGTTCATGAACACCGTGCAGCGGGTGCCCAGGTCCACAGGATGCTCGGCGGTCAGCGTCTCGGCCACGAACGCAGGCAGTTCCATGCCAAGGGAGCGCGCGAACGTCTCCACGAATGAGCCGCAGCCGGCGGAGCATGCCTCGTTCAGCTGTATGCGGTCGATGACGCCGTCCCTGATATGCATGCACTTGATGTCCTGGCCGCCGATGTCCAGAATGAAGGACACATTGGGAAGGAAGTAGCGCGCAGCCGTAAAGTGGGCGAGCGTTTCCACTTCGTCAATGTCGGCGTGCAGTCCGCTTTTCAGCAACGCGCCGCCATAGCCCGTCACGCCGCACGAGGCGATATAGACGTTCTCCGGGAGAAGAGCGTAGATCTGCCGCAGGATGCCGACGGCAGCTTCAAGCGGCTTCCCCTTACTGGCGTCATAGGTCGTATGGAGGATTTCCCCGTCATGATTCAGCAGGCAGGACTTGATCGTGGTCGAACCGGCATCGATCCCCAGATAGACGGGCTCAGACCTGCCGGAACGAGCGAGCGCCGCGATGTCGCCGCGGGCGGCGGTGTTGCGTGCATGCCTCTTCTTGAAATCCTGAAGATCCTCTTCGGAATTAAAGAGTGCCGGAAGCGAGGCGGGCTTGTCGGCGGAGCGACCGTTTTCCAGGTCGTTGAGGAGGCGCCGAATGTCTGCGGCAGTCCAGAGCCGGGTGTCATCTCCTTTTACAGAAGCCTCTGACGCTGATGTCAGGGCCGTGCCGATGGCGACGAAATATTCGGCATGGTCAGGAAAAACGGCATGGTCCCTGTCAAGATTGAGCGTGCTGATAAAGCGCTGTCGCAGGGAGGAGAGGAACGCCAGCGGACCACCGAGAAAGATGACCTTTCCTGTGATAGCCCTGCCGCAGGCCAGGCCGCTGATGGCCTGTTCAACGACTGCCTGAAAGATCGATGCGGCGATATCCTCGCGCGCGCATCCTTCGTTCAGCAGGGGAAGAACATCGGATTTGGCGAACACGCCGCAGCGCGAAGCGATGGGGTAGATGGTCGTGGCCTTCGCGGCAAGCGCATTCAGGCCGGCGGCGTCAGTGCGCAGAAAGGCGGCCATCTGGTCAATGAAGGCACCTGTCCCGCCTGCGCAGGTTTCGTTCATGCGCTGCTCTGTCCCGCCGGTGAAGAAGGTGATCTTCGCATCTTCCCCTCCGAGCTCGATGGCGACGTCTATGTCGGGATGAAACCGCCTGATGCTGGCGGCCGAGGCGATGACTTCCTGTACGAAGGGGATGCCCATCTCGCGCGACAGCGCGATAGCGCCGGATCCGGTGACGGACATGGTAAGGCGTCCTGCGGGGACAGCGCAGGATTCCAGCGCCTCACGGAACAGCTGGGCCACGGTGGAGCGCACATTGGACATATGCCTCTGGTAACGGGCAAAAAGAATATGCAGCGACTGATCTAGAATAATGAGCTTTACCGTCGTGGAACCGATATCGAGACCAATGAATGCTGATGGACCGCCATTGCTATGCATCTTAGAAAACCTTCAAGCCAGAACCTTAATAACCTTTCTGCATCGTAATGCTTCTTGCCCAGGGATCAGTGCGGTGAACGGCATGGTTCACTGCTGCGCCTGCTGCAGTTCCTCCAGGGCCATCCTGGCAGCTGTCTGTTCAGCCTTTTTGATGCTGCTCCCTGTTGCCAGGTACTGCTGTCCGTTGGATAGCTCGAGACGTATGGAGAATTCCTTCGCATGCGCCGGTCCGCGGCTGTCCAGCTGGACATAGACCGGAAGCGTGCCCAGGAGCGCCTGGGTCGCCTCCTGAAGCTTCGTCTTAAAGTCTTTTCCCTTGGGCGGCATTGTACAGGAAGCCCAGCGCGGTTCATAGAAACCTGCGACGACAGAGCGGGCGGCGTCGTGGCCTCCGTCAAGGTACACGGCGCCGAGCAGGGCTTCGACGGCATCGGCCAGCAGAGCGGCCCTTTGCCGTCCGCCCTGGGCCTCCTCTCCCTTTCCCATGAGCAGGAAGGATCCCAGATCCAGGTCATGGGCGATCTCCGCGAGCCTTTCCTCGCTGACCAGCCGCGAGCGAAGCCGGGTCATGGCACCTTCGCGATGCTCCGGATACCGCATATAAATAGCATGCGATATGTTCAGCTCCAGGACGGCGTCTCCCAGGTATTCAAGCCGCTCGTTATGCTGCAGGCCATGTTCGTTGGCCCAGGAGCTGTGCGTCAGCGCCGTGGCAAGCAGCGTGATATCGTTGAAGCGGTAGGATATGCGCTGTTCCACGGCTGCGAGCTTGGCCAGGACTTCGGGAGAATAGTGATCACGAGTCATTAATGTACCCTCTGTTCCAGAAATAAGCCCCATTCTTATGCTTGGCAAGGCTTTATTTTTGAAATACGATTAGCATTCTGCAATGAAGAGCAAACTATGGAGGATCGTGACATGGCGTATGATATCAGGCTGGTAAAGATCGTTACGGGAGAAATGGTGATCGGGAAATTCGACGCCGAGGCAAATGCGCTTAACGATGTCGCCATCATACAGACGATTCCTACGCAGCAGGGCGTGCAGATCATGATCCTGCCCTACGGCTATCCCTTTGATCAGGATTTCACCGGAAGCATCAGTGGGAAGCATTTCCTGTTCGAGTACAGCCATACGCCCCAGGACATACAGGACAAGTATCTCGAAGCGACGTCCAACCTGTCCCTGTCTTCCGGCGGTCTGAATCCGACGCCCGCGAACGGCGGATCCGGACTCATCCTGTAAACGGTCTGCTCCGTTTCCGCACGGCCTCCTCGAGTAATGCGCGCTTGCGCATCATCAGGCTTTCAATGCAGCATCAGGCGCCGGCATCCTTCCCAGCATGTAGCGCCGCACCAATTGCTGGGCGGCTTCCCTGCATGCCTCGTCTTTCTCATCGCGCGCCGCGAGACGCAGTAAGGGCAGGGCTTCGCCGGCGAAGTCGGGGCGGGCTTCCAGCAGGATGCCGATACCCTTGTAGCACGAGACCCGGAGCGGGGCATGGTCGCAGAAAACCGTGCTCTTGTCCTCGGGCGCATCATAGATATAATAGAAAAAAATTTTTCTGTACGTCTCGGCCAGTGGCGGACACTGCGCCAGAGTCTGGCCGAAGGCCTCGGGTATGCCCCATCCGATATTTCCCGATTCTTCGTTCATATGCCACATGAAGCGCCGCACGATGTTTTTTGCGGATTCCTGGGACACGGCATAGAGCTTTTTCATGACAAGGCCAAGCGCGAACGCGGCGCGGTCCGTCACCTCGCCTCCCAGTGGAAGGCAGGAAAAGAGTGGATTGATAAGGGATATCGGGTCTGCATCCGCAAAGGGCGCCGTGGGTGGAAGGGGAACGGACGGTGACCAGTCCGGATCCTGCAGCCATTGGCGCACCGCATCTTTCAAGAGCTTGAATCGTGACATACGCATTCTCCTGACAGAAATGTATACGTCATGTGCACTGGGCCGTCCAGTGCCGCAGATCACAGGCGCCGATATTCTTGACATGGGGGCGCGGAACGATGAAAATCCGTCATCATTATCCTGTGTGCTTCATTCCGATCACGCTATCATGAAGGATACCATATGGCGATAGACGATAAGACCGAAGTGCTAGACGCGCTCGACGCGAAAGCCGGGGAGGCGTTCCGGCTCCAGTCTGCGCTGACGTCGTTCCAGGCCCTCGGCCCGGATAACGCCGGGAAAGGTGAACAGGCAAAAGCTGATTTCGTGGAGCAGTGGCTCCGCTCCCGCGGCCTGACGCGCATCACCCACTATGACGCCGCGGACCCGCGTGTCCCATCCGGATGCCGTCCCAACTTTGTCGTGACCATCCCCGGCCGTTCATCCCGCACTCTGTGGCTTTTCGCCCATATGGATGTCGTCCCGGCCGGGGACAGAGCCCTATGGCATTCTGATCCGTGGACGGTCGTCCGGTCCCCGGAGGATCCTGACATCATCTGCGGACGCGGCGTCGAGGACAATCAGCAGGCCATGGTCAGCATGTGCCTGCTTGCCGGGGCCCTCGCGGAACGGGGGATCACTCCGGACCTCACGCTGGGGCTGATTTTCGTTTCCGATGAGGAGACGGGGAACGAATACGGCATAAACCATGTCCTTCAGGAGGCCCCCGGCCTTGTGGCATGTGACGATCTCGTCGTCGTCCCGGATTCCGGATCTCCCGACGGCTCGTTCATACAGATCGCGGAAAAAGGCGTCCTCTGGCTCTGCTTTGACATCACCGGAAGGCAGTGCCACGCCTCGCGCCCCGATGACGGCGTCAATGCGCTCACCGCTGCCGCTGCCCTGATCCTGGCCGTTGCAGAGGTCGAACAGGAATTCCCCGCCCGCGACAGCCTGTTCGATCCGCCGCGCTCCACGTTCACGCCGACGAAGCACGAGCCCAATGTCCCCAATGTCAATACCATGCCGGGCCATGAACGCCTCTACGTGGACTGCCGCGTCCTGCCATGCTACAGCCTGGAAGCCGTGACGGCCGCCTTCGCGCGGCGTGCCCAGGCCATCGCTGAAACGCATGGCGTGCGCATCACCGTCGATGCCGTCATGGAAAACCCAGCGGCGCAGCCGACGTCCGAACATTCGCCTGTCGTTGCATCCCTCAGGCAGGCCGTGCATGAGGTCACGGGAACGGCGTGCCGCTGCGGCGGCATCGGCGGCTCTACCGTGGCCTTCTGCTTCCGGCGGAAGGGCATACCGTCGGCGGTCTGGTCACGGATATTCGAGAATTGCCATGCGCCCAATGAAGCTGCCCGCCTTTCCAACGCCGTCACGGATGCGAAGGTGTTTGCAGCCATGCTTTTTAACGCATAAGGGATCAGCATGAGGACGATACAGGTTGTCAATGTCCGGTGGTATAACGCCACGGCTTGGTATGGCGTTACTCTTGCCGACTGCCTGCAGCAGACCGGCCATGAGACCATCGTTGCCGGACTGGGCGGCACGCCCCCCCTGGAGGCGGCCAGGAAACGCGGATTGAACATCGCCGCCCTGCCTTTCAACGCCAACCTCCCCACGGACATCGCACGCTGCTGGCATGGCATGCAGGCCCTTGTCAAAGACTTCCGGCCGGACGTCGTCAACTGCCACCGCGGAGAAGCGTTCATCCTCTGGGCGCTTCTCAAGAAGAAGTACGGCTTTGCCCTTGTCAGGACGCGCGGGGACAGGCGCCTGCCCAAAAACGGCTTCGTCAACCGCTGGCTCTACTGCGGCGCCTCGGACGCCGTGATCGCCACGAACAGCCTGATGGCGCGGCACTTATCGGACGTGATGGGGGTTCCGCACGAGAAGCTCTATACGATCCTCGGGGGGGTGGATACCCATCGGTTCCGTCCCGACGCAGCGCAGCGCTCGCAGATGCGCCGCGCCTACGGCTACGATGACGAGGATATCGTCATGGGACTGCTCGGACGCATGGATGAGGTCAAGGGCATCCGCGAGACCATCATAGCCCTTGCGAAAGCCAGGGCGCTTGACCAGCGGGCCAGGAAGCTTAAGCTGCTCATCATCGGGTTCGAATCGCAGCACTCCACGCAGGATGTCGCGCAATGGTCGCAGGAGAACGGTCTGGGACCGCTGGGCGAAGCCGTGAAGGTCACGGGCAGGGTGGATATGCCGGAAGCGGTGATCAATGCTCTTGACTTCGGCATCCTCGCCTCCCTGGGCTCTGAAGCGATCGCCAGGGCAGCGCTGGAGATCATGGCGAGCGGGGTGCCGCTCATTTCCTCCACCACAGGCGTCATGCCTGACCTCATTCCCGGCGCATACAGCTTCCAGCCGGGCGATACCATGGCCATGGCGCAGCGCATGATCACCATGCTCGACGCCGGCCGCCGCGAAGAACTCGCCGGCATCTGCAGGGCGAGGATCGCATCCGGGAAGCTCAGGCTCAGTGACTTTCTTGAGGAGACGCTGGCCGTCTATGGCAGGATCACCGGGCAGGGCCCCGCGTGATATCCGCAAAGGTCGCATCCGCCGCCTGAGCAAGGCCGCCCGGCGCAAGGACCAGCTGCATGCCGCGCTGCCCGGCGGACACATACATCTCCGGCAGAGCCTGCGCGGAAGAATCGATGCAGACAGGATACTTCTTTTTCGCCCCGAGGGGCGAACACCCCCCCCTGACATAGCCGGTGAGCGGCAGAAGGTCTGCGAGCGGGACCATCTCCACATGCTTGTCACCGAGCGCCAGCGCCAGCTTTTTCATGTCAAGCTCCGCGCACGCCGGAATGACGGCGAAAGCGAGCCCGTTGGGCACGCCGGAGACTAGCAGCGTCTTGAAGACTATCTCCGGTGCCACGCCCAGCAGCGCAGCCGCATGGGTGGCGGAAAGGTCATCGGGGTCGACGGGATAGCTGGCAAGCCGGTACGGGATTCCAGAACGATCGAGTAACCGTGCCGCATTCGTTTTCTTCAGGGACGCCATCGTGTCTCTCCCGGTAAGTTATGCAGACATGGCGCGTGCGGGCCGTTGCACAGCGCCGCGCCGCCACGGCATGCTTTCAGGCATGCACGCTCTCAGGCCCGCGGCCGGGAGGGACAGGGAAGAGCTTTTTTTCCTCCGGATTCCGGCCCGGCTGGCACAGCTTGAGGATCGCATGCAAATAGTCTTTACGGTTGTCCAGATAAAAGGTCATCGGCCCCGAAAAATCTTTGCCGACGAGGCCGTCCACAAAGAGCTGGCTGATGTCCTTTTCGCGGAGCAGGACGAGCTGCGACCGCGCCAGGACAGTCCGGTCTGCCTGGCTCATCGTCCGCAGAAGCCGGGCAAGGGCATCCTGGGCGCGGGGCAGGTAGAACCAGAAGTACATCATGTCCAGTGCATTGATGATCAGCGAGGTCTCGAGAGCCCGCTCTGACATCGTACGGTTTTCCTGGAGACCGCCGGGACGGGCCAGCTTCAGCAGGATGTCCCTCTCCGGGAACAGCAGTTCCAGCCTGGTATAGCAGGTAAAGATCTTTTCGATCTTGCTCTTGTAGTCGAGCCGCCGTATCCGCCGGTTGTTCTGGCTGTCGGCGTAGCCCTCGATGATGGCCGCGACGGTGTCCGAGGCGAGCTTCGAAATGATGGCCGCGCTCGGCACGGTATAAAACAGAGGATCCGCAACGCCCGCCCAACCCAGGATGAGGATGAAAACGGTGTTGTACCAGGAAGACACGGGAATGGCTAGGGCGCTCCGGAAAAGGTTGCCGACGGCGGCTTCACGCGGGAAGCCGCGGAAGATGTTATGGGAGCAGATATAGATGGCATTGACGAAGTTGAGCACGGTAAAGACGATGATGGGGTCATCGACCACGGTGAAGCCCAGCAGGTCCTCCAGCAGCCATACGCGGACGATGACTTCGAGGAGGGCGACGGAGATCCCGGTATACATGAGGGAATCGCAGATGCGGCTGACATTGACATGGTCTTTCCAGCTCAGATGCGTGGTGCGCGTCGTGCCGTTCCCGGCGACGACCATCTGTATGACATTGCGCACGCCGGTGATGGCGAACCAGATGAACGTGCCGAACCAGGCCAGGAACCACCAGTCCTGCGTGTACAGGAAGGACGCCACCGAGGGGATGAAGCCGACAAGGACCTTTATCCAGTTGGAAACGGTCGTGCTGAGGTAGAAGAATCCGGGACGGCGATCCGGCTGCTGCGGAGGCTGGAAGATGTCATTGCCCTGGGACCTGGTGATGCCGCCGAGGGTGGCGATATTGCCGTTCCTGCTGATTTCGCTCGTGTCTGAAGACTTCCACGAGATCCTGCATTTTTTCCCCACATGGCTCAGGCCCGGGAGCTTGCGCACCGCCTTGATGAGCGCCGAAGGATTTTCGTGCTCTTCCTCATAGACGACACGCTCCTCGATGGCAGTGTAGACAGGGACGGACCCCATGTGTTCGCTGTTGCGCCTCAGGGTCTTCCGGGCACGCGTGGGGAGCGTGTCCGTATAGACGAACCCCATGCCCACGGAATAGTCCAGTTCAAGCTGCGACTGCGAGCCTATCCGCGTCTTCAGGGGATTTTTCCTGTAGTATTCCCAGATGGTGGGGATGGAGTTCAGTATTTCCTGAAATTTCTTGACCCGGTCGCGGTCGCCCTGCGCTGACAGCAGGTCGATGATCTGGTGCACCATCTCCTTCATCCTGGGGCCGCGGCCTTCATTGAGAACGCGCTGCAGCTCGTTGATCTCGTCCAAGTCTTTGAGCTGTCCGGCATACCAGTTGCTGAGGTTGAAGATCTCCAGATGCGTGATGCCGCAGCCGCAGTCGTAGATCAGCTCGATGACATCCTGGACGGTCAATCCCGCAAGGTCGAGGCAGATGCGCGATCCCGTATGCAGGTCCGTAAGTTCCTCGACCATCTGCCCGGGAGGCAGGGCCAGCATGCCGGGAAGCTCAGGCGGGATGCCCCCGGCGATGTCCGGGAGGTCAGATCCCTCGCCGAGCCAGGTTTTCAAGATCTCCGCGCTCGTCATGGAATCCAGATACTGCAGCTCGATCCGCAGGGCGTCCGCCGCTGCCTGGTCCGTTTCCTCCTGCAGGGCGCTCCTGATGGCGTCGGCCTTGCGCAGGATGACGGGCAGCATATGCTGGTGCAGCGATTCCGCGAGGTGGTGGAAGGACGGCTGGCTGAGGCCGACGCTGCTGAGGAATTCGTCCGGCCGCAGCTCGGGGACAGGGATCTGCAGGCGCTCTTCCAGCGTATGCCGCATGCCGGCGTTCCACTGCTCAAGGGCGCCAAGGAGCCTGCCCTTGCGCCAGGCTATGATCTCCTGGCCCAGGTCGGACAGATGCCGCATCTTTTCCGTCTGCAGGAACTCCATGAAATCCTCGGCCGTGCTGAAGCCTCGCGGGATCCAGACCATGTTGATGAAGCGCCCGCGGAACGGGCAGTGCACTTCCAGCCCGAGCCGTATGTGAATGCCCATGATGGACGCCGCTTCCAGCAGCTCCGCGGCGGCATTCTGGTCGATATAGTTGTCATAGACCACGGTCAGGAAGCGCAGCCCCTTGATCCACGCGTCCATGATGAGATGGGTCGGCGTCTTGCGACCACGGGAGTGGGCGTCGTAGACATGCCCGTCGAAAGAGAACTGATTCCATTCCTCGGGCATTTCCGGCAGGTGATAGCGCGCAAGGAGCTTGCGGACGATGCGCGGGGTGCCCATGGCGACCTTTCTGAAGTCGTGCGCGAGCATGAGCTGCTTATGCTCATCGTCGGAGGCCCTCACGAGATCCTTCATGATCTGCAGCAGGACGCGGGCCGTATTTTTGCGCAGTGTCGACTGGGCGCTGCTGAGCACTTCGTCGTAAAGCGCGCGCAGCGCCATGATCCTGTCGGATGCATGACCGTTTTCGAGGGTGGTCAGCAGGTTGATGACCGCATAGACGATCCGCGTGACGCGGGACATGACGAGGTTTTTAATGCCGTGCGGATGCAGCGTCGCGTCGAAAATTTTCGTGTGGTCCTGTACTGGATCTGCAAGCAGTTCTTTAACGAGGACGAGGATGTCCTGGTCCTGTTTGTCGAAATACCAATCGGAATGCATGGCTGCCCCGGCGTATTGAATGAATGATTCTCTCCATGCATGTTAGATATTATGAAAACGGTCTGTCAACAATAATCGCCCCGGAAAACATACGTGACAGGACAGACGGGGGTGCGGACGAAAACCTGGACTCTATACGGGCTGAGGCGTGCCGTTCCGGCCACGGCTTCCCGGCCTGACCTTTAAAAGAGGAGCCGGAGCTGAAAAAAGGGGAAATCAGCTCCGGCCGTGATCCAGCCTGGGAGGGGGATTTTCCAAGGCTGGAAGAGCCGGTCCGAGAAGGGGGGGGAAGAACACCCGGACCGGCGTATCATGGAGAGCAGAAATGGAGGGTCGCTCTCCACGGGTAGCTGTCCGGGAAAAGGGGGGGGCCCGGACAGCCAAGGGGCTCATCGATGCACAGGGAAGGAAAGCGCATGACAAAAACAGGGTAACTGATTTTTTTTAATCAATCCCCCTGGTTTTTGCAAGAATTTTATGTCTATTGATGATTTTTAATCTGCGGAGCACGGCGCGGGGACAGCGGAACTAGGCCAGGAACCGGTCCTTCCATGCCACGGACAGGATGCCGTCAAGGATCGACCACGGGTTCGGGGGGCAGCCGGGGACGTACACGTCGACGCTGCCCGGAGGGAGGATGCCGTCGACCCCGCCATGGCATTCGCCGCTTCCGCGGAAAACGCCGCCCGAAATGGCGCAGGCCCCGACCGCGATGACGACTTTCGGGTGGGGCACGGCCTCCCACGTGTCCAGCAGGGCCCCGCGCATGTTTTCCGTCACGGGCCCCGTGACGATGATCCCGTCGGCATGGCGCGGCGACGCGGCGTATTCGATGCCGAACTTCCCGAGGTCGTAGGCCAGGGTCCCCAGGACGTTGATGTCGGCCTCGCAGGCCATGCATCCGCCTGCGCTCACCTGGCGCAGCTTGAGCGACCTCCCGAAAAGGGGGAAGCGCCTCGCCTGACGGCCGGGGGTCCGGCGCACCCCGGGCCGGCATATGTCCTCAGGCGCGGGGGAGCGCACGACCAGGGCCTCGCGCGCATAGGCGGCGATGCGGTGCTCGGCGGTGAACGCGATGGCGTCCTTCCCGCAGGCCTGCTCGCAGGCGCGGCAGAACAGGCATCTGCCCATGTCGATGGAGACGCCGTGCTCCCCGGCGGACAGGGCGCCAGCGGGGCAGGAAGCGAGACACTCCTTCGCGGCGCAGCCGGCGCACGCCCCGGCATGGACGGAAGGCAGGCCGGCGAAGCGCGGGGAAAGGGAAGGCATCACATGGGGATAGTCCAGCGTCCGGTAGCCTTGG
>JAEEGL014980933.1_pt1 | contig 25863 bp, 24 predicted proteins | sample 9134231 | NCBI WGS metagenome assembly JAEEGL01 (sample SAMN16246548, study PRJNA631951) | gut metagenome | biome: gut microbiome; feature: rumen; material: fiber-attached | host: Bos | place: Iran: Karaj | collected 2018-10 | reverse complement strand
TGCAGGAGCACTGTGTATTGTTCAAATTTGCGCCGCAAACCGGACAAAGGCCGCGGCAGTCGGGCTTGCAAAGACCGTACATGGGAGCGTTCAGCAGGATAAGATCCTGTACGAGCTTATCGAGTGCGAGCATTTCGCCTGTGAACGGATAGCAATCGAGCTCCTCCGCCTCCGCTTTGCTCACCTTAAGGAACCTTTCGGCGAAATCAACGGAGAAATCTTCAACGAATTCGGTATCGCACTTGGTGCAGTTCATTTTAACGGAAGAGGAAAGTTTTCCCTCAAGGCGAAAGCCTTCTCCGTCAAAGGAATAGACGACGTCGACCGAAACGGGCCTTGTAAGCACTATGCTTCTGCCGAGAAGCTCATAGGGACCCGCCTGCTCCTCTAAGTGAGCGGAGCTTTTGAGCCCTGCAAGCTTTAACTCTTTTGCGACGTTCAATTCCATATTCTGCTCCACGTTGATCTTTTCTGCAAGACAACCTTATACATTTTAAGCGTTTGACTCAGATATGTCAACAGCAAAAGCAAATATATTTGCTTTTGCTGTTGAACAAAAGTCAAATCACATTACGCGCGTACGATCGCGGCGGTGTCCTTGGCGATCATCATTTCCTCATCCGTGGGGATGACGAGCACCTTAACGGCGCTCTCGGGCTTGGAGATCACCTGCTCGGAGCCGCGGGGGCAGTTCATGTTGTAATCCTCGTCGAACTGAACGCCGAGATACTCCATGTCCTTCATGATGGAAGCGCGCATGGCCCTGTCGTTCTCGCCTACGCCGGCGGTGAAAACGATGGCGTCAACGCCGTTGAGCGCGGCGGCATATGCGCCGATGTATTTCTTTACCTTATAGGCAAAGGTCTCAAGCGCCAGCGCAGCCCTCTTGTTGCCCTGCTTGGAAGCTTCGCCCAGATCGCGGAAGTCGCTGGATACGCCGGAAATGCCCAGCATACCGCTCTTCTTGTTCATATAGTTATCGATGCCTGCGCGGTCAAGATCGAGCTTCTTCATAAGATAAGCAACGATCGCGGGATCCATATCGCCGCAGCGGGTGCCCATGGGAAGGCCCTCGAGAGGAGTGAAGCCCATGGAGGTATCTATGCACTTGCCGCCCTTGACAGCGGAAACCGAAGAACCGTTGCCCAAATGGCAGGTGATGATCTTGGTATCGCTTGCAGGCTTATCGAGATAGGTCAGCGCGCGTGCGGTAACGTAAGCATGGCTGGTGCCGTGGAAGCCATAACGGCGGACCTTAAGATCGGTGTAAGCCTCATAGGGCAGACCGTAAAGGAACGCATGCTCGGGCATGGTCTGATGGAAAGCGGTGTCGAATACGGCTACCATCGGAGTGTTGGGCATGATCGCGCGGCAGGCGTTGATGCCCATTATGTTGGCGGGATTATGCAGAGGAGCAAGCTCGGAAAGATCACGGATCTCATCAATAACTTCATCGGTGAGAAGAACGGACTTATTGAACCTCTCGCCGCCGTGAACCACCCTGTGGCCAACGGCGTCGATCTCGCTCATGTCGGCGATAACTCCGCGCTTTGGATCAACGAGAGCGTCAAGCACGAGCTTGATGGCGTCGGTATGATCCCTCATATCCTGCACGAGCTCATAGGGCTCCTTGCCTGTGGGCTTGTAGGTGAGCTTGGAATTCTCTATGCCGATACGCTCGCAAAGGCCCTTTGCGATGACGTTGCCGTTGTCGACGTCGATGAGCTGATACTTAAGGGAAGAGCTGCCTGCATTAATAACAAGAATCTTCATAAAGCGATCTCCTTACAGGTTCTGTGCCTGAACTGCGGTGATGGCAACGACGGAAACGACGTCCTCGATGCTGCAGCCGCGTGACAGATCGTTGATGGGCTTTGCAAATCCCTGGCAGATGGGACCGACAGCTGTCGCGCCGGCAAGACGCTGGACGAGCTTGTAGCCGATATTGCCCGCCTGAAGATCGGGGAATACGAGCACGTTGGCCTTGCCCGCAACGGGGCTGCCGGGGGACTTGAGCTGACCGACCTTCTCAACGAGGGCGGCGTCAGCCTGGAGCTCGCCGTCGATCATCAGATCGGGAGCCTGCTCCTTGACCATGGCGGTGGCGGCAACGACCTTATCGACGTTCTCGTGCTTGGCGGAACCCTTGGTGGAGAAGCTGAGCATTGCGACCCTGGGATCAATGCCGACAAGGTTCTTCGCGCTCTCGGCTGAGGAAATGGCGATCGCAGCAAGCTGCTCGGCGGTGGGATCGATATTGACCGCACAGTCGGCAAATACCATGACGCCGTCGTCACCGTAAGCCTTGTTGGGGACCTCCATTATGAAGCAGGAGGAAACGGTGCTGATGCCCTTGGCCATCTTGATTATCTGGAGGCCGGGACGGAGAGTGTTGCCCGTGGTGTTGATAGCGCCCGCTACCATGCCGTCGGCCTTGCCGTCCTTGATCATCATACAGGCGAAGAAGAGAGGATCGTGCATCATCTTGTTGGCCTTCTCCATATCGACGCCCTTGGCCTTGCGCATCTCATAGAAGCGCTCAACATAGGTATCGAAATCGGGGGACTTGACGGGATCGATGATGCCTACGCCGGTGAGGTCAACGCCGAATTTCTCGGCGACCGCGCGGATCTCATCCTCATTGCCCATCAGAGAGATGTCCGCAATGCCCTCGGCGATGATGCGCTGAGCGGCCTGAACGGTGCGCTCCTCGGTACCTTCGGGAAGAAGTATATGCTTCTTCTCCGCTTTAGCTTTTGCTTTAATGCTGTCAATAACCGACATTTTTTTATCTCCTTCCGAAAAAACAGTTGACGGTCACGTCAAATTAGATTATAACATACATAAGGGAAAATGGGAACCCGAAAATAATATAATTTGAGGAAAATATGAAAACCGTCGGTATTACGGCAGAGTACAATCCGTTCCATAACGGGCATAAATACCATATCGAGGAATCAAAGCGCATCTCGGGCGCTGATAAAGCCGTGATAATAATGAGCGGCAGCTTCGTTCAGCGCGGCGAACCCGCCTGCGCTGATAAGTTCACTCGCGCCGAATGGGCGATAGATCACGGCGCCGATATGGTTTTGGAGCTGCCGGACGTTTTCGCGCTGTCATGCGCCGAAAGATTCGCTTCGGGAGCTGTAAGGATACTTGCGGGCACGGGAACAGTCGATTCGATCTGCTTCGGAAGCGAGTCCGGCGATATGGAGCAGTTGAAAAGAGCCGCGTTATCCGAAGGTGATCCCGAGGCTTTTTGCGAGGCCATGTCAAAGGGGCTCTCCTACCCTGCCGCCCTCGCTTCATCCCGGGGAGATAAGCTCACTCCCAACGACATATTGGGTGCGGAATACATACGCGCCGTCAAAAAATACTGTCCCGAAATGGATATCTTCACCGTCAAGCGCGAGGGAAGCGGCTATTCGGACGATGAGTTGGGCGGCGAATACAGCTCCGCAAACGCCATCAGAAAGGCGTTCGGACAATACTCCGCCGAATACAGGATGAGCCCCGCTGTGTTTGAGGGGCTTGAAAGAGCGCTGCCGAGGGACGTGCTGGAGGCCATATCGGCGCTCGTCAAAAAAGGCGCCTTCCCCGCAGGCGTGAGCGCGCTGTCGGATGCGCTGTTATACCGTTTCAGGACCATGAGCGCGGATGAGATCGCCGATCTGCCGGAGATCAGCGAGGGGCTTGAAAACCTTTATAAGGAGCATTCGCTTGACTCGAGCGATTTTTCCGAGATGCTGAGCAGGATCAAATCCAAGCGTTACACCATGGCAAGGCTCAAAAGGATCTCGATGAACGCTCTGCTCGGCGTCACGCGGGAGCTGCAAAACGCCGCCGCTGTCGATGCAGGTGCATTATATGCCAGAGTGTTGGCGGTAAAGAAGGGCTCGGAGGAGCTTTTGACGCTTTTAAAGGAACGAGCCCGCATTCCCGTGGTCGTACGCTCGTCCGACAGGAACGATTTGCCCGAGCTTGCAGCAAAGCTCGAGTCGGTATCCGCCAAGGCGCATCTTATACGGGCTCTCGGACAACCGTACGAAAAGGACGCGCGCCCCGACAGCTCTTATCGGCTGATCGTACGATAGAAATAATATGCACGCTCAAGGCATATCCTGCAATATGGGATATGTCTTCTTTGTTATTTTCACCGTCCTGGCGCTGCTTATGATCCCTTTCAGTGCGGAAGCCGCGTCTGCCGCCGCACAGGGCCTGAAAGTTTTCGCGCTCGATATGCTCCCCACGCTGTTCCCCTTCATGGTCTGCGCTGGCTTCATTACAAAAAGCCGCCTGTTTTCAAAGCTTTCCGTCCTTCCCCGTCCTCTTTCCGGTTTCGTTTCCGCACTGACATGCGCGCTGCTGGGCACTCCGTCATCGGCTATGATATTCGGCGAGCTTTATGACCGAGGCATTATGGGTATAAAAAGAGCGTCCTTCCTATGTGGAGCGCTAAATCTCACCGGTCCGGTATTCATCGTTTCCGTGCTTGCGCAGCGATTCTTCGGAACGATCGAGCTTGCGCTGCCGTTTGCCGCCGCTCATTATCTGCCGCCGCTTTTGATATCGCTTCCGCTGTGTTTCAATAACAGCACAGGCGCGATATCGGATCATGCCGAGCCGGGATCAACGCCGTTCATATCGTCCATATCAACGGCTGTCACCAACTCGTTAAGAGCCGGCGGCACAGTCGTTTTCTTTTTCGTCGTTCACGCGATGCTGTTTAAGCTGGCAGGCGCCGCTCACATTCCCGGCGCCGTCCCCGATGCGATCTCCGCCGCGTTCGAAATGGTCGGCGGACTCAAGCTCTTCTCATGTGATCTCTCCCGTTACTCGGCCGCCGTTTGTTCGGTGATACTCTCGTTCGGGGGATTATGCTTTTTCATACAGGCAAAGCTGATCTTCACTTCGCTTCGCGCTAAAGAATACTTCCTTGCAAAGCTCTTATCTTCGGCCTCAGCCGGGTTTTCGGTATGGCTGCTCTATCCTTTGTTTATCAAGGATGAAAGCGTTTTTTCCTTCACGGGCGAAAGCCTCGAAAGCGCCTCCTCCGATCCCTTGCCTGCCGCATTAGCCGTATTAGGATGCATGGCATGCGCGGCGCTCACCTTAACCGTGGCTGCTGTCGTTTCAAAAGCATTCGACAAAAAAACGGGGCGGCCTTTTGAGCTGCCCCGGGAGAGATGACTTACATATCGTCGTCTTCGAACTCTTCTTCGTTCTTTTTCTTCTTGCGCTTGAGGAAGCCGAAGAAGCCTTCGTTTTCTTCCTCTTCTTCCTCCTCCTCGATCTCATCCGTGTTGTTCACGGGCTCGACCGCGGGAGCCTCGGCCTTTACGTGCTCGGCGGGCTCGTTGAAATCGGGCTTGGGCACAACGCCGAGATCCTTGCGGTTGATTTCGACTATCTCATAATAGTCCTCAAGGAACTTCATAAGGCTGCCCAGAACGCCGTCGGCATAAGTCTTGGCGTTCTCATATACGCGCTTGGCGTTGTATTCCGCCTTGCGCTGGAGCAGATCGGAGCGGCGCTCGGCCTCTTTGACTATATCGTGCTCTTCAAGTATCTCCTCGCGCTTGGTTTCGGCGTCGGCAATTATGCCTGCGGCCTTGGCCTCGGCGTCGGCAACTATGCTGGCGGCCTTTGCTTCGGCGGTCGAAATAAGGTTGTCCCTCCTGCTCTCAGCCTCGCTTATAAGCGTATCGGCCCTTGCCTGCGCGTTATCGGCAAGCTCGGTCGCATAGTTTTCAGCCTTTGAAGTGATATTCTTAGCGTCGGAAATGATGCTGTCGGCCTTGCGCACGTCTTCGGGAATGGTCACCTTGAGATCGCCGAGAAGATTATAGATCTCATCGATATCGACTATGCGCCTGTCGGTGTTGCCGCCGAAGCGGGGCGCGGGACTGGACTCGATGATCTCCTCGAGCTCATTGATCTTCTCAAGGCTCAAAACGACTGTGGGATCGGTGTTCTTTGCCATAATCAAACTCTCCTTAGTATTATATGATCAGCATTCGGTACAAGGCCTTCAATGCTAATTCCGATTTTGATGAGCTGACGCACAAGGCTTGAGCTTATGTGCGAGTATTCAGCCTTTGAAATGAGGTAGACCGTTGTGATATCGGGCGCGATGCGGGTATTGACTTCCTCGAGCATAGCTTCGTAATCCACGTCAGCGCCGGTCCTGATGCCGCGAATTATGACGTTTGCTCCGACTTCCCTGCAGTGATCCACCAAAAGCCCCGAGCTCGCTTTCGCGATCGCATTGGGGATATCCTTTATAGCGTCGCTTATGAGCTCAAGCCTGTCTTCAACGGAAAGACGTTCCGAATCCTTTCCGGGATTATCGAGGATCGAAACATAAACCGTGTCGAACACCTGCGCGGCCCGCTTGATTATGTCAAGATGCCCGACGGTTATCGGGTCGAAGCTGCCGGGAAAAACAGCTGCGCTCATGCTTTTTCCTCCCCTTCGTAAACGGCTAAGGTAACGTAAGAATCTCCGTACTTTTTGGGCTTTTTCACAGAGAAGCGATCAGTGAATGCAGGCGGATTCTTTTGCGAATGCTCGCATATGAGTATCGCGCCGGGTTCCAGGACGCCGCGCTCGTCAAGCGCTTTTATCGCCCGCGATTCAAGATCGGTCTCATAGGGCGGATCCAGCAAAACAATGCCGAAGCGCTTACCTTCCAGCGCCAAACTGCCGATGAGCGCTATCGAATCGCCAAAGCGCACGTCCGCACGGTCTTCGAATCCGAGCTTCTTAAGATTGGTCTTGACCGCATTGTAAGCGGATCTGTCGCAGTCGCAGAAAACAGCGTGTTCGGCGCCCCTTGAAATGGCCTCGATGCCAAGCCCACCGCTGCCGGAGAACAGATCGAGCACGCTCGCCCCCTCGATATCGAACTGTATCATTCCGAATATCGCTTCCTTGACCTTTGCAAGTGTGGGCCGCGTATTCATTCCTTTGGGGGCCGTTATCTCTCTGCCCTTTGCCAAACCCGCAATTACACGCATAGTTCGCTCCATTTCACCCTATATTTTAACACCAAAAAGGCTGTATTACAATAGGCGAAAACAAATTTTGATACAAAATATTGTGTTATATCACCAATGTTACACCGGGTGTGACCACAATATCTACTATCTTGTCCGTCTCCTCAGTCGGCACCTCGTCGATCAGCTGGCAGTCAAAACCCACGGCGATCTTCAGGCAGTCCGTCCTCGCAAGCAGGCGGTCATAATATCCCCCGCCCTGACCCAGGCGTCTCCCCTGCCTGTCAAAGCCTATCGCCGGCAGCAGGATCGCGTCGAGCTCCCCGGCATCTACCTCGTGCGAGGCTTCGATATCCGGCTCGAGTATTCCGTACGCTCCCACCTTGAAGCCGTTTTCAACCGGCGGTACGAACAGTCTCAGCCCGCCATCCTCGATACAGAGCGGGAAAGCCGCCTGCGCACCTCTTGCCCCAAGCATTTCCACTGCGGGAAGTATGTCCAGTTCGTATTTCATGGGCATATAAGCAAGTATTAGCTTCTTTCCCGAAAGCGCCTCGAGCGAAACCAGCTTTTCGGCGACCGCAAGCGCGGAAGCCCGTCTTTGCTCATCCGTAAGCCCGCGTCTTTCCGCTCTTATCGTTTTTCTTAGCGCCGCCTTTTTCTCGGCAATATCATCAAAGCTCATTATGACAGATCTCCCCGTTTATAAGGGTCATCACACAGCGTGTACGCACGTCCAGGGGATCGCCGTCATAAACGCCTATATCAGCGTCCTTGCCGGGTTCGAGCGATCCTACGCGGTCGTCAATGCCCACTATCCTTGCCGGATTGATCGTTATGCACTTTAACGCCTCGTATTCGGGCAGGCCCTCCTTGACGGCTATCGAGGCGCACACGGGAAGATATTGTTCGGGTATGACGGGATGATCGGTCATCATTGCGAATTCTATGCCGTTCTCATACAGTATCCTTGGCGACTCGAACGAGAGATTGCGCGTCTCTATCTTTCCGCGGTCACAGAGCAGCGGCCCTATTATGACGCCGGCGCCGGTGTCCCTGATGCCCTCCTTCAGAAGCTCCGGGATCATATAGCCCTCTGTGCAGTGATCGACGGTGAGCCTGAATCCGAATTCGCGCGCCAGACGGAATACCGTAAGTATGTCGTCCGAGCGGTGCGCATGCACCTTTAGGGGCAGCTCGCCGCGTATGACGGGCAGAAGCGCTTCCATGGCAAGATCCTTTTCGGGAGCCTTTGAAGGATCCTCCTCGGCCGCACGGAGTTTTCGGTCATATTCCTTGGCTTTGGTGAGATTCTTTCGAAGTATCGCCGCAGTCTGCATGCGGGTGTAGATGGTCTTCTGTCTCTCATAGACGCGCTTTGGATTCTCACCGAAGGCGGCCTTCATGGCAACGGGAGCGCGAAGGAGCATATCCTCAACGTCCCTTCCGTGGGTCTTGATCGCACAGAACTGGCCTCCCAAAACATTCGCGCTGCCCGGGCCGGTTACGCAGGTCGTAACGCCTGCGCGCATTGCCTCGTCAAAGCAGCGGTCATAGGGATTTATGCCGTCGACTGCGCGAAGCTCGGGAGTGGAGGGATTCGACATCTCGTTGCCGTCGTTGCCTTCAAAGCCCATTCCGTCCTCCCACATGCCTATGTGACAATGTGCGTCGACAATGCCGGGCAGAACCGTTTTGCCTGTAAGATCGATCACGTCGGCATTATCGGACGAAAGGCTCTTTCCCATGGCCTTGATCCTGCCGTTTTCGATCGCTATATCGCCTGTGAATTCCTTTTCGTATTCGGGCGACATCGAAACTATCCTCGCATTCTTCAGTACCAACATATGTATTTCCTCCGTTATTGTAATTCAGAATGAACGATATCTATTATATCGGTCGCGGAAGCAAACCTGTTCCTAAGGAAGGCAATTGCCTTTTCAGCCGACGTCCCCAACAGATAGGAGCCCAGCACAGCCGCGTCGAAAGGTTTTGCGCCCTGTGCGAGCATTGCCGCGGTCAAACCCGCAAGCACGTCTCCGCTTCCGCCCTTTGCAAGCGCGCTGTTGCCGGTATCGTTATAGCAAACCTCGCCCTCGGGCGATACGATTATACTTCCCGCGCTCTTTAAGAGCACACAACAGCGGTGCTCCGAGGCAAATGTCATTGCCGTCTTTGTAAATTCTTTCAGCACTTCTTTGGTCTGAATGCCGCAAAGCCTTCCCATCTCGGCGGCGTGCGGAGTCACGATCGTTTTTTCATGCAGAAGAGCATACAGATTTTTATGCCTTGACAGCGAATTCAGACCGTCAGCGTCGATCACGCAGGGCTTGCCCGACTTTAATACGGATTCGAGGAGCTTTTCCGTCCTCTTGCATACGCCCATGCCGCATCCGAGCAGTATCACGTCCGCCCATTCCGTCAACTCTTTTATCTTGTCGTCATCGAAGCACAGCATCGCCTCCGGGATCAACGCAAACGAGGCCTTGATCGATTCCGGAACGAGCACCTTCGTCAGTCCGGCGCCGCCCCGTATGCATGCCTTTGTGCACATAAGCGCCGCTCCGGGCATATTGTCCGAACCCGCGATAATGAGCACTCTGCCGTTATCGCGTTTGTTTGAGGCTTTTTTCCTCTTTGGACGGAGCTTAATGGCAAGCTTTTCGTCGATCGAGGTTTGATTTCTCAATGAAACGTCAGCCGCGTAGATCAATTCTTCCGAGCCGTCCTCGTACTTTACGATGAGCTGCCCTGTGCTGAAAAGCTTTTCTCCCACTCCGTAACGCTTCTCGTTGTCCTTAATAACGGTAACATGCCTTCCGAGCGAAATGCACTTCTCCGCATACGTCTTCAAAAAAGCCTCGGGATCCTTTTCCAGCAGACTATACTGCAGATCAAACTCCTTTATTATCAGGTTTACGGTATCGAGCACACTGAAGCTTAATCCGCTTTGAAGATAGACGCTCGTTGCGGGCTGCAGCAGATCTCCGGGCATCTTTCTGGCGTTGAGGTTTAACCCGATGCCTATCACGGCGTATTTTATATTTCTTATCTGTACAACTTCCGACAGTATGCCGCATATTTTTTCAAGGCTTTCGCTGGTCACAACGTCGTTGGGCCATTTGATCGAAACGTCGGCTTTGCCATCCGTTATCCTCTCTATGACGTTCCTGACTGCCGCGGCGGCGACCAGATTCAGTATGGGGATCCTGTTCATGCCCAGCTTGGTAATGCGCACGATGCTCATCATAACGGCTCCTTCGGTATTGAGCCACACCCTGCCCTGCCTGCCGTGCCCCGCGGTCTGTTCACCCGTTACGTGCACGCTGCAGTCCATTGACATGCCCATCACGGCGATCGCCCGCTTTGCCACGTCGTTTGTGGAATCTACCCTGTCGTAAGTATGGACAGTGTATTTATAAACATGATACTTTTCGTTCCTCATACAAACCTCTCGATCACCTGCCGCGATCCTCGGTGCATGCCCTTATCGCTTCCGTTATCATATCGTGATCGTAGCCCCTTGTGCGAAGCCTTGCGTAGACCCGCTTTGTTCGCTCTTCCTCATCATCGATGCTCTCGAACTGACGCATGAACTTCTCCGCAACCTTTACCGCGTTCTCCGACTCGGTGCCGTCGGCAAGGGAATCGAGCACCGAATCTATCACTTCACGCGGCACGAAATGCGCACGAAGCTGTTCGGACAGTCTGAATTTGCTGACGGGCTTTGTGCTGAGCCTTGATTCAACAAAATCGCTTGCATATTTGCGATCGTCAAGAAGGCCCGCTTCGGTCAGCCTTTCGACGGTCATCATTATTTCACCTTCGGAATAGCAGCCTTCATCAAGCTTGAGCTCCACCTCGCGCACAGTCCTGGCCTTAGGAGTCAAGAATTTGAGCGCCGCGTCATACGCCGAAACTGTCGTTTTCCTTCTGTCTTCTTTTTGCTTTTTCTGTGCCATCGTTACCTCTTAGTCGCGTACGGGCTTATAGAGCTTGTGCTTGTGCCAGAATGCCTGATCCTTTGTAAGTACAAGCACGTCGATCTCGCCGCCGCAGGTCTTGGGCTTCATTTCGAATCGCTGGAGCTTGATCGTCACGTCAATTAAGAACTCGGCAAAATCGACCGCGTCCTTGAGCGGCATGAGATTGTGATTTATGGGCGTGGGCGGCTGCGAATTGAGCAGCTTGGTTATCGCAAGCTGTTCGCCGCTCCACGATGAAGCGTAGCGAATATTTCCGTTATCCATATTTATACGCTTCAGCTCCTTGCCCACGTCATAAACGAAGGGCTCCTCTTCCTCATAGCCGCACACGAAGAAATTAACATGCGGAAAGAATTTAAAGGCATATGCCTGAAGCTTCTTTGCAACGTCCGTTACGGTATCCTTTGCGCGCACTTCTTCTATCTCGAATATCCTGAGGAAATCCGAGGTCGTCTTGTTTTCGAGTATAGCCAGCCCGCAGGACGCAATGCCCACGCGCACTTTACTTAGCAGAAACACCTTCTGTGCGTTGTCGGAGATCGAAAACATCCCCTGCTGCTGGGTCTTGCCGTCCTGGGTCTTAACCATGATATTACCGGTCATACGGCTGTCCGCCGCCATAACGATGCCCTCGGGCACGTATACCGCACACATTACAGACATATTATTCCTCCTTTATCAAATAACAGCTCCGAGCACTCCGGCGTCATTACCGGCGCTCGCTTTTAATATCCTGCCGCAGGAACCGAAGAACGTCCTCGGCGGCACCTTGACTCTCAGCTTGTCGAGCAGGAAATCGCCCGCGCCCGATACGCCGCCTCCTATCACGATCACCTCGGGATCGAGTATGTTTACGAATGAAGCTATAGCGTCGGCAAGCACGTCGGTATAGCCCTCGAAAAGCTCCTGCGCGTATTCGTCGCCCTGCATGGCGCAGTCGATAAGAAGCTTTGCGTCGGGATCTGCGCCGTTCGAAGCCAGCGACCATATCATGCCCCGCTTCTCTTCGCACGCCTTCTGCGCAAGCCTTTTGAGCGCGGAAGCGGAGCAGAGCGTTTCGATGCAACCCCTGTGCCCGCAGCCGCAAAGGTCGCCTCCGCGATTGATCATGGCATGTCCAAGCTCGGTGCCTTGCTCCCGGCCTCCGTGAAAGAGCTTGCCGTCGAATATTATGCTGCCGCCAACGCCCGTGCCGAGCGTCAGCATGAGCCCGTACTTCACTCCGCGCAGAACTCCGAAATGAAGCTCCGCATCACAAGCCGCGTCGGCGTCGTTCTTGACTATAACGCGTTCGGCCTTTATGCGGCTCTCGATCATCCTTTTGAGCGGAACGTTCCTGAGCCCGATATTCCACGCGTCTATTATTCCGCCGTCCTTATCGACGGATCCGGGCACGGTAACGCCGATGCAGCGGAATTCCTTTGCGCCGCCCGAAAGCTCATCCGCCATCTGCTTTATCATATCGCAGAGCGCTTCGGCGTCCTGCTTGGGCGTTTCGCGCGATTCCTTAACAATCAGCTTCAATTCCTCGTCGAGCACGCCCGCCTTTACAGTCGTCCCGCCGATGTCAAACCCCAGTGAAAGCATGTCATTTCTCCTTTAGGATATAATTTTCGATAAAATACGCAACTCCGTCGTCAGCACAGCTCGGTGCGATAACGTCCGCGGCTGCCTTGACCTCGTCGTTCCCATCCTGCACACAGCACCCAAGTCCGGCCCACTCTATCATCTCCTTATCGAGCGTGTTGTCGCCGATCGCCGCGGTGCGCTCGCGCGGTATGCCCAGATGCCCGGCGAGTATCTCGAGCGCCGAGCCCTTGCTTGCGCCGATCTTGTTGAATTCGATGAATCCCGGGGACGATGCCGATACCGCCGCCTTGCCCTCAAGCTTCTCACGGAAGAAGGGCAGCAGCTCCTTCACCCTTTCGGGTTCCGTGATCACGAGCACCTTGGGCACGTTTTTCCAGGTCATATCGAGTATGTTCGGCTCGATCCTTGCCGGAAGCCCGAGATGCTCCGAATACAGTTTGCCGTATTCATGCACACATTCATGCGAATAAACTATCTGATCGCCCTGATAAAGATGCACGTGCAGGTCCAAGCTCTCCGCAAGCGCTATTATCTCATTAACAACTGCGGGATCGAGTTGAGTTACCATGAAGGGCTCGCCGGTGGAAAGATCGTTTATCAGCGCGCCGCCATAGTTGATTATCAGCGTTTTCATCCCAAGCTCACGCCAGATCATCGATGAGCCGTGCAGGCCCCTTCCGGTCGCTATCGTAACGTACACTCCCGCATCCTCGGCGGCCTTTATCGCCCGCTTGTTGCGGTCTGAAATACGCCCCAGCCTGGGCAGCAGCGTATCGTCTATGTCTATTGCAAGCAGCTTGTATTTCAGTTCCTTCACTTCGTTCTCCTTGTGGAAATATTGATAAACCTTTTCTGCCGAAGGTCTGTTCATGCCCTCGGCTCCTGCCAATTCCTCCACGCTCGCTGACTTTATCGCGTCCATAGTGAGGAATTTGTCGAAAAGCGCGCGTCGGCGCTTTTCGCCTATGCCGTCAATGGTCTGCAGCACCGAATAAAGCGCGGTCTTCGAGCGCATGCTGCGGTGATAAGTTATCGCAAACCTGTGCGCCTCGTCCCTTATCCTCTGCAGCAGATGGAGCGTGCTGCTCGATTTGGGAAGTGAGACCGGCTTGGGATCGTCGGGCAGTATAATATCTTCATTCTGCTCTGCAAGGCCGATCGCGGGGATGTAGGAAAGGCCGAAGCTTTCCAACACCTCAAGCGCAATATTGAGCTGGCCTCTGCCGCCGTCGACTATTAGCAGATCGGGCAGCTCGTTGAACTTCTCGTCCCCGTCGAGCGCCCTTTGGAAACGGCGGGAAAGATGCTCGCGCATGGCTTCGTAATCGTCGCCATCGGTTTCGGTCTTTGTCTTGAAACGGCGGTACAGGCTCTTTTCGGGCTTGCCGTCAATGAACACGACCATCGAACCGACCGTATCCCTTCCCTGAAAATGCGAGTTATCGAAGCATTCCATCCTGTGGGGCAGCTCGTCCATGCCGACTATATGCGCCAGGTCAGCCAAAGCCCCCTCGCCGCGTTCCCATTCGCGCACGGTCAGTTCCTTCCTGCGCTTAAGCGCCTCGACGCCGTTGAGATAAGCCATCTCGGCAAGCTGTTTCTTCTCGCCCCGCTGAGGCTTTGTAAGCGTTACCCTGTGCCCGCATTCACCGCGAAGACATTCGGCGATGCTCTCCGCATCCGTCGGCCTGTCCCTGACTATTATCTCGTTCGGGATATAGCCGCTTTCCATATAAAACTGCATAAGGAACGAGGCCATTATGTCCTCGTTGGATTCGTCCGAGGCGGTGACGAAATAGCCGTCGGTCATCACCACGTTGCCGTCGCGCATCATCATGGCATATATGACGGTGTTCATATCGTCTCTTGCAACCGCAAACACGTCAAAGCTGTTTATGACCGTAGTCGCCGCGCGCTGCTTGGCGGCAAGGCTTTCCATTGCCCGTATGCGGTCGCGCAGAACGGCGGCGCGCTCGAAATCGAGTTTTTCGGCGGCGGAATTCATCTGCGCCGTCAGCTTTTCCACTATGGGCCTGCACTGGCCCTGAAGCAGCTGCGCTATCTCTTCAAGATAGGAGTGATATTCCTCTCTCGTGACGTTGCCCGAGCAGGGAGCGCAGCATTTGCCTATGTGATACATAAGGCACGGACGCTCGCGTCTTGCTATGGCCTTTGCTATATCCTTCTTGCAGTGGCGCACCGGAAAGAAGTCACGCATTGCCGCGATGGATTCCCTGAGCGCAAGCCCGGAAAGGAACGGGCCGTAATACCTTGCGCCGTCCTTCTTTATCCTGCGAACTATCTCGGGACGCGGAAAATCCTTTGTGAAATCTATTCTGACGTACGGGAAGCCCTTGTCGTCCTTGAGCAGTATGTTATAGCGCGGACGGTTCTGCTTGATCATATTGCACTCAAGCGTAAGCGCTTCGGCCTCGCTGCCCGTGATCGTAAATTCGAAGTCGGCTATGTTTGATACCATGGCCGCTACCTTAGGCGGCTTCTCGTTGTTTTGAAAATACTGCCTGACCCGGTTCTTGAGATTCTTCGCCTTGCCGACGTAAATGATCTCGCCCAGGGAGTTATACATGCGGTAAACTCCCGGCTCGTCAGGCAAAAGCTTCAATTTATCCCTTATCGTATCGTTCATGCTTATATTATAACTTATTTTTTCATTTTTGGGAACCCGTATTGCAATTAAATCGTTATATGGTTAAAATAATATAAAGCCCACTTTAGGAGGTAAATATGCTCAAGAAGCTTTTGTCAATGTCCCTTGCCGTGATGATGATGTCGACAGCCTGCTGGGGCTGCAATAACGATGGCGGCGGAGCATCGCCGGATGATACTGCCGCCGATAACGGGACGCATGATTCGAACGCCTACGTCAACAAATCCGGCGAAGCCTTCCCCATAACAATGCTTTCAAGCTCTGAGAGCGATATTAAGCCCGTTTACGATCCCCGCTATACCGAGGCGAATCACCGCTTCGTTTCATCAATGCTCGCAGCGCTTGACGGGAACGAGAACGCCGTGTTCTCCCCCCTCTCCCTCCAGATCGCTCTGCAGGTGCTTGCTAACGGCGCCGATGACGAGACCGCCGGGAAGCTGTTGAGCGCAGTATGTCCGGGCTTGACCTTGGATGAGGTCAACGAAAGCGCCGAAAGTCTTATTGCGATGATCGGGGAGGACGGCGGAGTCAATATCGAGAACGCAGTCGTTTACAACGATATCCTGCAGATCAACAAGCGCTTTGCCAACACCGCGGCGGATCGCTATGCGGCTTCGGTCGGCGCGCTCGATTTTTCCGACCCCGCAGCGGCGCTGGCGGAGATCAACGGCTGGATCGAGCAGAACACCGAAGGGCTGATCAAAGAGCTCATAGATGAACTCGGTCCCGATACCGCGGTAGTTATAATGAACGCTCTCACGCTCAAGCTCGATTGGGCAAAGCCCTTCACCGCGCTTCGCGGCCTTGAGGAATTCAACGGATCCAAGGGAGCGGAGCAAACAGGTTTTATCCAGTCATCCGGCAAATACTCATACGGTGAATTCGAAGAAGGCCGCACAGCCGTCGTTCCTTATAACGGTGGCAAATATGCGATGGCGATAATGCTCCCCGAAGAAGGTTATTCGCCCATTGAAGCCGCTTCCGCACTCATCCCGAGGATCGGTGAATGCGAGGAAACCGGCGTATTCGTAAAGATGCCCAAGATCGAGCTGGATTCAAAATACGATATCATCGCAATGTCCGAAAAGCTCGGAATGGCGGAAGCTCTGCACGGCCATTATCCCGCGCTTGCCGACCTTGAGAACGTAACGGTATCGCAGATACTCCACGGCGCTTCGCTTTCCGTGACCGAATACGGCACTACAGCTGCCGCGGCGACCGCGATAGTCACAAGAAAGAGCTTCGAATTCTTCCCCGAGATAAAGGAATTCACCTGCAACCGTCCCTACGCTATGGCGATATTCAACGTCGAAACGGGCGCCGTGCTGTTCGTATCCGCAGTATTCGACGTATAAGATAACGATTTAATGATCAAAGGCTCCTTTTGCGGCTGTGCGTCCCTATGCGGACGTGCCCGCGTGGAGCCTGTTTTTTTCACATTTTTATCGTCGCGCATCTTGACATCGTAATTAAAAAGGTTATAATTTATGTGTAAAATAATCGAAAGGACATATAAAGCATATGACTCTCATCAAAAAGCTTGTCTGTCTTGCAATGGTATCTTTAATGGTACTGCTCTCCGTCTCCTCACTTGCCGAGCTCGAATTTGACGCTGACGATCTAATTCCCGCCGCTACAAGAGCAAGGACTACTTTGCTGGACTTGAGAACCACAAACACAGCAACGTCCTCCACCGCCGAAGGATGGGCTTTCGAACCCACCGGCGACAACGGCCATAAAAAGCTCACGCTTAACGGCTACGGTCTGCAGTCCTCTCACAGCGCGCCCATCAGGCTTGCTCCCGATACTCTCATCGAGGTCAACGGCGTCTGCTATATCGACAATTCCCGCATGAACGCCGATTACGACGTTATCTCCGCGGAATGCGGCGGTTATCTGCACATCTCCGGCTCCGGCACGCTGAATCTTTATTCCGAAAACTACCTTGGAAGCAGCATCAGTAAGCTGAGCGGCTCTGCCAGCGATCATAACGACGATCTCGTTATCGAAGGCGTAACGGTCAACTGTTACAATCACGAGCGCGATTCTCACACCGCTTTCGACAATCAGCCGTGCATCTATGCATACAAGTCCATGACCATCCGCAACGCCGTCATCAACACCTATCAGGGCAAGGCCGGTCTGAGGATCTGGGGCGAAACCCCCATCGGCGGCGTTACCGAAGAGACCGCGGACGAGATCCTTATCGAGAACAGCACCGTCAATATCCAGAACGAAAGCGAAAACGGCCTCTGGCAGTATGGCAACGGCATCGAAAACACCTTCGGCAGGACACGCATTACGGGAAGCAGCCACGTCACCATCAACGCCGGCTCCAAGAGCATCTATACCTATCTCTCCCTTGTGATCGAGGGCGGCACTCTTGATGTTTGCTCCACTCCCGTTGCCAGCAACACCGACGTATGGGCGCTTGTGACCTGCAACTGCCTTAAGATAGGTCCCGACGCCGAGCGCGTAAAGCTTTCTGCCGCAAGGTATCCTCTCACCGTTGTTCTTCACTGCAAAGAAAACTTCCGCTCCACGCTTGGCGACGGGTTGACGGTCGAGATCGGTTCCTTCGATCCGTCCGAGGGTTACGCCACCGAGCTCGATCCCGCAACGGGTCTTCCCACCTTGCTCGTCACCTCAGGTTCCAGCTCCAAGCTCCTTGGCGACGTCGATCTCAACGGTTTCGTTGAGTTTGCGGACGTCACCCTACTTTCCGCCTACATATTGAACGAGGTCGACCTCTGCGAACAGTCGCTCATCAATGCCGACGCAAACGAAGACGGCACGATCAATTCCCTTGACCTTACCGCCATCTGCAACATCATTTTGAATCACTGATCCAAACAAGCAGGAGCCCCGCCTGATCAAAAGCGGGGCTCTTTTATTATCCGTCGATTCGCATCGTCAGCACGTTCAGGCCGAAAATGTTCTGATACTGCACTTCCTTGGCCATCTTGTAGATCATCCGAATGCCTATGTTCTTTACCGGATCCTCCGACCCTGTCATCTTTGATCTCTCGCCGGGATCGAACGGCACGCAGTCGTCTCTCAATCTGAGTATCACTTCACTGCCCTTATGCACCACTCTGACGTCCACGGAGTGTTTCTTTTTGTCCTTTACAAAGCCGTGATCTATTATGTTCCCGGCCATTTCCTCCATAGCAAGACCCGCTATATAAGCGTTTCTTTCGTTTATGCCGCGAGACAGACAAAAGCTCTGAACGCGTTTTGAAACGCTTGTGACGTCCTCGATACTTCGAACGCTGAGATCGAGCCTATCATCGTCTGCCGCGCCGAAATCATCCGGTATAACCATGAGCTGCGCCATGTTTCGCGGAAAATGCCTGTTCTTGAACCATGAATAGCCAAGCAGTATAAGCAGTGAAACTATGCCGTTAAGCACGTTGGCATAGTAAACACCGTTCATGCCCACGATGGGAGTAAGTATCGCCGTGAATGCCGATACAGACACCACGCCATCGATAAAGGCGATCATGTGCACGAGCAGATCCTTGCCCGAGCTCTGCCCATAACAGGTGAAGTGCATACAGATTATGCTGAGCGGCATACACAGAGGCAGTATCCTCAGCCCCCACGCGGTGTATCCGAATACCGGACCGGCGGCATCGTGATAGAATATCCGGGTCAGCGGTTCCGCGCAAAGCATTATGGGCACTATCACGGCTATTATCAGCGGTATGTAGCGCTTGAACATTGAGCGCATAATATCCGTCAGCGTCTGCCTGTCCTCTTCTCCAACGCTCACGCTTATCAACATGCGGGATACAACCAGCATGCCGTCGGGTATTGACCAGACCAGACCCAAAAGATTGTTTGCAGCGGCGAAAGCGGATATGCCCACGCTCCCAACGTATGCTTCAAGCACGTAGTTGACTATGAATCTTCTGACGGTCTGATAGACGTTTCCCACCGCGCAGGGAAGCCCGATCTTGATCATTGCGCCTGCGTCGCTCCAATCGGATCCGGTGAAGCTTATCTTAAGGCGAGACCTGCCGGAAATGAACACCTCCGCCTGCACCGCCATAAACACCCACATGCCGATCGAGGAAGCGAGCGCAAGCCCAAGCGCTTCAAGGTGGAGCACCTGAACGAACAGGAAGTTCAGCGCAATGTTCGCGCCTATGTAAATAAGGCTTGCCGCAAAAGTGCGCTTTGTTTTGTTTTCGATCGAAAGGAAGGATGCAAACGAGCTTCCGAAAACCATGGGTATAACGCCGGCCGCATTACCGAGCATGTATTGGTTGAAAAGAGGCCTTACGCTATCATCATGCGTAAGAAAGCCCGTAAGATCGAACAATACGAGCGAACCGTATGACACGATAAAGAATACCGATATAATGCCCGAAAGCGCAAGCGCTAGCGAGAACACGTTCTGCATCCTATCATGCCTGTTCTGCCCCATGTACTTTCCGAACAGGATCGCCGAGCCGCCTACGATTATCGTCGTTACGGATGTGATCAGCATATTCAGCGGGCTGTAAAGACCGACGGCCGTCATGGCCTCCACGCCGACGAAATTGCTCGCGAATATGCTTGAAACGATGCCGTTGACCGAACCGACCGCACAAAGCATGAACTGCACCGGCAGCAGCTTGAGCAGAAGTTTTGATATTATTTTAGCGTTTGCGGATTGTTTCTCCATGGTATCGCCCCGGTCGTATGCCCGATGAGTCCGTCGTCGTTTATCTTTGTTTCCCGGATAAGTATATTATACTCACGGTTGGGAAAAAAGCAATAGGTCAACGGAACTCTCCGCTTCATCGCCGGCGCGGCTGTTGTCCGCTCATCGATTCATTGAAAACGGCGGCTAATATTTTACTTCAGCGATTTGCCGAATAAGTATGCCTCGTCCTGCTCCTCATTCCTGCCGCGGGCTTCGCCGGGATCGGAAATGCCGCCGCAGAACAGGATGCCCGCAAGCTCCGCCTTTTCAAAACAATCTATCCAGCCCTGCAGACCGCTTATCGCTTTTTCCGGCACGTATTCTTCATCCTCCGCGGCGGTCATAAGCATATAGACCTTGCGGAACCTGTAATCCGAAGGGTACAGCGGATTCAGGCGGTCAAGCAGCGTCTTCATCTGGCCGCACATCTCGTAGTAATAGATCGGCGTTGCAAACACAAGGGTATCCGAATTTTTAACCTTTTCGGCGATCATGACCGCGTCGTCGTTAAGTACGCATCTTTGTGTACTCTGGCAGGCAAGACAGCCTATGCAGAATTTCAGTTCCTTACCCTTTAGACTGATGTGTTCCACATCATGCCCCGCATCCTTCGCCCCCTCAGCCACTCGCTCAGCCAGGATATCCGAGTTGCTTCCTGCCCGAAGGCTTGTTGATATGACCAATACTTTGCTCATTTTTCCGCTCCTTAATTCATGTATTTATTGAAGAATCCTTCGATCTTGTCAAAGGTTAACTCCTTTTTACGTTTTATATTGTTTATTCGCTTTTGCTGCCTTTCATAAATGTACCTGATATGGAATAAGTATCATAGGGTTCTGCCGTTATCGAAACGTCAGTCTGCTGCGCAGGCCGATCAGTCGCGGCAAATGATCCCTGTCTTTCCGTGGAGGGAAACAGGAGCATAAGCACTATGCCTATTATCACCGCCGCCATGATGGCAGCCACAGGGATGAGCGGATCCTTTTTATTTCCGGCCTTACCTGCGATGTTCCTGCAGATCAGCGCCGCCTGAGTTCCGATAAGCCCCCAGAATGACAGCATAAGCAGGTTTTCAAGGAATACCAGTGCTCCGGGCTTCTCATAATCAAGGAAAGCGAACGGTACCCGGAAGAACAGGTAATTCTGTATTCCGCTTCGCAGGAACATCCACAGTCCGACGCCGCCGACGCAGGTAAAAACGCAGGCAAGCACCGTGCGTGCTTTATCATTCAGTTTCAGACCCGCCGTTATGGCCGGGATATGCAAGCCCAGATGCAGCCCCATAAGCACAAAAGCCCAGTGCGACAATGAAAGGTGCATCTGCCTTGCGAAAGAGACAGGCGCAATACCGTATAAAAACGGTACTGCATGACTGCTCATGGACATGCCGCAGAATGCAGTCAGTGCGAAGCTTGCAATAAGCAGTATATTCAGAATGGCTGTTACAATGTGGTAAGGATCGTATTTTCCCTTAAAGAGCGCTCCGTACCACTTCCGGTTCAGGATCTGATGGACTATGACAAGCACGGTCATGCCTATGCCGATCCATTCGTGCAGCGCCTCCCCCGTGACCTGGTAGGCCATGAGACAGAGCAGAAGGGCGGTCATAACCGCATCCACTATCCTCTTTGTAACAATGTTCATTTTCGACTTGGACATGATCCCGTCCCTTCTGTTGCTCCCTTTACTTCAAGCCTTCGATCCAGGACTGAAGCTCCGTCTCGGAAACGTTCCCTCCAAAGCGCCTTCCTTCAAGCCATGTGCCGCTGCCCGCGAGCGCTTCCATATTGGGACCGCTGCGGCCGATGCCGCTGCTTGCGGAAGTGCAGAACGGTATTACCGTGATCCCCTCAAAGGCATATTTCTCAACGAAGGTATCCATGATACGGGGTTCTTCGCCCCACCAGATCGGGAACCCGAGATAGACCGTCGTATAGCCTTCCAACGAAACGTCTTCACTCCCTATCTCAGGACGAACGCTCTTATCATTCTGCTCCTTTGTGGAGCGGCTGTTGTGATCGTTCCAGTTCAGATCGGCGTCGGAATACGGCTCCGCGGGGATGATCTCATACAGGTCGCCGCCTGTTATGGATGCGATCATTTTGGCAACCCTCTTCGTGGTGCCCGTAGCCGAAAAGTATGCCACAAGAACGTCCGAATGAGCCGCCGCTCCGCCGTCTGTGGTATCCGGCGCTTCGGAGGCCTCTTCGGATGAAGCAGTCGGGTTTTCCGTTTCCGCAATACTCGTGCTCTCCGCCGATTCCGTCCGTCCTTCTATAACTGCCTCAGTACCGTCCTTCTCCGCCTCGGGAGCATTCCCGCAGGCAGCAAGAGCGGCAAGCATAAGAGCTGCCAATATAATGGAAAATATCCTTTTCACGGTTTTATCCCTTACCTCGTATTTTATTTTAGCGTGCAATAATCTTCTTCGTTCACGGCCTCCAGCCATTCCGTGCCGGTTTCTTCTCCCGGCGCCTCGATCGCAAGATGCGAAAACCACGAATCCGGCGCCGCGCCGTGCCAATGCTTCACTTCCGCCGATATGTTTATCACGCTGCCCGGCGTCATTTCCACGGGGTCCTTGCCCCATTCCTGATAGTAACCCCTTCCGCCCACGCAGATCAGCATCTGACCTCCGCCGCTTTTAGCGTGGTGTACGTGCCAGTTGTTGCGGCATCCGGGTTCAAACGTCACGTTAAAGATAGGGATCTGCTCCGTGGATACCGGCGCAAGATAGCTTTTCCCCACGAAAAACTGTCCGTAAGGATTCTCATCCCCGATGGGAAAGAATATCGTGTTCTGATAGCTGTCCTTATCTGTCAGCGTCGGTTCTTCTTCGTTCCAGACCTCCTTTGCAAGTCTGAAAACGGCCCAGCCCTTGGGCCAGCCCACGTACATGGTCGCGTGGGTGATTATGGCTGCGATCTCACGCTTAGTCACTCCGTGCGCCTTTGCGTTCTGCAAATGGTAGCCAAGCGAAGAATCCGTGATCCCTGAGGCCATAAGCGACGTTACCGTGATGATGCATTTCGTTTTTACGTCAATGGCTTCTTCGTTCCAAACCTCTCCGAAGAGCACGTCGTCATTGAGGTGCGCGAACATGGGAGCGAATTCTCCCAACTGTTTCCTGCCTGCCGTCTGTACGATCTTTTCGGTCATTTTTGTTTCCTCCAGTTATTTTATGATCTTTTGGTCTCCTGTGGACCATACATGTTTCTCTTTCGCTGCGGCAGGCTTGTTCTGAGCCATAACGCCCGCCAATGGATGAGGCACATAGGGTTCTTCCAGCCAGAGGATCTCTTCCTGCGAAAGAACGAGATCCGCAGCCTTTACCGCCCCTTCTATATGGTGAAGCTTCGTTGCGCCGACGATGGGAGAAGTCACTTTCGTGAGCAGCCACGCAAGTGAGACCTCCGTCATAGTCACGCTGTGTTTTTCGGCAAGCTCCGCCACGCGTGCGATGATCGCGTTATCCTGCGCGGCGGTGGCGTCATACTTGAACTTGGCATAGGCGTCTTCCTCGGCGCGCTTGGTCCCGCCTTCCCCGGGAAGCCTTGAAAGCCTGCCGGATGCCAGAGCGCTGTAAGGCGTTAGCGCGATATTCTCTTCATTGCAGTAAGGCAGCATCTCACGCTCCTCCTCGCGGAAGATCAGGTTGTAATGTCCCTGTACGGAAATAAACTTTGCAAAGCCTTCCTTTTCGGCAAATGCGTTGGCCTTTGCGATCTGCCAAGCAAAACAGTTGGAAATGCCGATATACCTGGCTTTTCCCGCCTTCACGATACGGTTAAGGCCGTCCATGATTTCTTCGATCGGAGTCTGCCAGTCCCACATGTGATAGATGTACAGATCCACACAGTTCATACCGAGGTTCTTAAGGCTCGTGTCGATCATGTTCTCGATATGCCGCTGCCCGGTGACGCCGCGTTCGATCTCATCCTGCGTTCTCGGAAGGAACTTGGTGGCTACGACCACCTCGTCGCGCTTCGCAAAGTCACGGAGCGCTCGTCCGACGTATTGCTCACTGGTGCCGCTTTGATAGGCTATTGCCGTGTCATAGAAGTTTACGCCCAGCTCCAGCCCGCGCTTTATGATCTTCCGCGTGTGCTCCTCGTCTATCGTCCAGCTGTGCTGACCGCGTCCGGGGTCGCCGAATCCCATGCAGCCCATGCAGATACGGGATACGTTCAGATCGGAATTGCCGAGTTTCGTGTATTTCATAGTTGCTGCTCCTGCGTCGTTCAAAGTGCGTTATTCGGCCGACTTCCGATCCATCCCTGCGCAGTTGCCGATCTTTTCGCCGGTTACGAAATACTCGTAAGTCGGGAACTCGAAGAGCACCGGCCTAAAGGCATGGTAGTCGAGCTTGCCCTTTTCGTTCAGCACGGCTTCATCAGCATAGGTCGCAAGGATCCTGCAGATAAAGTTGTCGAAATGCTCCAATTCATAGTTGCCGTCCACTTCGCACTCAATGGAGACCTTTTTTATTCTTTATCCGTCTTTTACTCACCCAACAGACTGATCAGGCATTCATAAGTAAGCTCATATACGGTTTGATACATAAAGTCGATCCCCGCTTCACTCATTGCTGTTTTTTGTTTTTCCGTTACCGCCGTATAAGGGTAGATCCCAAACATGAACGGGTAAAAAGTATAGATGAAATTCCGGGTATCCGACTCGCTCATGCTCGGACAGAACTTTTTGAGAAGCATGCGTATCAGCAGCATGGAACGGCCGTAAGACCGTTTGAAAGATGTCAGCAGCTCCGAGCGGCTGTTTGCCTCCATATCATAATTGTTCATGGAGAGAAGCTTTAAAAGCTGTTCCCGCCCTGCCAAAGACAAAGCGATCCTTTCCGACAACTCGGCTTTCGTAAGCGACTCGTTCCCTTCCAGTATGGCCTCAAGGTCTTTGTTCCAACGGTCGTATTCCCGCTGAAAAAGAGCCAGAAAAATCTCTTCCTTCGTCTCGAAGTAGTTATAGATGGTGGGCCGGGAAAAGGACGTAAGACTTCCGATCTCCTTGAGTGTGATCTCCCTAAAGCTCATCGTCTGATAAAGCCGCTCACAGGCATTTATGATTTCTTCCCGCTTCTGCGCGATCTGTTCAGGTGTAACTTTTCTCATGATCTAACCTCTAATCATTGTCCGAACATATTGACATCATGTCAGCAACTTTATTATACACACATTTTAACACCGTGTCAATATGTTTGAAAAGTATTTTTATTTTCACAGTATAACAAATGAGACAGTCAACATGGCCGCCTCTTTTCTTTACATTTCCATGTCTTATTCGATTTGGATTTGGCTTTTCGCAGATCCTGCTTAACGCAGCCTTATCCTTCACTGTGTGAATTTTCACTGTTGAAACAGAGAAAGAATGATCCCCGGAAGCCGCATGTTTCCGGGGATTGTTGATGATTTTTATAACAGGGCTATGCAATGGAGACTTTTTCCTCTGAGAAGACAAAGACGCCCGGCAGGAAGAACTTTTTTCTGAACGTCTCAAATGAGGATGATGAATCCTCCTTAGTCTAAGATATTACCGTCGCGGGAGATCGTAACGACCTGCCACGGGATGAATTTACCGCTTGCCTTAAGTGCGATTTCCGCCGCTCTCTGGAGACCGCCGCAGCACGGAACCTCCATGCGGACGATGGTCACGCTCTTGATATCGTTATTCCGGATGATCTCCGTCAACTTCTCGGAATAGTCAACTGCATCCAGCTTGGGGCATCCGATGATCGTGACCTTGCCGCGCATGAATTCTTCATGCATGTTGGCATAGGCGTAGGCTGTGCAGTCCGCCGCGATCAGCAACTTTGCTCCGCCAAAGAAGGGAGCCTCAGTCGGCACCAGTTTGATCTGACAGGGCCACTGGGCCAGGCGGGAAACCGGCTTACTCACGTTCGCGGGAGTGCTTTCC
>JAEEGL013098444.1_pt1 | contig 25864 bp, 22 predicted proteins | sample 9134231 | NCBI WGS metagenome assembly JAEEGL01 (sample SAMN16246548, study PRJNA631951) | gut metagenome | biome: gut microbiome; feature: rumen; material: fiber-attached | host: Bos | place: Iran: Karaj | collected 2018-10 | reverse complement strand
TCCTGGGCCATGACATTCGTAATGCCAAGGCTGCAGAATAAGGTCATCACTATAGTAAAAAATCTTCTCATAGCTTAAGTCTTTGGTTGATAAAAAAAAGTAGTTATTCAATCGCAAATTTAGGATAAAAATCCTTTACCTCCAAGAAAAACAATACGCATTTATTACGCATTTTTGATATCGTTAGTGGAATGACCATACCGCCACGACTCAGTCCCGTCACTTCACCACCTGCTTCTTCCCATCTTGGATATATACTCCTTTTCGCGGGGAGATGACACGTATCCCTTGCAGGTTGTAGCAAATGCGGGTGCGAGAACCGGTACTGACAGGCTTGATGTCACTGGGCATCAGTTCCACCGTCCGGTTGCCGGTGAGTTTCAGCACCGTGTGGCTGATGTTCTTGCGCTTGGGTTTGTTGCCTCCCCAGGGGCTGGCGTCTTCGATATCATTAAATAAATACAAGGGACCACCTAAATGCCCCACCTTGAACAAAATGTTGTGATAGCAGGGCAGGATGTCGCCGTCTGCTATCACGTCATGGTAAAAACAGAGCGAGTCGGCATCGATGATATCCGTGCACAGCATGATTTCATAGGTGCAGGTGTCGATTTCACTGTATTGTAAAGGGGTGTCTGGCTCGAATGTGCCGAAATCGTAGAGTATGAATTCGTCGGTGATACTTCCCGATAAGAAGGTTCTTGCATAGACCACGGTGTCGCCCTGTTCTGTGCGTATGTAGGCTATATTTGATGATAATCGGTTGGTTTTCAGGTTCAAATACTCCACTCCTTCGATGGTGGTATGGCCTTCGAGAAAGAAGGTTTCCACGTCATCTTCGTCAAATGTCACCACCCACTGCGTACCCTCTTTCCACACGTCTTGGGCGTGTAGGTGCAGCGTGAAGAAGAAAGCCATAATAAGGAGTATCCGTTTCATATTCTCAGACCGTCATTTGATGTATTTCTTTCCATCCTGGATATATACGCCCTTTGTCGGAGCCTGTTGCAACGCACGACCTTGGAGGTCGTAAATCTTGTGGTCGGTGGTAGGCGTAACGGGGATGTCCTTGATGCCTTGCGGTGAGCCAGCCGATGAACTGATCTCCATCATTCGTCCCATAAAGAGGATGGTGTGGGTGGCATTGTTCTCAAGAGTGAAATAGAAAGGATGGTCAACCACAAAGGTTTCGGGTGGTGAAGGATTTCCCCAATCCATTATAATTACCGTCACGGCGGCAGCTTCCGTCCCCTTTTCATTGACGCAGATCTTGCCGCTTTGGAAGATGTCGCCAATAAACAGTCCAAAATTGCTCATCCGGCTGAAGTCGGCAGAACCAGTGAAGGCTTCTTCCATACCTAATGACTTGAAAAGGTCTACCATGTCGTATTTTCCTTCGATTTCGAATTTTGGCATTCTCAGTTCAAAATCTTTGATAGGAGCATTGGCATCGGTGGCAAGGAGCCAATCGTCGTAGGTGAGTTGTGGGATGCTTTGGTTCTCGGTAGGCAGGAAGATGGTCATAGAGAAATCTCCCTTACCGTAAGGCAGGGTCACGGTATTGAACTTTTCGGATGTGGTGGTGCGACAGTATATCTCTTCTGTCTTCATCATATCCACGTCCATAGTCTTACCGTCGGCAAGATGGAATTTTGCTGTCTCGGTCAAATCAGAATCGAAAGGTGTTGTCCAGCAGCCATTGAAATAGAGCGCGTTGGCTAACAAGACTGCGATGTTGCCGTCGGGTTCGTCAAGGATAGATGGGATGTGTTGATGCGTCTTATCACTTACCCATCCGTTGATGTAGTCAATACCCTGTTGGGCTCCAAAGTCCACGTTACCCACCTCAGCGTCATAAATGGTGGTCATCTGTTCTTTGTATTCATCCAGCAACGATTCACCAATGCTTGCCCATATCCCATTTGCCGTTTCGAAAACAGGATATGAATAATCGTATTGTTCTCTCGCTTCTTCCTCTGTCTGATACGACGGATTAAAACTGAAAGGAGGACGGTAGGTGAGTCGCTCCGTCAGTTGCTGGTTGTAGGCGTTTACCTGTTCATTGGTATATCCCGTAGTGCCCATAGCCTCCTGAATCTCGGCGAGGGTGTTGTTGGCCGCTCCGTTCTGCACCATCGAGAGGGCGATTTGTGCGGAGAAGGGAGAGAGGATGACGTTCTTGTTGCCGTACTCCGCCACTTTATTGAACAGCGTGAAGGCAAACTTCTGGTAGATGGTTTCCAGCGGTTCGGTGCTGTCCTGAGCCATTGCGCTCATGCAAGTGATGAGCAAGACTAATATCGTAATGGTCTTTTTCATAAGGATAAAGTGTTTATGTTGTTATTCATGTTTCACAGACCGTAGTTTGACAGATAGGTTTCCAGCGTCTCGTTGACCACACACTCGTCGAGTTTGCGTTTCATGCGCTGTTTCCGCACTGCCACCGATGACGAGGCGATGCCGTAGATATTGGCGATCACGGGGTTGGGCACTTTCATGGCTACCAGACAGCAGAAGCGCACGTCCTCATCGCTCAGTGAGGGGTGGTTCTTGCGCAACTGGCGTGTGAAGCGTGGCAGCACTAAGTCGGTATTCTCCTCTATCAGTCGCCACGATTTTTCGTTGAGGTCGATGTGCCCGTTGCTCGTACGTTTGGCGTTGATGATGGGTAGCAGGATGGCATAGAGGTGTTCGTAATAGCGTTTTTGCAGGTCTTCGTTGAGCGCTCTTGTCTCCGCCTCGCTGCTCTTTGCGTCTTCTGCCAGGCGGAGGGCTTCGAGTTCGGCCTGGCGGGCAGCTACGGCGCGTCGGCGGAGCACCACGAGGGCGATGGCAGCCATTGCCACCACGAGGGTGAGCAGCGACAGCAGTGCCCACATGCGGCTGCGGCTCTTCTCCTTGAGCGTCTGTTCGTTGGCGGCAGCCAGTTTCATCTGCTCCTCATGTCGCAGTTGGTGGATTTTGGCCGATGATTCCGATGCCTCACGCTGTGCCACTGAGTCGTTGAGTGTCAGCAGTTGTTTCGCGTCATCGAGTGCTGCCTGTGTCTTGCCTTGCTGCTCATGGATGCCCATCAGCAGGCCGAGCAGTTCAATCTGGGGATAGATGCCGTCGGTTTCCAGGTATTGGCCGATTTTGCTTTCCGCTTCTTGGGTCTGACCTGTGCAGTTAAGCATATATACCTCGGAGAGATGGTAGATTTCTTCTTTGGTGATGGGCGGGAAATCGGCTTTGGCTTGCTGGAGCGCGGCCACAACGGAGTCCGTCGCCTCGGTCTGCAGGAACACCTGACAGCGCATCAACTGGCATTTGGCGCGCAAACGGGCAGAGTCGGCAGGTGTCTCCTTGTAGGCTTTCCCCATATATACCAGCGCCTGTTCATCGTCGCCCTGCGCGTAACATGCCACGCCCAAGGCAAAGAGGGTGGTGGCCGTTTTGCCCGCATCGTTCATCGCCTGTGCGGCATCCAATTTTCGAAGGAGGCTCTTTTCCTGCAAGTCGAACATGTTCTTCCTTTCGTATGCCTGGGCCAAGGCATGGTACAACTTGTAACAGCTCTCCCGGTCCTTGCAACCGGGTGCGTAGTCAGCTGCCATGAGCATCACGGCCAACGTGCTGTCCTCATTCTGTTCATCCCTGAGTTGCATGGCTGTGTCATACAGACGCTGCACGATGGCGGTGGAATCGCCGTCGGGAGGCATCCCCTGTTCCTGCCTCCCACAGCCACTTGCCACGAGGATGAGCAAAGAGAACAATGATGACATGCATGCGAATCTTTTCATCTTGAATAAATGAAAGGATGGTTGGTTTCTTGAAGGCAAAGTTAGGATATAATTTCCAAAAGTGCAACATCGTAAATGAAATGTATATTCCGAAATTCAGTCAAATGATATGCAACAAGCTTTTATTCAACGCATTGAAAAAAATGAAAATGTATATCAAAATGTCACTACATTTTGCTCCTGATGTCTCTTATGGGGTAAATTAAAGAATAGTTTTATCGTTGAATTGATTCGTAGAACTATTGTGGAAAGGTGTTGTTTTCCTCTTTTCAAATATTTAATGTGCTTGTTCTTGTATCAGGGGACGGGGAAATTGATACATGCACGTCCTCCACATGCCCGCCGAGACCTTTGATAGCCTTATGTATTTTATTCAAATTCATTGACTTTTATCATTGTAGCTGTGGAATCAACTCCGTCCCCGCGATTCATTTGTTGTAGCTTTTGGTGTCCATTCAGAACCGTCTTCAATGGTCAAAGGTCTTACCATCCACGTAAATCTCTGATATATTTTTCTTTCCATGCTCGTTCATCTTGCATCTCTACACCCTTTTCCAAAAAAGAGACGGCGATGGCGTTCGTAACAGAATCCATTGGCATCCAAATCAATGGATTCTGCTCATAAATGTACATAATACTTTTATATACATCATAATAAGCATATTTGTATTGGTTCTTCTTGATCATGGCGAGTGAATAGTAAAATAGATTGGAGAGGGGAATTTCATCGCTGAAACACATCCGTTCCAAACGGGTATAGGAACGCTCGTCAGCATTATCTAACACCTTGATGCATAATGTGTCGAATCCTACGGTAATTCTCGGGTCAAACTTTGGCATAAAATATCCATAAGGGATAATCTTCTTTTTATCATACACGTGTGACATTGTTATGACTCCAGAAATCAAACCTGCCAAGACAATGACAACAAGAAGGAACTTGCATTTTTTTCCTTGTTTTTCCATATTGGTCTATTCCTTTTCAAAAAAATCGTCCAACACCGACAAGGTATCGGCTTCCATCATTCTATCAAAATCTGTTTTGTTCATCTCGTAATGAAATGTGTTCCTTGCTGCCAGCATATATAGACCGATTTCTGGAAGGAAGTGTGGTCTGGACTCATTGTAGTTGGCTATCAATTCCTTTACCGTGCCTTCATCATTAGCATGGTCTAAATAATTAGATATGGATGCACTAATGAGGACGAAACCACCAGAAAGATAACCAGGTGGCTCTATTTTTTTGTCCTGTTTGTATTGCACCGCCACTTTGATGGCAAAGGTGGTAGTCATGCCTATCAAAAAAGACATGAAAAAGGCAAGTATGTAATTCTTTGTATTCATATCATAGTCATTATTTGTATAGACACTATTTTATTCCTCAGTAGAGAAAGGATGGTAATCGTCATCATAAGTGTGGGTTACTTTTCCATTTTCGAATTGTAACCATTTCCCGCCATCATCCACTTTTTCTTCCATGTTACCCATAACATTAAGATAGTTATTCGGAGAAGGAATCAAGGTGACAGGTTTTTGATTCCTAAAATCAAAAACTACGGTCTCTTCGATTCATTATGTCGATAAGTAAAAATATATTACCAGAATGTGAATCGATTTCCCCGTCTCCTCTATGCTACATTCCGTAATCGGTCTTTTCGCCTCATTTGTCTTTTGAGTTGTCTGCGGGGAGAGAAGATGGCTCGCCCATCTTGAAGGATACCGGAAGGCTGTATTTTACCCTGACTAAGGAGTCACCCTGATAGCCGGGCTCCCATTTGGGCATAAGGTTTATCACCCGCAGTGCTTCGGCATCGAGTAAGGGATGAAGACTTCGTAATACTTTTGGCTCGGTAATGCTGCCGTCGGTTTCTATAACGAAACTTAATATCACCCGTCCTTCTATACTGTCTTTCCTCGCCTGCTCGGGATATTTCACGTTTTCACGCAAAAAATCGAGGAGGGCTTGCTGACCGCCGGGGAAATGAGGCTGACGTTCGGCAATAACCCCCATAAATTCAGATACCCTGTTCCCCACGGATTGGGTCATGGCAGAAGAGATGCTGTTGTCGGTACTCATTTCTGCCAGTTGGCTCTCACACGCCGTTAAGGCGGCCAGTCCTACGCTCACGCCCACCACAGCCACCGCCTTGCCCAGTTGGCGGCGCAACTGCAGTTGTTGTTCGAGCCAACGCACTTCGGCCTCACATTTCGGACAGGTGCCGGCGCAGTCACCCTCGTGGTGGCATGCCGTGGGTGCATAATTGATGTCGTTGGCCTTTGCCACCTGCATGCGCACCTCCTTGAGGGTGTTGCATATCCTTTTTCCTCTTTTCATCATGGTTTATTCTTTGACATGTCCCAGCATCAATATCTGCAGTATGTTTCTGGAGGATTGTTTCTCAAGCATTTCTCTCCCTCCCTTGGTTTGCCAAGGTGGGTTTCTTGTATCCTCCAACCTTTCCACTTGGGAGACAGTGCTCGCAGAATGGCAGGATAATACTTGCTGCTGGCCTTCATGATTCCAGGACTGCAAAAGCAGATGCATTACATCGCAAATATAATATTATTTCACTATTATGCAAAATTAGAACGTATCAAAAAATTGACAAGAATTCACAAGCCATCATAACCTGTTGATAATAAGGTTGTTGGTGTTTGAGAATTTTCGATTATAGTAGTCATTCAAAGAAACTATAGGTCTTTGTATGACATCCTATCCATAGAATTGTGTAAAGGCCTTTACACAATAGAGATGGTCGGCCACGCTGCCCGTTTCACGGCAACTGTGCATGGCGAGGATGGCATTGCCCATGTCGACACCGCGGAGCGGGATAGACGAGGCGAGGATGTTGCCAAGCGTACTGCCACCTGCCACGTCGCTATGGTTGACAAACCGCTGACAAGGCACACCTGCCTTGCGGCAAATCTCAGAGAAGACGGCAGCCGACACGGCATCGCTCGCATATTTCTGTGCGGCGTTGAACTTGATGACAGGACCACCACCCAATACCGGATGATTGGTGGGGTCGTAACGCTCCCCATAATTGGGATGCCACGCATGGGCATTGTCGGCAGATATCATAAAGGCTTTTTCCACGGCTTGGTAGAAAGCCTCCTCTGTTCCACCCTGTGATAAGGCGATGCGCTTGAGTATAGAAGCGAGGAACGGACTGCCTGCACCCTGCTTGGTCTGTGAGCCGGTCTCCTCATTGTCGAAAATGGCCAAGACCTTGGTGACGTCAGTGCTTTTCGACTGGAGAAGGGCTTCCACCCCGGCGAAACACATGGAGAGGTCGTCGAGCCGTCCGGAGGAAATGAATTCATCGTGCACGCCAAAGGTACAGGCCGGAATGGCATCGGCAAGATACAGGTCGAAATCAAGGATGTCTTTGGGTTCGACAGTCCTTTCTGTACTCAACTCTTCACAAATGAGGTTGATGAGCATGTTGCCGCTCTCGAGTTGAGAATTGATGATGCCGAGGATGGGGAGCATGTCTTTCTGCTTGCTGAGTTTCACACCGTCATTTACCTGACGGTTGAAATGGATGGCAAGATTGCTGATCTGCATCAGCGGACGCTTGACATGCAGCAAAACTGTCTTCGGACTGAACTCGTCGTCTCCCCGGAGGATGACCCTACCTGCCAGTGTCAATGGACGGTCGAACCATGTCGACATGATAGGTCCTCCATATACCTCGGTGTTGAGTTTCACGATGCCACCCTCGCACAGCATCTCGGCATTGGGCTTGATGCGGAACGTGGGAGAGTCGCAGTGGGCACATATCATGCGGAAACCAGCATCGGCAAGTGGCTTCTTGCCAATCTGGAAAGCGTAGATGGAGGAATCGTTCTTGGTGACAAAGAACTTGTCGCCTGCTTTCAGTTTGCCTAAAGGCGACGATGGATTGAACTGTTGGAAACCTGCTTCTGCAAGCAGTGAAGCGATATTCCTTACGGCAAGGAAGTTGACGGGCGATGCGTCGAGAAAACGGAGTAAACGTGATATCATAGTTGTCGGTATTACGGTTTGAATAATTGAAAATAAACTCTTTTGATTGTAGACCACAAATATAGTGATTTTATTTTGAATAATGGTTGATTTGCACTATCTTTGTAAAAAGAAACCAAAAATATAAGCATATGGAAAACAATCTGATTGATAACAGCATGAAACTGGGGTTTGGCATGATGCGGCTCCCAAAGGTTGAAGGCAGCGAGGAGATAGACGTGGAGCAAGCCAAACAGATGGTCGACGCTTTTATGGAAGCCGGAGGGAAGTATTTCGACACGGCCTATGTATATGTGGGGTCGGAAGCAGCCACAAAAGCAGCGCTGTGCGACCGTTATCCACGCGACAGTTACTATCTCGCCAACAAACTCAATGCTTCTGATTTCGCTTGCAAGAGTGAAGAAGAAGCCAAGAATGAAATCAATGTAAGCCTTGAGCGTACAGGTGCAGGCTATTTCGACTTCTACCTGCTTCATGGTATTGATTCGGGCAACAAAGAAAAATTCGAAAAGTATGGTATTTGGGATTACATGAAGTCGCTGAAAGAAGAAGGCTTGATTCGCCACTATGGCTTCTCTTTCCACGACTCACCCGAAATGCTTGATGAAATCCTCACGGCTCATCCTGATGCGGAGTTTGTGCAACTGCAAATCAATTACTCCGACTGGGATGACCCTTTGATTGCTTCTCGTCAATGCTATGAGGTAGCAACCCGACATGGAATACCCGTCATCGTGATGGAACCGGTGAAAGGTGGTACCCTTGCCGACCCTCCACAAAAAGCAAAAGACGTGATGCTTGCAGCCAACCCCGATGCCTCATTCGCCTCATGGGCCATCCGCTTTGCCGCCTCATTGCCTGGCGTGATGGTGGTATTGAGTGGGATGTCGGACATGGCTCAGATGAAGGATAACCTCTCGTTTATGCAAGAGTTTCACCCGTTGAGCGACGAGGAGATGAACGTGGTGAAAGAGGCTCGCGAAGCCTTGCTGCAATTCGACCGTATCGCATGCACCTCCTGCCATTACTGCTCTCCTGGCTGTCCGATGGAAATCCATATTCCGGAAATATTCGCCGTGATGAACACCTACAAGATGTTTGGCGACCTGAAGGAAGCACGTAACGCATATAGTTGGCGGCCAGGAGGCGAGAAAGCGTCGGCATGCATACAATGTGGCCAGTGTGAAGACGCGTGTCCGCAGCATCTTCCCATTATCAGCCTTCTCGAAGAAGTGGCAGAAACATTAGAGTAACAAAAACATCAAGTAAAGAAAAGATAATTCCCAGATACTCATCTGGGAATTATCTTTATGCTGTACCTTAATTTTTGGGGGGGATTTGAATTTCCCGACTTCTCATTAACATGGAGTTGTCGTTGCTTTTCATCCCATTGGAGTTCGGCCGTCGACCACTGACCGTTTTGATAGTTGTTTGAAACACCATCGTCTTGATAAAGCGTGAACGACGCGTCTTTACCTGGATAAACCTGGATTTCCAAAGGCGCTTCGGGCTGGTCGAGTGCATATTGCCTGTCTTTGCAAAGAGGAAGGATGCTGCCTCCACGTACAAAGACCGGTATCCTGCGGGCATCGGTGGTCACCGTCTGTCCGCCTTCATAATATTTTCCTGTACGGAAGTCATACCAGCCCGCGTCATTCTTGGGCAGGTAGGTGTCCCATGTAGAGACATCGGGTTGGGTAACGGGACTGACCAGCAACGACGGGCCGAACATATATTCGTATTTCTGTTTCAATGCCTCAGGGTCGTCGGAAAAATCAAAGACCAGCGGGCGCATGAGCGTATACCCGTCGTTGGCCACCGCGGAGGCAATGCTGTAGATGTATGGCATCAGCCTGTAACGCTCTTCCAAACTGGCGGCGATGGCTTTCTGGGCATCATCACCATAGTTCCAAGGCTCCGTATTGCTCATATACCCATGCACACGCATCAACGGAAGATACACACTTGTCTCTATCCATCGCAGCATCCGCTGTATATATGCCTTGTCGGTGTATTGGTTTCCCGGACGGAAGAAACCACCTGCATCGTAGGTCCACCACGGTATTCCCGCTGCCTGAAGACCCAATCCGGCTGTAATCTGACGACGGAATGTCTCCCAGTCGTTGCCCACATCGCCCGACCACAGGGCTGCGCCATACCGCTGTATGCCGGGGAAACCGCTGCGGGTAAGGATAAACGGACGTTGCGAGGTGGAGGAAAGCATCCCTTCGTATACCGTCTTGTTCACAAGCAGAGGATAGACATTGCGCACTTCGTCGCCCAGCCATCTGTCGTGGTTCACCCACCGTCCCCTCAAGTCGTCGTTCTCGGGCTCGGTGGCATCTTGCCACCATGCGTCAATTCCCTGGGGGACGAGCAGTTGGGCAAAATTGCTCCAATAGGCATTTGCTGCATCGGCTGAGAAGAAGTCTATCCAGTCGGTTCCCGGGATGTAGTGGTTTTCTGCCAACATCCTCTTCCCTACCTCGGAATTTTTGTCGATTTTAGACCACACACTCAGCATCAGCCTCATGTTCATTTGGTGAAGGCTGTCTGTCAGTGCCTTGGGATTGGGGTAGTATTGCTCATCAAACCGCATGGCGTTCCATCCGTGCCTGCCCCAGTATTGCCAGTCTTGCACCATCACGTCGACGGGGAGATGGGATTGCCGGAAACGCTTGGCAGTCTCGAGTATCTCATCCGAAGAATGGAATCGCTCACGACAATGGATGTAGCCCAATGCCCATTGGGGAACGAGGGGCGCCTTGCCGGTGAGTTGGCGATAGGTGCCGATGATCTCATCAGGCGTGCCCACAAAGACCGTATAGTCGACAGCATGGGCTACAGGAGAGCGAAATACTGTCTCGCCATCGAACAAGCCGTAATATACCACGGGCTTGTCGTCTCTCGTCAACTCAGCAGTAAGGGTGTGTTTGCCAGCGGTGAGATGGACAACGGCAGATGCTGTTGGCGGCAACCAGAGGTTCTGCATCTCGATGACTGGCGTTCCGTCGATGCACAGATTGTGACGTCGTGCCATCCGCTGTCCTACATCCAGCAGCAGGGAATAGTCGCCAGTCTGGTCGACTTGAATCTCGGCCTCGAACACATGGCGCTCACGCACCTCGCGTCTTCCTCCTTCGGTGGTGGTGACGTTCACCTCTTCACGGTCGCCCGCACCGTCGCGCTTGACAAGGTTCACGTGATGTGAGGGTGGGTTGAATTCCGTTATGCCGTAGTTGTTCCACAACACGCCATAGCCTTTGCTGGAGAGCAGCATGGGAACTGCAATCTGGGTGTTGACCTGAGTAAGACGGCGGGGCAGACCCCTCACATTGGCATAGCCGTCCTGGAATTGTCCTAGGCCGAAGAGGAACTCGTCTTGAGGCGACTGAACTGTCAGAGTGGCTTCGTTGGTAAGAACTCCCGACACATTGCCTTCCCTCAATTCATGACTGGTGGCCTTGAAAACCGTGCGACCAGACTTGTCTTTCACGCAAAGGCCATTGCCTTCGGCATCCATCTCCACACTAATCTCTGAATTGGGCAATTCTGCGTTCTCCACATACATCCAGTCGGGATGATCGTAACACGATGAATCATCACCATAGATGATACGCACCGCATTGGGAGCCACTTGCTTCACGGTAAAGTGACGACTCTCATCACCAGGACCCGCTACCATGACGAATCCGCCACGAGGCTGACATTTGAATTGGGTGGGGATAGAAGCAGGAGAGGAAATGGACCACGGGTTGCCGTCCTCGAACAATTGTATCTGCCGTCCCTTGATAAACGAGAGTGGCAGGGTGACCGTACGGGCTTCGTCGCTGCCATTGATACACGCCACATACCATGTGCTTCCCCGCCGACGGGCAATGGCAACCCATTCTCCGGGATAGCCACCGAGGAATTTGGTCTCGTCCCATATCGCCGGCAACTGACTCAAAAAGCGCTGCACCTCCACGGGTTGGGTGAGGTAACTCTCAGGCTTGTCAGCCAGATGCTGAAGTCCGCTCTCGTAGAGCACTGTCAGGGCCAGTTCATGGCCATTCGACGTGATATGGGGATGCTGTGAGTCGCTGAAGGTGCATGGCGTATAGTCCATGGGACCAATGACATTGCGGGTAAACGGCAAGGTGGCATTGTGACGGGCGGCTTTGTTGGTGAAAGTGGGCACATTATTATACCACTCGGCACCATATACGCCCTCTGTGGAGAGCAAGTTGGGCCATGTCCGCTGCCATCCCCGAGGAATGGTGGCGCCATGGAAATTCACCAGCAAATGGTGCCGGGCAGCACACTCGAGCAGGTCAAGGCAATAATCCATGTTGCGCTGATTGTCGCCAGAGAAGAAGTCGATTTTCACGCCGGCAACACCGATGCGCTCGCACCATGCAAACTCCTTCTCTCTGTCTTCGGGCTTGTTGAGCCTGAATTTCGGTCCTGGTGCCCCGTCTATCCATCCTATAGAGGAATTATACCATATCAGGGGGCGTACGCCCTGCGACTTGGCATACGACACGGCGTCCTCCACGGTCTTGCCGTTTTTCATCTCGTCCCATTCGGCATCGATGAGCACGTAGGGAAGACGAAGGGTGACAGCCATGTCGACATATTTCTTGATGATGTCGAAATCATTGCTCCCATGGTTGTAAGCCCAGTAAATCCATGACACCACGCCAGGGTGAATCCACGACATGTCACTGATCTCACTTGGCTTGCTGACATCGGTTATCAGGGTTGACTCCACGATATCCGACAGCCCGCCAATGATGACCACACGCCAAGGGGTATGCCATTCACCACTGACCTTCAGTTCGTTGGCATCGGGTACGACACGGAAAAGTTCACCTTCGTTATAGAGGCAGGACGCGCTCTGATGGCGTTCGATATTGGCCTCGGAGATGAGGGCAAAAACACCGTCAACAGGTTCCATCAACAGAGGGTAGCCCCAACGGATGTTGAAACCGTCAGCAGAAAGAGATGGTCGCGAGAATCCTCTTTCCGGCTTTACTTTGGCGGTGGTGCTCAACGGAAAGAAACCTTCATATGCATCGCTCCATTGTTGCATCCAGCGCTTCGTGCCTTCAGGAATCCTGTAGGCTGTCCGCTCTTCAGGAATTGTGTCGTTTGAAAGGTTGTCAAACTCATACCTGAACGCGATGCCGTCGTTGTAAATCCGCAACACCATCCTCAAGTTCTTGCCGAGTGGTGCCTGGTATTCCTTTGCTTCGTTGGTACAGTGCAAGCGCTTTCCTGCCAGCATCTGGTAATCGTCGGAAACGGTTCTGACAAAAGTGAATTTTGGCTTTTTCCCGGTGTTCTGGTAACCTACCGACGGGATTTCAAGAAGTGATTGGCGGTTGTAGTTCACCACCAATCCCTTCCCTTTTGCCTGTACCGACAGTTTTTCGTTGGGCGAGACCAGTGCTTTGGCTTGAACTGCTGTAACGGAGAGCGCTAGCAGAAGTGTAGCAATCAGATTTCTCATCAATTGTAGTGTATTAATAGAAAAGAATCAACATTTATTTCTGCAACTTGTTTTTCTCGATAGACCAACCGGGACGGGATGACAGACCGCATTTCTTGCCTACAAACATCTTGGCGGCTTCCTTGTCGCCTTTGAGTTGCCAGTCGAGCCAGGTCCTTGCCACGACGGCAAATTCTCCGCCATGGGGCTGGGCATAGGTGCCACCATGACCAACATTCAAGTTGGTGGCAATGGCTGGCACATGGGTGATGCGGTGGAAGTCGTCCATGCCATTCTCATAGGCAATGTCGGTCTTGCCGCCGAGGATGTAGATGATGGGCGAATGGAGTTCTTCCAACTTCGATTTCGGAGGCATCGGCATACCACCTACAGCACTGCCCGCGTTTTGGGCGTTGAAAAGACCGCTGTTGCAAATCATGATGGCAGAAATACGTGGGTCGGCACAATTGAAGAGCGTCTGCAAACCGCCACACGACATACCAGCCACACAGAGGTTCTTCACATCGATCTTGTGATACAGCGGACTGTTGGGGTCCTCGTTCTGCGCATAAATCCAGTCAATGCTTTCTATCTGCTGTTCTGTAGTAGACATCGGACCGCGGTATGGCTCATTGTCCATCGGTATGAAGCCTGTAGCCAATACGATATAGCCATAAGATGCAATCTCGCTCAGGAAATTCACATGCTCGAAAGGAGAGTTGTTGCATGCACCATTGCCCCAGACAAGTACAGGCAGAGGGTGATTGGCGTCGAACTGTGACAAATCGCGGGGACGCAGGATGGTATGGGCACGCAAGTCCTTTGCTTCTGTCATCACGGCCTTATAGGGGCCCGTTCCTCCATCTTCTACCACTCTTGTGCGGGGAGCGGAGTCGGCATTCCGCATTTCCCACCAGTCGAAATTGAAGAGTTTGGGACCCTTGCGACCTTTGAAAGCAAGATAGATGTCGTGTAAGCCACTGACTTTTGCCACATCTTCTGTGGAGAGTGTGCGCCACTCTTCCCATCCTCCGGTTCCGGCAACATCGATTTGTGCCACCAGTTGGCCGCCCAGACTGTCGAGGCGCAGTTCTATCTGTCCGCCTCGAAGTCCGCTCGCCACCCTGACAGAGAATGACTCTGGCTGATGGTTGCCGAAGTCCACATGCTGAAGTTTGATGTAGTCGCCATTATGGATATCGGTGAGGTATACTCCTATCCGCCTGTTCTGTTCGGTCTTTACTCCTTTTGAGAAAGCCATGGTCTCTGCCTGAACCTTGCCGTAGGGAGAGAATGTGGCGATGGGCTTCACACCATCGTCGGTAGGCATAATCTTGGGGAAAGAACCATCGGCATTGTATTTGAATTCCTCTACGGCGACACTACGTCCGAAACCTCCACCTTGAGGGAGTTTACCAGTGTGGTAGAAGAAATAGGAATGTCCTTTAAAGTCGGCCACACCACAGTGGTTGGTAAACGAGTTGGTCTCGCAGAGGGGCATGATCTCGCCGGCATATGTCCATGGTCCAAGAGGACTCTTTGCCGTGCTGTAACTGATATGCTCGGGCACTCCGCCGGCAGCATACAGCAACTGGTAGGTACCGTTGCGCTTGGTGAGCCATGGTCCTTCTACGTAGGAGTCCTTGTATTGTTTCCCTTTCTCCCGCTCATTCATGACAGGTGAGCCAAAGGCCTCTTCTGTCATGGAGAGCATGCCTACTTCACCTTCGTATGAAATCATGTCGCGATTGAGTTTGAGGTAATATACTCGAGGATTGCCCCACATGAGCCATGCCTGTCCGTCGTCGTCGATGAACACGGTGGGGTCAATATGGTCCCATGAGCCATTCTCGAAAAGGGGCTTGCCCAGGGCATCCCGGAAGGGACCTGTGGGGGAGTTGCTCACGGCCACGCCAATAGCCATGCCTTTGGAGATTTTAGAGTGGGCGCAGATATACCAGAAGAATTTCCCGTCGCGCTCTACACATTGTGATGCCCAGGCACGGTCGTCGGCCCAGGAGAAACTCTCGAGTGCCAGGGGGGAGCCATGGTCGGTCCAGTTCACCATGTCTTTTGTGGAGTATACACGCCATTCCTGCATCCAGAAGAAGTCGGCGCCATCTTCATCATGACCTGTATATACATACATCGTGCCGTCATGTACCATGGGGGCAGGGTCGGATGTACACCATGTTTGCACAAATGGGTTCTGCGACCAGACGCTCATTCCGAAAGCGAAGGCAGCAAGGGATAATAGTGATTTTAAAAGGAACTGTCGTTTCATAATGTGTTATTTCTTGTCGTTCTTGATTCCATCAACAATATCTTGGGCATTGTCGTTAAGGTTGAGGTTGCGAGTGGTTACCGCTTCTATCGTACCAGCACGCATGATGTCGGCCATGTCGACACCAGTGGCCGACTTCAGCACGTCGAATGCTTGCTTGATGGCTACGGGCACATTGCCCGACAGCGAGGTGATGCCGTTTCCGTCGCCACTGTAGATGTTGACATCCTTGATGGCGCTGATGGGCTTGGCTACATTCTCTACAATCTGTGGCAAGACTTCTATCATCATCTGGGCAACAGCAGCACTGTTGTATTTCTTGTAGGCCTCGGCTTTCTTGTCCATGGCTTGGGCCTCTGCCTCTCCTTTCTTGAGAATGGCATATGCTTCTGCTTCTCCCTTTGCCTTGATACCTTCGGCCTCCTGTTCGAGTTGATAGCGGGTGGCATCTGAGGCGGCATTGCGTGCCAATGCCTGCTGCTCGGCCTCGTAGCGCTGGGCTTCGGCCACACGCTTGCGCTGTTCGAGGTCGGCCTCGGCGTTTTTCTGTATCTGATACTTGTCGGCATCGGCTTTCTTCTCCACTTCTGCAGCGAGTTGGTTCATCCTGATCTCAATCTGCTCCTTGGAGAGAATCTGCTCGCGACGGGTCTTCTCAATCTGGGCCTCAACGGTCTTGATGTTGATGGTCTTCTGCTGCTCTTGCTGCTGGATGGAATAGGCGGCATCGGCATCGGCCTGAGCGGTGTCGGCCTGTAACTTCAGCGCAGCCCGCTTCAATGCCAGGTCGTTGTTCTTGATGGCAATAGCAGTGTCGGCATCCACCCTGGCGTCATTGGCTTCCTTGTCGGCATGGGCTACTTGTATTTTCACGTCACGCTCGGCATTGGCACGGTTGATGGAAGCATCTTTCTTGATTTTTGCCGTGTTGTCGGCGCCAAGGTCATGGATGAGTCCTTCACGGTCGGTGACATTCTGTATGTTGCAACTGATGATTTCGATACCCAGTTTGCTCATGTCGGGCGAGGCTTTCATCATCACCTGGTCGGAAAAACCGTCGCGGTCGGTATTGAGCGAGCGCAAGTCCAGGGTTCCGATGATTTCACGCATGTTTCCCTGAAGCGAGTCTTGCAACTGTGCCGCTATCTCATTAGGAGTCATGTTGAGGAAGTTCTTTGCTGCCAACCTTGTTCCGTCGGAGGTTGGTGTCACACGGATTTTTGCCACGGCATCCACATCCACATTGATAAAATCGTTGGTGGGCACGCTCTCCTCGGTCTTGATGTCAACAGTGATTTGTCCAAGATACACCTTGTCAAGACGCTCAAGGAATGGTATGCGAAAACCACCCGAGCCGATAAGGACCCTGGGCTCCCTGCTCAGACCGGAAATGATGAAAGCATAGGAAGGTGGAGCCTTGACATAAGACATGAATAGGAACAAGACAAGCAGCAGTATAACTGCGCATAGAATGAAAGCGATTGTGATATCCATAATTGATTGTGTTTTGATTTCACCACAAAAATAGCAAAAAGACATGAGACAGGCAAACAACATGGCCGTTTTTCCGCTGCGGTGGAACATATCACAATTTATTTGTATCAAAAAAAACATATAATTAATAGATTTGCAAGATGGAGTTTGCAAAAAAAGATTAAAAACAAATTCAATTGATAAAATAGTAGGGCTTGAATGGATGAATACCAAGATTTTTTTATAATTTTGCATACATTAATAGATTGATAGGAAATGAAAACATTCTTTGTGGTCTTGGTCGGATTATTCTCGACTTGTATTTGTCGTGCCCAATCGTATAGTATCCAATGTGAAGACACATGCAATCATATCCATGGACTGGACATGAGCCACTACCAGCGTGACATCTGGTGGGAGACTCTTGGCAACAACCACCATATGGCTTATGTGTATTTCAAGGCTACTGAAGGCAAGGAGACCCAAGACGCCACATACAAACGCAATATCGAACTGGCTCATCGCTACGGATTAAAGGTGGGCTCCTATCATTTCTATCATGCCAATGTACCGCAGCAACTTCAGTTGCGCAATTTCATGAGCCAATGCCGACCAGGCGACCAGGACCTGATACCAATGATTGACATAGAGACCAAGCCCAAGGGCATGAGCACACGTCAGTTTTGCGACTCACTGATGAAATTCCTCGTCTTGGTAGAAGAGGCATATCACCAAAAACCCTTGCTCTACACCGGAACCAATTTCTACAACAACTATCTGTTGGGTAAGATCGACGACTATCTGTTGATGGTGGCACAGTACTCGGAGAATATGCCCGTACTGGCCGACGACCGCGATTACATCATCTGGCAGTATACCGGAAAAGGCCGTATCAATGGTGTGAACGGTTATGTGGACAAAAGTCGCATCATGGGGAATCATGGCTTGCGTGAACTGAAATTCCGCAGGTGGTAAAAAAGAACAACAACAGCAATCCACAAGGATTGACTACAACATAAAAACCAAAGAGAATAATGGGAGTTATCAAATGTCCGGAATGTGGACACCAAACCAGTGAGAAGGCTGCAATTTGCCCAAGTTGCGGGGTGGAAATTGCTGGCAAAATCGTGAAATGCACCAATTGTGGCGAGGTCTTCTTCAAAGAAGATGGTCTCTGCCCTCATTGTTATCGTCCCTATCAGTTTCACCAAGATACTATGCCTGAAGAAGACACAACTCCTCCTGCAGACACTCCAGATGAGACTCCCACCGACAATGACATTCCCGCAGCCGATGAGGGTTCCTCGCCTACCCTGCCTCTTTATGTCAAGCCATCGACCACTGTGACTGCAACAGACGTCTCCAACGAGGAGCCGGAAGATGATGACAGTGATGACAGACCGGAAGACACCGTAGAGGAAGAGGACAGCGAAGAAACGGCTGTCGAAGATGTCAATGAAAAGGAAGATGATGATGACGAAGAGCGTTTCATCGATACGGATGCAGAACAACTGGAACGCCCCACGCAAGAATTGGACCCAGAAGAAGAGAACAAACGGAAATCTCCCAAAAGATATATTCCATTCATCGTGTCTATGGCCATCGCTGTTCTCATAGCGGCAGTATGCTTGTATTTCTATAACGACAGCAAATCGATAAGGGAACTACAGGCGTTCAATTCGGCTATGGACAATGGCGATGTCGAACAACTGAATTCCTTCCTGCGTGATTTCACTGATGCTTCGGATGCCCATAAGCAACGTGTTAAGGATGAAATTGCCAGACTCAACAAACAAGAACAAGACCTCTCATTGGTGAAGGTGTCACGCGACAAGGCACACTTGCTTCAATTCCTGAAAGATTATCCTGACTCGCCAATGAAGAAAGACATCTTGGCTACCATTGACTCTCTTGATTGGGAGGATGCCACAAAGACGAATACCAAGGCGGCTTATGAGAAATATATCGCTGAACATGCCCAGGGTATCTTCATCAAAGAGGCTAAAGATAAGATAGCCGTAAAAGAGGTGACTGCCACAGAGGAGGATGTCAATATGGCAAGGTCGTTGTTCAGGGAGTTCTTCTTGAGCGTCAATGGCAACGATGCGACTCGTCTCACCAACACGCTCAGTGGCGAGATGACCAGTTTCATGGGAACGCAGAAACCGGGCAGCAGCGATATCGTGAGTTGGATGAAACGTCAGCATGGTGAGAATGTAAGTAGCGTGATTTGGAAACTGAATCATGATTACAAAATCAACAAACGCGAGCAAAATGGCGCGCAAAGTTACTCCATAGACTTCACCGCCAAACAAACAATCGTTCAAAAAGACGGACGTTCCTCATCCGAGAACTATAGGATTTCTTCTGATGTGAATGAAAGGGGCAAAATCTTGTCGATGACCATGTCGAAATATACGCCTCAACCCGGAGAGAGTACTCCTCCTGCCACAAAGCCTGCATCATCGGGAAGTTCTTCCTCCAAGCCTGCATCGTCTGCCAAGCCGGCATCATCGGGAAGTTCTTCCTCCAAGCCTGCATCGTCTGCAAAGCCGTCATCATCGGGGAGTTCGTCCTCCAAGCCGGCATCGTCTGCCAAGCCGGCATCATCGGGAAGTTCTTCCTCCAAGCCGGCATCATCAGCCAAGCCTGCATCGTCGGGCAGTTCTTCCTCCAAGCCAGCATCATCTGCCAAACCGGCATCGTCGGGAAGTTCTTCCTCCAAGCCGGCATCGTCTGCTAAGCCAGCATCATCGGGAAGTTCTTCCTCCAAGCCGGCATCGTCTGCTAAGCCAGCATCATCGGGTAGTTCTTCCTCCAAACCGGCATCGTCTGCTAAGCCAGCATCATCTGGAAGTTCGTCCTCCAAGCCTGCATCATCTGCCAAGCCAGCATCGTCGGGTAGTTCATCGTCAAAGCCTGCTACTTCGTCAAAGCCCGCATCATCGGGAAATCAGAGTCAAGGAAACAAGAAGTAATGTAGCCCATTGCGTGTCATATATGCAATTGTTGGAATAAAACCGTGATATAAGTTGCGACTTTCTACTTTTTTTCATATATTTGCGGAGAGATGAGGGAATAGCGGCATAGTGCCTGCATACCGAACAATCATCTTGACAAGCCTATGATTATCGACTACAGCAAAATCGAAGAAAAGAAAGAATTGAATTTCAAGGGTGGTAATGGCGAATTGGATACCCGAAACTTTGTTGACGAGAAAAACAAAATCATGATGAGCCGTCTCACTCCAGGTGCCAATATCGGCTATCACCGTCATGAATCGAATTCTGAGACCATTTTCATTTTAAGTGGAGAGGGGCATTTCGTTTACGATGAAGAAGTAGAGAAAGTGAAAGCCGGAGATGTGCATTACTGTCCTATGGGACATGCCCATGCATTCTACAATGACGGAGAAGAAGACCTTTCCTATTTCGCCATCGTCTCCGAGCACTGACAATGAGCCTTCTGTTCTAATGTGAAACTAGAAAAGGCATAAATAATGCTTTCTAATTCTTTATCATTCCTCGATAATCACATACACCTCCAAGAATGAATCTTATCACTATGAATATCAAGAATACCTTCTTATTGGCATTCTTACTATGGATGTCACCGCATGTGGCTAAGGCCATATGTTATGTCAACACCGAATCAACCGATGTCAGGCTGGTCTATAACAGCAAGACGGGAGAGAAGGAATACCGCACAATCTGGGGCGATTTCCTTTGCACCGAAAAAGAAAGCAAACCCCTCAAAGACATGGACAAGTTCTACATCTACGAGAACAAATGGGTTGAACCAGGCAGCCAGTTTGCCCCGAAGAAAGAGTGGGACAGTTGGCGTGGATGTTATGTTTGGAAATCGGTAGACGGCGATTTCCTTGGACGCGACATCTCCTCTATCACCGACGAAGACTTGCAATGGCTTTCCGAACAAGACCTTGACTGGTGGGATGAGGTCACCCTCCCACCCGATAAACGCGACCTGATAGCCGACCTCACATGGCAGATGCAGGAAAGGCTAGCGGAAGCACAAGCGAAAAAGGACGCGGAGGCGCTGCGCAAACTGAAAGAAGAGGAGGAGAAGAAATTGGCTGAAGCGAAACGAAAGCAGCAAGCACAAACAGAGTCTACGTTGCGCCAGACAGATGCACAAATGCAAATGACCGATGCACAGATAAAGGCAGCACGTCAACAAATAGAACAAGCGCGCCGCCAACTACGTGCAGCGGGTATGACAGAGTATATGGGAGATCTCGATCGGGCCGAAGCGGCCCTCAACCAGGCAGAGGCCACGAGCCGTCAATATAAACAACAACGCAACAAATAGGCTATGAAAAAAATACTGTTTTTGATGATTGTCACAGCCTTTGTCACGGCTGGATGCATCAAGGAGAAAAGTGGAGGAAAGGAAGAAGGCACTGTCGAAGTTCCTGATTCAAGCGCAGCAGCGGAAACGACATGGGATTATTTCCTCATTGGCACATGGAAATACGCGGAGAGTGTTCCTGAGGGAAAGAAGGGCACCGCCTACCCCAAGGGGGTGGAGACGTTCTCGGGCAATGGCGACTATCAATGTCTCACCCAGACGGGTGGAGGTGAAAAAGTGATTATTCTCGGAACATGGAAACTCGACGACCAAGATGCCTATACCATTTGGGTCACCCAGACGAGCATCAAGACTGCCTCTGGCAAGAGCAAGGAAGGCAAGAGCAAACGCAAATATACTGTCCTGAGCCTTGACACCGGAAAACAACTGATATACAGAATCGACGACTCGGTACGCACAGCCGAATGGCTCGGTAGATGACAGAAATACGAAATGGTGGTGTTCGCAAAACACCACCATTTTTTGTTCACGCATTTACCCGATACCATCCGAGGAATGCCTCGCGGAAACGCTCATTCAGTCTGAATAGTCTGGTGTCTACCCAGTCACGCCTACGCCCAAGTTGATTGGCAAGAACAAGAGGAGGAGTGTTGTTCAACTTTCTCTCCATCCATATTTGCGTGTCTGTATCACTCCAATGCATCCAATGAAAGAAATTGTTGACAAACGGCTCAATTCTCTCCTGAACCTCAGTTCTGGTAAGGTTGACGCCCAACACTTCGCCAAAAGCGCTTGCCGTGGAGCGGTCTTCGTAGGTGTCGCCTATTTCGTAGAGGAAATCGGAAGATACTGTTACCATTCTTGGCGACTTGTCACGCAACACATAATCGGCTAAAGGGGTGCTGGAATTGAGCATCAGCACCTTGAGTTTGCCTTCTGCCCTTTGCCTGGCTTTTTTGTATTGGGAGGTGTCAAAATGATATTTTTGCATGACTTCATCTTTCGACATCCTGTCTACATAGATGTCCATAAGCAAATCACGACTCTTCCCCTTGGGCATGATTTCACCGATGATATATTGACATTCCATGGGGGATTTCTTTTTCATCGTGAGACGGGTGTTGCCAGGTGTACGCTCACGCTTGATTTTTATTTCACCCAATTCTTCAAGATAATTGCTGATGGCTCGCCATGTCACTTTATAAAGCCATGAAAAGAAGGATTTTTCACCAGCATAGGAATTGAAAGGTCGCCACCTTCCACCATCCCACAATTTCTCGTAGATGACAGTGCTGAAGTCGAGCGCCGACATGGTATAATTATAACTTACCTTGATATACTTGATGATTTTATTGCGAATGGACGCAATGCTGTATCCTTTTGTGTCTTCTGTAAAGAAGAACCTACGGCAGAACTTTACGTCTGTCTTTAGTTTGCTCATGAGATAACGTGCCTCTTCCATAAAAGAGGCGAAACTGAGTTGAGTGTTCTCGCATTTGATTGTCATAATACTTGTTGAGTTAATTGCCAAATCACCGAACCACACATCTGGTGCGCGGCACGGGAAATGGAACTTAGTTACCTTTTTTAAGTTAATTACATTTCCAATTCACTTCGGGGATGCTCCCCTTATAAAATAGAGAATCTCTATTCTCTATTTCTTTCATTTTTTTGCTATAAAATTTTAAAAAGTTTTCCGTTGGCTTTTTGAGCCAACGGAAAACCATGGTTCACTTCTGGCTTAAGACGTTATTCTTCGAGTCTTGTCGACAGTTTTCTATATGCTATGGCAGCCATGCCCACTTTTATCACGGAATATGCGGCGAACAAGATGAGGCCCAGGATTCCGGTTAGAGCCATGGAGCCAATGACAGACCCACACAACCAACCTATCAATGCCCAGACGACGCTGACAATTACGCCAATCAACAATTCTGCGAAAAACAAAGTGGATTTGTATCCGTAGGTGATCTTCGTACTTTGCAACATGGCATCGGATGGGGACATTTCCTTGTCGAACATCAGATAGTAGGCCTGCGACCATCCGTATCCGATGATAATGGCTGGAACAATCATAAAGAAGAATGCAGGAAGCAACGATATCATCATCAGACCTGTCAGGCTGAAGAACTCACCCATATACTTACGGTATTTCCCATCGAAGATGGCTGTAGGACTAATCATACTCCCGTCACTCTTGCTCAGGTTGATGGGCAAGTTAATCAAGCCAATGGTCGTTCCGACATTGAGATAGGGTATCCAGCATGTTAATCCCCAAAGAATATATGCCAGGAAAATACTCAGGAAATTGGTCAATCCCAGTTTACTACCTTCGGTGAGCAACTCACCTACAGTGAGCAGACTCTGGCTTTGAGGATAGGGATTATTTCCCTGTTGCCATTGCTGCTGTTGTTGCCACTGCTGCTGTTGGCTCTGCTGTTGTTGCTGCCACTGCTGCTGTTGGCTTTGTTGCTGTTGCCACTGCTGCTGTTGGCTTTGCTGCTGTTGCTGTTGCTGCCACTGCTGCTGGTTTTGCTGCTGATTGTTCTGAAATCCCCCACTCTGCTGACCTGCTGGCTGTTGTGGAGGAACAGAGGAATTAGGCGGTGGCGCTTCATTACCCGTCACGGTATTGAACCAATATCCGCAATATCTGCACTTTAGTGCTTCACTTTTTACGACTTGTCCACATTTCGGACATATTTTCATTTGATCCATGATTATAGATTTTTATTCATTAGGTATTCTGTCAACTTGTTGTAATTTGAAGCCAGGGCCATTGTTGCCCTGTTGCGCCCCACTTCTTCCACCTTGTGGCTCAAGATGGAATCCAGTGCCTCCTGGATTGGGAGGTGCGACATCGCTGTTCCCACGGTCTCTGCCACGGTGAGGAGGAGGAGTTGGACGACCATAGCCGTCGGGTGCCACTTCATCACGGGATGGCCGCCTGTCGTGTCTGCCGCCAGGCCTGTTACGGCCACTTGCCACGTCGTCGTAGGCTCCATCATATCCACGGTCGGGTCTTGCCGAACTCTGTGGGGTGGCTACCGGTGGAGTATTGGTGGTTTGCGTCTGAGTGCTTGTCACTCCTGCTGGCTCATCCTCCACGGTTACTTCTTCTGTCACCGTACTTCCATCTAAGTCACCCGTCTCGTCTTCTATGGTCAAGTCACCATCCTCTTCTTCTTCGGGACTGACAGTCGTTTCGGTACGGGTGGGATTGCCTTCATCAGTGTCATCGTCTTTGTCTTTGCTCAGGAAATAATACAACGCACCACCCAATGCCAAGGCAAGGAGGGCGATGAGCGCGATAAGGAGCCATTTCATTCCACTACCCTTCTTTTCGGGTTCCACTGGCGGAACATAAGGTGGCTCATTGCCTTGTGGAGAATTGACATTGTAACCTCCATATTGACCATAGTTGGCCGATTGGTTGGGTGAGGACATAGGCGTTTCTGGTCCAGGAGTATACTGCGGAGTGGGCTCAGGAGTATACTGCGGAGTGGGCTCAGGAGTATACTGCGGAGTGGGCTCAGGAGTATACTGAGGAGTGGGCTCGGGAGTATACTGAGGAGTGGGCTCGGGAGTATACTGAGGAGTAGGCTCAACGGGTGGTTGAGGAGCGGGCTCGGGAGTATACTGAGTAGCGGGCTCAACGGGTGTTTGAGGAGGATTATTCGATGCTGCGGCACGGGATGCTACAGTTGCCGCGGCGGCGGCCAAACCAGGAGAAGTCTCATCGGGCTGTGATGAAGGAGAGGCAACCGAACTCGTTCCGATAGGTTCGGAACAATAAGGACATGTCGTGAGTCTTGAGGAGATGGTCTCTCCGCATACAGGACAAGTAACCGTCTCCTCGGTTTCTCCTCTCGCCGAGACAACTGGTTCGGCCTCGGGTTCAACCAGAGAAGGTGTGGGAGATGGAGGCTCCTGAGACACGGCGTTGCCGATGCTCTCGCCACAGATAGGACATACTGCCAAACCGACTGCGATGCTCTCTCCGCAAATCGGACAATTCGTCATTCCAACCGTTATGGGTTGTTGAGGTACAGGCGATTCATTGGCCGGTGGTGCATCGGGGACAAGGACTTCACCGCAATATGGGCAAATTGTGACACCATCTGCCAACAATTCCGCACAGACTGGACATCTTTTCATAGGCTTATAGTGTTGTTGGTGGTACTAATCGTTTTAATGGCTTACAAAAGAAATGAAATCTTTACAAAATTATGCTTTTTTTTCAATAATAAAAACTTTTTGTTTGAAAAAGCAAGAAATTTGATAATTTTTAACAAGCATACCTATATGTCATCCAATTGCAGTATAACAATTTGAAACTAGGACTGAATCCCACGGTGTATATTTCCAAAAATGCGGTTCTGATGACTGCTCAAAAAAAATGAGTTAAAAATTCGTTTATATGACAAGAATTGCTTAACTTTGCACCCCGAATAAAGATATTTGTTAAGGAAAGATGCTCGAGTGGCTGAAGAGGCACGCCTGGAAAGCGTGTA